>Ga0070741_10000116_pt1 | contig 304769 bp, 270 predicted proteins | sample Coa_R1_4_FD_66440 | JGI IMG/M metagenome (GOLD analysis project Ga0070741, IMG submission 66440) | Surface soil microbial communities from Centralia Pennsylvania, which are recovering from an underground coalmine fire - Coalmine... | ecosystem: Environmental > Terrestrial > Soil >...
CCAGAGTTTTCGATGCTCCACGCGAATTGGTCTGGAAGGCGTGGACGGACCCGAAGTATGTGATGCAGTGGTGGGGGCCGAAGGGATTTACTTCGCCTTCTTGCGAGATCGATTTTCGCGTAGGAGGCAAATTTCACTGCTGCATGAGAACGCCGGATGGCCAGGAGTTCTGGAATGCTGGTGAATACCACGAGATTGTTCCATACGAGAAGATCGTTTCCTCCATGTACTTTTCCGACGCGAAGGGAAACAAGGTTGAGCCGGCACAATACGGAATAGAGCATGAGGCCATAGACGGTCTGTACGACGTGACTCTTTTTGAGGATCTTGGAAACGGCCAGACGAAACTCACCTTCATCGGAAATGAAACCATGCAGAACGCCCTCGAGAGCGGCCAGCTGGAGGGCTGGAAGCAGATACTCGATAAGTTTGCTGCAGTTGTTGAAGGGCTGACGCGTCGGGCGAAATAAGAAGTTGAAGCATTGATCGTCATGCGCGAGCTAGTGAACGGAAACTAAAAGCAGGCTACCGCGGAGACCCCGCTGAGGGCGGCGGCGGACCCTAGCTGTAGCCTGCTTCTCGTCACTGCCCTTCGCCGGCAAACGGAGGGGTGAAAGCAGCGCCTGAAACTCATAGGTCCTTTAGATGAGCATGTCCGAGTGCTGGAAGTAACAATCGCACCACACAGCAAAGAACCAGTCCAAACGCATTGCTGGCCCAGTACGCTCTATATCCAGCAAACTTTGCCTGATCAACATTGAACTTGACCGAGATTAGAGTACGGTAGTACTCTTAGTCCATGCGATACTCGCCGGAACACAAAGCGCAGAGTCACGAGAGGATTCTCTCCGTCGCTGCCCGTTCCTTCCGCGAGCGGGGCGGTGATACCAGCGGCATCGGGACCGTGATGAAGAAGGTAGGCCTGCAAAAAGGGGGCTTCTACCGGCATTTTAAGAGCAAGGACGACCTGTTCGTCGAAGCAGTGGCACGGGCGCTCGACGAGACCGGGAGGGGAATGGTGGAGGTTGCAAAGTCGGTGCCCGAGGGCCAGGCTCTGCGGGCGATCATCGAGCGCTATCTAAGTGTGGCGCACGCAAATTCACCGGGCACCGGTTGCGTGCGGGCCACCCTCGGGCCGGAACTCGCGCGGAAACCGACATGGGTGCGGAGAAGGATCGAGAGGTTGCTGGAAGCGTATCGTGAGCGGTTCGTGCCATTCGTGCCCGGAAAGACCCGAGAAGAGAAACAGGCGAAGATCAGGTTGTTGTTCCCCAGCATGGCAGGAGTGGTGATGATGGCGCGAGTTACTCCGGATCCCAAGAGGCGTGAGCAGATTTTGGAGGAGGCGAGGAACTTTTTCATAAAGTGCTTCGCTGAGGAATAATTTTTTTGATCGATAAGAGTACGGCAGTACTCTTATGAGAAGAACAGGCTGAAACAAGAGGAGAATCCGATGAACTTCATGATCCCTTTGCTAATGGCAGCAATTCCCGCGGCAGCCGTCGCGCAGTCACGCTCCGAAGCTGGGCCCGGCGTGCCCAATGCAGCTATACCTAAGACCACGGCAGTCTTGGTCATACTGACTCCCAAGAAGGGCGTAACCCCTCAACAAATTATGGCCGTGATCCCAGAAGAGATCCAGGAAACGGTGAAGCTCTACCTGGACGGGAAAATCCGCGAGTGGTATTCGCGGGGCGATGGCAAAGGCGTCATCTTCCTGGTCGACGCGAAGACGGAAGACGAGGCACGAGCCTTTATGGAGACCCTGCCGCTCGCGAAGGAGCAGTTGATGGATCATGAGTACATTCCCGTCGGACCGCTGATGCCGCTGAAGGCATTGAACCCAGGAGCGCTGCAGTAACGACCCTCGGAGCGCTGCTGCAGGAAGGAACCACCACGTTTTACGAGAGAGGCGATCATGGTCAAGCCCAGAATCATCGTGACTGGCGCAACCGGGAAGACGGGCAGGGCTGTTGTCAGCGAGCTGCTGAAAGCCGGCTATCCCGTCCGCGCCTTGGTACACAAAGAAGATGGCCGCAGTGCCCACTTGGAGGCGCAAGGGGCGGAGGTGGCGGTTGCCGAAATGAGCGATGTTGAGCGTGTGGCTGTGGCGTTGAAGGACGTCCAGCGTGCTTATTTTTGCCCGCCTTTCGACCCGTACATGATCCAGGGCGCGGTCGCCTTTGCGGCGGCCGCTAAGGAGGCCCGCCTCGAACACATCGTCGGCCTGACCCAATGGCTGGCGAGCCCTTCGCATCCCTCACTCATGACGCGTCAACTGTGGCTGGTCGATCGGCTGTTTTCGATGACGCCGGGAGTCACACATACGATAGTCAGACCGGGCATCTTTGCCGATGCATACCTGGCGACGATTGGCTCGGCCGTGCATCTCGGCGTTTTTCCGTGGATGTCCGGCAAAAGCCGCAACGCGCCACCTTCCAATGAAGATATCGCGCGAGTCGCTGTTGCGGCGCTGGCGGATCCTGCCCGACACGCAGGGAAGAGCTACCGCCCCACCGGGCCAGCGCTTCTAAGCGCGCACGAAATGGCTAACGCGATCGGCCGAGCTGTTGAGCGGAAGGTCAGGTTCGTGCCGACACCAATTTGGCTGTTCATGAAGGCCGCACGAATGGCCGGCTTTCCGATCGACCTGTTCAGTGGCATTCGCTACTACATCGACGATTATGAGCGCGGCGCGTTCGAACTGGGTGCGCCAACCACCGATGTGCTCGATGTGACCGGCCGCCCCGCCGAAGACTTCGAAACGATCGCTCGCCGCTATGCGGCGCCGTTCCGCAACCAGCGGACTTTCAGTAATTGGCTTCGCGAGTTTGCGCAGTTCATGTTGACCCCGCTCAGCCCGAGTTTCAACTTGGACCGCTACGACCGGGAACTGCGCCGTCCGTTTCCTTCGGAGCCGCAGCTCGCGCCCGAGTCCAAGGTGTGGCGACGCGAGCACGGAATCACCGACATTGCCAAGGCGGCAGCATTACCCAACCACACAGCCAGTTATCCCACTGGTCGCCCTCAATGGCTGCAATCTCAATAGGAGGAACTTATGCAAACGCAATTCGCTTTTTTCGCCAGCATCGCATTCAGCCTGGTTGCGTGGGGAATGGTCGCCGTCCGATATATCTGGCCGGAACTCCGCATCCGCCAACGAGCGGAAGCGTTGCGGCCCATGCTCATCCTTCACAGTTTTCGCTTTATCGGGTTGGCGTTTCTGGTCCCAGGCGTCGTATCGCCTGACTTGCCGTCTGCTTTCGCGCACTCCGCGGCCTACGGGGACATCATTGCGGCGATCCTCGCCTTGCTTGCGCTGATACTGCTGCCCAGTGCATCCGGCTTGGTCATAGCATGGATCTTCAATGTCTGGGGTACCGCCGATCTCTTGAATGCTTTCTACCAGGCCAATCACGCCGGCCTCATGGCGGGGCAATTGGGTGCGACCTATTTCATTCCGACTTTCATCGTGCCCTTATTGCTGATCACTCATGGACTCGCTTTCCGAATTCTTCTCCAACATCAACCGCAACCCTCGATGCAGAACGCCCGACAAACAGCATGATGAGCTCGGGAGACGGTGCGATTAAGCAGGTACCGTGGACATCCTGGGACAGGCGAGCGGGGCTCTACGAGTGCGAGGTTGTGGTTCGTAGGCGTGCGTGAGATTGGCCGGAACTGTTTACCGGCCAGTGCCCACATCTTTGATACGCGGGGGTCCGGCTGAAAAGCTCTCGGTTGACGAGCCAGCGGCCTTCCTGGTGGCAGGCTGCGGTTGACCATTCAATGCCGAACGGAGCTCATCTTTTAGCTTGGAAGGCAGGCTGTTAATAGCGCGAAGAAGTCGCTTGGCGGCGACTGTATTTGCGAAGGCCTCTCTGACTTCCTCATCTCCGACCGACGCAAGATTATCCGTGACTTCCAAGACCTCTACTACGGTCAAGAATCCGTCGCCGTTGTCGATTCCCCCGGCTATTTCCGCCAGTGACTTCCCAACTGGATCGAACGAGGTCCAGGCTTTCATCTGGACTTTGAAGTACCGTTCGGCAGACTCGGTGCCCGATGTTTGCTGTGCCACTGGACCTTGCTGCAGGGGCGGAACGTCTTGCGATGCCGGAACTGTCTTCCACATGAAATTCTCTCCGGTACTAAGAAATAAATGGATCGGGCGTACTTGCGATCCCTGTTGCGTGCCTGCCTACCGCGTGGATAATGGCGAGAACAGGGGTCGCCATATCTCCGAGATGATAAGGATTATGCAAAACGATGTCACGTACGATTCGTTCGGAGCCAAAGATTTTTCCGGGCTCGAAGCAGTAGATCCGGTAGTGCGCGCGATACTGAAGTTCCTGGAGGATCGTTGTGTCTGGTCTGGAACACCGAGCGAATTGCTCGGTGCACTGAAGAACATTGCAGAGCCGCGGGCAATCCTGCCCGAATCTTCGCAAGACCTCTACTCTCACCTGGTCCATCACTGCGACAGTTTCGGGCGATACGGGGTAGATGTCGTTCTCGGCGGCGGCTGTCCTCGGGTCTTGTTGTTTCGAGTTTTGCGCGATAACACCACGACTGCGAATCCCTACACACGCCAGGACAGCGGGTTGAGTTCTCCGCCGCCTGCTACTCACAACAGCGAATCAGTTACAAAGACCGCGGGCGATGCTCCTGGTCAAAACAATTCAGGCAAGAACGGTCCTGAGATGCCGGCACCAGGCGCGCCGAATGCTCTCGATGAAACACCGCACATGGATGCGCGCAAGCTTGCGAGGGCCATTCTGACCATGAGCAAAATGCGCGAGCAGATTGCAGGATCGCGCGCAGAGAACGACGGCCCGAGTGGTGCCGCAAGTGAACCAGCGGAACCTGTCCCACGAGAGAGCACGGCCGCCTCGGAAGAAGCGTTTCGCCATCTGCCGGGCGCGACGAGTGCTTCAGTCGAATTACCAGCGGCGAGTGCGCGGGAAGAGCTGGCGATCTTCAATAATGTCGCTCAAGCATACTTGGGGATTTGTGACCTGGAGAACCGAATCCTGTACCAAGCGCGGGATGTGAGTTCGATGCTCGCGCTCATTGCAGAAGAGATTCAGCGGATCTCGGGTGCTGACGGTGTAGCGGTTGGTTTGAACCGAAACGGCCATCGTAAGAGCCTGGCGCTTTCCGGGCTGGCCAAGGATCAACCCGATTTGCAGCGCGCGTTGGGCCTCATAGGGCAGAGCAGCGACCCGAATCTCATCCAAGTCGAAAGCGCGCGGGCGCACACGAGAGCGAACCAGCTGTGTTCCGCGTTCGGCATAAAATCCGTGTTCGTTTCACCTTTCTCAGTTGCCGGACAGCTATGGGGCAGTTTGGCGCTCTTCTTCCGACAGACTCGCCGATTCGAAAGAGGCGACGTGCTGGTGATCGCAAGTGTCGGGGATGTTCTGGGGAATGCGATCAAAAACCTGCGCGCGGCGTAGTTCGGTAAGTCCGTAGTAGAAGCAGTGAGTGTTGCTACCTCAGCGGGCGGAACTCCGTGCGTATTTACCGATCAGAAAACTCTATCCATCGGACGATCTGCGGGTTTCGATCTGAACGAGGTCGCGGTCGGAAGCCGCAGGTTTCTTCGCCCAACGAGGATGAATACGGTAGTCGCTCCGGAGTTTTCCAACGGCCGAGCCAATCGCAACAGAACTATTGACCAAGGTACTGATCTGCACCAGGCGGGCAACGCGGACAGTTTTAAGCCAGTGAAGTCCGCTGCTGATAGCACAACCGCACTGGGAGCAGTCCGGTGTCCCACCAAAGATGCAAGGCTCAACTCGAGTGCGAAGATCGGCAGAATAATTAGTCGACATCCTCGCAAACAAGCATTCGCTTGGCGCCGTTGGAGGTTCCTGAATAGCGCGGGCGATGCCGCGATTCATGAGCAGTTTACGATAGCGGGGCTGCAGCCGTTCCAATTCTTCGGCAACGGTGCGCCGCTCTGAAGGGCTCAGCATTTCGGCGGTGTGCTCGTTCTTCTGGGGAGTGTAAACGCTTGCCCAGATGCGAACGACCTCCGGGCGTGCATTCCAGAAGGCAAGGTACTGTTCGAGGTATCCGGGTCTGGTCATCATGTGATGGGTAATCGTCCAATGAATGTTGACCTGGCATCCCGCGATATTACGAAGTATTCGTTCATAGGTTGCCGGCTTGCGGCGGACGTCATGATGCTCGGGAAGTCCATCGACGGACACCGCGACTCGGATTCTGGGGATACTCATCCATTGCTGGGGGATGGGAACAACCGCACTGGTGACAACCATCGTGTGCACCTTCAACCTGCTCAAGATGGGCAACAGCCGGCTCAACTCGCGATGGCGCACCAAGGGCTCGCCTCCGACCAGAGAGACGTGAAGGGGCCGATGCTGGCGGACGAGTTGCACAATCCGATCTACCAGTTCGTCGCCGCGGTAGTCGGCGAGACTTCGAAGGGTAGTGGTGCCACCCAGATGGTTCTCGTCATAGGCATAACAGCCGGGACAGCTCAGAGGACACTCGCGGGTAATCTCGATCGACATCATGGGTGTACTGCCGGTGAGTATCGATTGCCACGCCGCGAGAAGTTGGATGACGCTCAAACCGGGCTTGCCCGTACTGGGATTCATAAAACCTGACTTTCGGACCACCTGTTAAGAGCTAGTTACTGGACTGTAAGGCCGGAGTCTCATAGCTCGGCGGCAATAATCCGCCGCAGTATCGTAAGACTTCAATGGCCCGGTACTGTTCGCCGGGCCTGGCGCGGATGATTACGAGGACAGCGCCGTCTTGAAAGCAGTCGTTGTAGTAGGCTGCGTCGACGTGAGGCACACCTACAGTCGCGAAGAACCCGCTGAGATCAGGCGCGGCGCCCGAGAGCACGCCGACGGCATCGATGTCGGCATCCGCAAACCCGAGGTGCAGCAAAGCCGTCACGGCGCTGCCCGCACTAAAGGCTTCCCAGAAAACTGCTGTGATGAGCAGGCGTGAGCTTCTTTCATGATCCCGCACGTGGCTTCTCCTCGACCAAAGTATGGTTGTGAGGCTGGAGAGCGTTAGCAAAGAAGTGTGCAGGTGAAGTAAAGCCGTTCGGTCCCGGCAAACAATGGGACTTCGGCAAGATTGGGCCGGGGGGCAGGAGAGGCCAGTTGCACAACCGCTGATATTCCACTCAATGGAAGAACCAGCATGAACGCGCCATGAGTGGCCATGCAGGGGAGTTCATCGTGCACCGGAGTTATAAGAACAACCAGTATGCCGAGACAAGCAACGACTGCGACGAACTGGGCAAACCGGTGCATAAAGGCTTCCTTTCAGTAGATGCCGCCTGTCAAACATGGTTGTACTAGAGCTCAGTGTTTGTTTCAGCAGTGGGTTGTGACATTATCCCAGAACGCGCTAATCAGGAGTGGGCAGGGTGCAGTCGGCGCAATTTTTCAGAGATTTGTGGTTCCGAATTTAACTCCACGACTGAAGCACGAGGCGTCCGCGCGGCCCTAACCGGTGGGTGATCAAAAGCGTCTCGGCAGTGCGTGCAATGGCTCCCACCAACAGACTTACGTCACAGTCGGTTCTTCGGCTGGCGCCGCGCGATCTCGATGCCAGTAATACAGACCGATAGCCACACCGCTCCGGCCGCGTAGCCGGCGACCACGTCGCTGAAGTAGTGGACGCCGAGATAGAGCCTGCTTATTCCAATGGCCAGAACCAGGATGAGGCTGGTGAATATGATGACTATCCGCGCGGATGATCGCTTTTTCCAGAAGAGCGCCAGGACGTAAGCGGCCATGCCGTACGCGATCAGAGATGCCATCGCATGGCCACTGGGAAAGCTGAAGCTATGGCCTTGCAAAATGGCGAAAGCGTAAGGGGGCCGAGGACGCCGGATCGCTTCTTTCAGCAGTTCATCGAGGAAGCCAGCACCGATGAGCGCGGCAATCCACCCGGCAAAGAGGATCCATGAACGCCTCACCGCCATGCTTATGGCGACGGCTGCTCCGAGAACAGAAAGTACGAGGGGAGAGCCGAGCCAACTGATCGCCAGGAAGATTATGACGCCGGATGCTGTGCTGTGGGCGTGGAACCACTCTAGTAGGGTGGCATCGAATTGCGTGAGCGGCGCGTGATGAAGGACATCTTCGGTGATCCCGGCGAAAAGCCACAGTGCCGCGATGCTTAAGAACAGCCCGAGCGTAAGGTGCAGCCCGAGGTATTCGCCGGGTTCGAATCGCCGGACGATGAATTCCCAAAGCTTGGGATGATGTGCACGAAGGTAGCGTAGGGCAGGCGACCGTCCCAATGTCGCGGCATAACGCGCCACTTGCGAAGACAACCGAGATGCATTGCGCCGGAACCAGCGCGCAGCAAGCAGCAGCGCCGCGAGAAGGAACAGCAGGAGGGCGCAAGCGAGTGCAACGCGGGTGAAGTAGTGCTGGCCGGTTGGGTACAGAATCACAGCATTGCAGAGTTCCACAGTTGCGATCAGCTGACTCATTTGGAAAGTGGCGGAGTCAGGCGGTCCTAGACCGGACACAGGCGACCTTCTTTGAACCTCGAGTTCCGGTGCGGGATGCATGACTGAGTTACCTCCCGGTGGCCGCTGCCATGAAAGTCAACACTTTCCCGGCGCGTGGCATCAGAGGTGCTGTATGCCGCGACCCACGATCCTGGTGGCCGAACCAGAACCAAGCCAAGCGCTGTCGGTGAGGAAGCTGGTCCTGGAAACCGCGAAGTTCAATGTTTTGACCGCGCATTCCACCCGCGAAGCACTCGATTTGTTTCACCTATTTCCGAACGTCTCGATGGCTGTTCTGGTCGGCGGCAACAGTATTGACTGCGATGCTGTCGCGAAATCCATCAAGGGCACCACTGATAAAGTGCCAGTCGTATTCCTGAATATGAGTATCGGAGGCATCTGCCGGCAAGCCGACCACAACCTGCCGAGTGGCGAACCCGAAAAGCTTTTGGATCTGATTCGGTCGCTGCTTGGGGATCCGCGCCTCATCGACGGTAAGTAAGAGCGAAGTCTAACCGGATCGGGCAGCGTCCGCGACCGGCCAGGGTTTGCCATCGAGATACGACGGCAAGTCGAGGCCGAAGAGCTTCAGGACCGTTGGCGCAACGTCGACAATGGCGGGTTTTTCGTGGTCGATTTTCCGATTTGAAAACAGCACGCCGGGAACGAGCCGGGGATCGACGCAGTGATCACCGCTCCAGGCTTTGGTATTGTCCTCAAAGACGGTGCCGGTCACTTTGCCCATGACGGAATCCCAGGATGCACGGTAGCCAGGGCCGTAGCCAACGATGAGGTCGGGTGCGTTATCCACGTACGGCCCTGCGTAAACGCCGTCGCAATCGAACATGCCGGTAATGCCGACTTTCCCGGAATCCGGATCCACGAGGCCGTTCAACTTCGCGCGTAGTTCCTCTTTCAGGGCTTCCGCGTCAGCACCGGGAGCAACGATGCCCTCGCGCTCGCGCCCCTTTTGATTGATGTAGAGGCCGTTCAATCCCATGGTGTAAGCGCGGGTGCGCGACCAATCGACATCCTCAAACCAGTCGCCGCTTTCGGTCTTCCCATCCCTGAGCACAAGGTAACCGTTCTGGTGTAGCCAGGCGTTGAGATTCACGCAGCGTGCGAATGACTGAAACCCGTGGTCGGAAATGACGAGTAGAAGAGTGTGATCGTCGATTTGCTGCATGACGCGGCCGACAAGTGAATCGACGCGCTGATAGAGATCTTGAATAACGGCGGGCCGCTGGTCGGCGGGAACGCCTTTGGCGGCAGGGTGGTCATTCTCGAGATAGCGCCAGAACATGTGCTGGACGCGGTCGGTGGTATCGAAAACGCAGGCGCAGAGCCCTTCCGGCGTTTTCTCGAGGGCGTCGAAGAACATGCGTTCGCGATCCCGGTGGTTGGAGTAGCACTGTTCGAGAAAAGCCTCGTCATTGAGAACTTCTTCGTTCAAGCCCCAGGTGTCCTCGGCCAAGCCGAGAGTCGCGTACGGACCAAAAAGCTTGGCAAGATACATCGAGTAAGTGACAGGATGCGAGATGGGCAAGTCGGGGTGGCCGGGATCAATGTTCACCGGCGTGACGTATACCTCGATCTCCGGAGAGACTTCCTTGAGGTAGAAGCGACAGATTCCGCGAGCTGTGAAGGCCAATGCAGCCTTGAACTTTACCGGAATCCAGTCGGAGTACTCGCCGACTTTTAACGTGACGCTCTCGCCGTCGAGGTCGATACGGGCGGAGTTGCGATCGACGTCGGCGCGAATGGTGAATTCGGCACGAAGTTCGTTGTGTGTGCCGAGCGGGTCCTCCGGGCCGGGGATGTAGGAGTGCGATTTCGTTCCATTGCGCTCAACAGGAACGTGGACGCCTCCTTCACGAAATTTGCCCTTGGATGCGCGCGTGGTGCAGAGGCAGAAGGTGCCTTGACTTCCTTTCAAATCGGGTACGCACATCCCCGAGAGCAGCACGCCAGAAAATTTCTCCGGAGGGAAGGTGACAGGTACGCGGATCACAGAACAGAACACACCCGCTTTGGCGAGCAGGTGCCAGAACGGCGTTCCACGACGCATGCCTTTGATTTCCGGCTTTCCCAGAGGGATGGAGAATTTGCCGATGCGCAAGCGGCGCTTGGGTTCGCTGATCTGGGCGGAGGACAAGAAAGGCAGATAATTGCGCAAGTCGCGCGCGAGAAAGTCGTAGATGTTGTGCTTGCCCGGGTTTACGCCGGTTTGAAAGGTTGACCACGCGACGGGCGAGATCGCAGGAAAGGTGGTCCGGAGAGGGCGGAAGGTGCCTTGGTCGCGGAGTTTGGCAAAGTTTGGGAGCAGGCCTTCGTCGATAAAGCGATGTGCGAGTTTCGGATCCATGCCGTCGAAGCCGACCACGATCACGCGCTTGACTGTGGCGTTGCGGAACGCCTTGCGGCGACGGAGGCGACGAAGCAAATGCCGAAATGGCCAGGTGAGGAGGGCATACAACGAGTACAGAAAAGCAACAAAGATCGTCCAAAAGGACGAGAGGACCGCGAAGCCGGCGCCGGGTCCCGCATAGGCGTGAGCTTGAATGGGATGAAAGACAATGACCGCAATCAGGCCGCACAGGATCAGCCGAGCGGGCATGCCTCTGAACTGCAACTTCATATCTGGATTCCTAACACTGTTTTGAAGATGTAGCCGGCGATGAGCGAAACGATAAAGAACACGACGATCCAGTTCATCTGCCATCCTGCAACACTGATCTCACGCGATGGATAAAGAACGGATATGGATCGAACCGGGCTGTCGCCGGGGAGAGCCGGTTCCGCGGAGGAGAGCATGCGCTCCCACAAATTATCTTTCAGGCGGACGGGCGACAGGCGGTTCAAGCCATTGCCGACCACAACCTGCTTCGGCATTGTGTGGCCGCTGGCCAGTACGTTCACAGAGAAGTGTCCTTCATCATTAGCAACAAGCCGCCAAACGATTTCATTGCTGCCGGGGATATGCACTGGAGGCGCAGTGGAAGCCAGCTGCGCAGGCAGTTGCAAGTCGGCGGTGTTGAGGGCATCAGGAGCCTGGACACGCGCTTCCAGTAAAAAGGCCTGGTTGGTCGGGACAGGCGCCCATCCGAGATAGCGATCGAGTTGCACAATAAGAAGGACGATGGGGAGTATCGTGATCAAAAACGGAGCAAAGGCCAGGCGCAGATAGGTGCGGGTCGCGCGGAAGATCCGGCCATACGAGCGCACGACGACGGGTAGTTGGTCCTGATACAAGCGAACTGCAAGCAGATGCGCCTTCAGCTGGTCCTTCGCCCGCGCGATGGCCTTCTGGTTGGAGGTGTAGCGAAAAACGATGACCATGACGAACCCGATCACAATCGACACGGCGATCACAACGAACAAAGGACTTTGCAAGAGCGACACAATGATTGCGAGGCACAACTGCTCAGCCGTGATTGCAATACCTGTCATGGATAGATGGTGGCTACTCGAGATAGCCGAGACCTTGCAGACGTTTTTTCACCATTTCCTTGGAGTCAGCCGAGCCGATCTCGCCGAGAATACGTTTTATTTCTTTTTCGACGACATGAATTACGAATTCGTCGACCGAGGCGTAGCCCACCAGTTCGGTGCATTTCTTGGCTTGGTCGAACAACTCGCCTTCGATCTTTACCTTAGTAGATGCCACAGCAACCTCCGGTTCAGTGCTGATTTTGAGTGGCAAAGACGGACTGTCCCATCATACCGTCCGGCTTGGGAATCCCAAATTCCGCGAAGATAGTAGGCGCGATATCGGTCAGGGCCGGCGTTTTTGCCGGTATTGACTTGTTGCTAAGAAGGACCCCGGGGACGAGGGTGTAGTCCATGCAGTGATCGCCGCTCCAGGGATTGGTGTTGTCTTCGAAAATGTCGGCCGGGAAATTTCCGAGGATAGTCTGCCATCCGGCACGGTATCCGCGGTTATAGCCGATGAGCAGATCGGGGCCGGTCTTCGCGTAAGGACCCTGATAAGCGTCACGGGCCTTGTCTATACGTGTGATGGCGCTGTCGTTGTTCCTGGGATCGCGTACCGCGAGCAGCTTGGCTTTGATCTCATCGAGCAAAGCATCCGCCTGCGGGCCGGGTTCTACGATTCCTTCGCGTTCGCGTCCACGAAGATTGAGATAGAGGCCGTTCAGACCGAGGCCGTAGGCGCGGGTACGGCTCCAATCCACGGTAGCGAAGGCCTCGCCGTTATCGACAGCGCCGGGCTTCAGCGCGACGTAGCCGTTGTTGAGCAGCCAGGTATTCAGGTTGAACGAACGATTGTAGGGAGCGAAGCCATGATCTGAGAGCACCAGTAACGTGGTGTGATCGTCCAACTTTGGCAGCACCTCGCCGAGGACCTGGTCGATCTGTTGATAGAAGTCAGCGATTGCCGACCCGTATTGCGCGGCCAAACTGGCGTCGTACTCAGGGTGCTTCGGATCCATGAGCCGCCAGAACATGTGCGAATTCAGATCGAGGCTGGAGAAGTAAAAGAAGAAGACACCCTTGCGGAACTTGGAAAACTCCACATCGAAGATGCGGCGGTGCTCAGCAAGCACCGTTTGCGCCTGCTGCAAGTACTCCTTGTCATCGAGGACCGCGGCTGAAAGCGCCTTTGTGTCTTCCGAAATTCCTTGCGTATAAAACTCGCCAACCTCCTCGGACAGCTCGCGCGAATAACTCTTCGGGGTGGAGACCGGAAGCGCAGGGTTGGCGGGATCAATATTCATCGGCGAGACGTAGAGTTCAAATCGGGGATGAGCCTGTTTCAGATAGAAGCGGCAAATGCCGCTGACATTGCCGAGGAAGGGAATCAATTCGAAATCGAGGTGAACCCAGTCACTCCACTCGCCCTCGCGCAAGACAAACTGTTGATCTTGGACTTCGATCCGAGCGACAGCTTGCAGCGGGTCAACCGAAACCGTGAAGGGCACCGTTGAAGGTGGCGAACCCTTGCGAAACGTGTTGTCGGGGCCGATCAGATCGGCTTTGACTTGCGACTCCTGAACTTGCACAGGAATGATCTGGCCGCCCTCGACCGCACCGGCCGACTTCATGGGATCGTCAGTATAGAAAGAGAAGGTGCCGTAGGTGCCGCGCAGGTCCGGTGTTCCCATCCCGGAAAGTGTGTGGCCGTGGGCCTTGATGGGAGGGAAATTCGCGGGAATCCGAAACACGGTATTGGGAATTCCGTTGTCATCGAGAATTTCCCAGAACGCCTTGCCATGCCGCAGTTGTTCGGCCTTGCCGCTGCCGAGCGGAATGACCCAGCTTCCAATGTGGATCCCGTGTTTTGGCGGCTCCACCTGCGAGGTGGAAAAGTATGGTTGAAGAGTCTTGGGATCACGGTGAATGAAGTCGAAGATTCCGTGTCCTCCGGCGTTCATGCCGGTGATGAGATTCGACCATGCAACCGGGCTTTGAGGTGGGATGCTCGTGGTGAGTTGGCGAAAGGACCCGTTTCGTGCCAGGGCGGAAAAGTTGGGCATTTTCCCCTCAGCCATGAACTGTTTCAGGAGCTGCGGATCCATGCCGTCGATGCCGAGGATTATGAGCTTGTGATCGCCGTCCCACTTGCGATGGCACGAGACGAGAAACACGCTTGCACCGAGCGCCAGCACGAGTAGGAGGCGGCTTAGTGACAAAGCCGTCCTCGCGCGTCCCTGTTGTGAAACGCAACATTGTTCATGCGTTGTGCGGGAACCAGAATGTACCCCAATTCGAAAATGCGTCCCCGTGGGGCAAGCGTAGAACGGTGATTTTCGCCGTCCCTGCGCGGCTGTGTCAAGCCGTGCGGCCGGCCAGCTTACGATAGACTGAATGAAATTGTTATGGTGAAAAGCTCGCAAGCTCATCGCGGTTTCTTGTCATTCCTCGTGCTCAGCGCACGTTTGTTATGGATTGTGGCAATAGTGTGGGTGCTGACAGGCAGCGCATGGTCGGCCACCAAGCCAAACATCGTGTTGATTACTGTTGACTCGGTTCGAGCAGACCGGGTTGGGTTTCTAAGCGCGTCCAGCAAGGCAACACCGAATCTTGATTCGTTAGCAAAGAGGAGCCTCGTGTTCGAGCAAGCATATGCGCAGGCGCCTCTGACGGTCGTGTCGCACGCGACGCTTCTCTCCGGGACATACCCACAGACACACAAGGCGACACAGTTCGCGGCGCCGCTCGCCGCGGGCTTACCCTATCTTCCCGAAATCTTGCGCGGTCAAGGATATCGAACGGCCGCGTTTGTCGGATCCATCGAACTCGATCCGAAGAACGGCTTGGCTCCCGGTTTTGATCGCGGGTTCGAGCAATACGATGCGGGCTTTCATCAGCCGGTGAAAGGGGAATTACGAACGCAGTCGGTAGCAAGGCGGGGATCATTGGTCGTGGCGAGGGCAATTGGATGGCTCGACACGACGAAGTCTCCGTTTTTTCTGTGGGTGAATCTGCACGATGCAGCCGCCGCCACCACCACCGCTGCCAACCGGTTAGGAGTGAGCGCGTCAGACGCTGCAATCGGCAAACTGGTTGCGGCACTCACGGCTCACAAGCTCTTGGACAGTAGTTTGATCGTGGTTGCCGCCGATCACGGCGAGAGCCTGGGAGCGCATAACGAACAGACTCACGGTATTTTTCTATACGACGAGACCATCCACATTCCTTTGCTGATGAAAATGCCGGGAAACCAGGATGCGGGCAAGCGAGTTCGCGGAAAAGTCGGTTTGGTCGACGTTGCCCCCACAGTGCTTGAGATCGCAGGGGCGCCGGTGCCGGCGCAGATGCAGGGCCAGTCACTGTTACGCGTGGCTAAAAGCGGATCGGACCAACCGGTCTACTCGCGCACTCAGTTCCCGACGCGGGCGTTCGGCTGGAGCACAGTGGAGTCGTGGCGAGCGAGCAAGTATCTGTACATTCATGCTCCCCATCCGGAGTTGTATGACCTGACGGCCGATCCAACTGCGAGCCGGAACCTGGCGCAGACTTCGAAAGCGATTGCGGACACTATGGCTACGCAGTTGAGCGCATTCGACAAAAGATTCAGCGAATCCGGAAGTTCGACAGCGGGGCTGAGTTCTTCGGAAGCGCAGAAGCTGGCGTCGCTCGGCTACGTAGGATTGCAGAAGTCGGGGGGCACGGCACCGGCGGCCACGGGGACCGATCCCAAAGACGAGATTGCGACGGCCAACAAAGTGCTGGCGGCGGTCGCACTTCTCGAGGATGGTAAACCGGAAAAGGCCATGGAAGCTCTGCAATCATTTGCCGGGTCTTCCTCGAAGCTCTACTTGGCCCAGTTTGCGGCGGGAGTCGCTCTGTCGCAGCAGCAGCAATGGGCGAAGTCAATCGAGCACTTACACACAGCGATTGAACTGATGCCGGATTCAGCGTGGGCGCACTACTACATGGGAAATTGCTTGTTGAAGACGGGTGACTACAAGACGGCTGCTGTTCACCTGGAGATTGCCGCCAGCCGGCTACCGGAATTCAAAGAGGCGCACGGTTTGCTGGCCGATGCGTACGAGCATCTCGGTCGAGCGGACGAGGCAAAGCGCGAACGGTCGAAAGCCGGTCCCAAGCCGTAGCTTGAAAGAAAGGATTTCTGGCGACGTGATCACAATAGTTTCGGGACTGCCGCGCTCGGGCACCTCGTTGATGATGCAAATGCTGGCAGCAGGAGGCATGGTGCTGCTCACGGATGATCAACGAAAGGCGGACACCGATAACCCGCGAGGCTACTGCGAGTGGGAGCCGATTAAGCAGCTGCCGAAGCAGCCGAGTCTGATCGATCAGGCCGAAGGCAAAGCGGTCAAAGTGATCACCCAGTTGTTGATGGCGGTCCCCCCTGGTCGAGAATACAAAGTGATTTTCATGGAGCGGCCATTGGCCGAGGTGCTTGCGTCACAAGACGAGATGCTGCGACGACGAGGGAAGTCAGACCAGGTGAGCCATGAGGTTATGGCAACCGTGTTCCAGGAGCATCTCGGGGAATTGAGCGCATGGCTGAAAACGAGACGGGACGTCGTCGTTCATCGGCAGCCGTATCGCAAGGTACTGCAGGATCCGCTCGCTACCGCGAATTCCATCAAGGATTTCCTAGGCATAGATCTTAATGTGGAAGCAATGACTGGAGAGGTAGATCCCAATCTTTATCGGAACCGGCGGCCGTAAAACCGGCGTTCTCGGGCACGCAATCGGCGTCAGCGAAAGATCGTTCCCTCGGACCAGACAACGAACTTGTTCGCAGGTTTCGCGTCGCCGATCCCGCCTCGACAGTGAGCTCTGTGCAGCAAGATGTTGAGTAGAAGTTGCTGATTTACACTCGTACCTCGGATGAGCCACGTTTCCTGCAGCGCCCTTTTGTTCGATATGGATGGTGTCCTGATCGATTCCACGCCGGCGGTTACCCGCGTGTGGACCCGCTGGGCGGAAGAACATGGTTTTGATCCCAAAGAGGTTGTGCGGCGCGCTCACGGGCGTCCAAGCATCAGCACGGTGCGCGATTTTATGCCGGGTGCGAATGCGGAACTGGAAAATCGAGAGGTCGAGCGGCGGGAAATCGAGGACTTGGAGGGAGTGGTGGTGTTACCTGGCACAAAGGAGCTGCTAAGCAGCCTTCCGTCGGACCGCTGGACGGTCGTGACCTCGTCAACACGGGCGCTAGCGGAGGTCCGGCTGCGCGCGGCAGGCCTGCCGATCCCTCGTCTTCTAATCACTTCCACGGATATTACAAACGGTAAGCCTCATCCCGAACCTTACCTGAAGGCCGCTGATGCTCTTGGGTTTCCAGCCGCGACGTGCATTGTCATTGAAGATGTTCCGGCGGGGGTCAGGTCGGGGAAGGCGGCAGGCGCAAAGGTGATCGCATTCACAACCACGCTCGGCGTTCCGGAATTGAGGGATGCCGGGGCGGACTGGGTGGTCCGTAACTGCGCAGACCTTACCTGCGAGATGAAGAACGGCTCGGTAAGTGTGGCGATTGCGGCGACCTAGCTTGTAATCGCGCAGGTTGCGCACGTTGTCGAGCACGCGCCCATCCAGTGTCTCAGAATGAGCTACATACCTTTATGGCAAGGCAACCCTCGCCGGGCCTACGTATCTAATCGCACGCAGGGAAAAACAAGTTTATTCAGGAGGAAGTGTATGCGGAAACTGTTTCTGCTTACGGCAATTCTGCTGCTCTCAGCCTGCTGGCTGATGGCGCAGAGTAGCTCGTCAAGCTCATCGTCTCCATCGAGTAGCAGTCAAACGAGTGGTACGAGCGCAAATCCGGGGTCCAGCGGACAATCCGGGTCTGCCAGCGACCAATCAAGCAGTACGAGCCAGTCCGGTATGAGCTCGAGCTCCAGCTCCAGCGGGAGCCAGACGAGCCTGCAAGGCTGTCTGAGCGGTTCTAGCGGCAGCTACACTCTGACCGACAATGCTGGAACCGCCTATCAGCTCACGGGCGACGACTCGGAACTGAGCAAGCACGTGAATGAAGAAGTCAGCGTGTCGGGCACGCAGTCGGGTGCAAGTTCCGGGTCGCAGAGCGCATCTCCGAGCGGAAGCAGCTCTACCTCAGGGTCGAGCAATTCTGCTTCTGGTTCGGCTTCGTCGGGAGCCACTTCTCCGACGGCGGGATCCTCGAGCGGCGGGCAGTCGACTGGTGCAGCTCTCTCGTCCCAGTCATTTACCGTCTCGAGCGTGAAAAAGGTGTCAGACACCTGCACGGCGTCGAAGAAATAAGAGATCGGCGCGTACGTGCGGTCGCGCCGAAACCGCCACTTCGTCTAACTCTTGTACCGCAAGCCGGAGGTTAGGTTCGTCCCTGCAGTTCAGAATGGGCCCGCAGGAAATTCAGTATGTGGGAACGGGAAAACATTCCTTCCAACTTCCCGCCCGAGACAACCGGCAGTTGATTGAGGTCTTCACGTCCCATGATTTCCAGCGCATCCATGGCGGGCGTTTCTGGAGAAACTGTGCGCAAATCTCGCAGGGGACGCATGACGCTCTGCACACTCGTTTGAGGCCAACGCTCGCGGGGGATGGCCCGGACGTCGGCAGGAGTGACTAGACCAACCAGGTATCCTCCTTGAACGACAACAAAACAGCGTTTGCCGGTGCGGAGGAGGTATTCTTCGACAAAGTCCTGCAAGCTGAGATGGCTCTCGACCGAGACGCACTCGCGATCCATGACATCGGCAACGCGACGGCCACGCAAGGCAGAAACCAATTCCACCTGGGCAAAGCTGCTGCGGGAAGCGTCCAGAAGAAACCAACCAATAAAGGCGATCCAGAGTGCCTGGAAGCCGGCACCATGGAAGAACTGCCATATCCCGCGAAGAATGAAGAGAAACGCCACGGCCTGCCCGACGTAGGAGGCCCACTTCGTTGCCTTCTCCATGCTGTGACTAATCCACCAGATGATCGATCGCAGAACGCGGCCGCCATCGAGGGGATAGCCGGGGATCATGTTGAAGACAGCGAGACCCACATTGATGTACCCAAGCCAGAGGAGGACGGCCATGGTTGGAGCCGGCGGTTCGGTTCCGGGCCTCCAGCCAGCAAACCATGCGATCGCGAGAAAGATACCGCCCAGTAAAAGGCTAGTGAGCGGGCCGGCAATCGCGATCCAGAATTCAGACTTTGCGTTGGGTGCTTCCGACTCGATTTGCGAGACACCGCCCAATGCGAACAGAGTAATGGCCTTTACCTTCAGTCCCCAAGATTGTGCAACGACCGAGTGAGCCAGCTCGTGGAGGAGCAGCGTGACAAAGAACAGGATGCCGGTGATCACCGCCGCTGCCCAAACGGTGATGTCACTCCACAAGGGAACCTGGCTATGGAAATGGTCCGCGAGGGAAAAGATGATGAGGAAGGCAATCAGGAACCAACTGTAATGCAACCCGATCGCGATGCCAGCAATCCGCCCGAGCTTGACTTGGGAGCGCACCTTTCAGCTTCCTACAAAAGAGTCTATCCCAGATCAGCCGGGCGAGAGCTGCCGCATGGCCGGAAAGCCCGGCGTGATCAGGTTCGAGTTCATTCCATGACCCAATTCAATTCAAGTCGGCTAAGACGGCGGAAGTGAATCCTCCGAATTCCCCATTCAGGCCCACGAGCGTGCGGACCTGCCCGGCATTCCAGGTTTGCGGGCCGCTATCGATGAAAACGAAGGTGGTTCCGGGGGTGGTGAAGCAAACATTGTAGGTGCCGGGAGTGAGCGTGATGTATCCGGAAGCGGTCTTCACGGCCAGGCTGCTGACGGACGGAGAACCGGTCAGGTTGCTACAGCCCGTGGGTGAAACGTAAACGTCGGCCGAGCCCAGCGCGGGCGAAGCGTTGATAATACGCAAATTCATGTTTCCGGATGTGGGGGCCGCGTTGTTGTCAGGAAAAACAACTGTCGCCAAAGTTGGGGAATTGAGAATGAAGATGCTCGACTGCGTTCCCCCGGTAAACGTGAGGGTCTCGTCGATGATTGGCGAGGTGGTGGCGGAGGGTTCAATCTGCACGTGCTGGGAGCCGCTTCCGATCGAGAAGTAATTCGAAGCTGCGGCGTACGCGATGTTACTGGCGGTAGCAGTGCTGTTGACGAGAAGGTTGAGGCTGCCCTGACCAGGAGCGGCATTGACGAACCGCAGCTTGGTGGGATTACTGCTGGATCCGCATCCGCTGGAGAGAATGGTGAAGCCCACAATCAGGAAAAGCGCGGTGACCGCATTCAGTCGAGCCACGGAAATCACTTTGTCTCCTTAAAGTAAAAGTAAAGGTGGACCGCATTAACGAGGACTGATGCGTTGACGTGAATCCAGAGTTGTCGCACTTCGGTGAAGAGTCTGTCAAGCTGCGCAATTTTTTGTAAATCATGCACAAGGAAGAAGTTGAGACCTGGCAGTGTGCTTGCGGTAAGCCGCGGGTGGTATGCGTTTCGTATCTCCCAAACGACAGGCATTTGCGCTATTCTGAATCCTCAAGCTTACAACGGCGGGAGGGTGCAGCGGCGTGGGTGTGGCCGTGTACCTTGTCGCGTTGAACCACAGGGGGTGGGCCACGTCGCTGCGCAGGAAGACCCTGCTGATCGTGGGAATCACCCTCGCCGGCTTGTGCGCGGCGCTATTCGTCATTGCGCGCAGCACGGTACTTCACCGTTTCGCGGAGCTGGAAAAACAGGAAATCCACCAGAACCTGGACCGGGTCGCGAATGCCATCACGAATGAAAGCGACCTGCTGACCGCCACAACGCGGGACGATGCGATGTGGGACGAAGCATATCACTTCGTTCAGCATCCCAATGGAACGTGGGGGGACCTCAATTTTCCTCCGGAAACGCTGCTCGCGCTGCGCCTCAATCTCCTGATTTACTACGACGGACAAGATCATGCGGTGCACGCGCGCGAATTTGATCCCAAGTTGCGGCGAGTGTCTCCGGCTCGAGCGGCAATCGTGTCACAGCTGGCGCCTTTAGCGCGTGATGCCCGTCAGAACGGTACGACGGGGAAGAGCGGGGTCGTCGTGCTGGACGACGGTGCGATGCTGGTGAGCGTTTGGCCGGTACTTTCGTCGCCCGGTTCGGGCCCGCCGCACGGCGCTCTGCTCATGGGCAGGAGGATCGATCCAGCCGAGTTTGCCCGGTTAGCATGGGCAACCGATGTGCATTTTGCTCTGTATCAGCTGGGTGGTGAACTCCCGGAGGAAGCGGCCAGGGCATACCGCCACCTGGCTCATCACAACGGCGTCTATATCTCGCCTATCGCATCGGGTTCTATCGCGGCGTACACGATTCTGCCCGACATCAGCGGACGGCCGGCGTTACTCCTCGATGTCCGGACGCCACGCGCGATTTATGGGGAAGGAAAGGCGCTGGTCCTGTATCTCACCGGGGCCATGCTTTTCGTCGGGGCGGCGTTCACGCTGTTGAGCCTGCTGTTACTCGAAAGTCAGATTCTGTCGCGACTGATAGGCCTCAGCCGGAACCTGGCAGCCATCGGATTGCGCAATGGACTGTCGGAACGCGTGAAGGTGGAAGGAACGGATGAGATCTCCCGTCTGGCCAGTTCAATCAACCAGATGCTGGCGACGCTCGATCGCGCGGAGCGCGAGCGCCAGGTCCCGGAAGCGTACCTGGAAGGACTGTTCGAGAACGCGCCAGAGGCGGTGGCGATCGTCGACAGCGAAAACAGGATTGTCCGGATCAATGCCGAATTTGTCCGGATGTTTGGCTATGGGCTGGAGGAGATTCGCGGCCGAGTTCTCGATCGCCTAATCGTGCCGGCGGCCAAGGTCGAAGAAGCCCGTTCGATTACGGCGAGCCTCGAGCGGGGAGAGAGGGTCAGCGTCGAGACCGTCCGCAAGACGAAAGACGGCAGCATTGTTGAGGTTTCAATCCTGGGCACCCCGGTGAACGTGGGAGGGGACCGGCGCGCCTTCTTTGGCATTTATCGTGACATTGGGGAGCGCAAGCGGGCGGAGCGCCTGCAATCAGCGCTGTATGGCATCGCCGAGAAGGCCAGTTCTGCCGCCGATCTAAAGGATTTATTCACCACGATTCACGCCATCCTCAAGGAATTGATGTATGCCGAGAACTGCTACGTCGCGCTGTACGATGAGGCAACTGACACAGTCAGCTTCCCGTATTTTGTCGACTCCATGGACCGCGTCGCTCCACCCCCTCACAAGTTCCGCAAGGGACTGACGGAATACGTCCTACGAACGGGGAAACCCCTTTTGGCGACTCCCGAGATTCTGAACGATCTGGTACAGCGGGGCGAGGTGGAACAGCGAACCGGTGCTCCGTCGCGAGATTGGATGGGCGTTCCACTCAAGCAGGGCGAAACGACGTTTGGCGTACTTACAGTACAGACGTACGAGGCCGATATCCGCTATGGCGACGCACAGAAGGAGATATTGACGTTCGTCTCACAGCAGGTAGCCAGTGCGATCCTGCACTGGAGAAGCCAGGCCGCCATTCGCGAAAGCGAAAACCGCTTTCGGACGCTGGCGGAACATGCAACGCCTGCCATCTACATCTACGCAGCGCGGTTCTACTACTTAAATGCCAGCACCGCCCAGCTCTTCGGATATTCACGGGAAGAGTTGATGGCGATGGAAGATCCATGGAGTGTGCTGGTCCATCCTGATCATTGTGAAATGGCCCGAAGCCGCTCGGAACGGCGACTCCGGGGTGAACCCGCGCCGTCGCACTATGAATTCAAAATCGTTCGCAAAGGCGGCGAGGAGCGCTGGGTGGACTTCAGCGCCAGCACGACTCCGATTGCGTTTGCGGGCAAGCCGGCAAACGTCGCGGTGGTGATCGACGTTACCGAGCGAAAGCGCGCGGAACGGTTACAGACGGCCCTGTATCGGATTGCGGCGACGACGAGTTCCGCCGAGGACCTGCATCAACTGCTTACCGCGATTCACGGGATCGTCGCGGAATTGATGTATGCGCGGAATTTCTACCTAGCGTTGTACGACGCATCTCAGAACCTGATCAGCTTTCCGTATTTCGTCGATGAAGAGGACGCTCCTCCGGCGTCACGGCCGCCGCAAAAGGGTTTGACTGAATACGTTTTGCGAACGGGCGAGCCCTTGCTGGCTACACGCGACGTGTTCCGGCGGCTCACGGAGGCCGGCGAAGTTGAAATTATCGGTGCCGATTCTCTGGACTGGCTGGGGGTGCCGCTAAAAGCCGGAGACACAACTTTCGGGGCGCTGGTCATTCAAAGTTACACGGAGAAGGTCCGCTACACCGAGCACGACAAGGAAATTCTCACCTTCGTTTCGCAGCACGTTGCTAGCGCGATCGAGCATCAACGCAGTCAGGAAGCCCTCCGCGACTCCGAAAATCGCTATCGGACACTGGTGGAAAGCGCGGTATATGGGATTTTCCGCTGGAATCTAGATGACCGGTTCACGGATGTGAATCCCGCGCTGGTTGCAATGCTGGGTTATCTTTCTGCGGCTGAAGTATTGGCGTTGCGAATGACACAGGACGTGTATGCCGACCCAACTCAGCATCGCGATGTGATCAGCACACTCGTCGCGAGCGGGCAGTTGCGCGGTATGGAGGCGCAGTGGCGACGCAAGGACGACAAGATCATTACAGTCCGGCTGAGCGGCCGCAGCATCCTGGAGGGCGAGCAGACGGTCGGCTTTGAAATGTTTGTTGAAGATATCACGGAGCGGCGTTTGCTCGAAGACCAGCTGCGGCAATCGCAGAAGATGGAAGCCGTGGGTCAACTAGCGGGGGGAGTCGCGCACGACTTCAACAATTTGCTGACCGTCATCAAGGGAAACAGCCAGCTCTTGCTGGAACGGTTGGACGCCGGAGACCCGCGGCGCTCCGGCGTAGAGCAGATTCAGAAATCCGCCGATCGCGCGGCATCTCTCACCGGGCAGTTGCTGGCCTTCAGCCGAAAACAGGTTGTTGCTTTCCGGGTACTGGACCTGAATGCTGTTCTTGCCAACATGGTGCAGTTGCTGCATCGGCTGCTCGGGGAACAGATCGAGCTGTCGCTGCCGGGAAAGGAAAACCTGGGGCGGATCAAGGCGGATCCCGGACAAATCGAGCAAGTGGTTATGAATTTGGCGCTGAATGCGCGGGATGCCATGCCCAATGGTGGCAAGCTCACTATCGAGACTGCCAACATCACATTGAACGGCGGCTACGATGCCCAACACACGATGGTCGAAGCCGGACCTTATGTTGAGTTATCCGTCAGCGATACGGGAATTGGCATTCCAACTGAGGTTCTGCCTCATGTGTTTGAGCCCTTCTTCACGACAAAGCCCCTGGGCAAGGGAACGGGTCTTGGCTTATCGACGGTTTACGGGATCGTCAAGCAGAGCAATGGCTACATATGGGCATTCAGCGAGCCAGGCAAAGGGTCCAGCTTCAAGGTGTATTTCCCGCGCGTGGATCAGCCCGTCGATGTCGTACAGATGCCGATTGAAACACCCGCGGCTCTGCAAGGGACCGAGACGGTTTTGCTGGTGGAGGATGAGGACGGCGTGCGCTCTCTCATTCAGTTGCTGCTCAAACGGAACGGCTATTCTGTGTTGGAAGCGCGCAGCGCTGAGGAAGCCTTGAGCCACGTAGAAAGCGATAGCACGCCGGTTCACCTGCTGCTCACTGATTTGGTGCTTCCTCGAATGGGCGGCCGTGAATTGGCAGAACGGGTTTCGGCTGTGCGCCCCGGGATCAAAACATTGTTTATGTCGGGCTACACGGACGATGATGTGGTCAAGCACGGCGTTCTCGACAGCCGTGCCGCCTTTCTGCAAAAACCGTTCAGCCGGGAAACCCTGCTGCAAAAGGTGAGAGAGGTGCTCGGGCGCGCCGCGGCAGCACGGTGAAAATGCGCCGTCGTCAGTTCCTTGCGTTCGGGGCCGTCTTTTGATGTGGATCTGAACAGTACTAGCTGTCCTGCTCTTTCCGCGCCGCGCTCAAATCGATGCCTAGCTGCTCGCATTTCTTGTAAAGATGACTCCGCTCCAGTCCCAATACCTTTGCAGTGTTTGTGATATGGAACCGGTTGCGCTTGAGTTCGACAAGAATAACGTCGCGCTCGAAGCCCTGTACCCGGTCAGCCAGGGTTCCGGAGGCGGCGGTGGGTGGCAATTCACCAAAACCGGATTGAGGCAGTGCGGTTTGAACCGTGGCGAGGTCCACGTGGCCATCCACGCCAAGCAGAATCAACCGTTCGACCACGTTCCTCAGCTCCCGGACATTGCCCGGCCAACTGTATGACTGAAGAGCGGCGACGGCGTCGTCAGCAAACGAAGGAGCTGCCCAGCCATTTTGGGTGCACACCTGCGCCGCAAAATGATCGATCAACTTGGGAATGTCGTCACGCCGCTCGCGCAGCGGCGGCAACACCAGAGGGAAGACGTAAACCCGGTGAAATAAGTCCTGTCGGAACTTGCCGTCTTTGACGAGAGCGGACAGGTCCCGGTGAGTTGCAACGACGACCCTTACATCGATGGAGATCGGTTTGTCTCCGCCGACGCGCTCCACTTCGCTCTCTTCGAGGACACGCAGGAGCTTGGCCTGCATAGTGATTGGCATGTCGCCGATCTCGTCCAGGAAAATAGTGCCGTGCTGGGCCTGCTCGAACTTACCGATGTGCTTGCCCGCGGCTCCGGTGAACGAGCCTTTCTCGTGACCGAACAACTCAGACTCGATCAATTCCGCGGGAACCGCTGCGCAATTCAGCGTCACGAACGGGCCTGAGGCGCGTGAGCTACGGTCATGCAGCGTGCGCGCGATCAGTTCCTTGCCGGTTCCGGTCTCACCCAGAATGCAGACTCGAGTTTCACTGGCTGCGACGCGATCGATCTGCATCATCACTTTGCGCATGGCCTCGCCTTGCCAGACGATCTCGTGCTTGCCAAGGCGCTGCTTGAGCTGCCGATTTTCCGATTCCAGCCGCTGCAGCTTGAGTGCATTCTCGACGGTGAGCAGAAGCTTGTCCGTCGAAATCGGCTTCTCGAGAAAGTCTAGGGCCCCGAGCCGGGTTGCCTTCACGGCCATGTCGATGTGAGCCTGGCCCGACATCATGACAACTGGCGTAAGTATCTGCTCATTCTTCAAGTCTTCCAGGAGCGACAGGCCATCTTTGCCGGGCATCACGACGTCTGAGAGGATCAGGTCAAAGTCTTCCGACTTGGCCAGTGCGAGTGCCTTAGCGGCGTTGTCGCAAACGGTGGCTTCGTGGCCGGCCAATCGAAAAGCGCGGGACAACGAAGCCAGTGTGTTGGGTTCGTCGTCTACGATGAGTAAGTGTGCCTTTGCTGCCAACGTTTGTTTTTCGCTCCGAATACGACCAAGGGCCTTTACCTGTTCACTTCAGAATAGCAGTACGTGGCACGTCGACATTGCTTCTTAGCTTTTCCAAGTTAGGGGGCAGTTCGATGACAAATGTGCTTCCGGTGCCCGGGGTGCTTTGGACGCTGATGCGGCCGGCATGATCGCTGATCACCGATTGCACGATGGCAAGTCCGAGTCCAGTCCCGTGATGTTTGCTGGTGTAGTAAGGGGTGAAGAGGCGCTCGCACTCCTCGGGAGTAAGGCCTACCCCCGTGTCGGAGATCTGCAGTTCGGCTCGACCGTCGTGCTGTCGTGTCCTCACGGTAAGTCTCCCGCCATTGGGCATCGCGTCCATGGCATTAAGGACTAGATTGGAAAGTGCGCGGTGCAGAAGTTCAGGATCCGCAGCGATCTCCGGAACGTCAGGAGATAATTCGGTTAACAAGGAGATTTTTGGTCGCGAGGTATTCTCGAGCTGTCCCTGAAAGAGGCGTGCGACCCCCTGGACAACTTCATTGATATCGGTGCGCTGGAACTTGGGTTCCGGCATTTTTGAGAAATCGCTGAAGCGGCCAATAATGTTTTTCAGATTTGCGATTTCCGCCAGCAGGGTTGCGGCGCTCTCCTGGAACATTTCGTCAAACATTGCGGGACTGTGCTGACGTGCACGCATCAGGTTCTCAACCGTGAGTTGCAGGGGAAAAAGTGGGTTCTTGAGTTCGTGAGCCAGGCGGCGCGCCAACTCTCGCCATGCCGCCACACGCTCGGTTTGCACGAGCTTGCCCCGCTGCTCGACGAGCTCCTGCGTCATCTGGTTGAAGGCGTCGGTCAACTCACCTAAGTCGCCACTTGCATTGGATTCGACCTGCACGTCCCAGTTTCCACGGGAGACTTCGCGGGCCGCGGCCGCCAGTTGTTCTACGGGGCGCGTGACGCGGCTGGCGATCCAGCTGCTGAGAAGAATGGCGAGTAATATGCCGCATCCGCCTACAATAAGCGCGACGTAAGTAATCCTGCGTTCCAGGGTGACATATCCCCGGCGGGAGTTGCCGACAAGCAATACACCAACTAGTTGGTTGTACGGGCCCTCAAGGGGAATCGCGTGAATGCTCTCGTCATCGGCGGGATCGGAGCTCCAATGAATAATCTCGGGTTCCGCAGCTTCTTCTTCCTCTCTCTTACGAACACTCTCGATGATGGGGGCGAATTTTTCCGGATTGCGCAAGGTGCCGGAGGGATCGACCAGGAATTTCGGGGAAAAGGATCCGCCCAGATTCTGGTAGAGAAAGGCGCGCATGCCGGTTGGAAGCACCAGGGAAGCGACGAAGTCTTTGTCCAGCCGGCGCCCACCAATGACGTATAGCGGGGTCTCGCCAATCGTAACCGCACGCGTTGCAAACAAGCCCAGAACGGGCCCTTCAGGAATATCCTCGACCTTCAAATAGGCTCGCCTGGGTCCGCTGTGGGCGAGGTTAAGAGCCGGCTCCTTGTAACCAAACTTCGCCTGCGATTGTGCAGAGGCGAGGATGGTGCCTGTGCTGTCGACGATTTCAAGAAAGTCGAGTCGATGATTGTCAGCCGCAGCTCGGGTATCAGTGAGGAAAGTGCCGTAGTCGGAGCTCCCTCGGCTGACCAAAACAGCCATGCGCGTGACTTGGTCTCCGGCGGCAATGGCATCGACCTGTTGGACCACTTCTTCACCCCGGCGGTCGAATTCCCGTTGGAATTGCTGCACAAGGGCGTTGGTGTGTTCCTCCTCGGCTTGCTCGAAGGAGCGTCGCGTCGCGACCAGAACGATCACAGCGACGGCTGCAACCGAGAGAAATACTGTGAGCGCAAAGACCAGGAGCAGTTTGCGGCGGAAACTCACGGTTTCTCCGGCAGCAACCACGTATTGGCAAGGTCCCAGGTTCCGTCGCGCCGCAGTTGCCAGTTCTTCACCGAATTACTCAAGCCGTAATCGGCGGGAAGATGAAACAGAGGAATGATTCTCCCGCTAGCCAACAGCGCGGCTTCCGCCTCGTAGAGGGCCTCGGGAGACGCGTCGGTGATATTTGGGACTGGCAGCCCGAGCGTGTCCGCGAGATTCATGAGCGCCAGGTCCCCGTTGGTCGAGGATAAAGGAATCGTGACGAGCCGGATGTCTGGCTGGTTAGATACGCCAGGCTGAACAGTAATGCCCACGTCGCGTGCATTCAGGGCGATGCGTTCGACGATCAAGCGGCTAAGCGGATCATTGAGGTCGTAACTGATATTCCAAGCGGGTGCTTGCCGGACCTGAGACCTTTCCTGCCGTGATTTTGCGGGATCGGCATCAGAAGGGAACAGGAATGCGTAACCGGACATCCAGTTCGCCAGGATGGCAGCCGTAGGTTCGCCGTTTCCCTGTAGCAAAACGTTCTTGATGGACGTACGGTCGATGCTTGAACCGAGGGCTTCCCGCAGAATTCGTTCATCGGGCGAGGCAGGATCTCGCGCGAAGAGCAATGCCGTGAGCTCGATGGGACTGGATTGGATTGCTGTCCGGCCTTCGACACCGAAGCGGCGTGCCTGGTCGGGAGCTACTTCGATGACATCCGTTCTGCCAAATTGCAAGGCAAGCGCCTGATCGCGGTAAGGTTTCGCAAGAGCTACTTCGACGGAATTCGCGAACGGCCGGCCACCCCAGTAGCTCTCATTGGCGGCGAGCGTCAACGACTTCCCGGGCTGCCAATCAATAACGTGGAAAGGCCCGGTACCCAGAACCTTCCCTGTGAGTCGCTTGACGATCGAGTATTTTGGCAAGGTGAGCTGGGCGGCGAGCCACGGTTCCGGGGTGTCAGTTTCAATAAGAACCGAGTCTCCCAGGGCCGAAATGGCCCACTTGGTGTTCACTTCCCGCAACGAGGTGGCGGCCGAGGTCGGTGTCAACGGTGAGCCGTCGTCAAAAGTGACACCCTGCCGAATCCAGAACTGCCAACGGCGATTGCCGGGCTCCGCCTTCCATGACAGCGCGAGCGCCGGTTGAATGCGGCCGAAATCATCAAAGGTCACCAAAGTATCGTAGACGGAACGGTCGAGCGCCCGGCGAAAGATGGCTTGGGGCTGGCTGGCGTCGGCAGGGTCGAGAGTACTGAGAGCCATGCGCGTCATTACACGCAGCGTTCCACCGTACTGAGGCCGCGTGGCCGCATGGGACAACGCGCTTAGCAGCGCGCTACTGACCGCAACTAATCGCCAGCCTGAAAGCTTCATATTTCCCGGTTTGCAAATTTCGTGAGACTGCGACGGCACTGGTTCCGCTGGTCTCGGTCCACAGCGAAGTGATGGGCCCGTTGAACTCGACAGGTTGACTTACTGGAATGGGATCGCGATCCGGTAGCTCAAAGGCCCGAATGGTATCCGGGGTAGTCCCATCGCTGTTGCTGGTAGCGAGCAGTTGCGCGCCTGCGCCGCAACTGGTCTTTACACTCGCCAGATCACTGCCCCATTTGAGACGAGCAAGGGTTTGATCGTTGAAACCATCAGCCTCGTGCACCTGTCCGTCGGCTGCACCGAGCATCCAGAGCACGTATTTGTCGCGCGCCATGGGTGCAGCAGAGTAAAACGCAGTTATCGTTGTCTGCTTGCCAATGCCCGGAGATAGCGCCCCAGTGAAGAAGTTTCGGTTAGGCGAGAAGAACGCATTCAGTGCAATCTGTTCATTACCGACTGGCCAGGGATCGTCGCTGGACTGGCAGCTGATCGCAAGGGAAGCGGTCGCCGAACACACAGTTCCGGGCAGGTAAGCGTCGAAAAGATGATCCTTGCGCAAGACGATGCGTCCGCGCAAGTCTCGCGGCCATGGCCGTGTGTGGGTGATGGGAAAGGCCTGCTGCTGCTCCCAGTGACTGTTTTGAAACAGGTACATCGTGATCTTCGAAGGATCGAGGACGACGATCTGGGGCGGGCTGCTGTCGATGACAGCGACGTCTAAGATGCGGTCAACCTGGGTCCACAACTGGATCTTGCGAACTACAAAAACAGCAGGTTCATGGACGGCGATTCCAATGTCCAGGCGTGGGGCGGAGACGATCGCCACCACGGGCGCGGCGTTGCCTAACTGAGATTTGGCGACCCATACGTAACCCTGGAGGTTCTCCGATAAGGTGATGCGAACCGTTGCCGCCGCCTGCTCTGGCGGTACGAGCCGCAATCCCAGAGATCCGAGGCGATTGCGCAGCTCGGCATTCACCGAATCCACGTCAGCCTTGCTCAGCGAGGATTGATTGACAATATCGAGTGAAACAGCGCCGGGCCCGGTGGTCGCCGCAATTCGCTGCGCCAACTGTTGCACAGGGGCGCTCCATTCAGCTGCCAATGCGGAGAAACCCACTAAAACGACGATTTGGAGAATAGTCAGGCGCAAAAAGCATGTCAGCCGGCGCGGCATTAGGGATTGGGCGAATTATAACCCCCGTGAGCAGGCCGCAGGTTATTCATTGGGGAACGCCAGTCACCGGTGTTGCTTTTCGCGCGGAGAGTCCAGCTAGGGGTAAGGTAAACTGCGGTCATGCGAGTGCTGGGCATCGATTGCGGAACGGAGTACACCGGCTATGGTGTCGTGGATTTGTGTCCGGATGGGGAACTCCGAGGTTGCTGCTACGGCGCGATACGGCTCTCGCCCAAGGACCCGCTGCCTAATAGGTTGGCGACGGTATTCACAAATTTGTCCGAGATCATTCGGAAACAGCGCCCGGACGACGTAGCCATCGAAGACGTTTTCTACGCGGTTAACGTGAAATCCGCGCTGAAGTTGGGACAGGTCCGAGGAGTGGCCATGCTGGCCGCGTCGTCAGCGGGCCTGCCGGTTGCTGAGTATGCGCCTTTGTCCATTAAATCCGCGGTGGTGGGTTACGGCAAGGCTGAAAAGCAACAAGTGCAGCACATGGTTACCCGCCTGCTCAAACTCGATGCGCCGCCGGAGTCGCCCGACGCGGCCGACGCGCTGGCGATTGCCATTTGTCACTTGCACACCTCCGCGACTTTGCGGCGGCAGGCAACCGCCAGAACCTGACTTCCTTCGGCTGGACTTCCTGGGCGGACCTGAGCGGGCACGGCTCGGATTGATTACAATCAAGCGGTAATGAGTACGACGAAATCCGCCCTGATTTTTCTGCTGTCGAGTCTGTTGTACGTTGCGCCCGCTGCCTACAGCCAATCGTCCGCGAGTAACGCGCAAGTCAGTTTCACGTTCGACTTTCCAGGCTCGTTTCCGGATCACTACTCCCTGACGGTGAATTCGTCCGGCCATGCCGTGTATATCTCAGGTAAGAGCGATGCGGCGTCAAAGAGCGCCGATTCGGACGGCGATTCTGACTCGTCGACCGTTTCAGAGGCGCCGACGCGGTTCGAGTTCACAATGTCGCCGGCAAACCGCGACCGCATTTTTGATCTGGCAAAGCGAGCCGACTATTTCCGCGGCCAGGTTGATCTTGGCAAAGCCAACCTGGCGAATACCGGAAGCAAGACATTGGCGTACAAGGATGGTGGTCGTTCATCACACGCGACCTACAATTACTCGACCAAGCCGGCCATACAAGAGCTCACGCGTCTTTTCCAGAACATCTCCGCAACCCTGGAGTTTGGTCTTAAGCTCGATTACCTTCACCGGTACCAGAAATTGGCGCTGGAGGACGAGCTCAAGCAGATGGAGCAAGCGGCGAAAGCAGATCAACTCGATGAGCTACAGGCAATTGTGCCGGTGGTAAAGCGCATCCTCGAGGACTCCAGCGTGATGAATGTGAGCCGTGCTCGGGCCGAGCGCCTGCTGGCCCTGAGCGGCGGCAGCGTCCCTGCAAAGTAAATCGAAGCATTCTCGAGAGGAGCTCAGACGCGGGGAGTTGGAGAGATCTAGCGCAGGACAATCATCGGCATCGAGCGACGATGAGAGTCATGTCATCCGCCTGTTCGTAATGACTGAAGTTCCTGACGTCACCGAGAACGCCGTCGACTATTTCGCAGGGATCGCGATGCCGATGTCGACGGACGGATTCGATAAGGCGGTACTCGCCAAATTCTTGCCCACTGTGATTGAAGGACTCGGTGAGTCCGTCGGTGTACAAGGTGAGGATGTCACCGGCTGCGAGTTCGCACTCGGCGGTAGCGCAGTTCCATTCCGGAAACAATCCCATGACCGTGCAGGTGGAATCCAGGCGCTTTAAGTCATCATCGGCGCGAAGCAGAAGGGCCGAGAGGTGACCGCAGTTGGCATATCGCAAACGCCGACCGGGATCGTGGTACTCGGCAAAGAACAGGGTGGCATAAGAACTATCGGTCGAATTTTCGTAAAACAGCCGATTGAGTGATCGCAAGAATCGGTCAGGCTGATCGGAAGCCGTGGCGCACTGACTGCGGAGATTGGCCTGGAGGTTTGCCATCAGCAGGGCCGCGGCGATTCCTTTGCCGGAGATATCGGCGACGACCAGTCCGAGGCGATCGCGGCCTAGATAGAGGAAATCGTAGTAGTCGCCTCCGACCTGCCGTGCCTGAAGGCAGGTTCCTGAATAGTCAAGCGTGGTAGCCGGAGGAAAAGTCTGCGGGAAGAGCCGTAACTGGACCTGCTGTGCGATTTCCAGTTCCTGGGCGGCACGGCGCTCCGACTCTAGTTTGGCTGCTGCGGCCCGGCGTTGCGCTTCAACCGCGCGACTCTCTTCGTCGTAGCTGACCAAGCCAAATACATTGCCGTCCGGGTCCGCGAAATGGGTAATGACGCCTCCCCAAACGGGAGCATTGCTGTCCGGAACGCTATCGGGTCCGGTTTGCCGCCCGAATGTAACCCGCTTAAGACGCGGGGCGTAACGAAACTTTACTCCGCGAGCATGCCACTCGCGATACTTGGCGAGCACATCTTCGGTCACAAAGACTACGTTGTTGGCCTTGCCAATGAGCGCATACTGTTTCGATTCCGGCGTCGGAGAGACCAAGGACAGCACGGTACTGCCGTCGGGAGGCGCCACTGCTACCCAGCGCTCACCCGACCCAAAGCGCACGTCTCCCATGAGGCTGAAGCCGAGCTGATCCAGGTAGAACTTCAGGCTGACATCTTGATCGCGGACAAAGATGTTGATGGCGTGCACACGCAAGTGAGGATGGGGCGCTTCCGGTTCTGGATGGGATTGAGAAGCGGGTGCGCTGGAAGAGGAACTGCTCATCGGCGGCATTATAGCGTCCAATCGAGCAGTGGTTCGATCGGAACTAGGCTTGGGGCGGGAAGAAAAAAGGCAGCCATTGCTGGCTGCCTGTGTCTTCCACGAGAGTTGAGCCCTGTTACTGGGCAGCAGGCTTCTTGCGGCGAGTCGCTGTGCCCGGTTTCTTCTTGGTAGCCGGTTTCGGAGCGGCTTTAGTCAGCAGTGCACCCTTGTCCATCGTCATCACGAATGGGCTCGGCGTGTACGAAGAAGGCGTGCCTTCAAAGTCCAGAGTCTGACCTTCCTTAGGCATAAGCTTCGCGGGAATCGTGCCAGTCATGTTGAGCACAATATCGGCACGCTTGGCCTGGATGTCGTCTTCACTGGCGGCAATCTCCAGCTTGTTGGGATCGGCGCTGATGACTTGACCTTCCATCTGGAGCGAGACGCCCTTAATGGCGTTCCATACTGTGTCAGCGTCAGCCTGCTGTCCGGCCGAAAGAACAAGCTCCCATTCCGCAAAGCTCATATCCTTGGGAGTCTTCTTGGACACCAAATCATGAGCCTGCTGGGCGGGAGTCGGCGGGATGTATTGAGTGATGCTGAAACCCGCGGGCGGCGTGGGCGATGACTTGGCGGCTGCCATTACATTCGGCCAGCCTTCGTCGGAGCCATGGTACTTGGTGTACATCGACTTCACGTACTTCTCGATCTGCTGCTCCATTTGCGGATTGGGAGCAATGTTGGCAGCGCGTGCGCCATACCAGATCCCGTTGAGGTAATCCGGCGGAGTCTCCTGCAAATAGGCCAGCGCGAGCGGATAGACGGTGCTGAAATCGTTGGGGTTCAGGTCAGCAGCTACCTTCAGGTCTTTAGTCGCGGTGGCGTAGTCCTTGGACTGCAAGGCCGCGAGTCCAACGGCCCCACTGAAGATGCCCGACATTTGCTCTTTCAGCTTTTCGAAGTCCGGGTCCTTCATGCCTTCAGGCTTGGGAAAATTCGGAAGCGCCTGGAGACCCTTTTCGCCAAACTGGCGGGCGAGGTTCAGATTGTTCTGGGCATCTTGTCCAGCCTGTGCGAGGCTGCGATGGTAGAAGGCCAGAACGGCGAGGGCGCGGACGTTGTTCGGATTCACCTGCAACAGCCGGTTGGCGGCGTCGGACATCTTGGCGGCGTTGCCGGTTTGCTGGTAGGCGCCCATCAAGGCTTCCAGTGCGTCTTCTTTAACGACGCTGTTTGGATACTGGGTTAGGAACGCCTCCAGGCCACTGATTTTTGCGGCTGGATCCTGTTGCTGGATAGCGCCCACATAGGCGTTGTACTCAGCCTGATCTTTGATTTCTTTTTTCTGTTGGGGCTGAGCGGGCTGCGCTGCCGGCTGCTGTGCGCCGGCGGCGGGCTGCGGAGAAGTGGCAGGCTGTTGAGGGGAGGCCGGTTGCGCCTGCGCCGACGCGGAGATCGCGCTGGCTGCTGCGGCAGCGAACACAAGCACAATCGTGACTAGCTTCATCTTCATTCGTTGGCTCCTGTGAGGCTCTCGGGAAAAACAGCGACGACTTTGTCCAGGTCCCAAGCTCAGCACACCTGGATGCGGCGGCATGGATCGAGTCACGATCCACGCGAACAGGGTCCGAAGCAGTCCGGCTGCTCGCAACTTGATGGCGGCCAAGACTTATCGGTGAGCCGGATTATAAGTATGTACTCAGGGTTACGCAAGCTACTCGCACGATCCGGCCTGCCCACGTTTCTGAGATGCGAAAATCGGTATGGCTGGATGGATTGCCGTACGGAGCCATCACCAAGGAAGCTGATCCATGAACGAATCAAGTAAGCAATCACTAGAGCATCAACTGGCAGTGGTAACCGGGGCGGGACGCGGTATTGGGGCCGCAATCGCCGGCAAGCTGGCCACCCTGGGAGCGCTCGTGGTTTTGTGCGGCCGCTCGCGTGCGCCCCTGGACGAGACCGCGGGTCAGATCATCGAGGCAGGCGGTCGGGCCGAGGTCGCAACCTGCGACGTGACCGATCACGATTCGGTGCAGGCGGTCGCCAGCATGGTGGAGCGGCGCTTCGGGAAAATCGACATTCTGGTCAACAATGCCGGAATTGGCGGCTTTGGCGGGCCACTCCATACCCTACCGCCTGGAGATTGGGATGCAGTCCTCAATACAAACTTGCGGGGAGTGTTCTTCTGCATCCGGACGTTTGCACCCATGATGATCCGGGCCCGGTCCGGCCACATCGTGAACATATCGTCACTGGCAGGGAAGAACCCGCTGCCAAATGGCGCAGCGTACGCGGCTTCCAAATGGGGGCTCAACGGTCTTACCTACTCGGTTGCCGAGGAACTGCGGACCCACAACATTCGGGTCTCGGTGGTTTGTCCGGGATCGGTGGACACAAGCCTGAGCCCGCATGAAGGGAAAGACAAAAGCAAGATGCTGCGGCCGGAAGATGTTGCCCATGCTGTAGCGGCTTTGGTGACGCAGGCGCCGCAGTCGTTTATCAGCGAAGTTTTGCTCCGACCAACGATGAAACCTTGAGTCTGGCGGCGGACCGTGGACTTCGGGCTTGAGTTTGGCTGGAGTGAGATTAATCCCTGCGGAAGTGCAGCGGTCGCTTCGCTCGGGCCGATATGTGCCCCGAGACTGAGGACTATTTCTTAAACAAATTCTCAAAGGCCTTTCGTGCGTCGTCAGCCTTCATCGCGCTGGTTGAAGTCTCTTTCTCAACCATGACGCGGATTGAGTAGAAAGTGCAGGAGTTCCGGACGTCCTTCCGCGGAATGCGTTCGGCAATGTGTTGGGTGCATTCGAAGCGGCTGGAGGGATCGAAGTAGGTGCACTGCTTGCAAGAGTGCAGGTCGAAGCCGCACTTGGGACACAGTCCTACCTCGGTAAGAGCGTTCAACACTGTGCCGCACTGGGCACAACGAGAGACGGTTCGGGTCGCGGCCATCTGAAGAGGGCGGGGGCCGAAGGTATTGTCTTTCCGAGCGGGTTTCTCCCCGGAGCGCTTCTGGGGTTCTTCGTTACGATCCATGTAGCCGGGTTGACGATATTTTCTATCCGACACGGAGCATCTCCTGAGTTGACCATTTTCGCGCTAGTGGGAGGTGGTTCACAAGCCGAAATCCAAGGCTGGGGCGTGTTCCAAAACTGGAGTTGGCTGTTGGTCTTAGGAGCCGCGCCGTTTGTAATTCAGGAACTCGGATGCTACCATCCGGTAAGTCGGAGGAGGTTTCTTCATGTCGGATCGTAGCGGCAATAGTTTCCTCTGGTTTCTGGCCGGGCTTGGGGTCGGAGCGGTAGTAGGGGTGCTCTACGCGCCTAAAGCCGGGGCCGAACTGCGACAGGCGATTCGCGAAAAAGCCGAAGAGGGGCGTGATTTCATGCGGGACCGGGCACGCGAGGCCCGCGCCCAGGCGTCGGACTGGGCCGAACGCGGACGCGATTACTTAAACCAGCAGCGAGATCAATTCAAGTCGGCGTATGAAGCCGGAAGACAGGCATACCAGGAAACGACCAACGGCTCTGCCGAAACCCCGAAAAATGTTTGAGCGGGCAATGAACCGGCGATCGCGCCGGAGTAAACGATGGACAACCTAAGTATCGCTCTCGTTGCGGCAATCACGGCCGCTGTCGTGCTGCAGGCGCTGATCCTGGTGGCGCTCTACCTGGCGGTTCGCAAGACCAGTGTCCGAATGGAGGCGCTGGCCGAAGAAGTCAAAAGCAAGACCATTCCTACTCTCGAGTCCGCCCATGCGATGATGCTTGAACTGCGTCCCAAGATCGAGACCATCGCCAGCAACCTCGCCGAAACCACCACAACGGTGCGGGCTCAAGTGCAACGACTCGACGCGACTGTGAGCGACGTGATTGATCGCACGCGCCTGCAGGTCATCCGTGCAGATGAACTATTCGGGCGAACCCTCGACAAAGTGGAGGAAACCACCGAGATGATGCATCACACGGTGGTTTCTCCCATCCGCCAGGTATCTGGTGTTCTCCACGGCGTAACTGCCGGTCTCGGCTTCCTGCTTAATCGGAAGCGGGCGCGTCCACGAGAAGCGGTGGGAATGCCGCAGGACGAGATGTTTATCTAGTCTGAACGCGCCGGCTAAGACACTCCGACAGTTTGTGCTCGCGAATTCTCCTGAGCTGGAGAACGCTGTCTCATTGTGCTCGCAATACCAATTCGTTCCCACTGTCGAGCTTTACGTTCTGCTTGTCTGACGTAAGAAGGGTCCCTTGGCCGGGAGTTCCGTTTGCCATTTCCGTATTTGCAATTCCCAGAACGCCATGGCTGGAAGCGCTGACGTGACCGGATTTGTTGGGACCGGTGGCGCGGGGCGTCGCGGTGTCACCAGTAGTGCCGGACGGTCCCGCCGGGTCAGAAATTGAGCCGCCAGCGTTGCCGAGCATGCCAGGATTTCCGGTATGGCCCGGCATGCCGGGAGAAGCTATTGGACTGGACATCGAGGCGTCAGTGGTGCTGGTGAGATTGGTGACAGTGGGACCTGCGCCAATTGCCTGAATTGACAGTGATACCGGGATTTGCGAACCATCCTTTAGAACCACGCGTTCGAAAACAATTCCGAGTTCTGACTGGGGATTTGCCTTGGTGCGAGCACGGGCCTGAGTCACGCGACCGATTAGCTTCGAGCCCCGCGGAGCGGCAATCTTTCCTCGCGATAACACCGATTGCTGCAGCTTAGCGACAACCGGGTCCCCAACTTTTGCTTTCTTCGCATCCACAGATTTATCGAGCTCGGCGTACAAAATGCTGCCGGGCTGGATGCGAGGTCCGGCGGAATTGTCCGACGCGGACGGGGCAGCCTTTTCCGGCTGGGCTTGAGTACCAAGCTGCTGGATCGATACGGCGCCAGCTGGCGGCGCGGAAGCTGGATTCGAGTTCTGCGCCAACAGTACGACTGGAACGAAAAAGGCCGCTACCAGGAACAATTCAGATCTTCTCATCAGAACCTCTTCCACAAAAGCCGAAGGCAAAGGGGAGCCAAATTATGATGCAGGACGCGTGCCAAGCGTGAAATGCCTGGGTATCAAGGGCTGAGTCCTGAATTCAAGCACTTACGAGTCGATCGTTCAACAAGCGAATTGATGGGCGAGGGAAATTGTTCCCGGTCGTGACAAAAAGGCGAGGCATGCGCCTCGCCTCGGTTGGAAAGATGTTTTGTTAAGCGTTATTTTTGCATCAGCCCAACCAGGACGCGAGTGGGATCGGCGTCAAGGAACAGAACGTTGTTGGCATCCACCTGATAAAGCTGCATGTTGAAAGTAGCGGCTTGAGTGTTGATGCTCGCTGCTCCGCGCCCATTCCCGGTCATACTGTAGGAACTACTTGAGACCGGCAGTCCCTGGATGATGTTGGCAAAACTATTCACGTCCAGGGTGCCTCCGAGATTGCCGGCGCCGTCGGCGGTAAGCTGACCGACGATGTCTTCCTCAGAAGGGTTGGTGTTAAACGTCGGAAGAGGATCGAGTGTGCCGGTCCAGTTCAAGGCGTAGGCGCCCGAGACAGAGGTGGTTGAGAAAGAGCCTGTCTGGAGTTTGGCGAACCCTGCGGTCGTGCCGTTGCCGTCCATTTCCACCAATTCCCAAGTTCCGTTCGCCGCGGGATAAGCGGCGAGTGTCAATCCAAAGAAGCCGGAATTGATCGTTAACGATGCTCGGCCAGTCGACGAGATGGTGTACGACCCTGAAGAGGGAAAGCTGAGGTTCGTCGAACCGGCATCGTTGACATCAATTACGCTGCTCAGAGTTCCGGCGCCGTTCGAACTGAAAACTCCGCCCAGCGCCATTGCGAAAAAGCCCGGGTCGTTCCCACCGAGAGTAAAGGCGAATCCGGCATTTGCGGTGTTGAGACTGTATGGGGCAGAAGCCTGGGCCAAGGCTTCGCCCGAGTTGAACGGAGTCGTGTTACTTAGAGTGTCAGATTCCAGGATCTTCAGATTACCGGCGTTCACGATGTAGAACGCGAAGTTTTGTGTGCCATAGGGGCCATTCCACGCGATGGTCCCGCGGCCGTTGGAGTTCACGGTGTAGGTGCCAGTCAGGGATTGGTCGACAGCAAGAGTGAACGTGTCGTTCACGTCTACTTCACCGCTAAGCGCGCCCTGGCCATTCATGTTCCAACGGCCAGCCATGGCGCTGATCCCACCGCCAACACCGGCTCCGGAAATTCCAAAGACATAATTTCCTGTCAGCTTGGCTGCGCTGAAAGCTCTGGGATCCTGAATGTCGATGCTGCCGCTCGCGGTATTTCCGGTGTCGAAGCAGGTGAGTAGCGCGTGCGAGGAATTCAGCATGGCGAACTGCCAATTCGGACACACGGGCAAGCCGGTGAGAATCGCAGTACCGCGCAGGTCGCTTCCGACAGAATACTTTCCGGTAAAGTTCAAAGTCCGGCTGCCGTTGCCGATGTTGGCATCTTCCATGCCACCGGTGATGTTCCCGTTGCCATCCGCGGTGAACATTCCGACAGCGCTCATGAGAGTGCCGTTGGCTCGGCTTTGTCCGGAAAAAGAGAACGCGTATTGTCCGTGGAGCAGGCTGTTATTGGAAGTGTCGCCCAAGCCGGGGCCGGAAATCGAGTTGCTGTTTCCACCACAGGCGACAGTGAGCAGCAGGACGGCCAGGACGCCTGCTCCGGCCAAGACTCGCAGAAGTACGGCGGACAAGATGCTTCTCATGAAACCCTCGCGACACGAAGAGCTACTTACTTTTTAACTCAAGCGCGAAATAAAAGTTGTTGTGAGAAATGCGGCGCGACCCAACTCAGTAATCGAAGTAGTAGGACTATGTAGGAGGCGCTTCGGTTGTCAGTCGTTTTGTAAAAACCCGTATGGATTGTTCAACCTATGTAATCCAACCCCCGCCGACCACGGTGTCGCGATCGTAGAAAACGGCTGCCTGGCCGGGGGTGATGGCGCGCTGCGGCTCGTCGAACGTAACACTCACCTCGTCAGCCGCTGTCCTGTGAATGAGGGCAGGAGCAGGCTCGTGCCGATGGCGGATTTTCACCGATACGCGCATAGGCTCCGGGATATCGGGAACGGAGATTAGGTTCACTCGGCGCACACGCAGAGTTCGTGAGTAGAGCTCATCGCCCCCACCGACGATGACCTGCTTAGTGTCGCCCTTAATTTGAATAACGTACAAAGGAGAGCCGGTGGCAACTCCCAGTCCCTTGCGTTGGCCGACGGTGAAATTGTGAATGCCAGAATGCTCGCCGATCACTTCGCCGCTGCTGGTGACGAGTTCGCCGGCGGTATCGGGCAAAGATTCGCCTTGCTCAGCCAGATAGGCATCCAGGAACTGCTTGTAGTCGCCGCCCGGAACGAAACAGATTTCCTGCGAGTCGGGCTTTTCGGCGAGAGCGAGCCCATGCTGGCGCGCTAAATCTCGCACTTGGGTCTTGGTGAGATTCCCCAGCGGGAACACGGTGCGGCTCAGCTGCTCTTGCGTAAGTCCGAACAGGAAATAGGTTTGATCCTTTGCCAAATCCGCGGGCCGCTTCAGCAGCCAGCGGTTGCTGGCATCGTCGTGCTCAACCCGCGCGTAGTGCCCGGTTGCGAGGGTGTCGGCGCCGATCTGGCGAGCGGTAATCAGCAACTGATCGAACTTCAAGTGGTTGTTACACAGACTGCAAGGGATGGGCGTGCGGCCGGAAAGGTAGTCTTGAACGAAGGGGCGCACTACGTCGTCCTCGAAACGCTGCTCCTGATTGACTACGTAATACGGAATCCCAATAGTCTCGGCTACGCGGCGGGCATCGTAGACGTCGTCGAGAGAACAACAACGGCCCTGAATGGCTTCCGGCATGCCCTGGCGGCCGGCGAGCCGCCGCTGGTTCCAGAGCTGCATCGTCAGGCCAATGACGTTATGTCCATCCGCGCGCAGCATGGCTGCGACGGTGGAAGAGTCGACTCCGCCCGACATGGCAACGGCAATGGTGGAAGGCAACATGGAGCTTTTGGCAATCAGCCTGTAGCTTTTAGCTCTGAGCCCTCGTCCGATGGCCAGTAACGTGACCCACCGGAAGTCAACAGCTCCGCGGCAGACTGCGTGTGTGTACTTGGGACCGGCAGAGTGGCTGAGCGCCAAGTGCTAACTGCTAACTTTATTGTAAACCGGGGAGAGCTCTCGCAGGCGCGCTACTGTGTCGGGGACCAGAGCAATGGCATAGCCGATTTCTTCAGACGAGGTCTGCTTTCCCAGGCTGAATCGGATGCTGGCGCGGGCCTGGCCGGAGGAAAGTCCCATCGCGGTCAGGACGTGAGAAGGTTCGATGGCTCCAGACGAGCAGGCTGCGCCAGTGGAGACCGCGAGTCCTTTCAGGTCGAGTGCGATAACCAGCGCTTCTCCTTCAATATGAGAAAACGAGATGTTGGTGGTATTGGGGACGCGAGGAGCACCATCACTATTTACTGCAGACTCATCTACGGAACGCAAAATCGCAGTTTCCAGGCGGTCGCGCATCTCGCGAATCCTGTCGACATGGCCGCGGGTGAATCCTTCCAGGGCGAGCTCTGCAGCTTTGCCGAGGCCCACAATGCCGGGTACGTTCTCAGTTCCTGCGCGGCGGGAGCGCTCGTGCGATCCACCGTAGATCATTGGTTGCAGCAGGGTGCCCTTGCGCACATAGAGTGCACCAACCCCTTGCGGTCCATGAATCTTGTGCGCGGAAATGGACAGCAGAGTACATGAAATCTTGTTCACTTCGATCGGAACCTTACCAGCCGCTTGAACGGCATCCGTGTGGAAGTGGACGCTAGCTTCAGCGGCAATTGAACCGATCTCCTCGAGAGGCTGAATCACGCCGGTTTCATTGTTGGCGAGCATGATCGAGATCAGCTTGGTGTTGGGCCGGAGGGCGCGGCGGACGTCGTTCGGATCTACCAGTCCGCGACGGTCAACGGGCACGTACGTGACCTGACATCCGATGGACTCGAGGTGCTTGCAAGCGTTCAGGACCGCGTGGTGCTCGATCGACGACGTAATCACGTGGTCGCCTTCGCTCGCGAGACCGAACAAGGCGAGGTTGTCAGCTTCGGTGCCGCCGCTAGTGAAAACGATCTCCGTCGGGCGAGCTCCGAGTAATTTTGCTACCGACTCGCGGGCACGCTCCACCGCAGAACGGGAGGCCTGGCCGCGCTGGTGAATGGACGAGGCATTCCCGAAGTGCTCACCGTAGTAAGGCTTCATTGCCTCAAATACTTCGGGGAGGACGGGGGTCGTCGCATTGTTGTCCAGATACACCCGGGGCATGTGTCTATTCTACGATGACGCTGAGGTGGTTGCGGGCCAGTTCGTGACGCTGAAGGGGTCAAAAGCGTAAGGAAAGGCGTTACAGCCATCCCTTGGTGCGGGCAATACGTGCAGCTTCGACACGGTTACTCGCGCCGATCTTACTTATCGCTTCGGAGAGATAGTTGCGTACGGTGCCCTCGGACAGTTCCAGTTGGCTGGCTATGTCTGTACTGGCCATGCCCTCTCCTGCCAGACGCAGGACCTGGCGTTCCCGGTCGGTAAGGGGATCGGGCTCGGTCCAGGCTTCCGCTGCCAATTGCGGGTCAACCACGCGCAAACCACGGCAGACGCGCCGGACAGCATCGGCCAACTGCTCAGCGGGCATGTCTTTCAACAGATATCCCGAAGCACCCGCATCCAGCGCGCGGCGGAGATACCCTGCGCGGGCAAAGGTTGTCAGAATGATGATCCGCGTGGGAAAACGACGGCGCTTCAGTTCGGCGGCGACTTCGAGCCCGGTCATCTCCGGCATTTCGATGTCAGTGATGAAAACGTCGGGCTTCTCCGAAAGAACACAGGCGAGCGCCTCGCGGCCATTGCGGGCGCGCCCAATAACGCTGATATCCCCTTCTATTTCCAGGAGAGCAGCGAGTGCCCCGAGGACCATGCCCTGATCCTCAGCGACGACGACGCGAATGGCTTTGATTTTGCTGTTCGGCATTGGCAATGGGAGCTTTCCAGATAAGGGTGACGCTTCAGCCGCTCGACTGATTACCCGAAGCCGAGAGGTGGTTCCTGCTCAATGGAACCGTAATGGTGAGGCACGTACCGGACTTGGTTTCTCGAACCAAGCTACCACCGAGTGCCTCGATACGTTCCCGCATTCCACGCAGGCCGTTGCCCTCAATCATGTAACCGCCGCGGCCATCATCGGCGACTGACAAAGTGCAGCTGCCGTTGACTTGAGCAAAATGCACGTGGCAGCGCTTGGCACCCGCATGCCGCACCACATTCGTGATGGCCTCACGCAGTACCAACGACAGGACAGCTTCCTGTGGAGGACTGAGGTCGACCGGAGCGACTTCGTACTCGGCCGCAACGCCCGCAGTTTCCAGCGTGGCCTTTGCCACTGCGAGTTCCTCGCTGAAGCCTCGCGCTCGGTAGCCACCGATAGCCTGGCGCACTTCGGTCAGCGCATCGCGAGAGATTTTCTCCACTTCCCCGATTTCGATTTTGGCACGGCCAAGGTCGATGTCCAGTAGTTTGCCGGCCAGTTCAGATTTCAAAATGATGACTGACAGGGTGTGTCCGAGCACGTCATGCAGATCGCGAGCGATACGCTCACGTTCAGCGACTTTTGCCAGACGCTCGACTTCTTCGTGAGCGAGTTGCAGCTTTCGGTTGGCACGATTGCGTTGCGCAAAGTATATGTTTCCAATTCCCAAGAAAACGCTGAAGAAGACGGCGGAAAAAAGAAACCAGTTAGAAAGGTGCAACAACCACCATTCCCCGGCTGCAGCAATGGCGACCAAGGCGATGCCTTTGGCGGCAGCAGCTTCGGACTCGGTAACAAACGGAAGGAAACACGCGGCGTAGATATAGAAGCCGGCAGCCCCGCCGTTGAAGGGTGCGAATGTGAGGCCCAGGACGACGAAGCCGGCGATACACAGGAGATTCCATGGCCGCTTGGTCCAAAAGAACGCAAAGTACAGAGTCAGGAAGATCAGGGTCGCAATGATGGTGGCGAGCCATTCCTTCCAACCGATGTGGTCAAAAACCGGATGGATAAAGAAGAACACCAGGTAGGCGAGCCAGATAAACGGGGTCCATCCATGCTCACGATTTGAGGGTAACAGCGGCATTGTTATTCCTGCCCGCGTCGACGCCCGGTCGTGCTACGCATCGCACCGTACCAGGTCAGAATCGCCGACGGAATCAGTACCGGCCACCAATCGAGATTATCGTAAACCGCTAGCGCGATGAAGAACGCCAGCAGGGCGGTCCAAATCCACTGAGCGCTCGACCACCGGGTTCGGGGGGCGCTGAAGGGAGCGTATCCGATCGCCCGCATATTACCTCCGCCGTGTCGAAATCCGTACGCCATCATCCGTACAGTTTTCCTTGATCCCGGTGATACCCGATTCTTGCTAGACCAACGCAAACCAAGGTGAAGCCAAGTAAGGTCTCCCAGTGACTGGTTAAGGAACCTCGATGGTTGGCCCCGATACTACAGAGCGCGATCTGTGCAAGATGGAACGGCGGGAGTCCGGGCGCGATCTTCTGTACCAGCTTCGGCATCATTTCAATCGGAAACCACAAACCCGAAGCGAAAGAAAGCGGGAGATAAAAACAGTTAACCAGCGCCGGAGCTGAATTCGGTCCGACGAAGTAGCCGAGCGCCAGACCCATAGCGCAGAACGGAATCGATCCAACTACGAGCGAGGCGAGTAGTTCAAGCGTTTGTAGAGTCGACAGGCGCACACCACCGAATGCGAAGCCGAGTAATAGCAAAGACGCCACGATCAGCGTACTGAACAACAGGCACATCGCGATCTTGGCGGTGAAATACGCGTAGGGGGGCATAGGCGAAGCGCGCTTCACTTCCAGCCAGCCCTGTCCGCGTTCGACCGCAACGCCAACCCCGAATCCAAATAGGGCAGCTCCCATAACACCGAAAGTCCCATAGCTGGCGATCAGGTAAGCGGCGACGGATGTGCCGCCGAAGGCCGCCTGTCTCGGGTTTAATATCAGGCCGAAGAGGACGTAAAACATGACCGGAAAAGCCAGCGTCGAAACCGCGTAGATGGGAAGGCGAAACATCTTCAGGAACTCGTACTTGGCTTCCTTTGCATAGACGGACAGCGTCGATGCAAGGGAACGGGCTGGCCTACTGCTGATTGTTGTGGTTGCGGCGCTCATCGAGGCTCCTCGGGTTTCTGATTGCTGCCCCGGGTGAGTGCCATGAACGCGTCTTCCAGCCCCGCGCTCGTGACTTCGATCCCAGAGACGTTTGGGTCTTGCAACAAGAGTCCACGCAGAACTGATTCGGCTTGCGCAGCCTGTATCTCAACCGCCTCGCGATCCTGGCGGACATCCAGCACCCCGTTGATGCGGCGAATAAGATCGAGAGGCAGAGTCGTGACGCATCGAATACGGCGGCCGGAAGTCTGCGCTTTTATCTGGGTGGGAGTTCCTTCGGCAATGATGGATCCCTTATTGATGACTATTACGCGATCGGCCAGCGCATCCGCTTCGTGTAGATAGTGGGTGGTCAGCAGAACTGTCTTGCCGCGAGCGACCAGGTTGCGGATCTGCTCCCAGAGGGCACGTCGAGCTTCCACATCCATACCTACGGTCGGCTCGTCCAGAAAGAGCAGGTCGGGATTACCGCAAATGGCAAGGGCGAGCAGGACACGCTGCTTTTGCCCTCCGGAAAGATCCCCGAACTTCCGATCCTTGATTGTCTCGAGCCCCGCGATCGCCAGTGTCTGAGCCAACGGGAGGGGGGCCGGATAGTAACTCGAGAACAGGTCGATGTGTTCACGCACACGCAGCGTCTCAGGGACTTTCGCCGTCTGCAACATTGCCCCGGTGCGCACGCGGGTACGAGGATCGCGAGGATCGCCTCCAAAAACGCGAACCTGGCCCGATGTAGGGCTGAGGAGGCCGAGGAGCAATTTGACTGCGGTGGTCTTGCCGGCTCCGTTGGGCCCGAGCAGCGCAACAAGCTCCCCGGGATGGATAGAGAAATCGATGTGCTCAAGTGCTCGTACTGTCCCGAAGAGCTTCGTGACGGCGTGCAGCGCGGCAATGGTTGGGCGCGTCCCTGCCTGGTTGGGTTGTGGGATATGTACGACCTCGGAAAGCATGCCGTGCCTCCTCGCGATGACGAGACCATCTTCATTGAGGGCACAGCGACCGCGTAGTGCCGATCATCAGCCGCCGCGGATGACAATTGTCATGGTTGTCGAAGGGAAGTGTCCGGGAGTCGGATTAGGAAGCTGGTTCGATGGGGCCGCCAGCTTCCTTCCAGGCCTTGAATCCGCCGCCAACGTGAGCCACGTTGTGCAGTCCCATATCCTGTGCCGTTGCCGCCGCCAACGCGGAGCGACCTCCGCTGGCACAGTAGAAAAGAAATCTCTTGCCGGAGGAAAAGACCGGGTTGTGATAGGGCAACGAGGGATCCAGAACAAACTCCAGCATGCCGCGATTGACATGCACGGCGCCGGGGATCTTGCCGTCGCGCGCCAGTTCGGCCGAGTCACGCAGGTCGACAAAGACCGTGTCGGAATCTTCGACCGAGTTCACGGCTTCCTGGACAGGAATGGTTCTGACCTTGCTATTTGCCTGGGCAACCAGTTCTTTGGCGCTCTTCACGGTGTCCTCCAAAACTAATGAGAATGTCGTGCTGCGAGCTTGCTCCTTTAGGTGGGATCGAGCCTAACGGGCGACTCTCTTGTCAACCGGAAGCAGGCGGGCGCTACGCGGTGGACGTTTGCCGTCCCGCAGTTGTCGAACGTCGATCTTCAGTTCGGAGATGGTGCGGCTAAGGGTGTTGCGGTGCATGCCGAGTTCTCGGGCGGCGCGACATTGATTGCCTTTGTTCTCTTCGAGAACGGTCAAAATAAATTTTTTCTTGAACTCCCGAACGGCTTCCGAGTAGAGGATATTGCTCTTGTACATCTGCAGAATAAGAGCTTCCAGCTGATCTTTCACGGTATCTCTCTTTCTATAAAGAAGTCGTTAGGACTGCGTCAGATTTCAACCTCCGGGCTACGGATGGGCGTCGCGCAGCATGTTCAGCCCCTGATAAAACTGTGCTCGCAACTGTGTCGGCGCCACCCATATTGCCGCCCTGCCAACCACCAGGAAATAAGGAGCAAGCTGCGAGTTAGTCAAGTAGCTCGAGGTCGGCGTGAAGGCCGTCATAACCATGAGCACAATGGCCACCATGAGGCTGCCGCGTAGCAGCCCGAACATAGCTCCCAAAGCCCGGTCGAACCAGGTCAACCCCGCTTTCCTCATCGCCCAACGCGCCACTTTCGCGATCAATCCCGCGACTACCATGACGGCAATGAAGATGACGAGGAAGCCGAAAATATCAGCGATCCAGCCCGAGGTGACGTGCGGCTGTATAAAGTACGCCACCCTGGGATATTGCCACGAGGCAATCAAGTAGCCGACAACGGTGCCGGCCAAGGAAATCACCTCGTAAAAAAACCCTTGCGAAGCTGCTATCAGTACTGAGAAAACGATCGCCGCCATAATGCACCAGTCGGCGATATTCATCGTGAATCCCCGTACAGCTTAGACATTCAATTCCCGTCCGGTGAGCTGCCGGTACGCTTCCAGGTACTTTTCGCTGGTGTGCATAGCCACGTCTGGGGGAAGGGCAGGAGCGGGCGGTTGCTTGTTCCAGCGAATCTGTTCCAGATAATCGCGAACGTACTGCTTGTCGTAAGACTCCTGCGCGGTTCCAGGCTGATACTTGTCCGCCGGCCAGAAACGTGAAGAGTCGGGGGTCAGGACCTCGTCCGCCAGAGTGATTCCTGCGGCGGTGCGTCCAAATTCAAACTTGGTGTCGGCGATAATAATTCCCTTTTGCCGGGCGTAGTCGGCCGCGGTCGTGTACAGCTTAAGGCTGATATCGCGCAACTGGCGGGCTTGTTCCGGATCGACGATCCTGCACATCTCTTCAAACGAGATATTGATGTCGTGCCCGGTTGTGGCCTTGGTCGCCGGAGTAAAGATCGGTTCGGGGAGCTTGTCGGACTCCTTCAATCCCGAGGGGAGGGGAATGCCGCAAACTTTGCCGTTTTGCTTGTATTCCTTCCAGCCTGAGCCGGAGAGATACCCGCGGACAACGCACTCGACGGGGAACATATCGCCCTTAACGACCAGCATGGAGCGTCCGCGGAGCTGGTTGGCGTACTTCTTCACATTAGCGGGATATCGATCAACGTCGGCCGTGACCAAGTGGTTCGGGACGATGTTTTTCAGATAGTCAAACCAGAACAGCGAGATCTGCGTCAGCACGCTGCCCTTGTGCGGGATGCCTGTGGCGAGCACGTAGTCGAAGGCCGAAATACGGTCGGTTGCCACAAACAGGAGGTGCTCGTTGTCGAGGCGGTAAACATCCCGTACTTTGCCGCTGGCATAGAGCTCTAGTTCTGGAAAATCGGTCTGCAGGAGGACGGAATCGAGAAGTTCAGTGGTCATGTTTGAATTTTATCGTGAAGGAGCGTTGCGTATTCTAGCTGTCCCGTTCTTTTTGTCAACGGGATATGTCACGTTGCAACGGTCAGCCTAAGACGGAACTGAAGGAACAACATTGACTCGCAGCAAAGAGGTTGCAGACCGCGGTTGTCAAGGGTTTCTGATGGCGCGGATTGTGGAAATACTGAGGACAGCAGAGGAAAATCGAGGAGAAACTCAGGACGAAAAGAGCGGACCATCGGGCCCGCTCTTTGTCATGCGCTTATGCGGTTGCGCCGAAGCGCACGGACACCAGCTTCGACACTCCGGGCTCCTGCATGGTGACCCCATACATGACAGGAGCGATACTCATCGTCTTCCTGCTATGTGTGATGAGCACGAATTGGGTTTGGACGCTCATCTCGCGAACGAGTTCAGTGAACCGGCCGACATTGGCTTCGTCGAGGGGAGCGTCGACTTCATCCAAAATGCAGAACGGGCTCGGCTGATATTGGAAGATGCCGACCAGTAATGACAAGGCCGTGAGCGCCTTTTCGCCGCCCGAGAGCAACAATACATTCTGAAGCTTTTTTCCCGGAGGCGAAGCCACCACGTCGATGCCGCTCTCGGCGCTGTTCTCTTCGTCGGTGAGGCGCATGAAGGCGTGACCTCCGCCGAAGAGTTTCACGAAGGTCTTCTGGAAATTTTCGTTGATCTTGTCGAAGGCTTCCTTGAACTTCTCCCGCGAAACCGTGTCGATCTCCTTGATGGTCGCGACCGTGTTCTCAATGGATTCCAGCAAGTCCTTGCGCTGGGTCTCGAGGAATTCGTGGCGTTCCGCGGTTTCTTTGTACTCTTCGAGGGCCATCATGTTCACCGGGCCCATGTTGTCCAGACGGGTGCGCATGTCGCGGTAGGCCGCATCTTCCTGCATGAGTTCTTCGCCGGAGAGGATCGGGAGCGTGGTGTCAGCCATCAGGTCGTGACGCTGCAGCCCGAGGTCATTTAGGCAGGACTCGGCCATGTACTGGGCATCGGATTGCAGCTTGGCGGCAGCGGCTGAGAGTTCACCACGCCGGTCGCGAGCTTGATCGAGCAGCAGGCGCGCATTCTTCAATGCTTCCTCGATCTCGGTGAGGCGGGCGCGGACCTGCTCGGTCTCGAACTGAAGCAGGCTCTCTCGTACCTCGGCGGCATTGCGTTCGGCATCGAGCGCGATCACCTGGTCGGCAAGTTGCGCGTTCTCGCCTTCACGTTGCTGGTTTTCTATGAGCGATGAATCGTACTGCGATTGCAGGGCTTGCTGGCGCTCCAGCATCTCAGCCACAAGCCCCTCAATCCGCTGGAGGACTGCCGCCGCAGCGCGATGACGTTCCGCGAGAGTAGCGACGTTCGCCATGCGCTGCGAAGCGGTTTGCGCAGCGCTGTCGCGCTGTTCGCGAAGGGCGGCGAGAGCAGCTTGGCCGGCAGCGGTTGCCTGTTCGAGTTGGACACGTTGCGAGTCGAGACTGGCGATGTCGGCCTGACGCGCCGATATCGCCGTGTCCTGCTCTTCGCGTTCGCGGGACAACCGAGCTAGCTCTTGTCGACCGGTGTACAGCCGCTCGGTAACGCGCGACATCTCCGAATCAAGCTGCTTAAGCAGATGTCCAGAGGTCATCACCTGCTTCTCGGCTTCGCGCTTCTCCCCCTCGAGGCGATCAAGCAGGGAAGTAAGCTCGGTGATTTCGCGGCCAAGTGTAAGCACCCGGCGTTCCTCAGTGCGCAGGGCGTCTTCAAGCTCCGCGAGTGCCTTGAGGACGTCGCGGAGTTCGCGCTTCATGGAAAGGGGACCTTCGGCACGTTGCTTGCCACCAGTGACGGTCACATTATGGAAGCACTCACCCGATTGGGCGGAGAGGAAGAAGGCGTCCGGATTTTCAAGCGCCAGCCCGCGGCCGACACCGGAATCGGGAACGATGTAACCGTCGCGGAGTTTGGGCAGAATCACTTCCAGCGACTTGCCAAAGCCGTCGAGAACCCGGATGCAGTTTTTAAGTGGAACGATGGGTTGCATCGGCAGCGAGGGCCGGGCATTTTCGTCAACGGCAAACGAGAACTTCGCCTGAGCATCATTGGGATGGACGAGGAACGTAGCACGGCCGTCGACGTCAGAACGAAGCAGCCGCAGGCCCTCGTCAGCAGCATCCCAGGATTTCACGACCACGTAGTTCAACTCGTCACGGAGGAAGTCTTCGACGACGCCTTCATATTGCGACTGGACTTCCAGGAAGTCGGCGAGCACGCCCGCGGGAGCCATGCCACCCTGCAATCCGCCCGACTGGAAGAGGCGCCGGACGGACTCAGTCGAATAGCCGTGCTCGGCGATGACCGCCTCCAACGAGCCCTTCTTTCCGATGAACGAAGCGTATTCGGCGCGAAGTCCGTCCAAACGACGCTTGGATTCGATCTCTTCTTTACGCTTGTGGTCGAGGTCGCGGCGAAGCTGGATGATTTCATCGCCGAGACCGGAGGCGCGCTGGGAAACGGTTTCGAATTCCAAGGCGAGTTGGCCCCGCTGGCCGCCGAAGGCTTCTACTTGTGAATTAGCGGTAGCGATCTCAGCTTCAAGGCGGGTTGACTCGCGATCGACGGCCGCCAGTCGCTCTTCTGCCTGGGTGAGCTGATTGCGCAGATTCGCGGCTGACGCGACGATCTCCATGATTCCGACCCGGGCCTGCTCCTGCTGATGTTCCAGTTCAGCCAAGCTTGCCGCAATCGTGGTTGCGTCGTGCTGCGACATCTGGTGTTCCTGCTGGGCAGCGGCGAGGTCGGCGGCGGCAGAGTCGAGCACCTGGCGGTTGCTTTCAAGTTCGGTCTGCAGACCGGCCAACTTGAAGGAAACCTGGGCCAGTTCGGCTTCGGAATTCGAGGCGCGGACCAGCAGTTCCTGGCAGCGTTCCTCGTTATGTTTGCGCTGGGCATGGGCGCGGTCGATCTCCAGCACGATCGACGACATACGCTCGCGATTCTGGCGCAACTCGGAGTCAATGGCGTAGCCGCGCTGCGTGCGTTCGGAGTGCTCGCCTTCCATCTGCTGGACGGCTTCAGTCTGAAGGCGCATGTCCTCGGAGACGGCATTCAGTTGTTGATCCAGCCGAGTGGTTTCCTGGTCGATTTGTGCGAATTTGCTGGCCAACACCACGCGCAGTTTGGCGCGCATTTCGTCGCGCAGCCTGGCATAGCGCTCGGCTTTGGCAGCCTGACGCTTGAGCGAATTCATCTGCCTTGTGACTTCGTCGAAGATGTCGTTGACACGCGAGAGGTTCAGGCGGGCTTCTTCGAGTCGAGCTTCAGCAAGGCGCTTCTTGGTTTTGAACTTCGTGATGCCGGCGGCTTCTTCAATGATGGCCCGGCGGTCGGTTGGACGACTACTGAGAATCTGCCCGATGCGGCCCTGCTCGATCAGGGCATAGGTTTCGGGACCGAGGCCGGTGCCCATGAACAGCTCTTGTATGTCCCGCAGACGGCAGAGCTTGCCGTTAAGGAGGTACTCGCTATCGCCGGTGCGGAACAGCCGCCGGGTTACGCATACTTCACCCGCGCGAAACTGTTGTTGGTTGAATTTACGGCGACGTATTTTGAGAACAACATGAGGGGGCAGCGGCTGGTCTGCAGTCGGGGAAGCATTGGTTTCGGGATTCGATCCGTCTGCGCAAGCCTGGGGAGCTTCGCCTTCCACTTCTTCGGTCTGACCCGGTTGGGCTTCTTCTACGGCGCGGTCGGTTTCTTCCGCACGACGAGTGCGCAGTTCGGCCTCGTCCCAATCCTCGGAGCCTTCGGGCAGTTCGTCTTGAACGTCGATCTCGGTGGGCTCGTTCTTGTCCGCACCCCCGTAAATTTCCGGATCAATCAGGGTCAGCGAGACTTCCGCCATGCCGGTCGGTTTGCGATCGCGCGTTCCAGCGAAGATGACATCTTCCATGCGCGATCCGCGCAGGGTCTTGGCGGATTGCTCGCCCAACACCCAGGAGATAGCGTCCGCGATGTTCGATTTCCCGCAACCGTTAGGACCGATGATGGCGGCAATGCCCTCACCGTGAAATTTCAGCTCAGTGCGGTCACAGAACGATTTAAAACCCAGGATCTGCAGCTTCTTCAGTTTGAGCAAGTCGTACTCCTTCGGCAGCTGATGCGGGATGCGCAAAAGCTCCGTTCGGCGCTAGGCTGGGGCGCGCTGCTCTGGTCTTTACCCGCCGAGAGAGGCTCGTTACTACTTCGATGCCTCCCCGGGGTCGCTGCGGATACACGGCTTGCCGCACGCGCGGGATAGCACGGATTGCAGCTACTGTACCGAGGAAGGCCCGCGCGGGTCAAGATAGGTAACACAATATCTTGTGGGTATCTCGGTACAACCCTATGGTATTGCACAGACAATGCAGCTCACGTCCGGAATTAGGGTGAGGAAAGAAGAGGAAGGGAGAATCGGCGAGAGCGAATCAAGCCTAGCGCGATGCGTGCATCCTTGCAAAACAAAAATCGCCCGGTCTGGCGGCGCTTCTTCCGAGTGGCGGCGTCGGTCCAGCCACGAAAGGGCCAGTCAGCCTTTGAAATGGGGCGAAATGTGGCCCAGACAAGAGACTTGCGGGGGTGTCGCTCGTGTGCGAAATACAACCCATGCGCAAGAGCATCACCCTGCTGCTGTTCCTGTCTCTCATCGGGGTATTTGTGGCCGTGGGCCAAGACAAGGCGGATAACACCGCATCGCTGATTCGTTCGCTGGAGCAGAAATGGGCTGACTCGTACAAGCAGAGGCAGGTCGGGATCCTGTCTTCGCTACTCGCCGACGATTTTGTCATCACCGTCGAGGATGGCAGTACGTACGGGAAGTTGGGATACATCAGCCATACAGCTGCACCTTCGACACGCGTTGATGTAGCCAACTTTTCTGATTTGAAGGTACGCGTGCACGGGAACATCGCCGTGATCACCGGCTCTTACCACGAGCGCGGAGAGTCAGGCGGCGCTGCGTACGACTTCCACGACCGCTTCACCGATGTGTGGATGAACATAGATGGCAAGTGGCAGGTAATCGCATCGCACTACAGCGTGCCGGCCAAGTAGCGATCCCGGCCACATCTCGACTGTACTCGCCGACTCCGCGGGTCAGTACTTAACAATCGCAGCAAATGACTTGGCATCAAGACTGGCGCCGCCGACCAGGGCTCCGTCGATTTCTTCCTCGGACATGAGTGCTTTGGCGTTGTCGGGTTTGACCGAGCCGCCATACAGGATGCGGAGGTTGCTGGCAATCTCGTCGCCGAGGTTTTTGGCGACTTCTCCACGAATGAGGGCGTGTGCCTCGGAAGCCAATTGAGGGGTTGCCGTCTTTCCCGTACCAATGGCCCACACCGGCTCGTATGCAACCACCAACTTAGCGGCCTTCTTGCCGGACAGTTTGTGAAACGCACGCGTGCACTGGCGACGCAGAACGTCCTCGGTGATGCCGGCTTCGCGTTCTTCCAGCACTTCACCGACACAGACAATGGGAACAAGGCCGGCCTCCAGCGCGGCTTTCAGCTTAAGGTTCACAGTGTCGTCGGTTTCGCCGAAGTATTGGCGGCGCTCGGAGTGCCCGATGATGACGTGCGTGCAGCCCACGGACAGCAGCATGCCGGTCGAAATCTCGCCGGTGAACGCTCCCTCTTTTTCCCAGTAAACGTCCTGGCCGCCAATGGCAATCCTGGAGCCTTTCGCGGCCTCGACGGCTGCCGGCAAGTCGACGAATGGGGGGCAGACTGCGATCTCATCACGGTCATGCGCGGAAACCATGGGCAAGAAGTCGCGGAAGAAATCGCGAGTTTGGTCGGGATTCTTGTACATCTTCCAATTAGCAGCGATCAGCTTTTTTCTCATTGAGGACTCTTTTCGAATTTATAAGCGGATGAAGTCGTGGGATTACGGAGATTCTCTGCCGTGGTTATGAACACGTGAAGAGCTGGGACATCAAACAGTACGAACCGCACGAGGCGGACATGCGTTGTGGCGGCAAGGCTTTCAATCGCGCTCGCGACGGCGATCGGAGCTGCTTCTCCTAAGGGATAACCAAAAGCTCCGGTGGAAATCGCGGGGAAGGCAATAGAGGCGACGGCGTGATCGTCAGCGACGCGGATAGATTCGCGGTGGCAACTGGCCAGCAGCATTGCATGGCCGCGATCGCGCCCGTAAACCGGGCCAACCGTGTGAACAACATACTTTGCTGCCAGGCGCCCACCGGTCGTGATGACGGCTTTTCCGGGAGGCAGTTCGCCTATTTGATTTCGGATACGCTTGCACTCGGCGAGAATGGCGGGCCCGCCGGCACGATGAATGGCGCCATCGACACCGCCCCCGCCAAGCAGGGAAGAGTTGGCTGCGTTCACGATAGCGTCAGTGGTTTCCTTGGTGATATCACCGGGACCATGGAACTCGACCGTCTTGCCGCCATCCAGAAGCAGGCGCATTGTGAAATCGCCCGGCATGATCGCGGTCAGTGTTTGTCGGTCAGGGCTTCAACACCCGGCAATTTCTTGCCTTCGAGGAATTCGAGCGACGCTCCACCGCCGGTAGAGATGTGAGTGATTTTGTCAGCCACTCCGGCGGCGTGGACGGCTGCGACCGAATCCCCGCCTCCCACGATCGAGATTGCACCCGGGTTCTCCGCGACGGCTTCGGCAACCTTGAACGTGCCTTTAGCAAATGGGGAGACCTCGAAGACGCCCATAGGACCGTTCCAGACAATGGTGCGGGCGCGCGATATCTCCTCGGCAAACAGTTCGATGGTTTTGGGCCCGATATCGAGCGCCATTACGTTGTCGGGAATGGGTTGGCCTTCAGCCACAGTCTTGATCAATGCATTGAGATCTGGCTTGTCGGCCACCACGTGGTCAATGGGAAGCAGGATCTTTACATGACGGTCTTTTGCCTGTTGCAGTAATTGCCTGGCCAAGTCGATCTTGTCGGCCTCGAGCAATGACTTTCCGATGTGTTGGCCCTGGGCCTTGAGGAAGGTGTACGCCATGCCGCCGCCGATAATCAGCGAGTCCACTTTGGTGATCAGGTTCTGGATAACGGGAATTTTGTCACTGACTTTGGCACCGCCGAGTATGGCGACAAAGGGCTTTTCAGGATTGTGCATGACGCGGCCGAGATATTCGAGCTCCTTTTGCATCAGGAGACCGGCCGCGGATTTCTGCACAAATTTGGTGATCCCCACGGTGGAAGCGTGTGCCCTGTGAGCAGTGCCGAACGCATCATTGACATAGAAGTCGGCAAGGTTTGCGAGCTGCTTGGCGAATCCCGGTTCGTTAGCCTCTTCGGCAGCATAGAACCGGAGATTCTCGAGAAGCAGCGTCTGTCCCTTCTCGAGTTTGCCGGCCATTTCTTCGGCTTCTACGCCAACGCAGTCAGGACAGAAACCGACGTTCTCGCCGCGCGCCAGTTCGCGATCTAACAACATGCGTAACCGTTCGGCGACGGGCTTGAGGCTCATTTTCGGGTTGGGCTTACCCTTCGGGCGCCCGAGATGGGAGGCCAGGATCAGCCTCGCGCCGTGCCGCAGTGCGTATTCGACCGTGGGGAGCGTTTCGCGGATGCGGGTGTCGTCCATTACGCGACCGTCATCCAGGGGCACGTTGAAATCGACGCGCATGAAGATGCGCTGTCCATTCAATGGGAGGTCTTTGATAGAAAGCTTGGCCATGGCAAGTCGTCCTTGAAGTTGCAGCCGCACCACCGGCGCAGGTGCGGCTTGGGGGGCACACCTGCACCTGCGATGTCTGCGGTAGCGGCTGAGATTTCCGGCGCTACTTCTTACAGGCCCTTACTGGCGATGTAGTTCACCAGGTCACGAACGCGACAGGAGTATCCCCATTCGTTGTCGTACCAGGAAATGACTTTGACGCAGTTGCCGCCGACCACGAGCGTCATGGGAGCGTCCACGATAGAAGAACGGGAGTCGCCGCGGAAGTCCATCGAGACCAGTTCATTCTCTTCGTAGCCCAGATAGCCCTTCAGTGGACCACTCTCGGTGGCTTTCTTCAGTGCGGCGTTGACTTCTTCCTTGCTGGTTTTCTTCTCCACGAAAGCTACCAGGTCCACCACGGAGACGTTCGGCGTAGGAACGCGCATGGCAAATCCATCGAGTTTCCCCGCCATATCGGGAATAACGAGTTTCAGAGCCTTGGCTGCACCGGTGGAGGTTGGGATCATGGACACAGCAGCGGCACGCGCACGGCGCAGGTCCTTGTGGGGGAAGTCGAGGATGACCTGGTCGTTGGTGTAAGAGTGGATCGTGGTCATGGTGCCGCTTTGGATCTTGAAATTGTCGTGAATTACTTTCGCGATCGGCGCCAAGCAATTGGTGGTGCAGGATGCATTCGAGATGACGTGGTGTTTCGCGGGATCGTACTTATCCTGGTTCACGCCTAAGACCAGCGTTACGTCCTCATTTTTGGCTGGGGCAGTGATAATGACTTTCTTCACGGTGCCACGAAGGTGCTTTTTGGCGTCCTCAGCATTGGTGAACCGGCCGGTCGACTCGATTACAACTTGTGCGCCGACGGAGGACCAGTCCAACTGGGCTGGGTCTTTCTGCGCAAACACCTTGATGTTCTTGTTGTCGACCTGAATGCAGTCCTGGCCGGAGGTGATTTTGTTTGGCAAATTGCCGAGGATCGAATCGTACTTAAGCAGGTGGGCCAGAGTTTTGGGGTCGGTCAGGTCATTGACCGCCACAAAGTCCAGATTAGGATCCTGCAGTGCGGTACGAAATATATTCCGACCAATGCGTCCAAATCCATTAATGCCTACTTTAATCGCCATTGCGCCTCCGTAATCATGACGGTATGAATCAAACAGCTTGTAATCTCGAGGGGTAAACAAATGATGTTAGCAGGGTGGGAGAGCGAGCAGCAAATGACCAATTTGGATAATTCCATCCGAATTTCCAAATCCGGAACGAACCAACTCTGTCCTCCGTGCGCAACCCTCAAGGTTCGAACGTAAGCTCAATAAAGACGCTGTCTTTACTCCACAAGAACGGTACGCGCATCAGCCAATATTTACTTTCGAGAAGCTTTCGGGCGTGCTGCGACTCGTCGGGGCGCAGGATTCGTGCGCGTGCACTAAACTCTGGACCAGTAATCCGGCCGCGAATGGTGGACGGTGCGACTCGGACCTCGGGGTTGTTGCGAATCCTCTTTACCTTCCCCGACTTCGGATTGGTAAACAGGTATAGTTTCCCGTTCTCATCGGCGAACCACACAGGCGTGTGTACGGCTGCTCCGTTTTTGCGTAAAGTCGCCAACGAGATGTATTTCTGCCCGCGCAGTGCAGAGGGAATGCTGGATGACATTTCGCATATTCTAAAGCCCCGAGCCGGGATACTGCAGGTTTGTCGTCCAGGTCGGCAGAGCCTGTCGCGCCGTACACGGGGGAATTGCTGACGCATTGCTCCCGAGCATCGAGGTATGTTACAAGCCATGCATGCGCAAATGGATGCGCGAGCGCCTGAAGCGCCGCAAGCAACAATCCACCCCGGAGAAGTCGTCGCAGGAACCAGCTCAGGAGCCGTTACAGCCCGCCTATTTCGAGTCGGAAGAGCCGGAACGAGCCGGCGAGCCACAACGGTCGGACGCTCCGGAGCAGGTTGAACCGGAGGTTAGCGCAACCAGTACCGAGGAGACGCCGACATCGGCGCCGGGCGGATCGGAGGGACAAGGTGATCGTCCGCGCCGCCGGCGCAGGCGGGGAAGGGGCGGCCGAGGGCGTTCGTCGACGCAACCCCAGGCTCCGCTCCAGCCGACGTTGATGCGGGATAAGGAAGCCGCTGCCGCCGAACCACGGAAACCGGTACAAACTGCCGAAGCAGCCGCCGCGGTTTCGACTCCGGAGAAGCCGAAGGGCATTGTCGTGTTGGCGATAGGGTTGCCGGGTTCAGGGAAGAGTTCCTGGTTCAAGCGTCACAAGATCCGTCCCCTTTCGAGCGATTTGCTGCGCGAAATCCTGTTCGATGATCCCACCGAACAGCGCTTCCAGGACCTTGTCTTTTCAAATCTTCGATCGATGTTGAAAGCACGATTAATCGCCCGCCGCCCGTTGAACTACGTGGACGCGACTAACCTGTCGCCTCACGAACGACACACATGGATCAAAATGGCGCACGATTACGGTTACGAAGTGCAGGCTGTATTTTTCGACGTACCACTTGACGTTTGCCTGGAGCGTAATCAGCGCCGCAAAAGGAATGTTGCCAACGAGGTGATGCACCGGATGGCCGGTAAACTCCGTGCGCCTAAATTCGAAGAGGGCTTCTCGAAGATCACAGTGGTGCGGGTGAAGAAAAAAGACAGCGGCTCGTAACCTTTGATTGCCGATTGAAATTGTTAGGAACAGGTCCCACTAATCACGCCGAGTTCCGCCCGTGTCCGAACTAACCTTTCAAGTAGGGTAACAATTCTTTAAACGCCGGGCTGCCGGAGGACCTTAGCAGCTCATACATCATCATCTCAGTCGATGAGATAACCGCGCCAGCGGCCTGCATTCTGCCCAAACCAACCTTCCAGTTCCATTCTGATCGCGAGCCCACGGCATCGGAGGCCACGTGTACGAGGTAGCCTTCACCGAGCGCGGCCAGCGCAGTTTGCATGACGCAGATATGGGTCTCCATCCCGCAGAGCAGGACGGTATTGCGGTTACCCGGCATGCGTTTGAGCATGGAGCAGAACACGTCGCTGCCGAAACAGGAGAACTGAAGCTTGTCGATGGCTTCGTGCCCGGGCAGGAGAGAGGCGATCTCGGGGACGGTGTTGCCGAGGCCTTTCGCGTACTGCGTGCTGACGATCGCAGGTATCTTCAGGATATTGGCCAGGCGGATCAACAACTGGGAGTTCTTAATTAACGGGTCCTTATTGAAGATGGGCGGCAGGAGTTTTTCCTGGATATCAACGACAATCAGAACACACTGATTGGTTTCGAGTGGGCGGCGGGCAATCTCGTGATAGTCGGTAAGCTCGTTGATGTTGCCCACGGTTGTCGCCATAGAGTCCTCCTGCTAATAGGTTCGATTTTAAACGCGGGCAAAAAACTGGGCCACGGATTGGACGGAATCATCGCCGACGAGAACAAGCGATTTCCGCACAAACCGTGGCCTTGTTTTTGCGAGGGACTCAGGCTGCCATTCGGCACTGATCGTGGCCACAGCCGCACTCCGTTCGGCTGCCCTGGCCATGCTTCATCGATTCCTCGCAGTTGGAACTGCAATATTGGCTGCCAACCTGCGTAGGGCAGCTACATGCAGGATGGGCACACTTGTTGGCAGTAGGGTTGGTGACGGTCGCGCTCATGTTTACCTCCCGTGGATTCGTTGGTCAGATGGAGTGCAATGGGTTGGAGTTGCTTGCCGAGCGCGGTTGACCGGGAGTGCTTATGTCCATAGAATCAAGGAGACCCGGGGAGTTCCGGGTTCCAACCGCAAGTTGCTGCCCCCTCGTTCAACGGCAGGACAGCTGACTCTGGATCAGCATATCGGGGTTCGAATCCCTGGGGGGCAGCCAAATCGAACAGTACATTTGACGAAGGCACTTACCTTAGGCAGGCCAGTGTACTTGGGTGTGCTCCGGGGGCACTTTTACATCATTGGCCGCTTTACCGCGATCAAGAACCCATCCCTTCTCTAGAGCAGGACACTCTCCTGAAACAGACACCCTACTTGTGCGCCCGGGTATTTTCGTTCTTAACCCAGAAAAGACATTCCCGCGCTACCTGTGACCGTCTGGTCGCAACGTCTGCTTCCGTCGTAGCAAGAACCGTTGGATGCGCGGGAGCTGCGGGTATGAAGTTTTCCATCAGTCTCATTTTTGCGTTGCTTCTTGCGCTGGATTTGAGGTGACTAACCTTTGATCGACGCGGACCGACGCCGGTCCTCTGTTTGCATCCGAATTTTTCGTCGAATCAGTCGCCCGCTAAGTCTAGAATGATCCGGAGTCGGTTCGAGGAGCGTCCCAGTGGCCAACCAGGCATTCGGCCAATATTCGCTCGTGGGTCTCGCCCTGGGCCACTACCTGGTCGTCGAAGAGATTGGTTCCGGCGGCATGGGTGATGTTTATCTCGCGCGCGATCAGCATCTCGACCGCGATGTAGCCATCAAGGTACTTCCTCCCAAGATGTTCCGCGACGACTCCGCGCGTAAGCGATTCCGGAGGGAAGCGATCGCGCTGTCAAAGCTGAATCATCCCAACATCGGCACAGTTCACGATTTTGATACCCAGCAAGGGATCGACTTCCTTGTGATGGAGTACGTGCCGGGAGTAACGCTCGCCGACAGAATCGCGGATCACCCTCTGCCCGAGAAAGAGATCACGCGGCTAGGGTTGCAGCTGGCGGAGGGGCTGATTGCAGCGCACGAGGAAAACATTATTCATCGCGACCTCAAGCCACACAACCTGCGTCTGACGCCCGATGGGCGGCTGAAAATTTTAGACTTCGGTTTGGCGAAACTCGTCAAACCAGCCAGACCAGAAGCAGAAACGGAGATCAAAACCCAGGCGGTAATGGGAACTTTGCCTTACATGTCACCCGAGCAGTTGCAGGGGGACGCGATAGATGAGCGCTCCGACATTTGGGCTGTGGGAACAGTGTTGTATGAGATGGCGACGGGACATCCTGCGTTTCACGAGAAGACCACCACCGCGACAGCAGACGCCATTCTGCACAGTCCCGTCGTTTCGCCCGGAACTCTGGTCCCCACGTTATCGCCCCGATTAGAAGATGTCATTTTGAAATGTTTGGAGAAGGAGGCGGAGAACCGGTACCAGTCAGCGAAGGAACTTGCGGTGGACCTGCGACGGCTAAGTTCTCCAAGCTCCACTTCGGTTGTCATCGGTAAGCGGAAATCATGGCGCAGCAGTCTTGCCCGAGCAACGTTTGGAGGCTCAAGTATGGTACTGATCGTGGTGGCCCTGCTGATCGCCTTCAACACCGCCGGTTTGCGAGATCGTTTCTTTGAAACACGAGGGCAGCCGCAGATCAACTCACTGGCCGTGCTGCCATTGGCTAATCTCTCCCGCGATCCTGAACAAGACTATTTCGCCGACGGCATGACCGAGGCCTTGATTACCGATTTGGCCAAAAGTCCTAATCTGCGCGTGATCTCGCGCACCTCGGTGATGCATTACAAAGGCACCAAAAAATCGTTACCCGAGATTGCCCGTGAACTGCACGTCGACGCAATCGTTGAAGGATCGGTCCTCCGGTCAGAAAACCGGGTGAGAATCACGGCGCAATTGATCAAGGCCGGGACCGACGAAAACGTATGGGCGGACAGCTACGAACGTGATCTGAAGGATGTTTTAGGCCTGCAAAATGAGGTCGCTCACGCAATTACGGAGCGCGTTGAGGGCCGACTCAGTAAAGACACTCAAAATCATGGTGGGAGCGCGCACCCCGTAGACCCCGAGGCTTACGAAGCCTATCTCAAAGGGCGCTACTACTGGAACAAGCGGGACCGGGTTTCCCTGGAAAAGAGCCTGACTTACTTCGATGAAGCGATCAAAAAGGATCCGAAGTACGCTCTAGCTTATGCGGGATTGGCGGATGTGTATGTTGTCATCGGCTCCGATTGGGCGACGGGGCCGCGGGACAGCAATGAGCAGGCCAAAGTAGCCGCCCAGAAGGCACTGGCACTCGACGACAGTCTTGCGGAACCGCACGCCTCGCTGGCTAGCGTCTACCACAACCAGTGGAATTGGCAGGAGGCTGAGCACGAATTCAAACGAGCGATAACGTTGAATCCTAATTATGCGACCGGCCACCATTGGTATTCGATTTACTTGTCCACCACTGGGAGGTTCAACGAGGCTGTTAGCGAGGCGAGAAAAGCGGCAGAGTTGGATCCTTTATCACTGATCATCACTGCGAGTTTGGGAGATCGTCTCAAGGAGGCACGCCGCTATAAAGAAGCCGAGAATGAATGCCGCAAGACGCTTGATATGGACCCAAATTTCGGGCTGGGCCATCTCTGTATAGGCATGTCCTATTCAGACGAGGGTCACTTCAAAAAAGGAATTCCAGAATTGCAGAAGGGAATCGCGCTGCTGCCGGGGAGCCCGTACTTTATCGGGCAGCTTGGGGTCGCGTACGCCCTCTCTGGAGACCGCAGGGCAGCCCAAGACGTTATCAATAAGCTGAAGAACCTTTCCCGATCTCATGTTCCAAATTACAGCATTGCGGTAATTTATGCCGCATTGGGAGACAAGGAGCAGACCCTTTCCTGGCTAGCAAGAGCCTACCAAGAACGTGATGAAGACATTATCTATATCAAGATTGAGCCCGCGTTGGGTCGCGTTCGCGACGATCCTCGTTTCCGGGACTTACTCGCTCGTGTAGGTTTCCCATAGCAAGAGCTGAGGTCTCCGAGGAATCCAGTTGACAACACAAGTCTCCGCCCTTATCTTTCGGCAGGCTATGGTTCTGCTGTGAGTCTCCATGTTGGGAGTTAGCCATGACTAAGCCACCCGAAAAAGACGACAAACAGGTTAAAGCCGAAGACTTCGATAAACAACTACAGCTGGTCCTCCAGGAAACTAAGAAACTCGAAGCGGACATCGAGGTTCTCAAGAGAATGTTCGCCATTGGTAACTTTCGCATGCTGTGAAGGTAGGGTCGTGAGGCTCGATAATGGTTTCTCCGACCCGGGTGCGCCGCGCAACAACTCTGGTCTCCTACTGGCGGGATGGGAGACTGATCTTTGAGAACTATCGCAATGGCGTGGTCATTTCTGCCAACCCTATCGTTACCGCGCTTCTGCATCCACTAAGCGACTGGCGAACTCCTGCCGAGGTTTGCAGTGCTCTGCCCAACTTCACGGCGTCCAGCGTGCGGCACACACTGCGGCTACTGACCCGGCACGGATTCGTTGTCCGAGAAGGTTCCGCGGAGGCGAAAGAAGACGAGAAACTTCAAGCGTGGGGACCGTGGCTTCCCGCAGGCGGGCTGCTGCACTTTTCAACCAAGGATATGCCGTACGTTTCTGACCTGACCGAGTCCCGCCGTGCTCTTTTGGCGCGCGCGCGGGATGAACCTGCCCCACCCGAGTTGAAAGAATACCCCCATGCCGCTCACGTTCCACTTCCTCATCCAAATACAAAAGGGGAGTTCCCCCAAGTTCTTCTTGCGAGGCGAACCTGGCGCGAGTTCTCGAAGCAATACCTCGATCTGCAAGACTTAAGCACGCTCCTGTGGCTAACTTGCGGAGTGCAGTATTGGGTAAAGCTGCCGGGATCAATTGGTCGCGTGCCGCTGAAGACTTCTCCATCGGCAGGCGCGAGACATCCTTTGGAGGCCTATGTGGCGGTGCTCCGAGTGCGCGGTCTCGCGAGCGGCCTGTATCACTATTCACCCGACAAACACGTGTTGGATCTGATAAGGAAAGGTTGTACCCCGCGAGAGTTCGGGAGTTATCTGGCGGGGCAGTCATGGTATGGATCGGCCAGCGCCCTCGTGTTCATGGCTGCCTTGTTTGAGCGGAGTCGGTGGAAGTACCGCGATCCTGCCGCCTACCGCACCGTGATTCTAGACGCGGGACACATGTGCCAGACATTCTGCTTAACTGCAACCTGGCTAGGTCTTGCCCCCTTTTGCACCATGGCTCTAGCCGAGTCCAAAGTCGAGAAAGCGTTTGGGCTGGACGGAATCGCGGAGTCGCCGGTGTACGCTGCGGGGGTAGGCACGCGGCCAGCAAAAGACTGGGCACCCTGGCCCGAACCAGGTGTTCACCTATCAAGGAAACAAAATTCCCCGGCTGGGCAGTCGTACCTCGTCGCACGGAGGGCACTCCGCGGCGGGAAACGCGTCTAGCTGTAGGGTCGCTGGGTCGGGGGTCTACTTGGATCCGAGCGTTGGCTTTTTGAAGTGCACAATCGTCCCGTTTGGGCCGACGCCGAAGGCATCTCCACTGGGACTGAACGCAATGCCATTCAAATTTATCGGCCAGCGACGGTTCCAGGTTTTCGCATCGGCATCGTCGGCGTAGGCAGAGCCGGCGGTTCCCACAACCCAGATGGTGCGCTTGTTGCGCAGGTCAAACGATACTTCCGAGAAGAACCATTGGGGAGCGATGGGAGCCAGTTTCCAGGTTGCTCCACCGTCGTCCGTGAAAGCGAGGTTGGCGCCATCTTTTTCCGCGGCTTTGTAATCGCCGCCGGCGATGACTCCATGCTTGCTGTCCCGGAAGGCGACGGAGAAGATCCCACTCGAGTCGTTTCCATGGGCTAGTGGGGCATCTGCGACCTTCCATGCTTTGCCGCGGTCCTTCGAACGGAACACACGCGCGGCTTTCCCACCAGTGACAAACCAGACGTTGTTCTTACCTTCGGTGGCAACGCAGGATCCACTGGCCGCGAAGGCGCCTTCACCGTCGATCGCTGGCGGGAGATTGTCGGCCGGAGCAGACGTCCAGTTCTTGCCTCCGTCATTGGTCGTGATAATTTCGAATTTGCCGCCAACGGGATCTCCGATAGCCATTCCGTGATCCTCGTCCCAAAACGCCATACAATCCAAGAAACCATCCGCTTGTTTATTGGTGAACTGCAGCGTCCAGTTCTTTCCCCCGTCGATGGTCTTGTAGATCCGGGATCGTTCGCCGGGGCCGATGCTCAGCAAGTAGGCGAGGTCGGCACTGAATGCCTCTACATCACGAAAGTCCAGGTTTTCGGCGTTAGGAATTTGCCCAACCTGCCAAGTGTCTCCATTGTCCAGACTGCGGAGATACGTTCCATGCGTGCCGCTCGCCCACACAATGCCCCGGCCGACGGCGCTGGCGCCACGTAAATTTTCGGCTGTTTTGCTTCGCTCCTGAATGACAGACTGTTGCGCAAAACAGGCGCAGGTAAGGACAAGAAGCGCGGCAAGACTCAGGACCAGTGTCACCCTACGGGACATGCGGTAATCATCTCACGGCACATGGAGAGGGTCGTGCCGTGATAGTAGCGGCGTCGCGGCTATGTCCGTGTAGAATCCCCTGCAATGAATCCACTGGAAATGTCGTCAGATGAATTCCGCAAGATTACCAAACAAATCGCGGACCTGGCCGCCGAATACCTGGAAGGACTCGATGCGCGTCCCATTGCACCGGATTCTCGTGGAACGGATACAGCAAACGCATTCGGCACGATGTTGCCGGAAAAAGGCATGGGCGGTAACGCACTCAACGAACTTAGTAGTGTGCTGCGTCACTCGCGGGCTCAGAACGGTCGCTTTTTCGGATACGTGCTGGGATCTGGGGAACCGGTTGGTGCGGCTGCCGATTTGCTGGCCAGTGTCGTAAACCAGAATGTGACGGCTTGGCGGTCGGGCCCGGCGGCGACGACGATCGAGCGCACGGTTGTCGGCTGGTTGGCTGAGGCGATCGGATGCAAGGATTACAAGGGATCGCTGACGAGCGGTGGGTCTGCCGCAAATCTGATGGGTCTGGCGATGGCGCGGGAAGCCAAGCAGCCAGCAAATCAAACTGGAATCTCATCCGCAGGGGTCGTGTATGCCTCCGATGAAGTCCACATGTCAATTCCGAAGGCGGTCGCGCTGTTAGGGATCGGAAGGGACAACCTGCGGCTGATCCCTACAGACGAGACGTTCCACATGCTGCCGGATGAACTCGAGCGCGCAATCCGTCGCGACAAAGGAGCAGGGAAGCATGGCCTCGCCGTGGTTGCCTCGGCTGGAACGGTTAAGACCGGAGTCGTCGATCCGCTCAACGATATCGCTAAGATCGCCAAGCAGCACGATCTGTGGTTCCACGTGGACGGCGCCTATGGCGCGCTTGGGGCGATTGCCGTGCCGAACAGGTTTGGCGGTCTCAGCCAGGCGGATTCGCTTTCTCTTGATCCTCATAAATGGCTGTATCAGCCGCTGGACTGCGGATGCCTGTTGTACCGCGAACCCACAGTCGCGAACAAAGCATTCTCCTTTACCGGCGATTATGCGCGCTCACTCAGCGACGATCCGCTTGAGGGGTTCGCGTATTTCGAAGAGTCAATTGAGTTGTCCCGGCGTTTTCGGGCGCTGAAGCTGTGGCTATCATTGCGATATCACGGCCTGGACGCATTTCGGCGAGCGATCAAGAACGACCTTGATCATGCCCGGCACCTGGCGGAGGTCATCGTAGAACAGCCGGAACTCGAATTGGCTGCGCCCATCGAGTTGAGCGCTGTGTGTTTCCGTTATCTCGGCCGCGGGGGGTTGTCGGAAGCCGACCTGAACCGGATGAACCGAGCCATCCTGAAGCGCGTCATAGAGCGTGGCCGCGTGTATCTTTCCAATGCGATGTTGAGGGCAAAATTCTGTTTGCGCGCGTGCATCGTGAATCATCGGACCACGGATGCCGACGTGGAGTCGGTTACTACCGAGGTCCTGGCGGCAGCGCACGAGCTCTTCCCATGAGAGATTAAAGACCGACATGGCCTCCAAACATGGTGATGAATGGTCGATCGTGGCCCATGCCCCCTGCCGGGCGGATCTGGCAGGTGGCACGCTGGACTTGTGGCCTCTTTATCTGTTTCACGCTGGGGCGCTGACGTTGAATTTTGCGGTGGAAATTCTGACCACCTGCCGCATTCGCTCGCTGCGCGGAAAAAAAATCCAGTTACGGTCCCGGGACACCAGGCGGGAAGAGGAATTCGCGAGTCTCGATCACCTGCTTCGAGCCAAACGTTTCCGCCATCCGATCGCAGCCTGGCTGGTGAAGTTTTTTGTTCCGCAACAAGGCCTGCTGATTGAAACGAACTCGCAAGCTCCCGCGGGAGCGGGGATTTCCGGTTCGTCCGCGCTGATGGTTGCGACCACGGCTGCATTGGCGCGGTTCACCGGGCGGAGTCTAGGGCTGGAGCAGATGCGCATTATTGCCCAAAACGTCGAAGCCCAGATCATCGACGTGCCAACCGGTTGCCAGGACTACTATCCGGCGCTCTATGGGGGAGTGAGTTCGATTCATTTGGACATCGACGGGATACACCGCGAGGCGATACCCATGGAGCCGGAAGAGATCGAATCGCGTTTTGTGCTCGCCTATACCGGAGCGCCCCGGCAGTCGGGAATCAACAACTGGGAGGTATTCAAGTCGCACATCAACGGCGACAAGCATGTGTTTCGCAATTTCGAGCAGATTTCGCAAGTCGCACGCGAGATGCACAAGGCGCTGGTCCGGCGGGAATGGGACGAGGTCGCGCGACTGCTGCGGGAAGAGTGGAAGCTTCGGCGAACCAATGCGCCTGGAATCACCACACCTTTGATCGACAAACTGATCTCGGTCGCGGCAAAGAACGGAGGACGCGCGGCAAAGGTTTGCGGGGCAGGCGGAGGAGGCTGTGTTGTATTTCTCGTCGACCAAGAAGCCAAGGTGCGGGTCGCACAAGCCATCGGCCAAAACGGCGCACAAGTGCTACCCATACGCGTTGCTCGCGAGGGTCTCCGATTCGAGGTGCACGTCTAGAAGGCACCGGTCAAACCAACTGTCACATTGGTCGCATCCTACTTTCAGTTTCCGCACTATACTTAGGCAATTGCGGGGGTAGTTATGCGCCAGATAATTGCGGCAGTGCTCTTATCATGTTTGGGATTTTGCCAGTCTCCACCCGCCGGTTCCGCTACATCGGCTGCCCAGCAAGAGGCGAAACCGGGTGAAGCACGCGAAGCTGGTGACACGCTCACTATCCCGACCGGGAGCCGCATTCCGGTTGCGCTACAACACGCGATTTCCACCAAGAGTGCTCGCGAGGGCGACTCGGTGTATGCCCAGACCACGTTTCCTTTTGTGGTCAACGACCGCGTGCTTGTTCCCGCAGGCACCTATATCCAAGGCAGGATCACCAGCGTAAAGCGAGGTGGACGCCTGCACGGTCGCGCCGAACTGCTGATGCATTTCACGACGCTAATTTACCCGTCCGGCTACACGGTGGTGCTGCCGGGATCGGTTGAGAACGTTCCCGGAGCGGATAAGACCTCAATGAAAGACAAAGAGGGGACGATCCGGCAGGAGAGCGAAAAGGGTGACAAAGCGATCAAAGTTGCGCGCAACGCTGGTTACGGCGGCGTCACCGGAGGAGCACTCGGGGGCATTAGCACCGGAAGCCGCACTGGCGCCGCGATAGGAGCCGGGGCCGGGGGAGCGGCAGGAGCAGCGATCGCGCTGCTTTCACGCGGTTCCGACGTTCGTCTTGAGCAGGGAACGACGATTGAAATGGAAGTGCAGCGCCCGATCACTCTGGACGCTTCCCGCATCTCGAAAACCACACATTAAGGGGTACGGCCGCCCGACGGATCGGTCGAAATCGCGGTGTTGATATCTACGTGTAGACCGGTCGACGGTGCAATTCCCGGTGGATAGCAGTTCCGATCGGGGCTGTAGTTGCGACAGCCGGCGGCGAACTGCGGACGTTTGGGCGATTGCGCATATTGCCATACGTCAGCAAAGGCCACGCCACTGGCGGATGGCGCGGGCGCTTTCCCGGGAACACGGCAGCCCGGAGATGGCGGGCAAACATCATTTGCAACCCAGTACGCTAGCTTTCGTCCAGCGGCATTCGCCCGAATATCTTCTGCGGTAATCACGGTAACTCCTCGCTCTTCCGAAGCCGCAATTCCCGAGCAGTAGACTCCTGCGCGAAAGCCTCCCGCAGCCACGGTATCGATCCAGGCAAGAAGATAGGCGCGTTGCTCCGGCAGCATGCGTCCTCCCTCTTCCTGGTCGAGGAAAATGAGCGTGCGAGCGGGAAAGCCTTCTTTCTTAGCAGCGTTGATGGCGGCTAGTCCGTCGGAATGGCCCAGCGCATTGGCGTTTCCTGCTCGTTTGATTTCGCTGTAAGTGCGGCCGTTGAATAAGACTAGAAAGCCGAAGCCCGCAGCTTGAACGGTATTCCGTTTGCCACGCCACGAGTTGGTGCGAGCGCCCGGCGGATTGTTCAGCCAAAAACCAGCATAGGAGAACGTGTTGCGGAGGATAGGGAGGTTCGCGTCCCCGGGATACTCGTTCCGGTCGAACCCAACGTAGGCATTCTGCGCGGCAGTGATGTGACAGAGAAGGGAAAGCAGAAGAAACATTTTCCCAGGCGCGCTCAGAACCTTCATTCAAGGATCATAAACGCAGAATGCCGGTCCCGCGATTGTGCTATTTCAGCGTAAATACGGCGTTTACGTGAGCAGTAATGGTCACGTTCTGGGGCGTGAATTCCGCCGTAGGTGCGGGTGCAGCTTCGGCGCGCATCATTGCGCTGGGTGCCGCCATTTTCATTGGCATGATACGGATCTCTTCCTGCGTGTCGACCGACGCGTACGACAAGCCATCGAGCATTCGCCCACTTGCGCGGGCAATGGCGTCGGCGCTTGCTCGGGCTTTCTGGTACGCATCTTCCACGGCTTTAGCCTTGGCGGCGTCGATGTTCTCAAGCGTGTAATTCAGAGACTGGTTTTCGGTAACGTCGGTGTCGGCGAGTTGCTGGACGATGGGTGCGATCTTGGAGAAGTCCTTCAATTTGAGCGATACGGCAGCATTTACGCGGTAGCCGATTAATTTACGTTTTGCCGTACGCCAGTCGTACACGGGCTCGATAGCAAAGAACCCGATTTCGGCAGCTTTGGGCTCGATTCCGTTGGAGCGGAGAATCTGCCGAATCTGCTCTGCGTTCTTTGACGCGCGGTCGTAGGCAGCTTTGGCGCTGTCTTCCTGCGCCGAGATATTGAATTGCAGCAGAGCGGTATCCGGAGCTGTTTCAAACTTTCCATCAGCCCCAACATAAACAGTGTTCGGCTGGGCCGTTACGGTGGGATGTTCCTGAGCGGCTGCGCTACCCCCGGCAAGGATAAAACCTAGTGCAACGACTAAGAGGCACCACCTGACTGCATGGTTAAAGTTCATAAAATTCCTTTCAGGACGCCACAACCAACTCTCAAGCATAACAATATGGTTCGCCGGGAAGGATCCACGCCTTCTAGAACGTTCGGCCAGCGCTGCGCCCCAGAACTGTTTTGTTCAGGCCGAGAGCACCGGGTTGCAGCGCCTGCAATGACCGGCGCTTGTGAGTTGGGCCTGTGGAAATCCTGGTGCAAGTGGCTGACTGTGTTCAGATTGCTGTCCTCGGGGGTAAAACTTTCTAAGGTAGGAGAAATTCCTACCCGCTACGAACCTGCTCACTCCCTTAGTTTGCAGTAACTTACGAATGGTACGGGGGGTGCTATAGCAAGAGCAGACGAAGTGGCGCGCAACGGGGCGCTCTTGAGAATAAACTTCGGCCAGAGGTTTTCTTGAGCGCCCCTTTGCTTACATCTTCAAGCTTGTCTCCATAGAGCGTGAGCGGCCCTCCCCCGGAATGCTTACCAAGCGCCTACCCAGGTTCTGAATCAGCCCCTATAGATGGGATTTACTTGTAGAGCTTTTGGTTGTGCGGCTCAGGCCAACACCAATTTCTCTCTAACGTCGATGCCTGCGCGCCGCAATAGCGCGGCCACCGTGGGTTCCTTCATGCGGGACGCATCGAACTCCACCCGCACCGATCGTTGCTTTTCGTCGAAAGTAATCCGCCGAATGCCGTAAACATCGCGGACATTGTCGATGGCCCGCATCTCTCGTTCACCCGGAGTCGCTCCGTAGCGAAACCTGACTTCCAGTTGGGTCATTTGCCTACTCTCCTGCCGGTTCCAAGATACAACAATCGAAGTGCGCGTCAGCGGAATCTATACTGAAGGCCTCGCTTGAACAGTTTGGCAGAACTATGGGCAATCCCTTTAACGTGATAAACAGCAGCTTGGATCCGGTCTGTGGGATGACCGTGGATCCAAGTACAGCAAAACACAGGGCAGACTATGCCGGGAAGACGTACTACTTTTGCTGCGGCGGTTGTGCGACGAAGTTCGAGGCCGATCCCCAAAAATATCTGAGCAAGGCTGCACGGCCAACAGGGGCTGGACTTGTAACGCTCGGTTCGACCACTACAGAGCCAGCTCCCACTTCCGGAATGGCCAAAGATCGCGTTTGCGGAATGGATGTCAATCCTCTAACGGCGAAGTACAAGCTCGATAATCAAGGAAAGACGTACTACTTCTGTTCAGCGCACTGCCTCGAGAAATTCCGCTCGAATCCTGGAGCATACCTGACGAACTTGGGCGGCGAATCGGGCGAAACCAAGACCAGTTCGCAGCCGTTGGTGCCTGGGACGGAGTACGTCTGCCCAATGTGTCCGGAAGTTCGGCAAAAAGGTCCCGGTCCATGTCCCAAGTGTGGGATGGCGCTGGAGCCGGAGAGTCCGATCGCTGCCAAGACCGAATACACCTGCCCCATGCACCCGGAGATCGTGCGCTCGGAACCGGGAACTTGCCCGATCTGCGGCATGGCGCTTGAGCCTCGCACGGTTACTGCCCAAGAAGAAGAAAATCCAGAGCTTCGCGATATGAGTCGCAGATTCTGGGTGAGTCTGGTGCTCACAATTCCGTTGTTGCTGATCGCGATGACTCCCATGCTTGCACATGGCTTACTTGGCGAGTTCACGGTCAACGGGGTACCGATTCACCTACCTTGGCTCGAACTGATTCTCGCCGCTCCAGTGGTTCTCTGGGGAGGTGCGCCGTTCTTTCAACGGGGCTGGGCGTCGATCGTCAATCGTTCCACGAATATGTTCACCCTGATTGCCATGGGGATGGGGGTTGCTTTCGTTTACAGCGTCGTCGCCGTGGTGTTCCCGGGCATTTTCCCGGCTTCGTTCCGTGGTATGAGTGGGCGGCCTGAGGTTTATTTCGAAGCGGCGGCCACGATTGTCACACTGGTGCTGCTGGGCCAGGTGCTGGAACTGAAAGCGCGAAGCCGAACCGGGGCTGCGATTCGCGCGCTGCTGGATCTCAGCCCGAAGATGGCTCGAATCATCGGCAAGGATGGAAGTGAACGAGACATTCCGTTGGATCAAGTGCAACGCGGAAATGAATTGCGGGTCAGGCCAGGCGAAAAGATTCCGGTGGATGGTCTCGTATTAGAAGGAACCTCCAGCGTGGACGAGTCGATGATCACCGGGGAATCAATTCCGGTGACCAAGGAACCCGGCGCACGTGTGATCGGGGCGACGGTCAATGGCACCGGATCGCTGGTCATGAGGGCCGAACGCGTGGGCAGCGAAACCATGCTTGCACAAATCGTAAAGCTGGTCAGCCAAGCGCAGCGCAGCCGGGCTCCCATTCAACGGCTCGCCGATAAGGTCTCTGGATACTTTGTTCCAGCCGTGATTGCCATCGCGGTAGTCACCTTTATCGCCTGGGTAGTGTTGGGACCAGAGCCGCGGTTTGCACATGCCATCGTGAACGCTGTCGCGGTGCTGATTATTGCCTGTCCGTGTGCGCTTGGGCTCGCAACTCCGATGGCGATCATGGTAGGCACAGGCCGGGGAGCGCATGCCGGAGTGCTGATCAAGAATGCTGAAGCGTTGGAGGTCCTCGAGAAAGTTGACACACTCGTCGTCGACAAAACCGGCACGCTGACCGAAGGCCGGCCTCGGTTGGTGGGCTTTTCGGGCGTCAACGAGCTTGATCCGAATGAAGTGCTTCGCCTGGCTGCCAGCTTGGAGCGCGGGAGCGAGCACCCGCTGGCCACAGCCGTGGTGAAGGGTGCGACCGAAAAGCAGCTCAAACTGGAAAGCCCATCAGAGTTCCGATCGATTGCCGGCAAGGGCATAACCGGGTCGGTCGATGGTAAGCAGATCGCTGTTGGCAACATCTTGTTACTGCGCGAAACCGGCGTCGTCAAGAACGGATCACAACTTGGAGTCATCAGCGTAGCCGGTGGAACTCCGATCTATGTCGCAGTGGATGGACGCTATGCCGGGAACCTGGTTGTCGCTGATCCGATCAAGACATCCACGCCCGATGCGATTCGGGAACTGAAGAAGCAGGGTATGCGCGTGGTGATGCTTACTGGCGATAATCGCAGCACGGCTGCGGAAGTGGGAAAGAGTCTGGGCATCGACGATTTCCAGGCGGAGGTTCTGCCAGCGCAGAAAACGGAAATCGTGCAGCGGCTGCAAAAAGAAAGACGCGTGGTCGCGATGGCGGGCGATGGTATCAACGATGCTCCGGCGCTGGCGCAGGCTGACGTTGGTATTGCGATGGGAACCGGCACCGACGTCGCTATGGAAAGCGGCGGAGTTACCTTGGTCAAGGGCGACCTTGCTGGAATCCTGCGCGCGCGCAAGCTGAGCCAGGCCACGATGCGGAACATCCGGCAAAACCTGTTTTTCGCATTTATCTACAATTCGGTCGGGGTGCCGATCGCTGCAGGCGTGTTGTATCCCTTCTTCGGAATCCTGTTGAGCCCGATCCTTGCGGCCGCCGCGATGAGCTTCAGCTCTGTCTCGGTGATCACGAATTCGTTGCGGTTACGAAAAGTGAAGCTTTGAACGGCCGGGGCTGGATGCCTCAACTCTGCGCCGCAATTTTGCTTAGGTATTCGGTAATTTCCTTGGAGTTCCAGTCCACGGCCCCAAGGAACTTGCGCCGCAGTATCCCCCTGCGATCGATGATGTAGGTTTCGGGGTACTTGAAGGTGCCGTACAGGTCGCTGCTCTTATGGTCGGCATCACGGGCGATGACGTAGTCCATATGATGATCGGCGACAAACCTCTTGTAAGCATCGCGATCAACATCCACGCTCACGCCGACCACGGTGATGCCCTTGGACTTCATATTGTTCGCCATGCTTACCAGCGAGGGAGTCTCTTCGACGCAAGGAGGACACCAGGTCGCCCAGAAATTCAGGACAACGACTTGTCCCCGGAACTGGCTGAGGGAGATCTTGTTTTCCGGGTCCTGCACGGTGAAATCCGGGGCAGCGGTGCCGATTCGAGGAGGGCGCGAACCGCGGTAACAGGCTGACAGCGCCAGTAACGTGAGAATGGTTACAGGAAGAAGGAACCTGCGCACACAGATATAATATCTGATTCGGCCCATGGGAACGTCCGATCCAGCGCGACCTACGGTGTCGGTCATTGTACCGGCGCGCAACGAGGAAGCCTGTCTGCATGCTTGCCTGGATTCATTGTCGGCACAGCAAGGGATAGCCTTCGAAATCATCGTCGTGAACGATGGCTCCACGGATCGTACACGCGAGATCGCGGCTTCTTACAACCAGGTTCGGGTCATTGATGCTCCCGCACTTCCGCCGGGCTGGACAGGCAAGAACAACGCCGTGACGGCGGGCGCTCGTATCGCAGAAGGCGAGTGGTTGCTCTTCACCGACGCAGACACCGTGCATCTTCCAGGATCCTTGCGTCGCAGTGTGGCTGAGGCACAAAAGAACCGGGCAGCCTTGCTCTCCTATTCGCCGGAGCAGATCGTGTCGGGGCTCGCGCAACGAGCCGTCATGCCACTTATCTTTGCCGAACTCGCGACAACATACCGGCCGACAGACGTCAGTGATCCTTCTTCTCCGGTCGCGGCAGCTAATGGACAATACTTGCTGATCTCGCGAGAAGCGTATGACAGCGTTGGAGGCCATGCAGCCGTCGCCGGCGACCTGCTTGAAGATGTAGCTTTAGCCCGCGAGGTAAAGAAATCCGGGCGCCGAATCTTCTTCCGCTACGGCAGCGACGCGGTTCGCACACGGATGTACCGCAGTTTTGGCGACATGCGGGAGGGCTGGACCAAGAACCTCGCGGTGTTGTTTGCGGCGCCTCAACGTCTGGCACTGCTTCGGTTCACCGAATTCGCTCTCCTGGCTGCCGGTATTGCCGTCACCGTCCTGCTGTTCAGGTTGCATGCACCGTTTCGAGCCGTCGTTGTTGGACTTTCGACGGCGACGGGATTCGATATTTTCTTCAGCAGGGTGCGGAAGGCGCACTTCTCGTGGCTGTCGAACACCTTGGCATTTCCGGGCTTACCGGTTTTTGCGTATCTTTTGCTGCGCTCAACGCTCTCTTACAAGAACGGAAATGTCGCGTGGAAGGGCCGCAGATACGAGGTTCCCGAGCCTCACCCTTCGTCGAAACGGGAGGCGGATGTGCCAATGCTGTCCCACAATAACTCGGATGTCTAATTTTGAGGTGGAATGGTTTATCTAACCCGCAAAGCCGAGTTTTCGGCATCGCACTACTACCATAATCCGGAGTTCACTCCAGAGGAAAACCAGCGGATCTTCGGCAAGTGCAACAACCCGAATGGCCATGGGCACAACTACACGCTTGAGGTGACGGTGAAGGGAGAAGTGGACCCGCGGTCGGGGTTCGTGGTGGACCTGAAGAAGCTCAAGGAGGTTATGCACAGCGAAGTTCTCGACGCGCTGGATCACCGGTTTCTCAACAAAGAAGTCCCGGAGTTCGCCACGAGAATTCCGACGACCGAGAATCTTGCGATCACCATCTGGCAGCGGTTGGAGCCTAAGCTAAAGGTGGCGAAGTTGCACCGTATACGCGTATACGAAACGCCGGATCTTTTCGTTGATTTCTTCGGAGAAGCATGAAAGTTCACCTCACGCGGCGGTACCTGTTTTCGGCATCGCACCGTTTGCACAGCGACGAAATGTCTGCCGCGGAAAACCGCGAAACTTACGGCAAGTGCAATAACCCATACGGCCACGGCCACAACTATTCGGTCGAGGTGACGGTGAGCGGTGCTGTCGATCCTCAAACGGGAATGGTTTGTAACCTGGGGGATCTGGACGAGTGCGTCGGCCGCGAGATTTTGGAAAGGTATGATCACCAGAACCTCAATACCCTTCCGGAGTTCACAGACACGGTCCCCACTACCGAGAATCTGTGTCAACAAATCTACGATATTTTGCGGCGTGAGTTCCGCGTGGCACATCTGGAAAGAGTGCGTATCGAAGAAACGATGATGAACTCGTTCGAGTATGCCGGATGAGGATGGATATCCGGAATCGGCTGATCTGTAATCAGAAGCCTTGATAAAGCGAGCACACACATATGGTTAAGTCAGTTGCTGAAACGTCATCGCTGACCAGCGCCACTTTTGATGACCTGGTGCGGGAAATGATCGTGCGATTAGGCGAAGATCCCAAGCGCGAAGGGCTGGTACGCACGCCGGAACGTGTACAGCGTGCCTTTAAGTACCTTACTCGCGGTTACGATGAAGACCCCGAAGCGCTGCTAAAGGGAGCGCTGTTCACGGTGAGCTACGACGAGATGGTAATCGTCAAAGACGTCGAGATGTTCAGTTTGTGCGAACACCACATGCTGCCGTTCTTCGGGAAGGTCCACGTGGCCTACATTCCGAACGGCAAGGTTATCGGGCTCAGCAAAATCCCGCGTCTGATCGAAATTTTCTCGCGGCGTCTGCAGATTCAAGAGCGGCTTACTACCCAGATTGCCGAGACCATTCAGCAGGCCATCGAACCGCAGGGAGTCGGGGTGGTCATCGAGGCGCGTCACCTATGCATGATGATGCGCGGCGTTGAGAAGCAACATTCCGCCGCGGTAACTTCTTCCATGCTGGGCTGCTTCCGTGAGGAACAGGAGACGAGGACCGAATTCCTGTCGCTAATCCGGAACAAAACGAACGGTGCCTAGCGTTGCGATGATCTCCATAACGGCTGATCCACTCCCGGAACCAGAGAAGCAGTCAGAAAAATTCCGAGGTCGTGTGGCGGTAATTACCGGCGCCAGCCGTGGTATTGGGGCCGCCATCGCGCGTGCGCTCGCCGCGCAGGCATGCGATCTGGTCCTTACGTCGCGAAATCAGGAACAACTGTACAGCCTGGCACGCAATCTCTCGATCGGCGATTTGCGGGTAACCGCGAAAACTTGCGATATCGGTAAAGCAGATTCGGTCGAGTCCCTGTTCGCCATGATTCGTTCGGAGTTTGGGAAGATCGATGTGCTGGTGAACAATGCCGGGACTTCTCACGCCATGGCGAACGTTGAGCAGTTGAGCCTGGAAGCCTGGCACGAGAGCATCAACACGAACCTGACAGGTACTTTCCTGGTCACGCGCGCGGCCCTGCCGCTGATGAGCGCAGGCAGTACGATTGTGAACAATCTCTCGGTGGCGGCCAGGACCGCGTTCGCCGGAGAGGCGGGCTATTGCGCATCGAAGCATGGGGCCCTGGGATTTACGAACACCCTGCGCGAAGAACTGCGGCCAAAGGGAATCCGGGTGGTGTCGCTCATTGCGGGGCCAACCAACACCGAGATATGGACCCAGTTCTGGCCGGATGCCCCGCGGGAAAAGATGATGTCGCCCGTGACGGTCGCCCGGGCTGTCGTGGACGCGTTGCTTCTCCCCGCCAACAGTACGGTGGATGAACTGACTATTATGCCCACGGCTGGAGCACTGTAAGTCACCCAGGCCAGCCACACCGGTCACACCCATTTTTTCTAGGAACTGCTAAGCTTCCCGTCGCTAGTCTGAAACGTCTATCCAAAGTGAATTCCATGCCTACAAAATCGATTATTCCGCGATCGGCTGGGCTGGCAGTGGCCGGCGCGCTTCTGGTAATCCTGGTGGCTGAACTCGCCCTGTCGATTAAACGTGAGACGCAGACGTGGGACGAGGCGGCGCACATCTACTCCGGATACATGTATTGGACGCACGCCGATTTCGGCATGAACCCGGAGCATCCGCCACTAGTTAAGCTGCTGGCGACGGCACCCCTGCTGGGTCACCAACTGAGGGTGCCTGAGATCCGCGGACGATATTTCAAAGAAATCGAGTTTCTGACCGGTCACGATTTCTTGTACTCGAACGATGCTGACTGGATATTGTTCCGCACTCGAATAGCGGCCGGGGTGCTTACGATCGCCCTTGGAGCCTTGATCTTCGGCGTGGGATACGAAATGTTTGGTCTTGAGGCCGGTTTGCTGGCGTTGATCTTGTTCGTATTCGAGCCCAGCGTCCTGGCGCACGGAGCACTGGTCACGACCGATTCTGGGTTCGCGTTGTTCCTGCTTGCGGCGGTTTACGCATTTTATCGATACGTGAAAAGGCCGACGATCACGCGGCTGGTTGTAACGGGAATCGCCACCGGCTTAGCTCTTGCCACAAAGCATTCCGGAGTACTTATATTTCCCATCCTGTTGTTCCTTGCGGTTTCAGAACTTGCCTGGCAGCCCGCAGCGAAAGAGCAGGACCGTCCATCAACCTTGGGAAGGCGGACATTCAGGCTCGCCGCATCGCTAGCGGTGATTTCCGTTCTGGCAGTCGTCATCCTGTGGGCGTTCTACGGATTCAGATTTTCAACCCGACCGGCGGGGGAAGCCATGGTGCCAGCATTGTCAGGCACCGTGGATCGACTGAAGCACCCGGCACAGGCAGGCTTGCTTCTCGGCATCGCCCGATGGAAACTCTTGCCCGAAGCATACCTTTACGGCCTCGCTGACGTGAAAGAGATCGCAGACACAAGCGCCAGCTACCTGTTTGGAAAGGTGTATCCGCATGGGGTTTGGTTTTATTTTCCAGCCGCTTTTGTCATTAAATCCACCATTGCCCTAATGGCGATGCTGCTGATGGTCCCTGTGGTATTGCGGCTCAGAAATCGGGCTTGGAGCAGGGAAGTCCTGTTTTTGTCGATTCCTATCGCCGTATATGCGGGCGTAGCAATGGTGTCGAAGTTAAACCTCGGTATTCGTCATTTGCTGCCGGTTTATCCATTCTTGTTTCTCCTGGGCGGGATGGCCGCCTGGACCTTGGTCACGCGCAGGCGAGCGTGGGCTTATGTGGTCGCAGCCATTCTGCTGTTCGACGTGATCTCGTCCGTACGCAGTTTTCCCAACTACATCCCTTATGCGAACGAGCTGTGGGGGGGACGGCGAAATACCTATAAATACTTGACCGATTCGAACGCCGATTGGGGACAGCAGCTCAACACGGTAAAGAAATACCTGGATGCCCGTGATGTAAAGAACTGCTGGTTTGCTTACTTCGCCGACGTGGTGGCCGATCCCGCTTATTACGGGATTCCGTGCAAGCCGCTGACGACGATCGCTTCCGTATGGCTGCAACCGAAGATCGATGTGCCAGCAGAGATAGATGGTCCAGTCTTAGTCAGCGCGGGTGTTTTGTCGGGCTATGAATTTGGGCCTGGTGAATTAAATCCCTACGCGCAATTTCAGAGTCTGCGGCCGACCGCCGTTATTGACGACGCTGTTTTTGTCTACGACGGGCACTTCAAAGTTCCGCTGGCGTCGGCGCTGAATCACATCACCCGAGCGCAGCAGCTCGAGGATGCAGGCCAGCACGAGGAGGCTTTAGCTGAGGTTGAGACCGCGGCCAATCTGGCGCCGCGGTCGGCGCGAGTCCAGGCGGAGCTAGGCCGGAGATTGCTAGCGATGAACCGCCGAGCAGAAGCCCGGATTGCCTTCGAAAAGGCCCTGTCATTAGCACAGTCGGTTGAGCCGGGTTATCAGCAGTCGCGCGTGCCGGATCTGCAGCATGAGCTGGCGTACTTGACACCCTGAACACGCAATGTTTCGTTTACAAAACTTTGCCCAGGTTTACTCTTTTTTTACGCCTCCTTTTTCAGATTCGAACATCTGATCCTGTATACAGCAAGTTCGTCGTCGCAGATGTTAACGTCGCATGAGTTCATTGCTGCGGCGACGGTACCCGAAGCCGTCATTCACACGCCCACACATCCCGCAATCGTGAATGGCGGCTTTTTTGTTTCTCCCAGGCCATGCTTTCTGCAATAGGCTCTCCCCACCCAATCAGGTAAGCTAAGCGGCGTCCATGAGCAAACTGCCGCGCGTCATCCTCACGATAATCTCGGTTCTAATTACTGGGCTTACGTTACTCCGCGCGCTGCGTTGCTGGTCCAATGACTCGCACCTCGAGCACGTGGCCGGAGCATGGATTGCGCTCGCCGTCGATGTCAGAAATGGCATTTTTTATCGCGCCTTGTATGGGCCCCACGGATACGGCGGGACGCGCTTCTTCCCCTTGTATTTTCTTCTGCACGGCGGGGCGATCAGAATCCTGGGAAGTTGGCGTGTTCCAGGATATTTCCTTTCAGCAATAAGTATCGCGTTGCTGCTAATCGGTTGCTACCGTTTGCTGCGCTGTCTAGGAGCGGAACGCTGGTTGGCTTCAGCTGGACTGTTGGCTTTGCTGGCGGCGTCCAGCGTGCAGGATTCGCTCCTCACCATCCGCGAGGATGGCATGGCAGCGATGTTGAACGTATGGGGCGTCACGGTTTGTTGTTCGGGCGAATTGACCCGACGGCGCATCGTCATGGCAGCACTCCTGTTTGCGCTCGCCTTCGCGACGAAGGAGAGTTCCATCTTCGGACTCGCCGCCGTTGTCCTCTGGCTGTTCCTGCGGCGAAGATCCTCCGACGCGCTGCGGCTGATAGTCGCCGGCGTCTTTGGTTGTACTCTCGTATTTTGCGGAATCTACTTCGCGAGTGGCGGACGAGCATTAGCCGTGTTGCGTCTGACTATGACCTCACAGACTGACTTCCGCGGTCTGCTGGCAAGTCCGGCTACCTTGCTCGGAATTCTTCCCGGGTATTGGGCCGAAACTATCCTGTTACCGTTAGCGCTTGCCTCGCTGATCGCGAGGCCGACGCAAGAAAGATCTGCGCTTCCCGCACTCCTGTTTGTGTGCACGCTGGCAGTAACTCTTGTCATCATCAGTACTCCCGGGGCGGCAGGGAATCATCTCCTCGATTTACATATTGCTTCAGTTGTTTTGTTTATTACTTCTGTTAAGGATTGGTCGCCGGAGTTTGGACTCGCAGCGTGCTCTGCGGCTGCACTGATAGCCTTTATCTCGTTCATTCCGGTGTACCGCGACGTTGACTCGGTTCCAGTTCGAGACCAGTATCAAAACATCGCTGACACCATCGGCCGTACCAGCAAACCAATTCTCGCGGATAACCCGCTGATCCCAATCGTCGCGGGACAGGAGCCATATGTGACAGACGCGTTCATGTTTCGAGAAGTCATCGAAAAACGGCCTGCACTCGCTGAGCCGTTATGGCACATGATCGACAACCGACAGTTTGCGGCGATCGTGCTGCAAGATAATCCCGATACGGACGAAGGAAGAGAAATCTACTTGCACTATCATTTCGGAGGCGAGTTTCTTCAGCACCTCAAAGCAAGCTATGAGCCGTCCGGCACGCCGGGAGATCACTATCTATATCTACCGCGAAAATGAGTAACCCATGCGGGAAGAAAAGCCTGCACGCGCGTTGCATGCCTTCTAACCAGCTACTGCGTTGGTTTGGTCGAAATTTCCGCAATGTAAACTGCAAATGGCTCCAAGGTGATCTGCGAGAGTGAATTCACCTCACCCTTCATGGTGGTCACTAATGTCCTGGGCTGGGGAGTGGCGAATCCCTGCGCCGAGAGATCGAACGTGGCTTTTTGCGGCTCGGCCGACATGTTCAACACCACCAGCACGGCGTTGTCTTTGTATTTGCGCAGATAAGACAGGACATTGGGGTCGTCCGGATTGAGCGCGACGTAGTCGCCTTCCAACAAGGCACTGTTTTCATGCCGTATCTTCAAAACACGCTTATAGAAGGACAGGATTGAGTTGGGGTCCTGCAGTTCAGTTTCGACGTTGTGCGTTTTATAGGACTGGGGAACCGGGAGCCACGGCTTGCCTGTCGTGAAACCCGCGTTGGCCGAGGTGTTCCACTGCATCGGAGTGCGTTCGCCGTCGCGGCCCTTCTCTTCCGGCCAGCCGCGCTGTCCGATCGGATCCCGCACATCTTCCTTACGGGTGGGATCATTGTTGGTCATGCCAATCTCTTCGCCGTAGTACATGATCGGCGTGCCTCGAAGCGTGAGATACAAGCCGGCCAGAACCTTGGCAATTTCGTCGTTGTGCTGCCCATCTCCATAACGCACATAGGAGCGCACGATATCGTGATTGCTGATGACGAAGACCGGCCAGCCGCTGGCTGAATTGACGGCATTGATCTGCTTGCGAAATTCTGGCGGGGATAACTTGTTGACGGTCGTAAACATGAGGTCCATGGGCATCTGGAGCTCATCGTTGTGCGCGTAGTACTTGTTCAGTTCCGCAATGTCATTGGTCCAGGTTTCGCCGATCAGAACAGCATTGCTCTCGTCCGCGACTTTGCGAAGTTTACGAAGAACGTCGTGCACCTCGGGCAGCTTGGTGTTATAGATGCGATCCTGGTTAGGTTCTCCGAATTTGTCTTTGCCTTCAGCGATGGGGTTGTCGCGAAGAGTGGGATCTTCAAACAGGGTATCAACTGCATCGAGCCGGAATCCTGCGACTCCCCGCCGATACCACCAGCGGGTGACGTCGAACATGGCTTTTTCCACTGCTGGGTTCCGCCAATTCAGGTCGGGTTGTTGCACGTAGAAGAAGTGATAGTAGTACTGCTTGGTCTTGCGATCGAACTGCCATGCCGATCCGCCGAACGTGGAGGTCCAGGTGTTGGGCGGCTTTCCGGGGCCTTTGCCGTCGTGCCAGACGTACCAGTCGCGATGAGCGGCTTTCCTTGAGGACTTCGAGTCGACGAACCAGGCATGCTTGTCGGAAGTGTGGTTCATTACGAAGTCGAGGATGATTTTGATGTTGCGCTGCTTCGCCTCGGCTTGCAGGTGGTCGAAGTCCGCCAAGGTGCCGTACATCGGGTCGATATTTTCGTAATCGGAAACGTCGTAGCCGAAATCAACCTGGGGAGAAGGGAAGCAGGGAGTAATCCAGATGGCGTCAACGCCGAGGTCCTGGAGATAGCCGAGCTTGGAGGCGATTCCATTCAGATCGCCGATACCGTCGTTATTACTGTCAGCAAAGCTGCGCGGGTAAAGCTCGTAAAAAACCGCGTGTTGCCACCATTGGTGGCCTTCTGCATCTACCGGCTTAGCTTGAGCCGCGCCCTGCGGCAACAAAGAGAACAGCCAAAGTACCGCGCTTGCAATGATGACGGACTTCTGCGACATAAAAACCCTCTCTGGGGAGCCAACTTGCAGAGAATGTTATACAGGCCGGAAAAATTGTTTGCCATGATTAATGTCACCGGCCAGTGAGATGGAAAGTCAGTTTTGTGTGCACATAGTCACTTGTCGCGCCGGTGGGGAAGATCACCTTCAGCCGACCTTGGGCCGGCGATAGTTTTTCCAGGTTCGCTCCGTCTACGGACTTCACCTGGTCCGGATTCCAGACCGCGAGCTCGTAACTCTTGCCGGGAAGGCCTGCCAGCTGTACGGCCAGTTCATCCAAAGAGCTATTCCAAGACTCGGAGATGACGCGGAGGCCTTGACTCCTCTCTCCGAGGGCCGGGAGTTGGGATGATAGGGCGAAACCAAAGTCGTTGTGGACCCGCATCCTCAGGGTGTTTGTGCCAGCTGACAGCGAAAAATGCACGGTAGCGTGTTGGTCCACTGAGTTTTTGTCGAGGTGGACAGGGAGAGAGTGACCGTTAAGTTCCGCCGACGCGGTGGCGCGCAAGCTCATTGAGGGCGAGAACTCCACGGTGCATTCGCCGGCTCCTGAACGCTTGATTTCAAGCTCGATGGCATCGGGCCGGCGTTGATACGACAGATTCAGAGTGCATTTGCCGACATGAACGTTTTTCACGTCAAACGATGTCCAGTCATAAGGAACGTGGGGCGAAAAGGCCAATTGCTGGCTGATGGCGTCGGCTTCCAGCCCAAGCAGGCCGCGCAGTATTGGGCTAATGACCATCGCCGCCGACCAGATTTGGTGAGGCGAGGCTGTCGATAGCGACTGATAGTAATCGCCGGACAGCACCTCGGTGACATGGCCCAGCGAGCCATCCAAGGCCAGCAGGGCGTTGGTCCGCAGGTTTGAATACGCGGGCAGGGCGCGATGATAGCGGTACTCGCCCACCGATGCCCAGCCGGTAAATAGAGGCCATATAGACCCGAAGTGATAGCCGCCAGGATTGTATTTGGGATCGTGTTCCGAGATGATGCGCATCCCCCAATCGGCCTGCTGGTCCGAATCAGCGAGGACGTCGATTGTCGCGTCGCTTTTCGCGGGTTCTAGAAGGCCGAACCACATCGGCACAGTGGACAAGACAGTTGGGACCACTACCTGCCGGTTCTCGCGGTCTAGAGCAAAACTGAACACCTTCTTCTCGGGCGACCAAAAAGTTTGGTTTACGAGAGCCTGATGTTGGCTGAACTCCTGGGCCAGTTGCTTGCTGATGTCTTCTTTGCCGGTGAGATGCGCAAGGCTCGATAAGGCCTTCAATGCCTCCGCACCGAGGCCGCTTTGATAAAGCTCAGTTTTGATCGGCAGCAAGGGGCCGCCTTCGATCCAGCCGTGCCCGAACCCAAAGTTTTGCGGCAATCCTTGGTTGTCGTAAGTTGATTTGAGAAACTGATACGCCTTCCAGACGTTGTCCCACCGTTCGCGGGCAAAAGCGACGTCACCGCTGTGGATGACGTAATCGTTCATTGCGATGATGAAAAGCGGCGTGGCATCGGCGGATGCGTAACCATAGGGAAACGCTTTGAACCAGTCGACAAAGCTTGCGCCTTGTGCGATCTCGTGGGGAATCTTTCCGTCGACACGCTGATATTTGCTGATGAATTCCAGCGCCGTGCGAGTGGTCGCGAAGTCGCCTTCCGCGTCGAGGGCCAGATCGGTCCACAGCGAATCGCGTCCGAAGAACCACGCGAAGCCTGGTCTCTGACTACCCGCGGAAGTCCGATAGCCGGCGACCAGCCCGGTTCCGAGATATGGATTGGTGACGAGTCCCTGGATCGTGCTGATGCGCGACCAATCGTATGCTGATTGGAGTTGTGTGTCGGGCAAGCGCAGTTGCACGGTGCTATCAAGGTACTTGCGGTAGTACTCGGCGGAATCACGCAGCAAGTCAGGATAGTGGGCGCTCAGACGTTCGTAAGTGCTCTGTGCCTCTTCCAAGCCATTGACGGAACCAGCGATGACCATGGTTCGGTCTCCCCGGCCTTTTGGGACTGGGCCGAGCAAGAAGGAGCTCTCGGAGGAGGATGAATAATTCGTGGCGTATTCTTCGTTGCCCAGCACCGCGGTCGGAGAACCCACCAGCGCCGCAAATTTCTTTTGCTCCTCTCCGAGATAGAAGGCATGCAGCGGAATGTCCCAGCTTATGTATGTTCCACCCAACGCGGCCGGCCACTCCAATTGAAAGTCACGCTGGAAAGCGACCTCGATGTCCAGCGGCTCACGCGCTTCGATTTCGAAATGGATGACAACTCCCATTTCATGCACAGGAACAAACAGGGTTTCGCGGATCTGGAACGAATCGCTGGCGTACAGGATCGTGCATGATTCGGGATGCACAGTGAGAGTTCGGGCCAGGGTCTCAGCAGGGTAGGCGCGTCCCTCGATGTGAAATATCAAGTGAAGATCACGCAAGATTTTCAGCGGATAGACCCAGGCTTCCATCTGCCCCGTCTCGCTACCGAACAGAGCTGCCCGCTGGCCGACGATTGGCAGGAATTCCCAAGTGCGCACCGGGCGCGAGAGTTCGAGCTCCGGGGTTGTTTGGGCGTGTCCTTCTGTTGAAAGGAGTACGAGAAGTAAGAAGAAGTAAAAAAAAGGGCGGGAGCGGTAAGCGAATGCCATGGGTAGGCGGCGCGGTCAAGACTTCCAACTGAGCGCTGCTGTACTATACCTGTAAGTCGCGAAATTCTAGCATGAGCCCAAACTGAGGCGGGTACCAGCCGTTTGCCTTCGTCACGCCGCACATTTCTCAAATCGCTGAGCCGTTCTGCACTGGTGTTGTCCCTCGAGGGCGTGCTTTCACTGGCGCGTCCTCTTCGAGCATTCCCGGCGACACAATCCAGTTCCAAGCAAGCCGGAGACGTGGGTGATGTCGGAGTGAGTTTCGTGAATGTCGCACGAGACGCGGGACTTAAGTTCAAGACGACCTTCGGCGGCGAGCACAAAAACAAGTACTTGCTCGAGACGACGGGCTGCGGGATCGCATTCTATGACTATGACAACGACGGCTGGCTCGATGTTTTTGTGGTAAACGGAACGCGTCTCGAGGGCTTTCCGAAAGGCGAGGAGCCATCCTCACATCTGTTCAAGAACAATCGCGATGGGACTTTCACGGACGTGACGGACAAGGCCGGTTTGCGACGATCCGGCTGGGGACAGGGAGTTTGCGTCGGGGACTATGACAACGATGGTTTCGACGACCTGTTTGTCACGTACTACGGGAACAATGTGCTTTATCACAACAACGGGGACGGCACGTTTACTGACGTGAGCGAGAAGGCCGGGGTGGCGGGGAAGAAGACGCGATGGGGGACCGGTTGCGCGTTTGTTGACTATGATCGCGACGGCAAACTCGACTTGTTCGTCGCCAACTACATCGCGCTCGACTTAAAAACGGCACCCGTGCCCGAATCCGGCCCCTGCCTGTACAAAGGCGTTATGGTGGCGTGCGGCCCTCCGGGTCTGGCGGGAGACACCAACATCCTCTATCACAACAACGGCGACGGAACTTTTACCGATGTCTCCGAGGCTGCGGGGCTAAAAGAGTCGAACGGCTTTTACGGCCTGGGTGTACTTACTGCTGATTTCGACAACGACGGTTGGCCGGATATTTACGTGGCCAACGACTCTATGCCGAGCTCGCTGTTTCAGAACAAGAAGGACGGCAAATTTGTTGATGTCGGCATGGAGGCCGGCTGCGTTCTAAGCGCCGACGGCAAACCGCAGGCTGGAATGGGGGTTTCGGCGGCCGACTACGACCTGGATGGAAACCTCGACATCGTGAAGACGAACTTTGCCGGCGATACGCCATCGCTTTACCACAACCGAGGAAACGGAACGTTCGAAGATACGACGTTTACAGCCGGACTCGGCATGCATACGCAGTACCTGGGTTGGGGAGTCGGTTTCATCGACTTCGATAACGACGGTTGGCCCGACATTCTGATATGCAATGGGCACGTTTATCCCGAGGTGGAACAACTCAAAACGGAGGCGGGCTATCCGCAGCGCAAGCTGCTCTACAAAAACCTGCGTAACGGCCATTTCGACGACATCTCGATGAAGGTAGGAGAGGGAATCTCGACCGCGTATGCCTCCCGGGGCTGTGCATTCGGAGATTTCGACAACGACGGAGATGTCGACGTCGTGGTCAACACGATTAATGATTACCCGCAGTTGCTGCGATGTGATTCAAAACTGGGAAATAATTGGATCAAGGTGAAGACGATTGGCACGAAGTCCAACCGCACCGGGATTGGCGCGCGGATCCGGTGCGTCACTAATCCGACCGACGAACCGAAACCGCACGCGCAGATTGATGAAGTGCGTAGCGGTGGAAGTTACATTTCGCAAAGCGACCTGCGAGTCCACTTCGGCCTGGGAAAAGCGGACAAGGTTTCGCTTCTCGAGATTCGCTGGCCCAGCGGTCAGGTCGACACGATTAAGGACGTTAAAGCTAACCAGGTGGTCTACGTCAAAGAAGGTGCGGGGATCGTGCGAACCATGCAGTTTGGCACGAAGGCTAAATGACGGGGTAGCACAATCACTTCTTCGTGACCGGATTCACAGCAGTTCCCGATCCCTCTTTCAGTGTAGTTATCTTATCGACCGGTGGATTGTCGAAACGTTCCAGCAAGCCGTTCGGCCATCGCACCTGGACTGAGTCGAGCTTCGATACTGTTCCGAGTCCGAAATGCACGCGCATATCGCTACTGGAATCGTAGCTGGATCCGCTGCGCACTTCGTCGACCAACAGTCGCTTTCCTAGCTGCAGCGTGATGCGGGCGCCTATTCCATCGCGATTCGATTGTGTGCCCACGGTCTTAAATCCCACCCAGTGATTGGATTGTCGGGCATCGTTGACCAGCAGGGTTGGCGGCGCATTCATGTTGCTGATCACAATGGATTGGCGGCCATCATTCCACAAATCGCCGATGGCAAGCCCTCGAGAAGAAGCGGCGGCCGTGATCGCTTCTCCTGCGTCTGCCGAGACGTCAGTAAAGGTACCGTTGCCGTTGTTGTGATACAGGATACGGGGCTCAGGGTAGTTGCTGCCCAGATGGTACTTGTCGACCTCGGGGTAGACGTGTCCGTTGACTACGATCAGGTCTGGCCAGCTGTCGTTGTCGAAATCCAAAAACATGGTTCCCCAACCGAGATATTGGGTGTGCAAGCCCAGGCCGGCAGCAAAAGTGGCGTCGGTAAATGTCCCGTCGCCATTGTTGCGGTAAAGGGTAGAGGTGTCGTCGGAGAAGTTGGTCTTAAAAATGTCGAGCCGCCCGTCGCCGTCGAAGTCGGCAACGGTAGAGCCCATGCCCGCTTGTTCGCGACCGTCCTCGTTGAAGGCAGCGCCCGCCGTAACGGCGACGTCGGTGAAGGTGCCGTCATGATTGTTGCGGTAGAGGATGCTAGGCGTGCTGTCGCACGCGACATAGATGTCGGGCCAGCCGTCGTCGTCGAAGTCGAGCGTGGAAACACTCAGGCCGTAATGACCTTCGGTGCGATCGATGTGAGCCTTGGCGGTGACGTTCTCAAACGTGCCATTGCCGAGATTGTGGTAGAGGATGTTCTTCGCTCCAGGTAACCCACGAGGTCCGCACATGACGGGAGCGCCTTTCCACATGCACGAGGCGCGCTCGCCGGGAGCAGGAGCAGTCGAGAGGTCGAAGTCGACATAGTTGGCAACAATGAGATCGACCAATCCGTCGCGGTCGTAGTCGACAAATGCACAGCCAGAACCCCAGGCCTTGCCGGAACCGGCTACTCCCGCGCGACCTCCGACTTCCGCAAAGACGCCGTGATTGTTGTGATAGAGGCGATTGGTCCCGTAATAGGTGACGTACAGGTCTTCCCAGCCATCGTTGTCGTAGTCAGCGACGCAAACGCCTTGTCCCCAACCTGTAGCGTTTAAGCCGGTCTTTTCCGTGACATCAGAAAAGGTTCCGTCGTGATTGTTGCGATAGAGATGATTGCTGGGCGTCTTTCCGCCGCGCGTTCCTTCCAGAGTCGTGCCGTTGACAAGAAAGATGTCCGGCCAGCCATCGTTGTCATAGTCGAGGATTGCAACTCCGGTCCCGGTGGTCTCGATGATGTACTTCTTCGTATCGATTCCACCGAAGACATTGATCATGGTCAGTCCAGCTTTTTGTGCGATGTCGGTGAAGTGAGCAAGAGGAGCGGACGGCTTTGCTGAAGCCGCGCTGCTCTGAGTCTGAGCTGGGCTGCCCGGCACCGAAGACGTCAGGAAGGCTGCTGAAACCAGGATGGAGGGAACAATATGACGTAGGAGCCGAGACATCATGACTTCATGGAATCCTATGGTGGGCTCGCAGTTGTGGTCAAGCTAAGCGGAAGACGGCCAACCGTTCGGGCGTAGTAGTATTTTGGATCACTATCCTCCAGGGTTTGTAGAAGACGTGACCACTCAGAATCGCCTCGGCAGCTTCCTGTTCTGGAGTGCTTTGCTGTTACTTGTGGGCATTCGTTCCAGCACAGTTGCGTCTGCGCAGAGTTCCAGCGGAAAAACCTCAGCGTACCAGCGAGGAGTCGCAGCCATTCAAAGAGCCGATTTGCCTTCCGCTCAGAAGCATTTCGAGGACGCGATAAAGCTGAATCCCAGGAACGCGCAGGCCCACAACCTGCTGGGATGGGTGCTGCTGTCGGAGGGACAGGTTGACGCCGCTGTCTCGGAGTTGAAAACAGCGCTTCGCCTGAAACCGGGTCTTGTCGAAGCTCATGTAAACCTTGCGAGCGCGTTGGTAAAGAAGGGCGACGTGCAATCGGCGATCGCAACCGCCCGCGAGGCCGTCCGGCTATCGCCTGCAAGTGCGGAAGCTCATCGTGTTTTGGGTCGGAGCTTGAGCTTTGCGGGGCAGGGCGACGAAGCCATTCAGGAATTGCGACAGGCGGTCCAACTGCAGTCCAGCAATCCGGAGCTCCATGATGAGCTGGGATCGCTGCTGGCACAAAAGCAGCAGTTTGCGGAGGCCGAATCGGAGTTTCAGAAAGCGATCGAGATCCAACCTGCATACGAGCCGGCGCAGCTTCACCTCGGCGGCGCCCAGATGGCAACGGGCAATCTCGAGGGAGCCAAACGAGCGCTGACGAAGGCGGCCGAACTGAACCCCCGGGATGCAATTGCACATTTTTATCTGGGCATGGCGTTCGAGAAATTGGGACGCGAAAGCGACGCGGTCGAGGCCTACCGGCGAGCCGCCGAACTGAGTCCCCAGACGGCCGCCATCTCAACTCGCCTCGGATTGTTGTTACAGCGGATGGGAGATCCCGAAGCTGCCGCAGGGGCGTTTCGTAAGAGTCTGGAGCTGTCTCCCAACGATCCGGAAGCGCACAACAATCTCGGTGTGGCGTTGCTACAGCATGGTGAAGCCGACGGCGCGGCGAAGGAGTTTCAGATGGCGGTCGAGCTTCGTCCCGGAGATGCAGGTTTCATCGGCAATCTGGGGATGGCATATCTCCAGAGGGCGGACTTTGATGCTGCTATTCAGCAATTGAGGAAGGCAATTCAGCTGTCGCCGAGCGAGGCCGACCTGCATTACAGCTTAGGGCTTGCATTGAAACTTAAGGACAATCTGCCCGATGCCATCGCGGAGTTGCGTGAAGCGACGCGTCTTGATCCAAGCTTGCCCGATCCGTATTACACCCTGGGTGTGACGCTGTGGCAGAAGGGGGATTTTTCCGACGCAACCGAGGCTCTGCGGTCAGCTATTCGTATTAAGCCTGACTATGCGGAAGCGTATTACACGCTTGGCAGCGTGCTGAAGCAGATGAAGAAGCTTCCAGAAGCTGCCGATGCTCTGCGGCAAGCGATCCGGCTGCAACCCGAGTTTCTGGGCGCACATACAAATCTTGCCAGTGTCTTACGGGAAATGGGCGATGCAACTGGAGCCGACGCGGAGACCAAGCAGGCCGAGGTCATCAGCAAGCAAAACGCAAGCCTGCAAGGCGCGACTTTCGCCACCAACTCGGGCAAGCGACTGCTCGGTGCCGGCGATGTAGATGGTGCGATTTCACAGTTTCGAACCGCCATTCGGCTTTCGCCCGGCTACGCTCCGGCGCACTTCCAGTTGGCAGTGGCTCTTTCTCGCAAGGGACAGAAGGATGAATCGCAGCAGGAATTCAGCAAAGCGGCCGAACTCGATCCCAAGCTGAAGCCGCCCTCGTCCTCGAACTGAGTTGGGGCGAATCGACCCGGGTCGCTCCCCTTATTGTGTTGTTTTGCGCAGGGCTACCAACTGGGTTTCCACTGGGACTCCGCGAGTGACTTTGACGCGGAGCACGGCCTCAAACGGCTTTACCTCGCCTGAATCCGAAACACTCAAGCGCAACAACAACTCCTCAAGGGAGTTTTGGCGGCAGACGTACTCGACGGCGGCCTGTGTTCCGATGGTGGTCGTTCCGGCCAGCATGAGCATGGTGCGACCTGGATTAAGTCCTCTGACCAGAGAAATCACAGCGTAGTCCTCGGTCAGCGGAGGACCCGGGGTGGCGAGAAAAACCTTTTCCTCTCCCGGTTGCGGGTGAACATTCACGACGGCGAGGTCGCCCTTGCGGGGACCAGAAGTCATACGCCGGAAGACGAATTGTTCAGATCCGGGGATTTCCAGCAAGGAAAGGTTCTCCGCCGGGGAGCCTACAAAAATCAGGTTGTTGTTCTTGGCGTCGTCCAGGGAGAGAAGACTGCCGCGCTTCACCCGTAAATCTCGATGCAAAAGGTTGAATACGCGATCCAGTTCGTGAATGGCGAGTACTTCTCCGACTCCGGTGTAATGGTCGAGGATCTTGGATCGGTCATCGTGGCTTGCGTCGAAGTACCGCAACCCGGTCTCGGGCCGGCCAATAAAGGCGCCGTTGCTGAATACCACCCACGGCTCCTCCGGTCCGGAGACAAATGCCCTCCAGAACGTTTGGAACGACGCAGGAGCGTTCGCGACCGAATTATGAGCGGTGAGGCTCTGTGCCGTGTCGCGCGCCGCGAGGAGCGCCACGATGAAGGCCACGGCCGCACACAACAACACGGTCAGAATCGGAATTGCGAGATTCCAGCGCCTGGGGTTGGGCTCGGATGGAGTTGCCGCTCGCTCGAGATCCTTAGGGACGAGTTCAGGACGGGGTTTTTCAGGGCCGTTCGACCGCTGATGAAACGCCAAAACGTAAGTGCCTTTTGGCAACTCGACAACGATATTGTCGTCAAGCCCCTCATTGGCGTAGTACTCAGCCAACTTGAGGCGTAGCCGTCCTGCCTGCACGCGGATGGTCGAGTCGAGTTGAGGATCAAAGTCAGACGGTCGACCGAAAACTTCGGTCGCGATCTGATACTCCTTCAGGGGTGCGCCGGGATGATTGAGCGCATGTTCTGCGAGATACCGAAGCAACCTACACAGGGACTCCGACCCGTGAAGCGTGTGACTATTCACGAGCCGTTCGATCTGCCGGGAGTATTGCTCTTTTTCTGGTGCCCGAGCCGATGTAACAGCCATGTAACGGACAGCGTAACAACTCACGTATGTTTCTGCAAGATAGGAATTTGGTTTTGGTAACGGTATCACACGGGTCTGATACTTACCTCGAGAGAGAAACCGGTTCATACATATGCAACCAAAATTGTGCGTGTAGTGTTTTTAAACGCACCTCCCAGAACCATTGGGACCCACAGGAAAAGTAAGACCCGATTGCCAACAGTGACTCTGCCCGTCGTGGGGCCGAGAAAAATTGCAAGTTAAATCCACACCACTGGCAAGCAAAGCAGCGTGCCAGCGGGAACAGGTGGGGCTTTCCCCGTTTAGCAGACTTGGCTGTTTCCGGTCACCTCGAGCCACCGAGAGGAAACCGGGAATCGGCCGGAGGACACTGAAAATGGCAAGGCGAATTTTTTGGGCTGCAACTCTCGCAGCGCTCCTGGCTGTCACTTTCTCGACAAACGTAGCTTTTGGGCAAGCGGTCTATGGAAGCATCCTCGGGACGGTCACCGATCCGCAAGGTGCGGCAGTGCCCAACGCGAAAATCACCGTCACCAACGTGCGTAAGGGCACGACGGACCAGACGACGACCAATCAAGACGGAAACTATTCGGTCACGCACCTGATTCCGGATATCTACAGCATCAAGGTCGAGGCTCCAGGCTTCAAGGCTGCCGAGCAGAAGGACGTCACGGTGATGGCCGACTCTGGCGCCCGCGTCGACCTAGCCATGCAGGTCGGTTCTACCTCGGAGTCGGTGGAAGTAACGGCCGAAGCGCCCCAGCTAAAGACGGATCGCGCCGACGTAGCCTACGACTTCAACTCGAAATATGTAGAAGACTTGCCGATACTGAACCGGAATTTCACCCAGATCCAGTTGATGGCGCCAGGATCGCAGAAGATCGTTGGATGGAGTCACGCTGCCACGGAAAACCCGCAGGGCGGGCAGCAGATATTTACCCAAGGCCAGCACTTCAGCGGCACTGCATTTGAGTTGGATGGAACTGACAACCAAGACCCAATTCTTGGGATTATTGTCGTCAATCCGAACCTCGACGCGGTCACGGAAGCTAAGGTTTCGCTGCAGAACTACGACGCAGAGTTTGGTAAGGCGGTCTCTAGCGTCGTGACGGCACAGACCAAGTCGGGCAGCAATGAGATTCACGGAAGCGGCTTCTACTATCGGCGTACGGATGCAACCCAGGCCCGCGACCCGTTTGCGCAATCTACTCAAGATCCGATCACGCATCGCTTCATCCCGAGTTCACGGTGGCAGCAGTTTGGTGGAACTCTGGGCGGGCCGGTGATCAAAGACAAGCTATTCTTCTTCGGCGACTACCAAGGCACGCGGCAAAGCAACGGTGTCAGCGGCTTGTTCACGATGCCGACCGCAGAAGTGAAGACTTCCTGCAATCCGGCAACGAATGCGCAGAGTTTAACGCCCGGGTTCTGCGATTTGAGTCAATATCTGAACGTCGCCCCCGGCGGTGGGCAGATATTCGATCCAAACACAGGTGCGCTCGATGGCACCGGTCGAACTGCATTTGCCGGCAATCTCATCCCGCTGAATCGCCTCTCCAGCGCTGCTACGGCCATCCTGGCGGATCTGCCGGATGCGCAGACGTCCGCCGTCCTGAACAACTTCGTTGGCGCAGGGTCTGGCCCATTCAGCCAGAACAGCTTCGATACGCGCATCGATTACACCGCGACGTCGACGCTCAACGTTTTTGGGCGATTTAGTCTTTCCTACTACAGCTTGTCGGGCCAGGGGTTATTAGGAAAATTGCAGGGTCCTGGGAACGGTTTGCTCGGGTTGTCGGGAAGCTCGATCACGCACAATTACAGCCTGGCAACCGGGTTCACGAAGACCATCAGCACGAAGTGGCTAACCGACTTCCGTTTCGGCTACTTCAAATACAATCCAGAAACCAGCAAGCCTGACGGCGGAACGCCGATGAGCGACTACGGAATTCCGGGAGCTAACATCTCGGGGCTTGCGAACACGAACGGCTTGGGCTCCTTCCAACTTGGTAAGGACCCAATCAGCGGCTTCAACGGTGCGCCCACGCAAGGTGGCTCTGGAAACGGGCTGACGATTTCCAGTTTCGGCGACGGCTTAGGCGTTGCTCGGTGCAATTGCCCCTTAACCGAAAGTGAGCAGCAATTCCAGTTTGTGAACAACTGGACGAATGTACGTGGAAACCACCAGATCAAGTTCGGTGCGGATATTCGGTATGCGATGAACCTTCGTATTCCGAGCGATAACAACCGTACCGGTGAATACAACTTCAGCCCGGAAGCGACGTCAGACGGCGGAATCGGCGGTCTGGATATTGCGACCTTTCTGCTTGGTGACGTTACGTCCTTTGCCCGCTACGTGACGAATCCCAATTTGCCGAGCGCCGGGAGTGCGGCGGAACGGCAAAGGCGCTGGTTCTTCTACGGGCAGGATACCTATCGCGCAACATCCAAGCTCACGATCAACTACGGCTTGCGGTGGGAAATCTATTTCCCGGAAACCGTCAATGCGAAGGGCAACGGCGGTTTTGCCAACATTGTTGACAACGGCCGCCAGGGTGGCATTCGCGTTGCCGGCTTCGGTCCATATAACTTGTCCGGAAACGTAGCAAACACCTATCGCGCCTTTGCTCCGCGGTTAGGATTTGCCTATCAACTGACGCCCAAAACCGTTGTGCGCATGGGCTACGGCCGTAGCTACGACATCGGTGTGTTCGGTTCGAACTTCGGACACACGGTCACCCAAAACTTGCCGGTGTTGCTGAAGCAGAACTATGACGCCAGCAACTTCACCGCGGGTGCTTCCGGCAACCTCATCCCCTTGTTCTCTCTAGATGCTGGACCCAGCAGCGTACCGGGAATTGACCCGACGAATGCTTTCCCGGCCGTTCCATCGAACGGGTTCATCCCGCTAACCTCCAGTTTGTCCGGTACCCACATTCGCCCGGTGAAGCAAGTGCTTCCGACCGTCGATGCGTGGAATGCTACGGTACAGCGTCAAGTGACCAACACGTTGTCCGTGGAAGCTTCCTACGTCGGCAGCAAAGGTACCCACGGTTTTGCCGGCAACGGTCCGAATTACGACATCAATCCCGTTGCGGCTGGGCCGGGGACAAGCACTATCGTTGCCGATCCTTCGAATCCTGGACACAATAAGCTGAATGGATTTAGCGCGACGGTACCATCCAACAATCGTCGACCGTTGTTCCCAGTCATTCCCTTCGATCTGGGCAACTATTACGGTAACGATGCAGGTAGCACCTACAACGCCTTCGAACTGAAAGTGGACAAGAGGTTCTCGAGAGGACTGCAGTTGCTATCGCACTACACGTTCTCTCATGCCAACAACTACACCGACCAGTACTATGCGATCAATCACGACGTGTCATGGGGGCCGGTGGACTTTAACCGAAACCATGTTTTCGTCGTGAACGCCGTGTACGAACTGCCGTTCGGAAAAGGGAAATCTTGGTTGGGTAATTCCGGACGTGCGGTCGATTACCTCGTGGGCGGTTGGCAACTAAGCAACACGACTAATTGGAGCAGCGGTTTGCCATGGACTCCGAGCATCAGCGAATGCGGTGCGTTCTTTGATGGGAGTGGACCGTGCCGGCCCGACAAGGCAGCTGGTTCCATGCATTTTGGAGTCGGCCCGCTCGATCCAGTCAACCACACGCGGACGTTCTTCACACCGGTGGCGCCGATCATCAATCCTGATAATTACCCGGTGGGCACCGACGTCTGCAGTCTGGCGGGAACGTCGTCAGGTCCGTTCGCTCTTCCGGCTTGCGGCACGATTGGCAATATCGGAAAGAACGTGTTCCACGGGCCGCGAGGCTTCTATTCGGACCTGTCCATTTCGAAGGCAATCCCGATCACGGAACGGTTCAAAGCGCGGTTCATTATGGACGCGTTCAACGTCTTTAATCACCCGGTGTATGCGTTCAGCGCCAACAACGGAGCCAATGGCTGCGTTGATTGCCAGGGTGGAAACAACGGAAAGATCACCGGACTGGAAGGCGGCACGTCGATGCGGCAGTTGCAGTTCGCTCTACGGTTCGACTTCTAGAACAAGGCTTTGCAGATCTTTTTGGAGGGAGTCAGTTGACTCCCTCTTTTTTTTCGTGGCTTCCTCCGTCAGACCGCAGCGCCGCGCCTCACCGCGTGCCTCCGGATGTGTTCTAATCTTTCCAGACTGCTTTCCGGGTGTTTACATGCTTCGTTTGATGGTTGCTTCCCTCGTGCTCACCTCTTGTGGCTTTGCACAGACCGGTGCAAGTGCACTGCCTAACATCGTTACGCAGTCCGCGGGGAGCCCATCGGCAGATTTTTCCCGTGCGCGACGGCTGATGGATCAAGGCAAAGTGGATGAGGCGGTTGCAGAGTTGGAGCAGATCCAGGCAAGTCGCCCCGAGCTCAAGGGAGTGGACCATGAATTAGGGGTCGCCTACTACAAGAAAGCCGACTATCCGAAGGCAATTGAGTACCTCAAGAAGGCAACGACGGAGACGCCCGAGGACAGTGAAGCAGTTCAGTTGTTGGGACTCTCGTATTACCTCAGCGGGAAGCCAGCGGAAGCGATTCCGTTCCTTGAGAAAGTTCAGGGCTGGTTTCCACGCGCGAACGTCGACGCGTCCTACATACTGGGGGTAGCTTACATTCAAACAAAAGACTATCCGCACGCTCGCGTGGCTTTCGCCAGGATGTTCGACGTGCCTCCCGATTCAGCTGCCAGCTATCTTTTTACTGCCCGGATGCTACTGCGCCAGGAATTTGATCCCATCGCTGAGGAATACGGGAAGAAGGCGGTGGAACTTGATCCCAAGCTGCCGCTCGCCCATTTTTTGCTTGGCGAACTCTACCTGTACAAATCGAGAATTCCCGAGGCGATCAGTGAATTTCAGAAGGAACTCGCGATCGATCCCGGTCACGCACCGACCTACTACAAGCTGGCGGACGCCTATTCGCGTGTCCAGAAGTTCGATGACGCGGAACGCCTGTTGCAGCGCTCAATCTGGCTGGACGCGACCTCGACCGGACCTTACATCCTGATGGGAAAAGTGCTGCAGAAGAAGGGCGAAACGCTGCTTGCGATCCGCGCCTTGCAGCGTGCCGAGAGCATGGATCCGAATAACTCGATGACCCATCACCTGCTGGGACAGGCCTACCGCGACATGGGAAAGACGGACGATGCCGAGCGCGAACTCAAATTGGCGCAGCAGCTGCAGACCTCGAAGGATGAAAAGGAATGACGAGAACCGCTAGGAAAGAGGCTTACCGATTTCCCAGTGATGCCCAAAGGGATCGACGACGCGTCCTACGCGCCAGCCATAAGGCTGGTCGGCTACCGGTTGAACCGGTTTGGCTCCAGCCTGGATCGCGCGGGCAAACATAGCGTCAGGATCTTCTACAACCAGAACCAGGCGAACCGTGCCTCCTCCCAGAGACTCGGGACTGAAGTTCAGATGTTCGGGGGATTCGTCGGAAACCCAGAAGCGGGCGCCATCCACCGACATTTCAGCGACCACGCCTGAGGGTTCCTCGCCAAGTTGAAAAAGCACTTCTGCTCCAAACGCCGCCTTATAGAACTCAACAGCTCGCTCGCCGCCGCGTACCGACAGCATTGGCGAAATCAGGGTCTGAGTCTTGGTCGGGACGGTCGGGTTTTGCACTTGGAATCGCCTTTTTAGTTATTGACTGGTTGTCGCCGTGGTTGGGGCCGCAGTCTGGAGCTTTTTTGCCCAGTCGGGGGGCATGTCGTGCAGCATTTCGACAAAGCCAGCGTTGGTCCAACCGAATCCAATGACATTCTGGTGATAGCCCAGCGTCACATGAGTTTCGGACGAGCGGTTCACGACGTTGTATTTCTCTCGCAGGGTACCGTCGCGACCGAAATTCTCGTTGATCATGGACAGGAACTCGTAGGAGATACGATTGGCGTCTTCGTTGAAGCCATACCGGCGCAAACCTTTGACCGCGATGACCTGTGTAGGTGCCCAACCGTACGGCAAATCCCACTGGCTGCCACTGTCGAAGTGACTCATGGCAAGGCCTCCGGGATGTTCGAGGATACCCAGGTTCTTTTCCACGGCCGCCGCCTGCTCTGGCGTGGCAAGCCCTGCCCAGAGAGGATACAAGGTGGTAATGAAGGCATAGCTGGATCGCTTCCCGGTTTCGAAGTTGTAATCGAAGTACATGCCGTGATCTGCGTCCCAAAGGTATTGGTTCACCTTATTCTTGCGCGTCTGCGCACGTCCCTCCCACGTGCCGGCATCCTCGTTCTTCCCGAGTAGACGAGCCATCTCCTCAAGATCTTTCTCGCTCTTATATAAGAGGCTGTTGAGACATACGGGAGCGTAATGGTGTGTCTGGGCGCTGAAAGGGCCGAAGCGGAAGGAGATATCAAAGCCGGACTCTCGCATAGCCCGGTCACCCTTGTAGTAGTCCCGTGTCAAAGAAACAGTTTTGAACGGCTCGCATTTGGGACCGGATTCAATCGTTTCACACAACTGAAGGGTGAAAACGAAACCGACAGCTTCCGGAGTCTTTTCGTTGGGTTTAGTCTGAACCAGGTCCGAGTCGGCGCTCTCCGGATGATCGAGGAAATAGGCGGCGACGCTGCGGTAAAACCCGTTTTCGTCCTGTAAGCCCTCCAGAACCGGACCTTCTCCGAAATCGAAGTATCGGGACAAACCCGTGGTCCCCGCTAAATGAGGATTGCGGTTCCACATCTCATAGTCGCGGCTGGCATAGGAATAGGCTTTAGCGATCCACGCGCGGTCATCTTGTCCCGCAGCTTTGGCCGCCTGGTGAACGGCCATGATCATCGAGGTGAGGAAGGGCGGCTGGGAACGAGTGAGGAAATAGGTGCGGTTTGCGTTAAGAAATGTTCCGTAATGCTCGATCTCGAAGAAGAAATTCTCGACGATGCCTCTGGCCAGATCGATACGCCCATCGCGCAATAATCCGAGGACGATGAAGTAGCTGTCCCAGCCATACATTTCGTTGAACCTGCCGCCGGGGACAACGTACTTATTCGGCAGGAAGAGAAGTCCGGGAGTGGGGAGCTTCGAGGGGTCAACTTCTCCCGGTCCATGAATAACTGCGGGGAGGCGTTCCACGTCGACTCGGCATTCCTTTTGCATTTTGTCGACAGCGGCGGGCATGGGCAGGTCGGCGGGCAAGTACAAGACCGGAGCAGCGGAGACTTTAGGGTCCACAACCGAATCACACTGGGTCATGGAGCGGGTTAGCTTGTCCCAGGACGAGTGGATGTAACTGAGAATCGGCTGGAGTGCCGTGCTTTGCTGTCCGGCAGCACTCGTCTGGGCATAAGCCAGACCGGCAGCCAAGCACCAGGCCAGCAATATCCTGGAGCAAAAACGACGAATTCGGGTGAAGGGTGGAAGGTACGCACTGAGCGACGCAGGCTCACGCATGGCCAAAAATCATACACTGCCGAAGGTGAAATTCAGGGGTATTAAGATCAGGTAAGAAGAAGAAAAAACCCGGGTAGAAGCCCGGGTGATCCGGTGGCGAGTCCCATCGCTGCGGCCGGGCGGAGTACACGAAGCGGCGTCGCTGGTACGCTTGCAAATCGAAGCTGGGGACCGGTTGCTTTGGCTCCTCCTTAACGTATTGCTGGTCGTGCTCATATTGGTCCACCTGTTTAGGCCGATCGCGGCGTCCGACAAGCACGCCGCCCCACTGTGTAGGTAATCCATCCTCAAACTGCGGTTGCACATCTAGATAGTTTCACTTTAGGAGTGCAGGTCGCGGTCTACAGAGACGATGGCGGAGCAAGCGAACCCGGAAATCAACCCCTGGCTGATTGCGATTGCGGTGATGTCCAGCACGTTCATGGAGGTGTTGGACACGACCGTAGTGAATGTGTCGCTGCCCCATATAGCAGGTAACCTTTCAGCCTCTACCGATGAAGCTACGTGGACTCTGACCTCCTACCTGGTCGCGAACGCGATCATTCTCCCGATGACTGGGTGGCTGGCCAGCAACTTCGGACGTAAACGGCTGCTGCTCTCGTCAGTCATTGGGTTCACGGCATCCTCATTTTTTTGCGGTTTCGCGCCCAGCCTTGGGTTCCTGATTTTTTTTCGGATTATTCAAGGCGCGTGTGGTGGCGGCCTGCAACCTTTATCGCAGGCCATTCTTCTGGAAGCGTTTCCTCCTGAAAAACGCGGGCAAGCCATGGCCTTCTGGGCGCTGGGCATTGTGGTGGCCCCGATGCTGGGGCCGGTAGCGGGAGGCTGGATCACCGACAACTACAGCTGGCGATGGGTTTTTTACATCAACGTTCCCATCGGGATCGCCGCGATCATTCTCACCCAGTTGTATGTTTTCGATCCGTCGTACTTGCGAAAGAAAGCTTCGGGTGTGGATTACTGGGGTATCGGTTTGTTAGTGCTTGGCATTGGTTCACTGCAGATCATGTTGGACAAGGGTCAGGAAGAGGATTGGTTCGGGTCACATTTCATAACCACGCTGGCGATCCTGGCCGTGATCGGACTCGCCGGGTTAATCATTCGCGAGCTCATGACAGACCACCCGATTATCGATCTGGGAGTGTTCAAATACCGCTCATATGCGATTGGCACATTCCTGATGACTGGAGTTGGGTTCGTGCTTTACGGCAGCACGGTTCTTTTGCCACTGCTCATGCAGGAGTTGCTGGGATACACGGCGACGCATGCCGGCGTAACGAATTTCCCGCGCGGGCTAGCTTCGTTTCTGGCGATGCCGTTCATCGGAATTCTCACGAACAAGGTCGATTCACGCAAGCTGTTAGGCACGGGCGTGTTCTTGTCAGCGATCGCGATGTTTCTCCTGTCGCGCCTGAGCCTGGATGTCGGCTTTTGGAATTTCTGGTGGCCGCTGATGCTGCAAGGCGCTGCCCTGGGATTGATTTTTGTCCCACTCACTACCGTGACCAACGATCCCGTTCCACGAGAACGAATGGGAAATGCTACGAGCATTTTCAACCTGATGCGCAACATCGGTGCGAGCATTGGTATATCGATCGTGGAGACGCTTCAGTACCGAAGGGCGCAAGCTCACACCCACGACTTGGGAGCGTGGATAACGGGCGCCAGCGTGCAGGTCCGGCAGACGCTTGCTGGGCTGGAACACTATTTCGCTTCGCTCGGCGCCGATCCGGTAACGGCGAATCAGCGCGCGCACGCCGCGCTGTGGGGCATGGTACAGCGTCAAGCCGCCATGCTTTCTTATAACGATGTGTTCGCGATCCTCTCTTTGATGTTCCTGTTGATGGCACCTTTCGTTCTACTCATGCGACGTCCCAAGCGTGGCGGTCCCGTGATGGCACATTAACCTGCTGAGCATTGCCCGTCGAAAGCCGCACCCAGCGCCCTTTTTGAGGTGTATCGTGGCACGATTGGTTCGATAACCTACGGAAATTGGTATTTTTAAGCAGAGCACGGGTGCACTTCGTTGCACATCGTACGCAAGTTCACTGCATATTTTCAGAACTTGATAATTTTTTCGTCGAGTCGATTTACAGCGCAGGCGGCGTAGGGTATTTTGATTCAGCTTTGTTGTACTCCGGCACTGTGGGGGAGGTCCCATCCATGAGAAGTAAGCCACTTAGTAAGGCGCTACTCGTCTGTCTGGTAGTGCTCGCCGCAACCCTCTTTAGTTTTGCCCAGAAAGCTGCGCAGCTTCAGCCCGATGAAATGGCCGCACCGCCAGCCAATGCGAAACCGCAATACGGACGCGTGATGCCGCATACGAATGCCGGCACCAAGAATGGTGTGTTGCCGAAAGCGCCGCCGATCACAGGAATCGATTCGCTGGTTAATTTCACTGGCGAATATCACACGTTCGGTTACGACCCTAATGGCAATCCGCAGAACACGTGGTACTACGACATGGTGGGCAAGGCTCCCCAAAATGGCGGAACTACCGTGATCAATGCGCCGGTCGTCCCGGTGGAGGTAAAGTTACTCGATTGGGATGGTTCTATCCGTGTGGTGGATGGAAAAAAGATGATTTCCTCGCCGTCTAAGTTCGTGACGCCGACGCTCAAATCGCCGGTCTTCCAAACCCACAAGTTCACCAGCAGTCCAACAGCCACGCAGGTTACGGATGCCGTCCAGCGGGCTGAGTTCTACAACGTAATGAAGGCCGATTGGCATACGTTGTTGAACTCGTCGGTGAAGAGACCTCGCTCGATTTCGGTTCCTCGCGGCCTGTACTTCTTCGCGAGGAATCCTGATGGGACCTGCTGCGCATTCATTCTCATTGATGCGAATGAGTTCGTGAACCTGTTGTTCCCCGCCGTTCCGACCGACACTACGACTCCGATCGGCGCGGCCGAGAACGCCGGTGACATCACTACGAAGGACATTTCGACCTTCTTGTTCCCCGACACTTATTTGTACTTTGGCGACCCAAATAACTGCTGCGTGTTGGGATTCCATACTTACGACTTCGAACCAGGCGACCCGAGCAATGGCAACCGGGAGCGGCGCTACGTAGTGAATTACTCGAGCTGGATTAGCCCGGGCCTCTTTGGTGCTGCGTTCGTCGATATAACCGCGTTAAGCCATGAAATCGCCGAAACCTACAACGATCCATTTGTCACCAGCGACGGTGTACATGGCGTCACGCCTTGGTGGCTATCCCCGAACGGAAATTGCCAGGATGACATGGAGGACGGGGACGTGATCGAAGGCTTGCCGAGAGCCACTTATCCGGTCGCGATGAACGGAATGACGTACCATCCGCAGAATGAAGCACTCCTGCAATGGTTCGAGTTCCAATCTCCGTCCACGGCACTCGGAAATGCTTACAGCTATCCCAACATGGAAACTTTGACTGCGCTGTCTCCGGTGGAAAAGCCGAACTGCCAGTAAACCGCTGGGATTTCTGATAATGGGGCGCCCGCTGTGGGCGCCTCCTTTTTATTGCAGTCCTAATCTGCCAAGAACCACGGTGAGGATGATCACAATCATAACGATAAGCGTGACCACAACGTACTTGCGATCGTGATCGACCCAAAACGCATAAATCGATACTAGAACTCGCGCGATGGGAGTAAGGATAAGCAGAAGCGTTCCAAGCATCATGTAACTGCTCGGATTGCCGTGCATTAGTCCGCTGGCGACGGTGCGCCAGTGGTATTGCGATCTGACCCAATCGGCCGACAGCGGGAAATAGTGCGGATGAAGCAGCGCGAGGACCAGGCCTATGACAAACAATATGTTGGTCACTACCATGCCGGCGATGAGCAGGCGATAAACATCGGAATAGACGTTTTCCTCCGCTTGGGGTGAGGCGACGGGCTGCGGCTGGTCCTTGGTCGAGTTGGTAATCATGTCCTTCAAGCTGCTGCACTCGGCAAATGTATTCCGAAGCCGATCATCAGCGCTTTGGCCAACATCTCGTAAGCCAGGTAAGCCATGAGTGCGCTGAATATCCATTTCAAAACCGCACTGTGTAAGCGGTTCATGAGCATGGTTCCGGCAGTTGCGCCAAGAGTTGTGCCGACCGCAACCGGAGCAACCACCATGAAGTGAATTAGCCCGGCAAGAAAAAACAGGATCGAGCTCACCGCGGCGGTAACTCCGATCATCAACTTGCTGGTCCCGACGGCAACTTTCATGGGAACGTTCATGTAGCGGTTCATGGCGGAGACTTTCAGTACGCCGCCCCCTACTCCAAGCAGTCCGGAGGCAATGCCGGCGAGGGTTGCGACGCCGATGCCGAGACGCGCGCCGCATACCACGTATTCGACAACTTTCCCGGCGGCAATATCGTGATAGCTCCCGTGCAAATCGAGAAACCGGGAAATTCGATCGGGCTGGGCCTTTGCAAAGAGATTCTTCTGAATCCGCTCGTCATCGAGGTTCCTGGTTGAGAATGAGGCGTAAGCCATGTAGCCGAGCATGATGGCGAAGATGAGAGAGATTGCCCATTCGTGCAGGTAGAGGGCTAGAACGGCACCGCCGAGCGCGCCGGCGGTGGTGAATATTTCCAGGAACATGGCTAGTCGCAGGTTACTGATGCGCTGATCAACATAGGACGAGCCCCCGGCGTTGGAGGTGGCAATCACTGAGACGATGCTTGCCGCCACCGCGATTTTCATGGGCAGATGAAAGAGGAGCACCATTGCGGGCACGATAAAGATCCCGCCGCCCACTCCCAGCAGGGCACCAAAAAAGCCGGCGACTGAGGACGCGAGCAGGAGCAAAAGGGCAAAGCTCAGAGAATAGGTCATGCGGTGGTATGAGTTCGGGTTTGTGGCGCTGTGAGAGACGGCACTGATGCGATTGTACCGGAGCCGACCAAAGCGGAGCCGGAGTATCGTGTTCCGAGCAACTGGACTGCATTCTGTCGAATCTCAAAAGCGGAAAGCCGCGAGGTGTGCGTCGCGATGAGAGAAAAGATCTTGTCGGGATGGGACAGAATACAGGCGGGCTGTGAACTGGGGTGGATGATCCTGGCGGCCGTGCTCGCCAGTCTGGCAGATTTGATCAGTGGTCGCGAAATTCCTCATCCCGACCTAAAGCAAGCTGCGCCCTCACCGGAGCCGGTGCAACAAAACCGGGCCGCTTAGGTTACAAGAATAGGAGTTCGGATGAAACGCGAAACGGTCGTCGTCACAGGCGCATCGGCAGGACTAGGGCGGGCCATTGCACGGGAATTTGGAAAAAGACGGGCCAGGGTTGGATTGATTGCCCGTGGGGTAGATGGACTCACCGCGGCCAAGCGGGAAATCGAAGAGGCCGGCGGCGAGGCATTGGTGCTGCCGGTCGATGTGGCCGAGGCGGACGCAATCGAGAAGGCCGCGAAGACGGTGGAAGAGAAATTCGGACCGATCGATACCTGGATCAACAATGCGATGGCATCGGTCTTTTCGCCGATCAAGGAGATGAAACCAGAGGAGTTCAAACGGGTGACCGAGGTGACGTATCTCGGGTATGTTTATGGAACCTTGGCGGCTTTAAAGCGCATGCTGCCTCGAGACAGGGGCATGATCGTCCAGGTCGGTTCGGCGCTTGCGTACCGCAGCATCCCCTTGCAGGCGCCCTATTGTGCAGCTAAGCACGCTGTGGCCGGTTTCACCGATTCCTTGCGATGCGAGCTGATTCACGACGGCAGCCGTGTCCGGGTCACGATGGTGCAGATGCCGGCCCTGAACACACCGCAGTTTGGCTGGGTCAAGAGCCGACTGAAGCACAAGGCCCAGCCCGTACCGCCAATCTTCCAACCTGAAGTCGGGGCACGTGCGGTGTACTGGGCGGCACACCACAGGCGCCGTGAGGTGTTCGTTGGCGGCTCGACGGTACTCGCGATTGAGGGCAACAAAATCGCACCAGGATTTGCAGACCGATATCTTGGCCGGACTGGCTACAAGTCCCAGCAAACCGAGGAACCGGAAGATCCCAATCGCCCCAATAATCTGTGGAAACCCGTTCCCGGAGATCATGGCGCTCACGGCCGTTTTGATAGCCGAGCTCACGAGCGGAGTGCCGAAGTCTGGCTCGATCTGAATCGGAATTGGCTTGCCATTGGTGCTGGCATCGTCGGTCTGGCCGGGTATTTGGCAGGCTTAAGCGCGAAAAGGAAAAGGACTGATTACGGGCGGTCGCTGCGCCGGGCAGCGTGAGGTCACTCGTTCCTGTGACTTGAGTAGTGCGCCTGCTGTATCATCAAGTTGATGGCGAACGCGCATCCGTTCCAGACCGACGATCCGCGTCTGAAACCCATTGCGGACAAGGTCCTTTCTGGCAGCAGGCTAAATCACTCCGATTCGTTGGTCTTGTATCAAACCGGCGACATCCTGGCCGTCGGTTGGCTGGCCAATTTCGTACGCGAGCGCCTGCACGGCGACAAAACGTACTTCAACGTGAATCGCCACATCAATCCTACGAACGTGTGCGTGGCTGCGTGCCGGTTGTGTGCTTTTGGTCGTAAAAAGGATTCGCCGGGCGCTTACACCATGGCGCTGGAAGAAGCGTTTCAGACGGCCGCTTCCGGCTACAGCGAAGCAGTCACCGAGTTTCATATCGTCGGTGGGCTGCATCCGGATTTGCCATTCCAATATTTTCTTGACCTGATCTCAGGTCTGAAAGAGCGCTTTCCGCAGGTACACCTTAAGGCATTCACGATGGTCGAGGTGGCATATCTTGCTAAGCGAGCCAAGCTGACGATTGCCGAGACGCTCGTTCAGCTTAAGGAGGCGGGTGTGGATTCGCTTCCCGGCGGTGGAGCGGAGATTTTTGCCGACCGCATACGGCACATCATCTGCGATCACAAGATTGACGGCGACCAGTGGCTGGAAACTGCGCGCCTGGCGCACCAGATCGGCCTGAAATCCAATGCCACGATGCTTTACGGGCATGTCGAAAACGACGAGGACCGCGTCGATCACCTCATGAAATTGCGTGCCGTTCAGGACCAGACCGGGGGCTTTCAGACCTTCATTCCGCTGGCATTTCATCCCGACAACACGCCGCTGCAACATCTCCCGAAGACCACCGGCATGCTCGACGTGAAGCAGATTGCTGTCAGCCGCCTGGTGCTCGACAATTTCCCACACATCAAGGCGTACTGGCAGATGATGACGGCGAAGGTCGCGCAGATCTCGCTGCGTTTTGGCGCCGACGACATCGACGGCACTGTGATTGAAGAAAAGATCTACCACGACGCGGGTGCTACGACGCCGCAAGGCATGCGCCGGGAAGAACTGGTTCGGCTGATCCGGACCGCCGGGCGCGAGCCGGTGGAACGCGACACGCTCTATCGACCGGTTACGCGCACGGAAACTTCTGTCACAGTGAGTGTGTGATCGAGAGCACGGAATTGTTCTCGGTGCAACTGTCAAATTAGACGGAAAGTACCTTTTTTAATCAGCCAACAGGATCCGAATTGCGCTCCGCTTTGCATCTCCGGGTGTAAAATCGGGCCTGTAGAGGTCAGCTTCACGGGATCTACTACCCGTTTTCCGAGGCTAGGCATGAACGTTCATTTCACCTACAAGGTCACAAAAAGTCCCGACATCGATCAAGACATCAACCGACAAGTAGAAAAACTTAATAAACGCCTGCAAGTATTCCGACCTGAGCTTGTGCACCTAAAGGGAATCATTGAACAGAACTCGCCGCGCGAGGGATTCGTCGTCTCTTTGAATCTCCGATTGCCTTCGGGCCAGATGGCTTCGCAGGAGTCGGCGCCGGTAGCGGTTTCAGCGCTGAAGGCTGCGTTCGACGACCTCATCGAGCAGCTCACGAAACACAAGGACATGCTGCGGAGCTCGTACAAATGGCCAAGGCGGCGACGTGCGGGGACAACTCGTCCCGAGCCCCAGGTTCCGTTTGAGCAAACGCTGGCCGCAGCTCCTCTGCCGACGGTGTCTGCCGAAGACGTGAGCTCGTACGTCAACGCGAACCTCGGCCGCCTGGAGCGCTTTGTGGAACGCGAGATCGCTTATCGCGAAGCTGCCGATATGTTGCAGCCGGACGCGGTCACGCGCGAAGAGGTGATCGACGAGGCTGTCGCTCGCGCGATGAGCGATGGAATCGAGAAGCCGGAACGGCTCGCGCTCGAACCCTGGCTGTACCGGCTGGCACTCCGATCGCTTGACGATCTGGGCGCGCGTGACTCGGGAGAGTCAGCTGCCGTCGACATCAATTCGTCCACTCGCAAACCCAACGTGCGCGGCAGCGACGAACCCCAACTGCAATACCACCAGCCCGATGAGCTTCAGACAGCGGAAAGCACAATTGCCGACGATCGGACGGCGAATCCCGAACAGATTGCCTCGTCGGACGAAATGGTCGCGATGGTGTACCTGGCGCTTCGCCAAGCCAAGGACATCGACCGGGAGGCGTTCGTGCTTTACGCGCTGGAGTCGTTTTCTGTCGAGGAGATTGCTGCGATTACTGATCGCAAGCCGGATGACGTAAAAGCGTCGATCGCGGCGGCGCGCGAGCAGTTGCGGAAATCTCCGCCCATCGCGAATCAATTCAGGGACCGATTGCTGCAAAAAACCGGCACTCTTTGATCGTTCAGCACTCAGGAGATCGTGATGATTACACGCGAAGAAATCCGTGAGCTGGCGCAATTTCAGTCGGCTGAAGGGGAAGGCTGCGCCCTCAGTTTTTATTTTCAGCCGCAAACTCCGCAGAACAAGTCGCACCGCGAAGAGGCTATTCTGGCCAAGGACCTTGTCCGCAATGCGCTGCGCGAAGCGGAGAAGAGCGGCAGAAACGGCGCCACACGCGCTGACTTGAACCGGATCCTGGAGATAGCCGGCCGTTTGCACGGGAACCAGGCGCGGGCGAAGGCAATTTTTGCCTGCGGCGCACGGAACTTTTGGCGGGAGTTTGACTTGCCAGCCGTTCTGCGCGGAACCCACGTGTGGGTGAACCGGCGCTTCCACCTCAAGCCGTTCGCAGTCCTTCTCGGGGCGCAGCCCAGGCTATGCGTGGCAATCATCGACCGGCAGCGCGCCCGCTTATTCGACTTGCGCTTGGACGAATTGAAAGAGCGGGAAGGGCTTTTCCATGAACTTGCTCGCCGGGGCCGTGGAGACGGCTTCCGCGGCTATGATGCAGGTCATTCCGACCGGCGTGTCGCCGACGATGCGATGCGTCATTTCAAAGCCGTGGCAGAACACCTAAAAGACGAGCTCGACAAGGGCACTTTCGAGAAATTGATTGTCGGTTGCCAGGAACCACATTGGGCGGAATTTGAGCCCCACCTGCATCCCTATCTCAAGCAGCGCCTCATCGGGCATTTCCCGGCGGAGATTACGGCCATCACAAACGAACAAATTCGTGATCGCGCCGACCGCGTTCTAGCGGAAGCGCAAGACAAGCGGCGGCAGGCTCTCATCCGCGAGGTCATTGGGCAATCGCAGCGAAACGGCTTGGGTACCACAGGGCTGCGGCGCGTATTGCAATCCCTCGAGATGGGAGAAGTCCAGACACTGCTAATGGGAGAGAACTTCCATGGGCGGGGAATCGAGTGTCCGGCCTGCGGCCACCTGGATTCGCGCATTACGCCCAATTGCCCTGTGTGTGGTCGGGAGACGCGCGAACTGGAGGACGTCTCCGACGCGATCATTCCCAAGGCGATTCTGAGCGATATCGAGCTGTTTTACGTCAAGGACGATCCGGAATTAGATCGGGTCGGCAACATCGGCGCGCTGCTTCGTTTCCGGGCGGACCAGAACACGCCATCCAAGCTGGCGTCGTAAACCCAATGTCTTGCGTCCCAGGCCCGCTGACAAGCGGGCCTTTTCTTTACGCTGTTGACGCGTACTGGAACGAGCTGCTCATCTGCTGTTATCCTTTGCGCGCATCACAGGGGAGACAGCATGTCTTTTTCTCGTCGTGAGTTTGTTAAGACCGCAGCGCTCGGATCGCTGGCCATCGGACTGGAAGGTCAGGAACAAAAAAGCTCGACCCCGGCTGAATCAAAAGCGGGTTCATTCAAGCGACCCATCATCGTGAGTGCGGGAAACGGTTTTAACTATCTCGACGAAGCGTACAACATGCTCCGCAGCGGGGCTGACACTCTGGATGCCGCGCTGCGTGTCGTGCGCGGGCCCGAGGACGACCCCAACGATTCCAGCGTTGGGCTTGGCGGCTTGCCCAACGAAGAGGGTGTGGTGGAACTCGATTCGTGCTGCATGCACGGACCGACCCGGCGCGCCGGTTCAGTGGGCGGAGTACGAAACATCAAGAATGTTTCCCTGGTGGCGAAAGCTGTCATGGAACGCACCGGTCACGTGATGCTGGTCGGAGAAGGCGCTGAGCGCTTTGCCGTGGCGCAGGGTTTTCCTCGAGAAAACCTGTTGACTGACCGCTCGCGAAAGATTTGGCTGCTCTGGAGAGAGACGAATTCCGACAAAGACTGGTGGGGACCTGGGCTGGCGAGTCCGCAATGGAAAACGCCGGCGGAGGCGCCGCCAATGCCTCAGTCGGAACTTTGGAAAGAAAAGATCGAGCGCATGGAGGATGTGGCGGCCGAACTCGGGATCGAACGGGAATACCGCATGACGGCCATTCATCAGGTGCTAAGGCCGCCAACCGGCACCATTCACTGCTCAGCTTTGAATGAGAAGGGCGAGATATCGGGGTGCACCACGACCAGCGGTCTTGCCTGGAAGTTGCCAGGACGCGTCGGGGATTCCCCCATCATCGGAGCCGGTTGTTATACCGACCAGGACGTAGGGTCAGCGGGCGCGACCGGCAGCGGAGAAGAGAATATCAAGGTGGCGGGAGCGCACACCATCGTCGAAAATATGCGGCACGGCATGTCGCCGCATGATGCTGGGATGGACGCGCTCAAGCGGATAGTCAGGAATTACAACAACGATATGAACCGACTGCGCTTCGTCGACATGACGTACTACATTCTTCGCAAAGACGGGGCGTACGCTGGCGTGTCGCTGTGGGAGGGGTACGCTCCCGGCAAGCCGCACAAAATCGCGGTGCATGATGGGACAAAGCGCGCTGAACCAACGGTCGCGCTTTTCAAAGGCTCTTCAACGGACTGGCCACCCATTCCCGAAATGCCGAAGTAGTGATTAGCAGATCACGGCGAAGTGAGTGTGCCCGAGCACGGAAAGCGGTGATCGCTAATCACTCGAAATCACGCGAATCGTACTTTCACGTCGGGACTTTTTTCGAGGTGGATGCTTTCCACGAAGCGAATTTTCCCGCTCTTGAGGGTAAACACGACCGAAGAGGTGCGCGTGCCTTCTCCGAAGAAGCGGACGCCGCGCATCAACGCGCCTTCGGTTACGCCGGTTGCAGCAAAAATCAGTTGCTTGCCGGGCGCGAGGTCGTCGGCGGTGTAAATCTTGTTTTTGTCCTTGATGCCCATGCGCGCAACCCGTTCCTCCAATTCGGGCGTGTTGATCATGAGGCGGCCCAGCATGTAACCGTTGAGACAGCGCATGGCAGCCGCGGTGATAACACCCTCAGGAGCGCCGCCCGATCCCATGACAGCGTGCACGCCGGTGCCGATGACGGCGGCGGCGATGCCCGCGGAAAGGTCGCCATCACCGATCAGGCGAATGCGGGCGCCGGCCTTGCGGATGTCGGCAATCAATTTCTCGTGGCGCGGACGATCCAGCACTATGACTACTAGATCTTCCACGTCACGTTCCAAGCGCCGGGCGATATTTTTGAGATTGTCGGCTACCGGGGCGTCCATTTCGACGGCACCTTTGCAGGAGGGCCCGACGACAATCTTTTCCATGTAGCAATCGGGAGCGTTCAGCAACCCGCCGCGTTCTGACGCAGCCAGAACTGTGATGGCACCGGGTGCTCCGGTCGCACACAGGTTCGTTCCTTCCAATGGATCGACCGCGATGTCGACGTCCGGCACCTCAGTGGAATCAGGGAAACTTGCCCCGACCTTCTCCCCGATGTAGAGCATGGGGGCTTCGTCACGTTCGCCTTCGCCGATGACAATGGTTCCACGCATGGGGATCGTGTCCATGGTTTTGCGCATGGACTCAGTCGCCATTTGATCGGCGAGCTTACGGTCTCCCTGGCCCATTGTGCGCGCAGAGGCGATTGCCGCCTTTTCCACTACTCTCAGGAATTCGACAGCCAGATCGCTCTCAATATTTTCGCCGAAACTCTTTACTTTCCTGGGTGTTCTGACATCGGTTGCCATAAGGTCTCCGTGCGAGCCGGACTGAGACTATAAACCGAGCCGTAGGGGGGCGCGCAAGGACGGTAAAACAGATTTTGGAGCAAACCGATTTTGTAGGCGAAGGCGGAGTTTTGTTGGCGGCGAGCTCTTTGGGTGAGAAGTTGTTAATCTGCTACCCTCTTTCGATGAGTCCGGAACGCAGAGAACCAACCTATCAATTCACCGAAAAACAAGTCGCCGAAAAGAGCGCGATCGCGCGGCGATTTCTCGAAACACGTACGCGGCTCAACCTCAACGTCGAGAAGGCAGACAATTTTCTCGTCAAGCGCTTCTACAACATCGACCACAATACGTATCTGGAGGGCGAGATTCCGGCGAAGTACAAGGAACTGATGGGGCTGGTAATCTCCGCGGGCCTGCGATGTGACGATTGCATCAATTATCACATCATCCAGTCGTATCGCCTGGGAGCGAGCCGGCCGGAACAGGAAGAGGCACTCAACGTCGCTTTAGTGGTCGGCGGGAGTATCGTTGTCCCGCATTTGCGCCGAGCGTACGAGTTACTTAGCGAACTGTATAGCTAGAAGATGTCAATCAGCAGTTCGTTGCAGGGACGTGCTAATTTCGGTGCGGCTGCTTAATGTAACCGAGAGCCCTAACCCTTCCATTCGGACCGTATGAGCCCATAGAGTTCCGAGTCGAGGAACTTTCCCCATTTAAGGATGTGCTCGCGTTGACAGCCTTCATGCCGCATGCCAATTTTCCGTAGTACGTTTCCGGAAGCTTCGTTCCCGGCGAAGTGGCTGGCGTAAATGCGATGCAACTGGAGAACGTCGAAACCATACTTCAGCAGAGCGCGGGCTGCTTCGGTGGCGTACCCGCTTCCCCAGTATGGAAAGCCGATCCAGTATCCCAATTCGGCGCGGCTCTGCTCCTCCTCGACGCGCAAACCGATTCCTCCGAGAAGCTGCTGGTCTTGCTTGCGAAAAATTCCGAAGTGATTTTTCGATGATAGCTCGGCAGCGTTGTCGATGAACTGGCGCGCATGCTCCTCGGTATATGGATAGGGAATCCGCAGCGTGGTTGCCGCGACTTCGCGGCTACCGATCAGTGGCACCAACTGCGGTATGTCGGACGACTCCAGTGGGCGCAGAATGAGGCGCTCGGTTTCCAGGCGGGCCATAGATGTCAGAACGCGTCGATTCCCGTGACCGACGATCCGATGATGAGGGTGTGGATGTCATGCGTGCCCTCGTAAGTCTTGACCGATTCGAGGTTCATCATGTGGCGCATGATCGGGTAATCGTCGGCGATTCCATTGGCGCCCAAGATGTCGCGGGCCATGCGGGCACATTCGAGCGCCATCCATACATTGTTGCGCTTGGCCATTGAGATGTGCTGGTGTTCGACTTTGCCACTGTCTTTCATGCGGCCAACCTGCAGGACGAGCAATTGCGCCTTGGTGATCTCGCTGATCATCCAGGCGAGTTTTTCCTGCACCAGCTGGTGAGAGGCGATGGGTTCGTCGCGGAACTGCTTGCGGAGAAGCGAGTATTGCAGAGCGCAGTCGTAGCAAGCCATGGCCGCGCCGACGCCGCCCCAGGCGATTCCGTAACGCGCCTGGTTGAGACACATGAGCGGCGATTTCAGGCCACCGCTCTTGGGGAGGAGGTTCGCCTCGGGCACGCGCACATCCTGCAAAGACAAGCCCGATGTGACCGATGCACGAAGCGACCACTTTCCGTGCACGTCATCTGCCTTGAAGCCGGGCCGATCGGTTTCGACGATGAACCCGCGGATCCGGTCATCCTCATTGTCGACCTTTGCCCAAATGACGGCGACGTCTGCAATGGTCCCTGACGTGATCCACATCTTCTCCCCGTTCAGGACGTATTCGTTCCCAACCTTTTTCGCGCGAGTGCGCATACCGCCGGGGTTTGAACCGAATCCAGGTTCGGTGAGGCCAAAGCAGCCCAGTTTCTCGCCTTTCTGAAGTGCGGGGAGCCACGTCTGCTTCTGCTCCTCGCTGCCGAAGGCGTAGATGGGATACATGACCAGCGCTGATTGCACGCTGACGAAGGAACGCACGCCGCTGTCGCCGCGTTCCATTTCCTGCATTACCAACCCGTATTCGACATTTGACATGCCCGCGCAACCATAGCCCTTCAGGCTGGCACCAAAGAAGCCCAGCTCAGCCATGGGCTTGACCAGTTCACGCGGGAAACGGCCCGCGCGGTTGCATTCCTCAATGATCGGGATGAGGTTGTCTTCAATAAACTTACGGGAGGTGTCGCGAACGAGGCGCTCGTCGTCACTCAGCAGTGCGTCAAATCCGATGAAATCGACTCCCCGGAACTTAATAGCCGGCATGATGCTCTCTTTCGTCGTCGCGTACAGTCGCCGAAACCAGGCGAAAGGCAAACTGTAGAAGGTAACAAAGGGTAGAGGGAGCGTCAACGCGGGGCAGAATGGCGGAAGTGTGGAATCCAGCGCGGAACCTGCCGGCGGTATTCGTCGTAAACCGACCCGAACTTTCGATGCAACGCGGGCTCCTCATAAAGAACAACAAAGGAATGGGCCGCGAGCCAGAAGCAGGCTGCATACACAACTAGTTCCGGGCAGCGAAAAAGAATGGCCTGGCCGAGCACCACGGCGAGCACGCCGAGATACATCGGGTTACGAACGAAGCGGTTCAAACCGCGTGCGACGAGTATCTTAGGCGGGTCGATGGGAGCGGGCGTGCCTAATCCGTGGTAGGCAAACTCCCAGGCACACCACAGATAGATAGCGGTGCCGGCGAGTACAACCACCCATCCCAAAACAGCCGCTGCACCTTGCACCCGGTGAAAGCGTTGTCCGGTCAGCAGGTGCGGGATGAGTATTCCGACCGATCCGGGAACCACGATCGTAAAGATCAGCGTTTTCAGAAGCGGAATGGTTCGTCCTGCCATTACGGCGCCTCAGCAGAACTGCAAGAACCCGTACGCGCACAGCACGACCATACGGTAAAATCTCGACCATACGGTAAAATAGAGACAGGCGGAAGAGTTAGCAAAGTACTCCAGCTTGGGGCTGTGTGTCGCACAGCCTACCTGCCCGCCGATACCTTACATCGATTCGCTCCAAATTCTGGGGCGGAATACTGGAAAGAGGAGTGATTCACCATGGCGAAGATTGCGAAAACGGCCGACCGCAAGAAAGTTATGGACACGTCGAAGAGCACGGATTGTCCGAAATGCGGTAAGGCAACCCGGATTGTTAAGCGGGTTAAAGACCGCGAGCGCGGAGTTCCTGGAGGGATTTTCATCTCCTGTTCCGCCTGCGACTTTTACGAGAAGCTGTAAGAAGAACGCGAAGTGTAGGTTCAACTGGCTGGATGGAGGACAGCCGTTCTCCATCCGGCCTTTTTAGCTTCCGCTTTATTCACCGAACATCGGGACCTGACGTATGTCTTCTGGCGCCGCCTTCCGCCGCCGGTGAGTACCCCCAATAACGGCCAAAACCACAAGCGAGGAAAGGGAACTGCGGGGCACAAAGATTCTTTGGGTATTGGATCGGAGATCAGGAGGGTTAATTAGATAGCCTTCAGTCAGGTTCTGCGTCAAATCGTTCGGCATCATGCCTTCGATAATTTCATTGTCTTTGAACTTCAATCGGACCCACAGGCCTTCCGTCCTGGGGCGCGCCGTAAACGTCTTACGATTCAGGGTTTCTGAGTCGGCGAACTCGCGCACGAAATAGACGGCCTTGATGTCTCGAAGGTCGATTCCCACAACGTTTCCGGTCGTATTCAGCAGTTCCAGCTTTCCTTCATGGACGAAGTTAGCAGGCGCGACATAGCCATTCATCGAGTCGCGGTCCATCTTGCGGACAATTACTTTCTTGTGGGTCGAGGGCATAGGCTAGTGGCGAGCACCTCTGATTTTCGCATCTTCCTACGAATTCCCGTAGCGCTCTCGATAACAGTAGCCAAAGTGACAACATTGTGGTATTTTCATCTGCTTGCCAAACGCCCTCCTGAGCTGTATAAGTCTAGCGTATAGAGCTACTTACGGGAATGTAGCAAGCCGGTTCTGCGCCCTCCGGCCGATCCCTGTGGAATTCTCGCGGAACCTGCTCGGGGCGAAGCTGCGGGTTGCAGTCTGAACGATAGGCATGGCCGATTACATATATACCTTGGAAATCCGGCTTACCCCGGACCAGCAGCGCGCTATCACCCTAGTCCAGGATGTTGCCCGGGCAGCCGCGATGAACGTCTATCTGACCGGCGGGGCCGTCCGTGACTTGATCAGCGGCTTTACCATCCGCGACCTCGACTTCACCGTTCAGGGCAATCCGTTAAAGATCCAGAAAGAACTCGAGAAGGCCGGGGCGACGGTGCAAGGCTCCGACGACGACACGAAGGTTTTGTACCTCACGCTCCCCGGGAAGGTTCGTGCCGAGATTGGCATGGCCCGGGTGGAACGCTACGAGAAGGCCGGAAAACCCCCTGTTGTCACGCCGGGGACCATTCTTGAAGATCTGCGCCGGCGCGACTTCACGGTCAATGCCATGGCGCTGTCGTTGAATCCAGGGTCCCGCGGCCTGCTGATGGACCCATACAACGGCGCTGCCGACATCGAGGCCAAGCTGATCCGGGTTCTTCATAACTACGCATTTGTGGAAGATCCATCGCGGCTGATCCGTGCAACTCGTTTCGGGGCGCGGTTTCATTGGCCGCTCGAAGAGCGTACCCAGGCCCGGTATAACTCGGCGAAGGAAAACAATTACATCGAGTACATCCACAAGGGCGCGATCGGTTACGAGATCGAGCAGCTCGCGTACGAGGAAGATCCCCTGCACATCGTGCGGACACTGGAGAAAGAGGATTGGCTCAAGGTTCTCAGTCCGCACTGGTCGACGGCGAAGGTAGATGCGACCAGCCTCGGGCAGTTGATGAAAACGCGCCAGCAGATGGCCGAGTTTGCGATGACACCCGATCCGGCCCCGGCCGTCCTATATTTCCTCACCTCCCGGTTGAGCGAAAAAGAAATCTCGGACATGCAGAAGTTGATCCCGAGGAAAGATTTGGTGACCGCCTGGCGCGACCTGGAAGGCAACGCCAAGGAACTCGCCAAGAAACTATCGGGTAAAGAAGCAGCCACGCCTTCACGCGCATGGCAATTGCTGTCGCAATCGAGTCCCGAGATGATTCTCTTTCTCGAGGTCACGGCGAAGCAACAGGCTGTCGTTCAGAAGATCAGAAACTTCTTTGGAAAATGGCGGCAGGTGCAGCAGAAGTTGCCGCTGCCGGAGATGGCAGAACTGCACATCACACCGCAGTTACCGGAATACCCGAAGATCGCACATGACGCGTTCCTGCTACTGCTGGATGGAAAGCTAAGGTCGCGAACCGAGATCTTGAAGTTCCTGAAGCCCTTGGCACCACCGCCGCCGCCCCCACCGCCACCCCCGCCGCCGAAGCGTGGTCGGGCCGCCAAAGCTGCGGCTGCAGCGGGAAATGCACCGGGTGCTACACAGCCGACGGCTGGAAAAAAGGGAAAAGCACCGGCGGTTGCACCCGCGGCCGCAGCACCGACCAAGTCCGAGCAAAAACCAGCAGCAAAGGCGCCCAACGCCAAACCAGCACCGCCCGCCAAACCAGCGGCGGGAAAGGCGATCCACGCAAAGGCAGCCGGCAAACCCGCGCCGAAGCCTTCCTCTAAGCCGGTGAAGAAGGCTGCGAAGAAGCGCTAGTTGCGGGTCCTGGGGGCTCGAAGCGAGGTTCCTGCCAGCCGACGGGAATAGTACAGATGTGATGTTCCCGGCTTTTGCGTCTGCTCGACTAGCGTTTAGAATGGACTTACCTCAGTTCCCAGCCAGCTGAAGATCACTGATCTGCGACTGGAGTCCATGTCCCAATTCGTCCATCTGCACCTTCATACCGACTACTCGATGCTCGACGGCGCTTGTGACGTCGAGAAACTGTGCAAGCGGGTCAAGGAATTGGGCATGCCGGCGGTTGCCATGACCGACCACGGCAACATCTTCGGCGCTGTGCACTTCGTCAATGCAGCCCATAAAGAGGGAATCAAGCCGATCGTGGGGTGTGAGTTATACGTCTGTAAGAAAGACGACCACGATACGCGGCGCACGCCTCCGGAAGGGGACACCTACAACCACCTGCTGGTGTTGGCGGAGAACGAAGAAGGCTACCGCAACCTGACGCGGATCACGTCGGAAGCCTCGCTCAACGGGTTTTATTACAAGCCTCGCGTCAGCAAGAAATTCCTGGCGGAACACTCGCGAGGGTTGATTGCGCTGTCTGGGTGTTTGAAGGGCGAAGTTGCCGAGTTCCTGATGGAAGAGAAGTACGAGGCGGCGCGCAAGGCTGCGGCCACGTTCGGCGACATTTTTGGGAAAGGGAATTTCTTTCTCGAAATCCAGGACCAAGGGCTCGAACTCGAACACAAGATACGTCCCGGCCTGCTCCGACTCGAGAAGGAGCTGGACATCCCGCTGGTTGCGACCAATGACAGCCATTACTTGTGTGAAGACGACGCGCATGCACAAGACGTGATGGTCTGCATTCAGACCGGCAAGTCGATTCAAGAGACGAACCGGATGAAGTTCCAGACGAACCAGTTTTTCGTTAAGAGCCACCAGGAGATGGCGCGGATATTCAAGGATTCTCCGGACGTGCTCACGCGCACGCTCGCGATTGCCGAGCGATGCAACATGCGGATGGAGAAGGTGTCGAGTCCGTTCCCGCATTTCGAAGTTCCCCCCAGCTACACGCTGGACAGCTATTTCGAGCATGTCTGCCGCGAGGGATTCGCGCGCCGAGCAGACTCTCTGCGCAGTGCCGCCGATGCGGGCCGGCTGAAACACTCGATGGCGGATTACGAGCAGCGCCTGGCTCGTGAGATCGCGATTATCCAGCAAATGAAGTTCTCGGGATATTTCCTGATTGTCTGGGACTTCATCAGGTATGCGAAGGAACACAACATCCCGGTAGGGCCGGGCCGCGGGTCGGCGGCCGGATCGCTGGTCTCGTACGCGATGGGCATTACCGACCTTGATCCCCTCGAGCATGAGTTGCTGTTTGAGCGATTCTTAAACCCGGAGCGGGTATCGATGCCCGACATCGATATCGACTTCTGCATGAATCGGCGGGGCGAGGTCATCGATTACGTCACACGCAAGTACGGCCGCGAAAACGTTGCGCAGATCATCACTTTCGGCACGATGGCCGCGAAAGCTGCGATAAAGGACGTTGGGCGTGCTATGGATATTCCCTACAGCGATGTGGACCGCATCGCGAAGATGGTTCCCAACCAGCTCAACATAACGCTGGACACCGCGATCGCCGAATCGCCCGCGCTGCAGCAGGCATATGAGAGCGATGCACAAGTCAGGGAACTGCTCAATACAGCGAAGAAGCTGGAAGGGTTGGTTCGAAACTCCGGAGTTCATGCAGCAGGCGTCGTAATTGCACCGCGTCCGCTCACCGAATTGGTTCCGCTGCACAGGACGAAGAACGACGAAATCGTCACGGCCTTCGACATGGTCGCGATCGAGAAGCTCGGCCTGTTGAAGATGGACTTTCTCGGGCTCACGACGCTGACGATTCTGGACGATGCTTTGAAGCTCATCGAGCAGACGCGCGCTCAGAAGCTGACGCTGGACGACATCCCGCTACAGGACCAGGAAACTTACGAGAAGGTGTTCCACAAGGGACTAACGTCAGGCGTCTTCCAATTTGAATCGCACGGGATGCGGGACGTGCTGCGCAGATACCAGCCCAACTCGATTGAAGATCTCACGGCTCTCAATGCGCTCTATCGGCCGGGACCGATCCAGGGCGGCATGATCGACGACTTCATTGAGCGCAAGCACGGACGGCGAAAAATCGAGTACGAGCTGCCGGAACTGAAAGAGATCCTGGCGGAGACGCTTGGGGTCATCGTGTACCAGGAACAGGTGATGCAGATCGCGAACCGGCTCGCGGGTTACTCGCTCGGCGAAGCGGATTTGCTGCGTCGCGCCATGGGTAAGAAAAAGGCCGAGGAGATGGCGCAGCAGCGCGACCGCTTCGTGAAGGGAGCGACCCAACGCAGCTATCCGGCCAAGAAGATCGAGAAAATCTTCGACCTGATGGCGCAGTTCGCGGGATATGGCTTCAATAAGTCGCACTCGGCGGCCTACGCATTGCTGGCGTATCACACCGCGTATCTGAAGACACATTTCCCCGTTGAATTCATGGCGGCGTTGCTGACCTCGGTAACGGGAAGCACGGATGACGTGGTTAAGTACATCAACGAATGTCGCGAGATGGGTATCGCGGTCGAGCCACCCGATATCAACGTCAGCGACGCAAACTTCACCCCACATGGCGCGGCCATCCGGTTCGGACTTGCAGCAGTCAAGAATGTGGGGCACAACGCGATTGACTCGATTGTTGCAGGACGGAAGAAACTCGGGCAGTACAAAACGATTTTCCAATTCTGCGAGAACGTTGATTTACGGTTGCTAAACAAGCGTGTGCTGGAATCATTGATCAAAAGCGGCGCCATGGACGGACTGGGCCGACGGGCGCAACTGATGGCGGTTCTCGACAAAGCCATCGAGCGCGCACAAAAAGCACAGCGCGATGCGGAATCGGGCCAGCATGGGTTGTTTGGAGTGTTTCAGCAGGAAGAAGAGCACCACGATCACAACGACAAGCTGCCCAATATCCCAGATTGGGACGAACACCAGCGGTTGGCATCGGAAAAAGAGATTCTCGGTTTCTTCATCACGGGACACCCGCTCGAAAAGTATCAGGACAAGATCGAATCGTTCCGTGCGCTCTCGACGGAGGACATCAGCGGCCTGAAGAACTCAACCGGCAAGGACGAAATCTATGCTGCCGGTGTGATTGCCAACCTACGGATCTTGAAGTCGAAGAAGGGGGACTTCTACGCGCAAGCCAACCTCGAAGACATGTCGGGATCAGTAGACATGCTGGTTTTCCCAGAGGCGTTCAAGAGGTTACAGGAGAAGGTGAAGCTGGAAGTTCCCGTGCTGATTCGCGGTGGGGTCCGTGTCGAAGAAGGCTCCAACCCCAAGCTCACGGTCAGTGAAATTGTCGCTTTGGAAGAAGCGAAGGTAAAACTTCCACGGTCGATCCGGATCCGCATTCCGCTCGAGTCGGCCAGTGATGGCACTGTGGACGCCTTGCATACCCTGTTCCGCAGCAGCAAAGGAGAGGCGAAAGTATTGTTTGACGTGGAACGGCAGGGCGATTTCATGGTGGTGATGGAAGCTGAGGGCTATAATGTCCAACCAGATCGCAACTTCATCGCCCGGGTTGAGGATTTGTGCGGGCGAGGCGCGGTGCGCATCATCGACTAAGGTTCAAGGGTGAGGATGGCAGCTAGTCCGAGTTACGATCGCGGTGCCGTGGGCGCGGCCGGAGCGCCGATTAATCCGGTGGAATTGATAGCTGCTTCCGAAATCATGTTGGGCATGGTGGAGAGCCACTGGGCCCACACCGAGACGAAGATGGAAAGCGTCGAAAAAGCACAACAGGAACTCGCGCAAATCGAACAGCAAATTGCTCATGTAGAGGCTATCCCCGGACAGAACTCCGATACCCGCAAACAACTCCAGGAACTGCATTCCCGCGTGGACGCTCTGCGCCGGGAAATGTCCGCCCAGGTCGAAGCCTGGGAGAAGACGGAGCTGGCCCGTCATCCCCAGCGGCCGCATACTCTCGACTACGTTGAACGGGTCTTTACTGACTGGAGTGAGATTCACGGCGATCGTGGTTTCGCCGACGATCACGCCATCGTGTGCGGAATGGCACGGTTCCACGGCGAAGAGGTCCTTGTTCTCGGCACCCAGAAAGAACGGGACATGAAGCTGAAGATCTATCGGAATTTCGGGTTGCCGAACCCCGAGGGATACCGCAAATCGCTACGCGCGATGAAGATCGCCGAGAAATTCGGGCGACCTGTCATCACGTTGGTAGATGTGACGGGGGCGAATCCGGGACTTGGCGCCGAAGAGCGCGGGCAGGCGGAAGCGATCGCTCGCAATCTGCGGGAAATGGCGCGGCTCAAGGTTCCGATCATCTCGGTGATCACCGGCGAAGGAGGGAGCGGCGGAGCGCTGGCAATTGCCGTCGCCGATCGGGTCCTGATGATGGAAAATGCGGTTTATTCGGTGATTTCCCCCGAAGGATGCGCCTCGATCATGTGGCGCGATGCCGCGAAGAAGGCCCTGGCTGCGCAGGCGCTGCGCATCACGGCTTCTGACCTGACGGAATTGAAGCTCATTGATGATGTTGTTCCAGAACCGGAGGGCGGCGCACATCTGGATCATGAAGCCGCGGCCGCTCTGCTCGATGCTGCCATCGGCAAGCACCTGGCTGAGTTGAAGAAAATGCCAATCGAACAATTGGTCGCCTCACGATATAATAAATTCCGCAACATAGCGCAGTACTTCCGGTCAGAAGGATAGAGGCTACCGCCTGCGCTCTCACCACGGAGACACAGAGGCACGGAGACATTCAGGATTCTCCATCGCTACTTCGCAACGGAAGGACGCCCTTGGTGACGCCTTCTGAACTGAGATGAATTGGAATTTCCGTGTCTCTGTGCGTCCGTGGTGCTTGAACCGCTCCAGGTAGGCGCCTTTTTATCGAATGTTCTGTTTCCCATCTCGATACGAGCGTCCCTTGCAACCAAGCGCTGTGCGGGCTATCTACCGTATAATGAATGCTCCACTTCAACTCCAATCAGGATTACGGGCGGACTATTTCTGCCCACTCCATAGGAAAGGATGGCAATGGCCACCACGGATGTAGCGCTCCACGAGGCTTCCGGCCGGATGGAGCAGAAGCGAGTCGTGAACGACATGAGTATCCAGGTTGCGACGGTGAACGGCTCCGGATCGCAGAGTTCCAACACTGTCCTCCTGCGCAGCATTTTCCAGATGGGTATACCCGTTTCCGGCAAGAACCTGTTTCCATCGAACATCGCCGGTCTACCGACGTGGTACACCATTCGCGCCAACAAAGACGGCTACATCGCCCGCAAGAAAGAGATTGATTTCCTGGTCGCGATGAACCCCGAAACGGCTGCGGATGACGTAAAGTCACTCGATCCCGGCGCGGTGGTGGTGTACGACGAGCCCCTGAATCTGAGTGCGTTGCGCAATGATCTTATTTTCTACTCGGTTCCTTATGACAAGCTGGTCGCTCCGGTTTGCCCTGAAGCCAAGCTGCGGAAGCTCGTCCGCAACATGATCTACGTCGGAGTAGTTGCGAGGCTGCTCGGCGTCGAGATGCCTGAAATCGAGAAGGCGATCCGCAAGCAGTTCGCGAAAAAGGTGAAGGCGGCGACCTTGAATCTCGCGGCGGTAAAGGCGGGCTTCGACTACGCAACCGCGAACCTGACCAAGCGCGATCCGTACTACGTCGAGCGCATGAACAAGACCGCCGGCAAGATCATCATCGACGGCAACTCTGCCGCCGCTCTCGGGTGCATGTTTGCCGGTGTCACCGTCGTGACCTGGTACCCCATCACGCCCTCATCTTCACTGGTCGAAACCCTGATTGACTACATGAAGGAATACCGTATCGACGCGGAGGGCAAAGCTACGTTCGCCATTGTGCAGGCTGAAGATGAACTAGCTGCGATCGGTATGGTACTCGGCGCAGGTTGGACGGGAGCGCGTTCGATGACTGCGACCGCCGGACCAGGTATTTCGCTGATGGCCGAGTTTGCCGGATTGTCGTATTACGCGGAAGTCCCTGGGGTGATTTGGGACATTCAGCGCGTCGGGCCGTCAACGGGTCTGCCGACTCGCACCTCGCAAGGCGATATCCTGTCCACTGCCATTCTTTCGCATGGCGATACCAAGCACATCCTGCTTATACCAAGCTCGGTCGAAGAGTGCTTCAACATGGCGCAGGACGCATTCAACCTGGCGGAACAGTTCCAGACGCTGGTGTTCGTGATGTCGGACCTCGACCTGGGCATGAACAACTGGATGTCGGATCCATTCCAGTATCCCGAAACGCCGATTAATCGTGGAAAGATTTTGACCAAGGAAGATCTGGATCGGCTCGGCGGATTTCAACGTTACAAGGACGTGGATGGCGATGGAATCGGCTGGCGTACGGTGCCGGGCACCGATCATCCGGCGGCAGCGTATTTCGCGCGTGGCAGCGGCCATAACGAGAAATCGCAATATAGCGAGCGGCCCGATGATTTCGAGCGAAACATGGAGCGGCTGAACCGCAAGTTCGAAACGGCACGGTCACACGTGCCGCGGCCGGAAGTGGTTGGGAGCGGGAAAGAGAAGATCGGCATCATCGCGTACGGTACGTCGCATTGGGCCATCGTCGAATCCCGCGACCAGTTGTCGAAGGAGTACAAAGTCGAGACTGATTACCTGCGCCTCAGGGCATATCCGTTCACGCGCGAAGTGCATGAGTTCGTTGAGAAGCATGACCGTGTGTACCTGGTGGAGCAGAATCGTGATGCACAGATGTTGAGCCTGCTGAAACTGGATGTGCGTCCCGAACTGACCACGAAACTGCGTAGCATCGCCCATATTCACGGCTTGCCGCTGGATGCACGTTCCGTAACCGACGAGATCATGACCATGGAGGGAAAATAGATGGCCACGACACCAACCAGCACGCCAGGTCCGAAGACCAATCGCATTGGCCTGACTGTCCTCGATTACCGCGGTGGAAAGACAACGCTGTGCGCCGGGTGCGGTCATAACGCGATCTCAGAGCGAATCATTGATGCCATGTACGAGATGGGCGTGAAGCCGGAGCGCGTGATTAAGCCCAGCGGGATCGGCTGTTCGTCGAAAACGCCGGCATATTTCATGAGCCGCTCCCACAGCTTCAACGCGGTCCATGGACGCATGCCGTCGGTCGCCACCGGCGCTGTGCTTGCGAACCAGAAGCTGATTGCACTTGGGGTCAGTGGGGATGGAGATACGGCGTCGATCGGCGTCGGACAATTTGTCCACCTGATGCGGCGTAATCTGCCGATTATCTACATCATCGAGGACAACGGCGTGTACGGCCTCACGAAGGGTCAGTTCTCGGCGACCGCGGATCTCGGTTCGAAGCTGAAGACAGGTGTGATTAACGATCTGCCGCCGATCGACACCTGCGCGATGGCGATACAACTTGGGGCGACTTTTGTCGGCCGGTCCTTCTCGGGTGACAAGAAGCAATTGCTCAGCATGCTGAAGGCAGCAATCGCCCACAAGGGTACGGTCATGCTCGACGTTGTTTCTCCTTGTGTCACGTTCAATGACCACGAGGGCTCGACCAAGTCGTACAAATTCATGAAGGACCACGAGGAGCCGCTGCAGGACATCAACCTGGTTCCCGCATTTGAGGACATTGAGGTCGAGTATGATCCCGGCACCACGATCCAGGTTCGAATGCACGACGGTTCGCGGCTGCAGTTGCGGAAGTTGGAAGAGGAATACGATCCGACCAACCGCATCAATGCCGTGAAGCGCCTTATGGAAGCCCACGAGCGGAATGAGGTTTTGACCGGGGTGTTCTATGTCAACTCCAACGCCGCCACTTTCATGGACATGCTCAACGTGGTGGATGAGCCTCTAGCAACGTTACCTGAATCAGTAGTACGCCCGGGCAGGGAAGTGCTGGAGCAGGCGATGGAGGAATTGAGATAGGCATCGGGCTCCATGCTCCAGGGAGATTTTGCACCCGCATGGTTGCGTAGTGTCTTAAACGCGCTTGAATTCAAAAAGGCTCTCCATCAATTGGAGAGCCTGCTTTTTTGAAGCCCGAGACCCGGATCCCGAAGCCTTCTCCTACGCGGCTTCCTCGGGTTCGCCGCTGTGCTCGGGATTCTGGCCCGGCTCAGGAAAGTCTGTATCCAGTCCTTTTACGGCTGGATCCAAACCGCGGTGCGGCATTTGTCCTCGTAAACTGGTATTGCCCGGCTGCTTTGGATCTTCCTGTTCGATTGCACCTTTATCACGGTCCTGATCTTTATGGGTCATACGCCCTCCGACTGGATTTGGCCGGGTGTACCAAGCTCACCAACCACCTTCAGCCTATCGCGGAAAATTTCCTGGTGGAAGAGCAGTACAGTGTTTTTGCTGCGTAAGTACGTCCCATTTCGGGGAATGATTCAGGAGGACTCTGAGATGAAGCGCGTTTTTCTGGTCGTCGCGATCTTAATCAGTCTCAATGTGTGGGGACAGGCATTGACAAGCCGGGACCCTATGACACCGCCTCCGCATGGCAAGCGCGCGGCTCACCATAAGAGGCACCACAAGGCTTATCGCAAGCACCACCATTCGGCCTGACTAGTCACGACTCAAGCCCCGATTAACGAGCGGCTGAATTCATTCGACAGTGACCTGGCCAACCAATCTACCGATGGGTTTGCAGACGTTAGTCGTGCGTCGGCATCTGATAGACAGTTGAAAAGTGGTGAGTTTCCCGCTGCGGAAAGCCATGCAACGGCTACTCTGCGTTACGGCACATCCCGACGATGAAGCAGCGGCTTTCGGCGGCGCCCTGCTTTTGTATCAAGCCCGCGGAGTCGAAACCTCCGTGATCACGCTCACTGCAGGCGAAGCGGGTAGCCGAGGCAGCGCGAAATCCAGAGAGGAACTCGGTCAAGTTCGCCGTGCCGAATTTGCCGCCGCTTGTGACATTCTGAAGGTCCATTATGCTGAGGTACTCGGATATCCCGACGGAGGACTGGTTGAGGTTCCAGCGGCCGGTCCCATTGCCGATCTCGTTTTCAGGATTCGCCGTATCCGTCCCCAGGTGCTGATCACTTTTGCGCCGGACGGCGCCACAGGACACCGCGACCACGCAATGGCGTCGGTGTTTGCCACGCTTGCATTTCACTGGGCGGCTCGCGATGATCGCTTTGGGGAGCAATTGACGACAGATGTCAAACCGTACCAGGTGCAGAGGTTGTATTACCTGACTTCCACGTTCGAGTTCCCCGGACGGAGGCGCCTCTGCCCGGCGCCGACCAGCACGATTTTGGATGTCCACGATTTCGTTGAAGAGAAGATCCGTGCCTTTCAAGCACATCGCACGCAGACCTCGGGCGTTGTCGAAAGCGTGATCAGGCAGCAACGGGGGCTGGAAACCTATCACTTGGCTGCCGCCTGTACTCCGACGACGACAGAAGCAGCAAATGACTTGTTTTCCTCCGTTGTCGAGGAGTTTGTATAGGGCTCGTATGCGAGATGCCCCGGCAGTGAATCGGCTTCACGGGGCTCCGATGAACACAAGCTCGCGAAAAGCATAGAACGCTCGACGGATATACGGGTCAAAGTACGCCATAGCGTCCCAGTGCAGTCCGGCGGTACTGCGATTCAAAGTGAGAGCAGATCAGGAGGGACTCGTCGAGCTAGGTCGATTCGAATGAGGAGATGAAGTTGTACTGTTACTTGACACTCAGAGGTTGTAACGACGATGGCGCACTGCGTTGATGCCGGCATCGTACGCGCTTGTCGACGACCCGTCCACAATGGCGCGGCGCAGATCGCCAAGGATGATCAGCGCGTCCGTGAGCAGACGGCGCTCATGCTCATCCGCGGCTTGCAGCTCCTGGAACCGCTTATGAATTGCCTGTTCGGCTTTGTGGATCAAAGCGGCGTGTGTCGCTGGATTGAGTTCTAGAAGTGCGGCTTCGTAGAGGCTCCGCCAATCTTGCAAATGCGGCGCAGTCGGGTGGTGCTTCATGCCATCCTAACTTTCTTTGCGAGCGAAGTAGTCAGCTACTTACCTTTCCATCTCTGGGTGCTTCTCCGGAAATGCCGATCGGCCGTTCGATTCAGGCTGGGAGATGACGTTGCCGCTTGTTCACGGTCTGCAAGAGCATGGCCACTGTGTCGCGCTGTCTGGTCACCAGCCTGGATGTGTTCTCAACCAGATCACGGTGCCAGCTCAACTGGTGCTGCCGACCGGCTCGCCACTTGGACTGAGGAACCGCACCACCGGTGTTCTCGGCCTTGGCGTCCGCTGTCCGGCGGTGCATTCGCAATTCCCCTTCGAAAGCAAATACCGGTGCTTTGGGCCCAGTTCCGATGCGGTGAATCGGCAGCTTCCTTTGTTGTTCCCACCGCTGGACGGTACGCACGCCGCAGCCTAGATATGTCGCGATCTCTTTCCAGGAACTTAAGAGTCCGCGGTGTGCGGCGTCGAAAGCTGACTCTACTGCCACTCCAGCACCACCCGCTGTAGCAAATGGGTATCTTGGCGCTTCAGCCATTGCGTTTGGCCTCGTCCCCTCGCTTGGGGCCTGCGGCATTGTTCGACCAGAGTGATTTTGCCGATACGGAGGATGGTCGAGTGCTGGTCTTTGTGCTCGAGGCCGTGCCGGCTTCGTCCGACGACTGGACGTCCTTGGTGATCCGTTTCACAACTTCCACGGGGACCTGCTCGAAGTGCATCTTTGCTGGACTCATCAACAGCTCCTGACAAAGGCAACACTATCAGGCTTGGCGCAATACGGGTGACCTCTTTAAGGCAGGAACGAACCTGCATTTAGCCTCATTTCAGGTCGCGGATTGCAAGACGTTCATGCTGATATTAATAGGTGAACTGGTAATGACAAGTTTACGCTAGCGGTACGATAGTATACCATGATATAAATTACGTTACGTTAAGAATACGTTTACGTGGGGAGGGCAGCGTATGAGCACGAATAAAGTTTCAATGAACTTTAAAACCACGTCACGAGTGAATGTCCCGCAGGGAAGGAACGGGAAGCACAAAGAGATCGTGTCGAAGATTTTGTCGGACCTGGCTCAAGTCCGAGCTGGCGTTGCCCTTAAACTTGCGCTCGCCGACCTGCCGTCGTCCAAGGAAAATGTCAGGTCAGCCCTCAACCGTGCAACCCGCAAGAATGGGCGTCGGGTGGCGACTGCTACCGATGCGGACTTCCTGTACGTCTGGAATGAGTAGAGTTTAGGGATTTCACGCGGTTTGCGCCAACGGCTCGCAGCCCCACGTCCTGAAAGATTTAACGCCGGGTTCCGCTGCTACACTTCCTGCTATGAGCCGCCCCCTCCTGCTTGGCCATCGTGGTCTCCGCACCCGCCAGGGCCCTGTCGAGAATAGCTGTCGCGCGTTCGACGCAGCGCTGCAAGCAGGATGCGACGGTTTCGAATTCGATGTTCGCCTGACTTTGGACGGCATTCCCGTTATCTGCCATGATCCGGACCACGATGGGCGCCGGATCGCGAACTGTAGCGCCGAAGACCTTGCTCTTCCCCAACTCCATTCCATCTTGTCGGGGTATGGCTCGCGGGCCTTCCTTGATATCGAATTGAAAGTCCCGGGACTGGAAAAAAAGGCGATCGAGGCAATCGCAGATTCCGGGACCACCTACGATCGGTTAGTGGTCTCGTCGTTCTTACCTGCCGTTCTGCAAGAATCGCGCGAGCTCGACAGCGCGTTGCCGCTCGGTTTCCTGTGCGACGAATCTACGGCGCTGCCCCTGTGGCGCGATCTGCCAATTGACTATGTGATTGTTCATCACCGTCTTGTCACGGCGGACCTAGTCGAGGTCGTTCATTCGGCCGGCAAGAAGCTGTTCACCTGGACGGTCAATCGCCCCGAGGACATGCTGCGCTTGGCGAAATGGAGCGTAGACGGAATCATCTCCGACGATCCCAGCGTACTGGTATCGACCTTACGGTCGTTCTCCCGTTGATGAGGCTATGGCTCGGCCGCTTCCTCAACCGCCAGTTCGGCCGGCTTACGCAGGAAGGCATGGTACTCGGCTTCGAACGCCTGGAGTTCCGCTCGTCGTCTCTTCTCGTCCCATCCGACGGCGGCAGCAATCCGTCCAGACGCGATGTGGCTGCACTCGTCGGACCAGCACGCCGCAAACGCGACTGGCACCCGCCGCAGCAGAACATCGGCAAGGGTGACCGCGAACTCGGACACGAGCGCATCCGCCGCCTCGGCAACGATGTGTTGCGTGTGTGGACACAATGTCGCGCGCATATCCGGGTTCGTCCGCGCAAGCTGAATGATGGGAAGGGTGCGTTTGCCGTGCCACTCGGCGATCTGTTCGGCAGCGTGCTCGGAAAACCCTGGCAGTCCGGCGATCTCGTCGATGAAGTCATCCAGGCTGGTCTCGGGGGTTGATTGTGCGACCGTGACCGAACGCGGTTCGGGCACAGCGATGCCGATCTTGCGGGCACAGGCCCGCGCCAGCGAGGCTGCCGTGGTCAGCTTGCCGCCGAGCACGGAAATCAAGCGCTGCACGCCTTCTTTACCGTGGTCATGGAGGAAATGGCGTCGGGTGACTTTTCCCGGGTTCCTGCCTTGCGCGAAAGGCAATGGCCGCACGCCTGCGAATGCGTAGCGGACATGTTCGATCGAGAGATTCGCGCGGGAAAACAAGGTATTCGCCGAGTTCAGCAAGTAATCGACCTCGGCGGCCGAAGGTATGGTACGGCTCGGATCGTCTCGGTCCGGCACTTCGGTCGTCCCGAGCAGAATCTGGTGGTTCCACGGGATCACGAAAATTGGGCGTCCATCTACCGCTTCGGTGAACACGGCTGTTTTCGGGGCACCCGGGAAACAGGGCAGCACCACGTGCGAGCCGCGCACTCCGCCTAGCATCGGTCCGTGGGTGGCGATCGACGACCGCTGGCACATGCGATCGGCCCATGGTCCGGTGGCATTAATAATCCACGCGGCTTCCACCCGCTCTTCTTTTCCGGTGAGCAGGTCACGCATCAGAACGCCCGTGGCGCGTCCATGACGGACGTCTATCGCGAGGACCTGGGCGTGGTTTCGGATGGTCGCACCCGCATCCGCCGCCTCGACGAGCCACTCCGCGACGACCCGTTCGGGGAATTCGCACTGCGCATCGTCGTACTCGAAAACGGACCATTGCCCGCCCGAGTCAAGCGTGCTCTCGAACCTTGCGCCCTCGTCGCCGATGTTCAACGGCGAACGGGACTTGCCCGCGAACCGCCGGTAGAGCCACAACCCAAGCCGCACTTTCAGAGCACTCCGCTTGCTGGTTGGTCCAAGCGCGAGAAGGAATTGCATGGGCCGAACGAGGTGCGGATAGTGGGCCAGAAGTCGCTGTCTTTCCTGCAGCGATTCGCGGACCAGCGATATTTCACCGTGCTCGAGGTACCGCAGCCCGCCGTGGATGATGCGAGTCGAACGGCTCGTCGTGCCGGCGGCGAAATCGTTCTGTTCCAGGAGGAGAACCCGGCGGCCGCCGCGGGCGCATTCCCGGGCAATTGCAACCCCATTAATTCCCCCGCCAATGACTATGACCTGAAATCGCTGGTCGTGAATTGGTGGACGGTTTTTCTCCGACAACTCCATTGTCTCTAGTCTGCACCGAAAATAGCTTCGCCGAAAGTAACGATCGGGTCGCCCGTGCCGGGCGCGGTCGTTGCCGCGTTAGCGGGCACTCGTTTAAATTACGAACATGCCGACTACAGGAGAACGATTCGAGCGAGCCGTGTCGATCATGGCACGCCTGCGCGCCCCGGGCGGTTGTCCCTGGGATCGTGAACAGACCTTCGATTCGATTAAGCCCTACACGCTCGAGGAAACCTACGAAGTGCTCGAAGCGATCGACAACCGGGACTGGGAGGAACTGAAGGGGGAACTCGGCGACCTGCTCTTGCAGGTACTCTTCTACTCGGAGATGGCCCAGGAAGACGGTACGTTTTCCATTGACGACGTCCTCGACCGGCTGTCGAACAAATTAGTCGACCGCCATCCCCACGTTTTTGGCAATGTGAAAGCCGAAACGTCCTCCGAGGTCCTGCGCAACTGGGAAGCCCTGAAAGCAGCAGAAAAGAAGAAACGCCTTGAGGCGCGAAGCGAGGTTCCCGCGCAAGCGGCCTCTGAACGAGAATCGGTGTTAGCAGGCGTATCTTCGGGAATTCCGGCACTGTTGGAAGCGTCGAAACTAAGCTCGCGCGCGGCCCGTGTCGGCTTCGACTGGCCTAATATCGAGGGCCTGTTCGAAAAATTGGCTGAAGAAACAGGCGAGCTTCGGGACAACTTAAGGGAATTCCCCGCGCCCGGACCACAGCCTCAAGCCCGCGGAATCGCCGGTTCAGGCACGCAGAATGTTCCCGTGGAGTTGCGGGAACGGCTCGAGGACGAGGTCGGCGACCTTTTTTTCGTGCTGGTTAATGTTGCTCGCTACCTGTCGCTCGATCCCGAGTTGGCGCTGAAGAAGAGCAACCGCAAGTTTAAGCGCCGGTTTCAGTGGGTGGAGGAACGGCTACACGACTCAGGGCGCAACCCGCAAGACGTCTCAATGGAGGAACTCGAATCCCTGTGGCAGCAGTCGAAGGAGTTGGAAAAAAGCAGCCGGTGAAGCCCAATGCGATCGTAATTCGCCACTGCCGGGGCCTTGAGGAGATGCGGGCGTGCGTAGCTCTGCAGAAAGAGGTCTGGAACTTCAGTGATGCGGAACTGGTGCCCCTGCGCCTGTTCGTCGTGGGATCCAAGATCGGCGGCCAGGTCATTGGGGCATTTGACGGAACGACGTTAGTGAGCTTCGCCTTGGCCTTTCCAGGCGCTCGAAACGGCCATTCCTATCTTCATTCGCACATGCTGGCCGTGCGGACGACTCACCGCAATGCCGGCCTCGGCCGCCGCATGAAACTCTTTCAGCGGGAGGATGCAATTGCGCGGGGGTTCGAGTTGATCGAGTGGACCTTCGACCCGCTGGAAATCAAGAATGCCTACCTCAACCTCGAAAAGCTGGGGGCGATCGCTCGGCGCTACAACATCAACCAGTACGGCATTACGTCGTCGCCGTTGCAGGGTGGCCTCCCCAGCGACCGGCTCATCGCCGAGTGGTGGCTGAAGTCCAAAAGGGTCTGCTCCCTTCTCGAGACTGGAACCCGGCCATCGTTCGGCCCGGTAAGGAAGATCGAGGTGCCTTCCGAGATCTACGCATGGAAAGCATCACCGGAACTCCGCGGCCAGGCGAAAGAAGTTCAAGACCGCAACCGGGAGCAAATATTACAATCCTTCGGCGAAGGGCTGGCGGTTCTAGGGTACGAGCGGGACGAGCGCGGGAATGGGGCTTTCCTGCTGGGCCGCTGGGACGAGCCTTGGTCTTACGGTCCAGCGTAGAATTTGGTACGTAACTTCGGCCGGCTGTGGCGCGGCTGAGCTCCTGCGAACAATCGCCAGGAAAGGCACGTTTGCAACGCCAAAGATGATAGTGAACCCGTCGCCGGTCGTAATTGATTGCTCATGAAAATCGAAGCCATTACTCTCCGCGAGATCCATATGCCGCTTGTCCACTTCTTCGAGACAAGTTTCGGCCGAACCACTAGCCGGCGGATTTTGTTGCTGACCGCTCATTGCGAAGGGGTTGATGGGTGGGCAGAGTCGGTAGCCGGCGAGAATCCGTTTTACAGTGGCGAGTGGATCGAAACTGCGTGGCCTGCCATTCGGACCCACCTGGCGCCGGCCGTCGTTGGTCAGACCGTGAATCAAGCGCGGGAAGCCGCCGCACTGATGGACCAGGTTCGCGGACATCGGATGGCCAAAGCGGCCATTGAGAATGCCCTTTGGGACGCCGAGGCACAGGCGAAGAAACAGCCGCTGTGGAAACTGCTTGGCGGCACGCGGCGCGAGATCCCGTGCGGGGTCTCAATAGGTATCCAGGATTCAGTCGACCAACTTCTCGACAAGATCGATGCCGAGCTAGCAGCCGGCTATCGGCGCATCAAGGTAAAAGTAAAGCCTGGTTGGGACATAAACGTTCTTGAGCGCGTTCGCTCCCGCTGGTCCGACATCCTCCTCAGTTGTGACGCAAATTCGGCCTACCGCCTTGACCAGGTTGAGCATCTCCGGAAATTCGACCAGTTCAATCTGCTGATGATGGAACAGCCGCTATGGAACGACGACATCTACTTCCACGCGCGGCTACAAAAGCAACTCAAGACGAAGATTTGCCTGGACGAATCCATACGAAACGCCAGGGATGCCGAAGCAGCCATCGAGTTAGGTGCCTGCGGAATCATCAACATCAAGGTCGGCCGGGTCGGCGGATTCACGGAAGCCAAGGCCATTCACGATGTTTCCAAATCGCACAACATCCCGGTGTGGTGTGGTGGCATGCTGGAATCGGGAATCGGACGCGCTCACAACGTTGCCTTGTCTACCTTGGAGAACTTCCGTCTGCCAGGCGATGTTTCCGCTTCCAAACGGTATTGGAAGGAGGACATCATCGATCCCGAGGTGCGTGTGTCGAGGGAAGGAACCATCACGGTCAGTGACGAACCCGGACGGGGCTATCACCTACGAGAAGACCTCATTGAGAAACTCACCGTCCGCAAAGAGACGTTTGGCGCTGGGGTGACGGCCGCCGTCAGCTAAGGCGGGTATGCTGCATCACTGAGCAGCGCCATCTCTCTTCGATGTAGCCTCTTTAGCCAGCAGACTCGCGCCCTGGGCAAACGTAAGGTTCGGTGCGACCGGGCGAAAATTGCTGAAGGTCTCGGTTGACTTTATGGCGATGCTCTTAAACAGGAGAACCTTGCCAGTGAAATCGAGGCTGATGCGAGTCATGGCCCAACCATTGCCGCCATCGATCGTACCCTGATCGACCTGGAAGCGGCCGCCGCGATCGAGGTGGCCAAGAATTCCCCAGCCGAAGCCCACATCGCGGAACAACGTTCCGTCAATCTTCGCGATCCGGTTGCGAGAGGCATCGATAAGGATTTGTCCCTCCATTCCTGTCAGGACCTGCTCAACTCGCGTGGGAGGGTCGTACTTAGGATTGGGGCGGAACTTCAAACGGACCAGCTCGTGTCCGGGATTGCCAACGCCCGGCTTACCGGGCTCGGTTCCGTTCTTTTCGTACAAGAATGCGTCGGGCATGGCGCGCAATATGCGCGTGATCCGCTCGGCGTCGTCCTTCTCCTGCTTTTGCTTTCGCCGGAGTTCGTCCGCATGGCCTGCCATGTAGTTGAGCCGGTCCTGCTCCGCCTGGCTCTGGGCGGCGGTCAGCGGCTGGTCATTGATCGCGATTAACATTCCCGCCATGGCGTCCCGGGTCTCAACCATCATCTTGGTCTGCGAGCCACGGGGCGTCTCTTTTCGGGATTGAAACATGTAGCTGGAATCCGAGTCGCTGTCGCCCTTAATTTCGTTTTGAACAGCTTTGCGGACAAGCTCGGCAGGAGGGGGATCGGCAGCCTGGGCAGACGCCAGCTCAGGCGGTGTGAGTATGATCCCAAGCCACACAAGTAGGGCGAAGTACTTGAATTTGCTGTGCCCTGGTAATGACATCCGCGTTGTCCCACTATAGCAACTTCTGGCGCTTGCTACACGGGATGCCTTGCTGCGGTTTGCCTCCTTCGATATAGTTGAACAGCGCTGCTGATGCGTCGGTCGGCAGCTACTTCTGTTCCCGCCCTTCGCTGCACGTCGCTTTCTGGCCACGGCGGAAGCCGGTGAATACAAGCAACAGATCATTCCAGCCTTATTGCGGGAGGCTTCACCATGGAAACGCCAAGAGTGTCGGAATCCAGCCGCGGTGAGACCGCCAGTCTGGGGAAATCGGTCGTCATCAAAGGCGAAGTGACAGGCAGCGAGGATCTCTACGTCGATGGACAGGTAGACGGTTCCATCAGCCTCGAAGGGAACCGGTTGACCATCGGGCCGAACGGGAAAATCAAAGCTAATATCGTGGCCCGGAGTGTCAGCATTGCCGGGAAGCTGGAAGGCAACATTCGTGCCGGCGATCGCGTTGACCTCAGGCAATCTGCGGTTGTCCTGGGGGATATAGCTACCCAGCGAATAGCCATCGAAGACGGCGCCTATTTCAAGGGCGGGGTGGACATTCAGCGCGAGGCGGCAAAGCCCAGTGCCGAAGGCAAGGTCGAGACGAAACCCGCAACTACGGTCTCGACGGCCAATTCGTCGGCGGTGCAGGCCACCGGAACGGGCCGTAACTAGGCGGATTCACGCCGACCCTTCGGCCGTTCGGACATTCCGGAAGTAATGTTCATCCCGGGGAAGTGGGCGATACACTAGAGCTAAAGGTGCCGTCGAGAAGAGTGCACGGCACCGGTGGCTATTAACCTGATGAGATTCTTTCGCGGATCGTCGGCCGGCCCGGCCGAAACGACGAGCAAGGCCCCAGCGCAGAAACTAACGCGCCGTTCCAGCGGCATGGGCGAAGTCTCACGCACACTGTCATCGCAGGAAGCTTTGTGCGTGCTCGATCTCGGAGCCACTTCGGCAAACAACATCCGTTTTTTCACTGAGCGCGGGCACAAGTACCACAGTGAGGATTTGTTGTTGGGCTCGCTTGACCCCGGGCTGGTAACCCAGGATGAACAGGGTAACCGCGTCCTCGATGAAAAACGTTTTCTTGCCGAGAACCTCGCCTACGAAGGCGCTCTATTCGATATCGTCTTCTGCTGGAATCTTCCAGACTATCTGGATGAATCGTTGGTCAAACCGGTGGTAGGCCGGTTGTGGTCCACGATGAAGCCCGGCGGGATGCTGCTGGTGTTTTTCCACACCAAAGACGCCGGTCCGGATTCGCCTTGCTATCGGTACCACATCATGGGACAGGACGTGCTTGAGATGCAGCACATCGTGGCGCCCGGGAAGGGCAGCTTCCGTCTGCAACGCGTTTTCAACAATCGTCATATTGAAAACCTGTTTCGGGACTTCTCATCCATCAAGTTTTTCCTCGCCAGAGACAATATCCGTGAAGTGCTCGTAATCCGCTAGTCCTCTGTCCGCTGTTCGTGAACGAAATTGCGCACGTCATCTCGTACGTCGTACGAGGTAGCGAGTCAGGGCGGGCATATTTCCGAACAGCAGCAGCAAAACGGCACGCGCCGGGTAGGGAAGTGCCAACAGGCGGCGAATCTTGGAAGAAGTCTGGAACACTGGCAAAAGTGTGTGGTTGTAGGTTGCGCGATAGTTTTGTGCCGCGTCCTCCAGCGATATCTTGCCGCTACAGAACCCGGCCAGGCATTGGGCAGCCAGCGTTCCGCTTCGCAACGCCAGGGAAATGCCGTCCCCAACAAAAGGGTCGACAAAGCCTGCCGCATCTCCTGCGCAAATCACGTTTCCCCGGGTCGGTTGCGGTGTCCTGAACAACAGCGGCGAGGTTGAGACTACCTCTGTGGTTTGGCCCCAAGTGCGAGAACGTTCCCGTAACGCCGCGTGGCAGTCGAAAACGTCGGGCAGGGAACTGGCCACATCCGAGCGCACCATTGCGCAGACATTCACTTCTGAGTGGCCGTTTTGTCGGACCGGCTGAACACCGCAATAACCGTTTTCGAAGAAGTAGAGATCGACCGAGGATATCGGGTGGGGTTCACTGAAATGCGCCTTCAGGCCAATCCACTTTTTTTGGCTTGAATCGATGCCGAGTTGCTGATTGAGGTTGGACCAGCGTCCCGAGGCGTCAACTAGGCTTCGCGCGGTGAACTCGCCAACCGACGTATTAATTATGAATGGCCCATCGCCCGCGATTTTGGTCGTTGTCATTTGCTGCCGCGCATCGACGCCGGAGAGCATGGCTGCATGCCACAAACGGTCGTCGAGTTCGTATCGAGCAATGCTTTGGGCGGGAGGATCGACGACGGTATTTAAGACTGCGTGGTCGACGAACAGGCGTGCCCGATCGATGTGGGGGCCGATCGGCGTTGGACGTTCAGGACCCGCGAGCAGCGATTGCAGAATCGACAGCGATTCCGCAGAAACGAACTCTCCACACACTTTATGGCGAGGGAAGCGACCCCGCTCGAGCAGGAGAACGGTCATGCCTGCGCGTGCAGCAGTAATGGCCGCGGCGGTTCCGGCTGGCCCGCCACCCACGATCGCCAGGTCGTACATTCGAAAGAAATCTACCTTTCGCTCATCGTTTTCCGATTCAAGCTTTCCAGACAATGGCGCCCATGCGAAAAAGATAATGTCGGGTAATTTCAACCTTTGCCGCCGACGTCCTGTTCAGCATGTCGCGCATTTCTTGAACTGTGTATGCCTGCTTTACAGATGCAATGGAGTCGTGCCGAGTGATATGACTTCGGAACAAAGGTAGACCGGCGTATATCAGGGACAGGTGCAAGGGGTGCCGGATCAGGTCGTTGATCAACGTGGCCGTTCGGCAGACTCTCAGGCCCTCTTCGACAAAGAGAACGACTTTTTCTGGCGGTAGATGGTGAGCGAAGAGCGAGCAACTGACCATATCGAAGCTGCCGTCGCTGAAAGGCAGAGCAAGGGCATCGCCAACCACGGCCGGGCGCCGGGAATCGAGGTGAGAGGCCGCGCGGTCGAGCAGAACTGTGTTGATCTGAATGCTTCTGCGGCGGAGCCTCCTGCCCACGCTCGCCGGCACATCACCTGATCCCGCGGCTACCTCCAGGAGCGAGATGCGCTTTTGGCCGGTGTGTTCCGACACCCGCTCGACCATGCTTTGGGTGGTCGAAATACCTCCAAACCAGCTATTAATGTGTTGAAGATCCCGCAGAGATGCGGCTATTTGTTCCGGAGTGCCGGAATCGCTATCGAGAAGCTCGGCCGTGGGAACACGTTCCATCGATCGACACAGGCTTACCACACAGAAGTTTAGCTCGCTGCTTCGCGGTCAGTTGTCGTAGAAATGTAAACCCAAACTAGACTTCTGCGAGCTCTTCCTCGAGCAATTGCTTGTTGTACAGGTCTGTGTAATATCCGTTTCGCGCGATGAGCTCGTCGTGGGTGCCCAGTTCAACGATCCTGCCGCCATGCAGAACGGCGATCTGGTCGGCATTACGCACCGTCGAAACGCGATGGGAGATGAAGATTGTGGTGCGGCCGCGCATGACCTCGCGAAGATGGCTCAGGATTCGGTCCTCGGTCTGGGTGTCCACGCTGGAAAGGGCATCGTCGAGCACGAGAATGCGCGGATTTCGGATGAGCGCGCGTGCAATCGCAGTCCGTTGCTTTTGTCCGCCGGAGAGAGTGATGCCGCGCTCTCCAACCAGCGTGGAGTATTGTTCGGGGAAGCTTTCGATGTCGGCAGCGATGCTGGCTCCCTCGGCGGCTTCGCGCACTTGCTCGAGAGTCGTGCTCTCTACACCGAAGGCGATGTTTTCGCGAATCGTCTCACTGAACAGGAACGTTTCTTGCGGAACGAAACCGATGTTGCGGCGCAGCAGCTCGAGTGGATAACTGCGAATGGCGCGGCCGTCGATCAGCACTGTGCCCGGGGGTGCATCGTAGATGCGGGCAATCAAGTTCACCAGTGTCGTCTTACCGGATCCAGTGGGTCCGACGATCGCCAGGCTGCTACCGGCCGGGATCCGTAGATTGACGTCGCGCAGGACGGGCGTTCCGTCATAGCCGAAATTGAGGTTCCGGAATTCAATTTCGCCCTCGATGGACACGGGCGGCCGGAGACCGGCGGGTAACTCATCTCGGATCTCGGGCTGCTCGACCAGGATCTCGTTAATCCGTCCCATGGATGCGGTGCCGCGCTGGAATATGTTGATCACCCAACCCAATGCAATTACGGGCCAGGTCAGCTGGACCATGTACAGGTTGAAACCTACGAACGCACCAAACTGGATCCTGCCGGTAAGGACCTCACGGCCGCCAAGCCAAAGCACGAGCACGACGGCCAACCCCAGCATAGTTTCCAGCGTCGGCCACAACATGCCCATTAACCGCACCAGTTTCAGGCTGCGCGCGATATATTCGGTGTTCGCTTTTTCGAAGTTTTCGATTTCGGCATCTTCCTGGACGTAGGCACGGATGACGCGGGCGCCAGAAAAGTTTTCCTGGGCGCGGGCCGAAATGTCGGAAAACATCGCCTGAATACGTTCAAACCGTTCGTGGATGCGGCGGCCGAAGTATTGGACCACGATGCTCACGATCGGCAGCGGCAGAAACGCATAAAGCGTCAATCTCGGGCTGATGGCCAGCATGAATGCCAGTGCCCCGGCCGTAAACACGATCGTGTTGGCCGAATACATGATTGCCGGGCCCAACAGCATGCGCACGGCATTCAGATCGTTGGTAGCCCGGGCCATGATGTCGCCCGTCCGCGTGCGCTGGTAATACGGATAAGACAACTTTTCCAGGTGTTCGAAGAGGTCGTTGCGCAGGTCGAACTCGATATCACGGGAGATCCCGATCACGATCCAGCGCGTCAGGAACTGGAAGATGCCCTTGCTCAGCGCAATCGCAACAATCAGGGAAGCGTACATAAACAGCTTCCTGGCGGTTACGCCCAGTTTCAGGTCATCAAAGGTCAGTTCAATGACTTTCGGAAAAAGTACCCATATTCCATTGGTGAGTAGTACGCATAACGTCCCCACCGCGTAGCTGCGGCGATATTTCTTAAGGTAAGGAAGGAGGGGACGAAGGTTCTTGGGCACCATGCGCTTTTAGTAGATGCGATTCTAGCAGCATGGGCTTCAGTTTCAGGCGGTTGGGTAGCTTGGACCGGGTTTGCTGGCCCGGGCCGCTTTGCCGCGAAGATCTTCCATGAAGACAATGAGACCAGCGGACGTCACCATCACGGCACAAGTGATAAGAAAAAACCACCCGATGTCGAACAGGTAGGTATAGATCAAGTCGAGGCTCATTGGTTTACCAATGAATGGGGGCAGCGTGTCCCACGGGCGCTATGCGAGGACTGTTCTTCCCAGTCACATCTTTGTAGCGCTCAATCACATTTCGTACGCCTTGCAATCTGCCTAAGGTCGTCAAGCGAGGATCGTTCAAAACCGAGTCGAACTCGGCCATCCAGAGCGCCACCGCTCGATCGACACAGGTCGACATTTCCGCGGCAATGAGTTGAACGAAGTCTTTGTTTACACCCTGTGTCGACATACGAACCTTCTCTTCCGGGCTATAGACGCGGGATAAGTTTTGCCGGGACGGAGTGCCCGTCCCGACTTTGGCTTATTGCTGTTGTACTGGAGCGTCGTTCTGCTGCATGTGTTTCTGCATTCGCTGTTCCCGGCGGTTCATGAAGTCGACTGCTTTGGCTTTCTGATCCGCGGTGAGCAGACTGAAAATCTGGGCGTGAACCTTGGCCCTCTGCACCGCAAGTTCAGTCCGGGTTTGTGCTTCCTGGGACGCGATCTCGCGCGCTTTAGCCTCATCGAAGTTGCCGCTGGTGATGAGCTGCTGCATCTGCAGCTCACTCTGGTGAAGCTGTTGCATGAGCGGGTGAATGGTTGACTTCTGACCCTGCAAGATCTGCTTGGCTTGCGCCTGTTGGGCATCGGTGAGTCCCAAATAATCGGTCATCATGCCCAGCATATGTCCCTCTGGGCCCATGCCTTCGCCGAAGCCGTGGTGATGTGCCGCCTTGGCGACCGTTTGAGAAACGGCAACGCCGGCAACCAAAAGCAGCGCCAGCACGATTGTGACTACGGTCGTGCGTCGTACGTTCATCTGTGTTCCTCCTGAATCCTCACAAGAGTCCTGTGAATCTGCTTACAGGTATAGAAACACCGGCGGGAGAGTTTGGCGGTAAAGAGTCAGTCAAGCAGAGTAAAAGTTCGTCAAAGCTGCAAGTGCCTGCATTGACAATTCTTTACGCCGAAATTGCATCGTATTGGTGTAAAAAGAGAGTCGGTATGGACCGAATCCTGGTCATCGACGACGACGTGGAACTCTGCAGCCTGGTCGGGGAGTACCTTGACTCCGAGGGGTTCTATGTCGAGTCGGTTCACGATGGCGAACGTGGCTTAGAGCAAGCCCTGAACGCCGAATATGCGCTGGTCGTACTGGATGTCATGCTTCCCGGGATCAACGGTTTCGAGGTACTGCGGAGGCTGCGGGGAAAGTCGCGCATTCCAGTACTACTGCTTACCGCGCGTGGGGAAGACGTTGACCGGATTGTCGGCCTTGAGATAGGCGCGGACGATTACCTTCCCAAGCCTTTCAATCCGCGCGAGCTTGTGGCACGGATCCGAGCGGTTTTGCGCCGCACGCAGGAAGGCCGTTCTCACACTACAGTTCCCGTACCCGAAGTTATTCGCGTGAGCGATATTGAACTTGATCCCGCGACGCGAATCGTCCGCCAAGCAGGCAAACTGATCGACCTCACCTCGGTCGAGTTCAGCCTGTTAGAAGTCCTGATGCGGGACGCCGGCCGGGTAGTCACGCGCGAGCGCCTGGCCGGTTCGGTGCTCAGCCGCAAGTTTTCACCTTTTGACCGCAGCATCGATATGCACGTCAGCAAGGTCCGCAAGAAGCTGGGCGACGTAGACGATAGCTCAGAGTACATCAAGACCGTGCGCGGCGTAGGCTACATCTTTGCGTTACCGCGGGAGGCTCCGGCCCGGCAATGAGAAGTCTGTTCCTGAAGATTTTTCTTTCCTTTTGGGCGGCGCTGGCGCTGTTTATTGTTCTGGCGATTGCGGTCACGCTAGCGTTGCGTCCTTTGCCCGACTCTCCGCGCTGGGAGTACATGCGCGCCAGCACGGCAAATCGTGCTGCGCAGGCCTACGAACGCGGCGGGGAACCGGACCTACGCCGCACCCTCGTCGAAATGAACCGAAGCTTCCGCCTGCATTCATTCTTCTTCGACGATCATGGACGCGAACTATCCGGACATCCATTCGTGCCGGCATGGGCCGAAGCATTGGCAAAAGGCGAAAACCCCAAGCGGGGCCCCATTTTCGGCTGGTGGGCGCCGCACCGTTACGTGGCGCAAGCGGCGGTCGGCCCGAGTGGCCGCCGGTACGTTATGGTTACGGAGTTTCCGCTCGGTCCGCATCTTTTCTTTGGGCCGGACAGTTCACCATGGCTGGGAATAACCATCGCCCTTCTTTCTTCCGGGCTGGTTTGTTTTTTCCTGGCGAGATATCTCACGGGTCCAGTCGTCCGTTTGCGGGCGGCGACCAAACGATTGGCCGAAGGTGACCTGACAGCGCGAGCCGGCATCCCCGGAAAACGAAGCAGCGGTGACGAGATTGCCCAACTCGTTCAGGATTTTGACACCATGGCAGGCCGGATCGAGGACCTGGTCAATGCCCAGTCGCGGCTGCTAAATGACATATCCCACGAACTCCGTTCCCCGCTTGCTCGATTGAACGTCGCCCTCGGTTTAGCTCGCCAACGAAGCGGTCCCGAGGCTGCGGGATCACTTGACCGGATGGAGTTGGAAGCGACGAGGCTCAACGAACTGATCGGCCGCCTGCTGGCGTTGGCCCGCCTGGAGGGCAATCACGATGCCGTGGAAAAGTCCCCGGTGAGACTCGGTGATCTGATCAACGATATCGCGGCCGATGCGAGCTATGAGGCGCAGGATCGGAACTGCAGCCTCAGCTGCGAACTTTTGGATGACTGCGTGGTTAATGGCAACGCCGCCCTTCTGCGCAGTGCGGTAGAGAATGTAGTCCGCAATGCGATGCGCTACACGCACGAAGGCACTGAAGTTGAAATTCGCCTCGAGTGTGTGGATACGCCGAGTGGCTCTCAAGCTTTGATCCGAGTAAGCGATCGCGGCCCCGGTGTTCCCCAGGAGTCGCTCGACAAGCTGTTTCGACCGTTTTACCGGATCGATAACGCGCGCGGACGACAAACTGGCGGTATCGGCCTGGGATTGTCGATTGCCGAACGTGCTTTGCGCCTGCACGGTGGGTCGGCACGTGCGATTAACCGGCCGGGCGGTGGCTTGGTCGTGGAACTTCGGTTGCCGGCGGCGAAACTGGAAGAGCGCAAGCCCGTGCCTCCAGTTCCTGCCGAGGCGTAAGGTATTCCCGCCGTAGTGTCAATTTGCCCTACTCGCATATCCCTGATAAACAAGTATGTATCTTGAGCGCAGGTTGAGCAGGAGCTGTCGCGTCGCGCCGCCTGGGCGGTGCTGATCCGCTGCATCCAACTATCACGGAGAACGAATGTCGATGAGGTTCCGTTGGTTGTCTGGTGCCCTGGTGGCGCTGGTGTCATGTCTGTCGATCGGCTGTGCTAAAGCGTCCAGAAACATCCCCAGCACCCATGATCTTTATGTAGCCTCCTCAGGCTCCTCTCAGATCTGGGGCTTTCGTGCCAACTTTTTCACTGGTGCCTTGAGTCTTATTAATGGCGCGCCGTTTCCGTTCCCGTCCAGCGGGCGAAATCCGGGTCTGATCGTCGTCGATTCTTCCAAGAATTTTGCTTATGTAAGCGCTACCGTGCCCCCAGGCACGAACTGTTCTGGATCGCAATCCGCTACTACGACATTCGAGATACAGACATTCTCGATTGACGCCAACGGATCCTTTGCGCCGGCGTCCGGGTGCCCGGTGAGCTTAAATGCGCCGGTCACAGCGATGACGCTGGATGCCACAGGGAAATACCTTCTGGTTGCGACCGGCGTCTTTCAGGATGAACTTGGAGCTGTTTTTTCCAGTTCGATGAACGTTTATTCAATATCGACTGGTGTCCTCACCCAGGTTGGCAGTTCTGTACAGGTGAATAATCCGTTTGGATCACTGGCTCCAGTTGCCGTTGCGCTCGCCGAACAGGCGTCGCTGAACCTGATCTACGTCGCGGATCAAAATAACGGGTTCCTGGTGATCTACTCTTTCGATCCAACAACCGGGGCATTGTCGGTGCCTGCGTCTTTGCCGCCGGTCGCGGTTGGACTGGGACCGTCAGCCATTTCGATCGACTCGACGGGAAGATACTTGTACGTCGCCAATCGCGACTCCAGCAACGTCGACGCGTTTACCATCGCGCCATCCAATCAAAGTGTGCCCGGCAGCCTGCAACCCATCGCCGGCTCACCCGTCGCGGTCGGTGCCGGAGGTGGACCGGTTGCCTTGGCAGTTGATCCTTCCGCGAGGTTCCTTTACGTCCTCGACCACGATACGAATCAACTTTGGGCATTCAAGATCACGGCTGATACTGGTGCCTTGACGCCGGTAACGGCTTCGCCATTCAGCACAGGGTCGGGACCTACTGGCCTGATATTCTCGCCCACCAACCGCTACCTGTACGTTACCGACACGCTAGCAGGAACTGTCGAAGCGAAGGGAGTTGACCCCACTACCGGAAATCTTGGAGCCGGGGCTCCTGTGCCGTGCGGGATTAACCCTGTTGGAATTGCGGTTGGAAGGTGACGAAGTAATTCCGACTTAGGTCGGAACTTTCAGGATCAAGTAGCCGCCAATCAAGCCGAAGAACAAATCAGGCGCCCAGGCTGCCAGGCCCGGCGGCAACTGGCTCACATTCCCCATGGATTCGGCAAGCCCTGATACGGTCCAATAAATAACTGCGATGGCCACCGCAGTCGCAACCCCGGTGATCGCACCACGGCGGGCCGCGGAGAGTGCGAAGGGAACTGCCAGAATTGCCATCACCAGCGTGATCAGCGGAAAGGCAAATTTCTTTTGCAGTTGCACTTTGAGCCGCACGACATCAAAGCCGCTCTGTTGTAAATCGTGAATGTACTTCTTCAGTTCCTCGTAGTTCATCTCGGTGAACTGCTTTACTTCCTTTTTGAAGTAGAAGGGAGCCTCATTGAGGCTGCTGAAAGTTGCAACGTCAAAGGTGTGGTAATCGGCAATAGCAGTTCCATGCAGTTCCCGCTGCCAGCCTTGTTCACAGACCCACTTGTTAAGACTATCGGCCCAGTGCGCGCGTGCCGCATAGATCCGCTCCGTCAACTCGAAGGAAGTAGGGTCGTACTTGAAGACGGATAAGCTTCCGAACTCATTGCGGTCGGGGTCGAAGAAACGGTAGTAGTAAATCGTGTGCTGTTGGCCTTTGATCCACTTGCGGTCCGGCGCGAGATAGGTCTGCGGTGGCTTGCCCTTGATCAGGTTGCGCAGCGCATCCTGCCGTTTGTTGGCATGCGGCAGGTAAAACTGATCGAAAAAGAAGAGTGCTACAGCCACCATGGCCGAAGTGACGAGCACCGGAACAATTACGCGGTAAATGCTGATGCCGGTGGCCTTGATGGCGGTCAGTTCGTTCGAGCGCGTAAGCAAGCCAAACGTGATGAGCACCGCGAGCAGCATGCTCAACGGGGTCACGTTGTAAACGAAGTAAGGGGAGACATTCAGCAGGTATTCGGCCACGATCAGCGGGGAGATACCGTTCTTGAGGATGTCGCCGATCAGCTCAAAAAGTGTGAAGATCAGCAGCAACATCAAAAAGGAGCCCAGGATCATTCCTAGGTAAATAATGAAATCGCGCAGGATGTAATCATCCAGCAGCATGGGAAAGCGGGCGAAGAAGACGCGCCACCGGGTAGAGGCGCGTTCGAACGCATCCTCAGAACGGCCGTTTCCCGACAAGATCTGGCCGCTCCTCTTCAATCTGGCTCCGAAGGGTTTCCAAAAATTTCGCAGGTATGAGGTATCGATCGGACGCCGCTCAACCCGCCACAGCAAGAATGCGCCAGCCAGGAAGAACAGCACGTCGGGCAGCCACACCCCCAGTGCGGGAGTAATTTTGGTTTCGCGCGCGAGCGATACGCCGACAAGTGAGATGGCGTAGTACCCAAAGACAAGCAGAATCGTCAAGACAAATCCCGCCGACTTTCCTCCCTTCTTAGAAGAAAGACCCAGCGGAATTCCGACCAGGGCCAACACCACGCAGGCGGTTGACAACGCGAAGCGGCGATTGAATTCGATCAGGTCCCAGCGCTTCGTTATGGGATCGTCATGCTTGGAATGGCGCCAGAGATCGAGTGTGCTCATTTCGCTGACAGGCGCCGGCTGCGACTGGCTGATATCAGTGACCGGCAGGACGATCGGAATATCGGTCTCGCTGAACGTCGAGATCTGGTAGTGATCGGGTGAGCCGTTGAGCACCTCGTGGGTTGCGCCATTGCTCAGGTGCAGGTGCAACAATTGCGGCCCTTCTCCTACCAAAATGCCTTTTTCAGCCATGGTAATCTTCGGCCAAGCCGGGTCGCTGATATCGGCTAGAAAGACGCCACGCCATTCAGCGGCTTCCGGACGAGTGTGCACATCGTTGATGTACAGCACGAGGTGTGGGAAGCCCTCGTAAAACACATTGGGTTGAACCTCGAAGGAAGCTTGCGAGCTCTTCAGCCGATCCTGTAAACGTCCGAGAGCTGCTTGCGATTTGGGTGCGATGAAAACGCCATTGGTTAACGCGAGCAGCCATGCGCCGGCGACAAAAATCGAGATGATGCGGAGAAACGACCACACTCCAATACCGCTGGCGCGCATGGCCGTGATTTCGCTGTCGGCAGCGAGGCGGCTGAGCCCGATAAGGATGCCAACCAGCACTCCCATGGGGATGGTGTAGGTGAGTGCGACCGGAACGGTATAGAAAAAGATTTCCGCAACGCTGGGCAGTGGGGCACTGTTGCGAGCGACGAGGTCTAAGATTCGGCCAAGATCACGGGTAAACAAAACAAACGTGAATACCACTACACCGATCGCCGCGTGCGATAGCACTTCTTTCAGGATGTAGCGGGTCAGGATCCGCATGGAATCTCGTCGGCGTTTACTTTCTGGAGTCTAGCACGGCGAGGAATGCTGCTTCGACGTACAAGGATTTGGACCTGCCTGGAGTGAACTGCAAACAATTGCGAGTCTCTGCTGCCGGTGTGCAGGAAGTTCCGAACACAGAAAGAATTCTGTCCAAGTCATTGCGGCGGCTAGTTCCCATTTCGCAGATGATCTGGTAGGGTCATGAGCGGTCAACATTCACAACCCGTAGTTTTAGGCGTGACATCCAAGCTGCGAAGGTCTCCCCCATGACCCGACCTACATTGCTCTGCGCTGATGACGATACTGCAGTTCGCGAGTTGTACCGAATTCTTCTCGACAGCTATGGCTATGACGTGATTGTGGCCGAGGACGGCTACCACGCTTTGAAACTCTTCCATGCAAACAACGTAAGTGCGGTGATTCTGGATTACGAGATGCCCGGCTTGCGTGGAAGTGAAGTCGCGGCCGAGATCAAGCGCCACAATCCTGACACGCCGGTTCTGATCGTCTCGGGGTGCCAGTCTGTGGTCGAAGACGCGCCCAGATTTGTTGACGCGGCGTTAGCGAAAGGGGCGCCTATCGCTCGACTTCTTGACAAGATCGAGACGCTGTTGAACGTTGCACGTTCCCAGGCCAGGCGCCCGTCATTTGCGCGCGAGTTTGTGCCTCTTGGTTCCGCGCTAGCGACGGTAGTAATGGCAGCAGCATTGATTTCCCGTGTTTGGAAGTAACCGAACGCGCTGTTGTCTCAGCTTCGCTTCAAAAACAGCGCGCCAAGCGGCGGTAAGGTCAGGTCCAGAGAATACGGGCGCCCGTGCGTGGGGATGGCCTCTGCTTCTCTCCCTCCCATGTTTCCCACATCGCTGCCGCCATAATCTTTAGCATCACTGTTCAGCAATTCTCGCCAATATCCGCCAGATGGAACACCGACCCGGTAACCGATGCGGGCAACTGGCGTGAAATTGAAGAGGCCGACGATTGCGTTGTCGGGATTTGATGTCTTGCGGAGCAGCGAAATCACGCTGGCGGCGTTGTCGGCGCAATCGATCCATTCGAAGGTAGCAGGGTCATTGTCATTGCCATGAAGGGCTGCCTCGTTCCGGTACAGCCGGTTCAGACTCTCAACCCAGAGCTGCGCGCCGCGGTGTAGAGGCCGATCCAACAGATTCCAGTCAAGGCTTCTATCGTGCGCCCACTCGCGCCATTGCCCGAACTCGCCGCCCATGAACAGCAGCTTCTTTCCTGGTTGGGCGTACATGTAGGCGAACAGCAGTCGCAGGTTGGCAAACTTCTGCCAGTCGTCGCCGGGCATCTTGTCGACCAGCGAACGCTTTCCGTGGACCACTTCGTCGTGCGACAGCGGCAACACAAAGTTTTCGGTGAAGCTGTACAGCATGCGGAAGGTGAGCTGGTCCTGATGGAACTTGCGATGAATTGGATTATGGGAAAAATACAGCAAGGTGTCGTGCATCCATCCCATGTCCCATTTCATGCCAAATCCCAAACCACCTACATAGGTGGGCTTGGAAACCATCGGCCATGCTGTGGATTCCTCGGCGACGGTTTGTACATCGGGATGTTCTTTATAAACCTCGGAATTGAACCGGCGTAGGAAATCGATCGCGTCGAGGTTCTCGCGGCCGCCATACTTGTTGGGGATCCATTCGCCTTCCTTGCGGGAATAATCCAGGTAGAGCATGGAAGCTACCGCGTCCACCCGCAGCCCGTCCGCATGATATTTGTCCAGCCAGAACATGGCGCTGCTCATCAGGAAGCTGCGTACCTCATTCCTCCCGTAGTTGAAAATGTGGGTTTTCCAATCGGGGTGAAAACCTTGGCGCCAATCGGAATGCTCGTAGAGATGCGTTCCGTCGAAGTAAGCCAGCCCGTGGCTATCAGATGGGAAGTGCGACGGTACCCAGTCGAGATAAACGCCGATCCCGTGCTGGTGCAGGTAGTCGATCAGATACATGAAATCCTGCGGAGTTCCGTAGCGCGCGGTCGGAGCGAAATACCCGGTGGTCTGATATCCCCAGGAGCCATAAAAAGGGTGCTCCATGATGGGAAGAAATTCGACGTGGGTGAATCCCAAGCGATTGACGTAGTCAGCCAATCGGGGAGCCAACTCTCGATAGGTAAGCGGGCGGTCGTGCTCCTCGGGAACTCTCATCCAGGAGCCGATGTGAACTTCGTAGATGGAATGCGGTGCTTGGAGTGAGTTGGCGGAATGCCGACGCTGCATCCAGTCGTGGTCCTGCCAGTCGTAGGCCAAGTCCCAGACGACGGACGCGGTGTGCGGGGGAGCCTCATGAAACAGCCCGACCGGGTCCGCTTTGTCCACCCGGTATCCACCGTAGTTGGACGCAATGTGAAACTTGTACAGCTCTCCTTTGCCCAGCCCGGGGATAAACCCCTCCCAGATTCCGGAACTACCGCGCGGGTGGAGGGGGTGGGAAGAGTGACTCCAACCGTTGAAATTGCCGGCCACCGTGACCTGGCGAGCAGCTGGCGCCCAAACGCTAAAGGAAACGCCGGGCTCGCCATTGGCATTTACAAGATGAGCTCCCAGCTTGTCGTAAATGCGGTAGTGACTGCCCTCGTTGTACAGGTAGAGGTCCTGGTCGGTGAGCAGGCTGAAATCGTGTCGTGGTGGAGCTGTGGTCGCCATCCTTTGCGTTTCCTAGTCTAGCCTACTGGCATAGAACCATATTGGATGCACTTTTGTACCGGGGGTACCATGTTGCTGCTTTCCCGCCGGGGCTGCATGCTAGACTCTTTTTTCACCATTTGCCTGCTGAGGATCGTCGCGGTTAATGCCTGTCTTACGCTTAGTGGTTCTCTGGCACCAGCACCAGCCGTTTTACAAGGATTTGGTTTCCGGTGAATACCGGATGCCGTGGGTTCGCCTGCATGCTCTCAAAGATTATTACGGAATGGTTAAACTGCTGGACGAGTTTCCCCAGGTTCATCAGACTTTCAACCTTGTTCCGTCGCTGATCACGCAAATTCAAGACTATGTCGCCGGAACAGCGCACGATCCTCTTCTTCAATTAGCTGCCAAGCCTGCCCGCGAATTGACACCCCAGGATCGGCGAGCGGCCCTGCAATACCTCTTCCAGGCCAATCCCGTCAACATGATCGGCCGCTACCCACGCTATCGTGCGCTGTGGGAGCGCTACAGGGGGTCTGGCGATTCGCCGGAACGCGCGGAAAAGTTCTTCTCCCCCCAGGATTTCACCGACCTCCAAGTCCTATCGCAAATCGCCTGGTTTGACGAATTTTTCCTCCAGCAGCCTGAAATTGCGGAACTGATCAAGAAAGGCCATAACTTTTCGCTGGAGGACCAGGCCTATGTGGTTCGTTGCGAGAGGGACCTTATGGCAAAGGTGCTCCCCGCACATGCCGATGCCGCAAAGCGGGGCCTGATTGAAATCTCGACCTCCCCCTTTTACCACCCCATCTTGCCTCTGGTTTCCGATACTGACATGGGGGCCGTCTCGACACCCGGGCTGCCCCTGCCTCAGAACAGGTTCCGCCATCCGGAAGACGCACGTGAGCAACTGTTGCGCGGCCTCGACCTGCACGAGCGCGTGTTCGGAGTTCGTCCGAAAGGAGTGTGGCCTTCGGAGGGTAGCGTATCGGACGAGGTTATCCAGATTGCCAGCTCGCTTGGGGTGCGGTGGATGGCGACCGACGAAGGCGTACTCGGCCGCAGCATTGGGGTCTTCTTCTCACGTGATGGTCAAGGTCGTCTTGACCAAGTGGCTGCGGAGCAGCTCTACACCGTCCAGCGTTACGAACGGGACACGACTGAAATGCATTTGCTGTTTCGCGATCACACGCTTTCCGATCTGGTTGGGTTCGTTTATTCCGGAATGCCGGCAAAAGAAGCGGCACAGCACCTCATGCAGAACATCAGGCAAGCTGCCGAGCCGGTACTGCAGAGTGGACGTGACGCCGTAGTCCCCATCATTCTGGATGGCGAGAACGCGTGGGAGTATTACCCGGAATCCGGGCGGGAGTTCCTGCGGCGCTTTTATGACGCACTCGAGAAAACGCCCGGTGTAGAAGCGGTGACCGTGTCAGAAGCCATTGCGCGGCACACAAGAAAGCCGACGTTGAAATCAATCGTGCCAGGCTCCTGGATCAATGCAAACTTCAATGTGTGGATCGGCGCACCCGAGGATAACCGCGCCTGGGACTACCTCTATCATGCGCGCAACTTCTACACCGAGGCAGCGCCTCGGGCCAGCGAAGCACAACGTAAGCTGGCTATGGAGGAGTTGCTGATTTCCGAAGGCAGCGATTGGAACTGGTGGTACGGCCCGGAGCATCACACAGCCAACGACCGCGACTTCGACGAGCTGTATCGCAAGCATCTTTCGAACGTGTACCAAGCGCTGGGCGCGAGCCCTCCGGACTACCTGGCACAACCCATCGCAGGCGCCGCCGGCCGGCCATCCTTCATTCCCCAGACCGCCTACATTCATCCGCGGGTGGCCGGAGACATGGTTCGTTACTTCGAGTGGATCGGGGCGGCAATGTATACCTCGGACCAGCGCTCCGGAGCCATGCACGGCAAAAGCTTTCTGCTGGATTCGGTCTATGCCGGCATTGATGAAAACAATGTTTACGGGCGACTCGACTTTGTCGAACAAGTGCCGAGCGAAGCTTTCGAATTGGTCGTGAACATTGAGTCGTGGGCGGTTCAGAATCAGCGCCCACGCGGCGTACTTAGGCTCGATGTGGCAGCGCACGATCGCGCAATTTCCAGTTGGCGCGTCTCCGAATCAGCAGAAGAGAAAGTGATTGCTTCTTCGGATAGCAACATCGGTGACGTAAAGATCGTATTGGCTCGCAATTTCGAGTTCAGGTTGCCGTTGCGATGGTTGCTGGCTGCCCCGGTTCCGGCAACCGATCATGTGGGCAAGGCGGCCGGTCCGGTTGCTACGAAGCTGCGGCTTCGGTTCAGCTTGTGGAAAAACAATTTACCCGCCGACGCTTTGCCTCTGGAAGGTTGGATCGAACTCGCCTTATTGCCCGAAGAAGAGCTGGCCGCCATGGCGTTTTGAATCACTTCCCGGGTTCGGTTCGCTGGGACGTGGGGCATTTCCGTTCGGTGGAGATGGAAATTAAGAAGCCGGAGGGTTCCGCCCTCCGGCATGATTCAACAGGGGAGAACTGCGTCACTCGCCCGAACTGGCTGAACTCAGCGTCATTGGCCGATTCAACTCCATAACCAATTCTGTACCTGCGGGGAGAGTCGCCGATCTATGCTTTGAAAACCAATGCGCCACGGTAGCGGTCGCGCCAACAATTCCGCCCACCAGCACGCCCTTTCCGCCGCCCGCCAAACCCCCGATGACCATTCCGCCGGCCGTTCCGGCACCCACCTCCATCAAGTCTCCGCGGTCGTGCCCAGCGCCCTTGAACTGACCTTCTTCGTTCACGTCGGTACCATTGCGCAAACTTGTATCGACCACAGTAGCGCTAAGCGCAAGCCTCTCGCCGTTCGGCAGAACAACGGTATCCGGCGATAGCCCGATCGTGGGCTTCCCAGTAATTCTGCGCGGCTCATTAACTTTTGTGACGCGACCGCTGACAGTGGCACCGATCGGGATCAGCGTCTTCCCATCTACCACGACCGGCTCGGTGACTCTTCCGGAAAACGGATCACCGTTTTTATTCATGAATGTAGCGAGCGTAGTCTCGAGCTTTACTTTAACGGCGGTGCCGGCCGGTAGTGCTGTGCTGTTTTGGGCCACGGCACCGGACGCCAGCAACAGACTACCGAGAACGACTGCAACTTTCCTCATGCTTCCTCCTTGCGCCTTCACTGTTGTTCCGATTCAAACGAACTCACAAAATCCGGAGCGCCTCCAGCATTGGCTCTACTGGTGCGCGATCCAACTGGTTTTTTCCCCGATACACGTACCGGACTGTTCCTTGCCGGTCGATTACCAGCGTTGCAGGATGCGCAATGTTGAAGGCGTCCGTTCCAACGCGGTGATACAAGCCGTAGGCGCGTGTTACAACGCGGTCCTCGTCGAGCAGAAACGGAAATGAAATCGGGTGTTCTTCAAGAAATTTGACCGGCTTGAACATTCCATCCCGCTTCTCTGCGGCGATATAAACCAGCTGCGCTCCCGTGGCTTTGATTTCACCTTTGACTGACTCCAACTGAGTCATGCGTTTTACGCAGTTCGGTCACCAGGTTCCGCGCAGGAACTCGACTATCAGCGCACCGGTTGCGAGCAGTCCGGAGAGCGAATACTCGTCCTGACGATTCGCGGCGCGTAAGTTGAATTCCGGCGCACGCGTTCCGACCCGAAGCGTCGCGGTGTAGTCCTGCATGTTGATTCGACTTTAGAGCAGCGCAGAAACCGGAAACAATAACTGCTGCGGCACATGAATCAGCGTAGGCAAGACGCACGGAGGCGGCCATCGCTGACGGTAGGCAATTCACTTCGCTATAATCGAAAGTTTTCAGACTCATTCATGGCGCGCGACTATAGAGGTGTTGGTGAGCTGACCGGACGGAATCTTACCGTGAATATTTCCTCTGGGCGCGTGGTTGCGGCTTCTGATGTGCCTAAATCGGAGAACAAGGAACTTATGCAAGATACAAGTATTGCTGCCATTGTCGCGCGCGAGGTTCTCGATTCACGAGGAAATCCCACGGTTGAAGCGGAAGTAAGCCTGGCGGGAGGTGCAACCGGTCGCGCGATTGTTCCTAGTGGGGCCTCCACGGGAGAACACGAAGCAGTGGAATTGCGGGACGGCGACGCTCAACGGTATCTGGGTAAGGGTGTACTGAAGGCCGTTGAGAACGTGAATGGTGAAATTGCGGACACGTTAGCTTCTATGGACGCCGCCGACCAGAGGGCTCTCGACGACAAGATGATCGAACTCGATGGTTCTGAGAACAAGGGGCGCCTTGGGGCGAATGCCATCCTCGCCGTGTCGATGGCCGCTGCTCGTGCTTCGGCCAATGCGTTCGGAATGCCCCTTTATCGGTATCTCGGCGGCGCGGGTGCCAACATCCTGCCCACTCCGATGATGAACATCCTGAACGGTGGAGCACACGCCGACAACAATGTCGATTTCCAGGAATTCATGGTCATGCCGGTGGGCGCCGAGTCCTTTTCGGAGGCGCTGCGCTGGGGAGTCGAAGTGTTCCACACCTTAAAGTCGGTGTTGAAGAAACGCGGGTATAACACCGCGGTAGGCGACGAAGGGGGATTCGCCCCTTCCGTGAAGTCGAACGTGGAAGCCATTGAAGTAGTACTTGAAGCTATTCAGCAGGCCGGTTACAAACCGGGCGAGGAGATCGCGATCGCTCTCGACCCGGCGTGCAGCGAACTTTACCAGGATGGGAAGTACGTTTTTAAGAAGTCCGACAAGTCCTCCAAGAGTTCCGAGGACATGGCCCGCTACTGGGGCAAGTGGGCGCGCGATTACCCGATCGTTTCTATCGAAGACGGTTTGGCCGAAGACGATTGGGATGGCTGGAAGGTCCTGACGGATGAGCTCGGCGGCAAAATCCAACTGGTCGGCGACGATTTGTTTGTCACCAATACCGAGCGCCTGCAAGAGGGAATTGACCGCGGAGTTGCCAACTCGATCCTTATCAAGGTCAACCAGATCGGTACTGTGAGCGAGACGCTGGATGCGATCGATCTTGCGCGGCGAAATGGTTATACGTCGATCATTTCGCACCGGTCTGGCGAAACCGAAGACACGTTCATCGCCGATCTGGCGGTTGCGACGGGAGCCGGCCAGATCAAGACCGGCTCAGCTTCGCGTACAGACCGAATTGCCAAGTACAACCAGTTGCTTCGAATTGAAGAAGAGTTGGGCGGGGCAGCACGCTTCCTAGGATTAAAAGCACTGAATTACAACGCCGCCAGCGATTAGTCGGCCAGCAAGGGAACCCCATGGGTCCTTGTGCACGTGTCCAATCAATCAGTTTTTGCAGGAGCTTATGCCACGTCCTAAACCGTTGGTCCTCGTTATCCTGGATGGCTGGGGTTACAGTCCGAAGACTGAGGCGAACGCTATTGCGTTGGCCCGCAAGCCAGTGTACGACCGTCTGCTGCGCGAATATCCGAACACTTTGATCCATACCAGCGGCAAGTACGTGGGGCTGCCGGACGGGCAGATGGGCAACAGCGAAGTCGGACATCTCAATATCGGCGCCGGGCGAATCGTCCACATGGATATCACCCGCATCGATCTGATGATCCAGAACGGCACCTTCTTTTCCAACCCAACCCTGCTAGGAGCAATGAACCACGCACGGGCAGGAGGCCGGCGCCTGCATCTTTTCGGACTGGTTTCCGATGGCGGCGTTCATTCACAGCAAGAACACCTCTACGCGCTCCTCAAGATGGCCAGGGAGAATGGTGTGGAGCAGGTTTTCGTTCATGCCTTCATGGACGGGCGCGACACGTTGCCTACTAATGGCGCGGGTTACTTACAGCAACTTCAGCAAAAGATGCGCGAGTATAACGTCGGCAAAATCGCCAGCGTGAATGGCCGGTATTATGCGATGGATCGCGACCGCCGTTGGGAGCGAATCGCCAAGGCGTTCAGTGCCATGGTGGATGGAGTCGGTGAAGGCGGGAAATACACCGATCCGGTTCAGGGCGTAAAAGAGTCCTACAACAAAGGCGTAACCGACGAATTCATCTTGCCGTTCGTTTGCACCGAGGCCCGCAACGAGCCGCTCGCGACGATCCGCGACGAGGACTCCTGCATCTGTTTCAACTTCCGTGCCGACCGGGTTCGTCAAATTACTCGGGCACTCACTCGCAACAGCGGTTTGAATCCGCAAGGCGGCCGTGATCTGGCGGGAGCCGAAGATCTGGATGCGATGATCCCGCGCGATCGGGCGCCGCATAGTCTGCATTACGTTTGCATGACGCAGTACGACAAAAATTTCAGCTTGCCGGTGGTCATCCCGCCGGAGTCTCTCGACAACATCCTAGCCAACGTTATGGCGCAGATGAGCCTGCGTAATCTTCGCGTCGCCGAAACCGAGAAATACGCGCACGTCACGTACTTCTTCAATGGAGGCGTGGAGCAACCCTTTCCCGGAGAAGACCGCAAGCTGGTGCCCTCACCCAAAGTGGCAACCTACGACTTGAAGCCGGAGATGAGCGCACCGGGAATCGCGGATACGGTCGTAAAGGCAGTTGAGGAGGGGACGTTCGACGTTGTCATCGTCAATTTTGCCAACGCGGATATGGTCGGGCACTCCGGCAAGATTGAACCTACGGTGAAAGCCGTGGAGACTGTCGATGCCTGCCTCGAACGAATCGAGCGCGCCATACGGCAAAAGGGCGGTGCCATGCTGATCACGGCAGACCACGGAAATGCCGAGATGATGATCGATCCTGTGACGGGCGGGCCGCACACGGCGCACACAACCAATCCGGTGCCCTTTGTCGTTGTCGCGGAAAACTCGAAGGGGATTTCCCTCCGTCCGGACGGGTCGCTGCGAGACATCTCGCCGACGGTATTGGGGATGCTCGGCCTTCCGCAGCCGAAGGAAATGACGGGTCAAGATCTGCGCGTCGAGCAGTTTAAGAGATGACAAATAGTGTGCTCGTGCAAGTGTCCTTCCCACCACGGCGAAGAATCCGGTTTTGATTCTTTTGCGGCCTGGAGCTGACGACCCCGATGAAAGTCCTCATTGTCCTTCATCACCGCTTCGAACTGTGGACGGCGCCGGCGTGGGTGGCAGACCGTCTGCGGCAAGAGTTCCCGCGCATTGAAGTGGTACACCTGGACAACTACGATCGGGTCGAAGACGAGCTTCGGGACGCAGAGGTGGCCATCGCTTGGTCGCTCCGTCCCGAGCAGTTAGCAGTTGCCGAAAAACTCCGTTGGATCCACTCGCCTGCGGCAGCCATACACCAATTGCTCTTTCCTGAACTCGTAAACAGTGACGTGATCCTGACTAATGCGCGGGATGTCCACGGTCCTGTGGTTGCCGAACACGTCCTCGCTCTCATCTTTGCGCTGGCCAAGAAGATTCCCGATGCAGTCCGCTTCCAGCAACGGCATGTGTGGGGACAAGAATCGCTGTGGGGTGGCTTCCCGCGGCCAAGGGAGATCGCCGAAGCAACACTCGGTCTCATCGGACTTGGCAGTATTGGGCGCGCGGTGGCGCGGAGTGCCTCGGGTCTTGGGATGCGGGTGCTGGCGGTCCGCGAGCATGCCGAAAAGCCAGTTCCCGAGGGAGTCGAACGCGTCCTCGGCAGTTCAGAGCTGCCTTGGTTGCTCGAGCAATCCGACTACGTGGTCCTGGCCGCTCCGGTGACAGCGGCCACCCGGGGCCTGATGAATTCCGAGCGGATTGCCATGATGAAGCCTGACGCGTGCCTGATCAACGTGGGGAGAGGGTCGCTGGTTGATGAGTCAGCATTGGCGGAGGCTCTCAGGGGAAAGAAACTCGGCGGGGCGGCGCTCGACGTATTCGAGAAAGAACCTCTGCCCGCCGAATCTTGTCTGTGGGACCTCGATAACGTGCTTATCACACCTCACAGTGCAGGCTTGACCGACAAGCTGTGGGACCGCCATTACAAGTTGATCCGGGAAAATCTTCGACGGTATCTGGCGAATGAACCGCTACTCGCCGTGGTGGACAAGCGCCAGGGCTATTAGCCGCTCCAAGCCCGCTGCAACCCCAGAGACCCACAATTTATTGCTACACCTTGGTAACTGGAGAGGAAACCAAGGTCGCGGGAAAATAGAATCTCCCATGGATCCTGATCAACAGGTACAGCCTCGCTCGATGATTCGGCTCTTGTGGCAACATGCCCGGCAGTCATCCGCGCGCATCCCCACGAAGGGGTGGATCGCCGCCGGAACCGTACTTGTTGTGGGTCTCCTGCTCATACTGCATGCCAGCATTTCCAAGGACGCGACACTTCGCTTTCGCCTTCAACATACCTTCCACAGCGCCCAGGTCTCGCTGTGGATTGATGGCGATCTCACCTACTCCGGGAAAGTGATGGGAGCGCCGCGGAAACGCTTTGGTGTCATCCCTGATGGATCTATGGTAGGAACCGTATCCCAAGTGATTCCGGTCTCCTCGGGTCGCCACCGGATCAAAGTTCGAGTAGAACCCGATGACGGCAATGTCCAGGAAGCCGTCATTGGCGGGGAGTTCCAAAGCCACGCGGAAGAGAACCTAACGGCCAGCGCTAAAGACGGTGGAGTTTCTCTATCGTGGGCGCAAGAACGAAACGCAGTACGCGAGAGCGCGGCAGCGGGCGCCAGTTCGTCCGACTCGTCGGGTTTTGGCCATTACGTAAGTTGGCTGTTATTAACCATGGCGGGTTCACTGATCTCCGCATTGACGGGGTACGCAGTGAAGGAAGTGCCCGCCATTCTTCGCAATCGTCAAAACCCGGCGGCTAAGTCAACCGCAGCCGGAAGTTAGCCGGCCAAAGCTCCACCATTCGGACGTTCCGAGGGATTGTCGCTGGTCGACGGTCTCTCGCCATTGAACTGCTGAATGACGTGGTAACACTCGCAAGCAGCGTTTTCCAGGGCTTCTCGGTTCAGGATATTCACTTTCCCTCGTGAATATCGAATGATTCCTGCCCTTTGAAGTACCCCGGCAGCGAGCGTGACACTGGGGCGCCCGGCGCCGAGCATCTGCGCGAAGAACTCGTGCGTCATCGGCAGCATGTCGGACTCCGTGCGATCCTGGCACATCAGCATCCAGCGGGCTAGCCGCTGCTCGATTTCGTGCAGCCGGTTGCAAGCGGCAAGCTGCGCTACTTGCATGCCTTGTAATTGGGCATAGCGATTCAGCATCTGGCGAAGCTGCCGGGTTGAACTGAGCAGTTCGACCAGAAACTCGGCCCGTATGCCCACGCCATCGCCGGGAATCTGCACAATGGCACGATAAGGGCTCCGCCGTAAGCCGACGGCCAACGGCGCCCCTACCCAGCCTTCCTTGCCGACTACCCCGACCTCGACACTTCGTCCATCTTTGGTGTGGACCACCAACGACGCCATGCCCTTATTGAGAAACCATGCGTGCTGAATGCCCTCGCCGGACTCATGCAGGCTCTGATGATAAGTCAATTGGGAGTATTCCAAATGCGGACGCAAGGCTTGGAATTCATGTTCCGGAATGGCCAGAAGAATTTTGTTTTGTATAGGGTTGCCGCTCGGGTCTGTTCTCCCGACTAGCTGCGGACCAAGCTTGGCTGACTCTTCTCGAATCGAGTTTAGATTGGCATTCTCGGTCGCCACAAACGCTCCTTAACTACACCTTTTGAGCACTCCCTTACGAAACGGCTTGGATGCGGCTGAGGAGCTCCGTGTAGGCACGCCTTTTAACGGAATTCAGAACTATCGTCTCCCGGAAACGTAGGGTGTCATACACTGGCGTACGAGTTTTTCTACCGCGAAACCCTTAGAGAACGAAATTGCCCAAGCAACGGGAGCGAGGGGTTACACGTCAAGACCGATGGATCTCATCAGTGCCAGTCCATTGCTCTTGGTGACAACTCCGGGCCTTAACTGGTAGTCGAAGCTGATGCGTCCGTCATGCAGCTCATCTTGAAAATGAACGTTGCAGACCTGGTGGCCGAATGAGCGTTCAATTTCGGCTAAGGCAAGGTCGTGCGTGGTAACCAATCCAATCGCGCCTCGTTGAACGAGTGCGTGAAGGAGGCCCTCTGCTCCAATCTGCCGGTCCTTGGAATTTGTGCCCTGTAGCAGTTCGTCAAGGAGGAAGATCAGGTCGGGTTTGTGAGTCGCGAGCTCCCAGATCTGCCGAAGGCGTTTGATCTCCGCATAGAATCTGGAGCTCCCCTCCTGCAGTGAATCATTCACCCGGATACTGGCCCCCACTTGCAAGTTAGTGAGCCGGAGCCGTGCTGCCCGAACCGGCGCGCCCGCCATGGCCAGAACAGCGTTCATCCCGACAGCACGCAGCAGAGTGCTCTTACCTGACATGTTGGATCCGCTAACCAGCAATACCCGCGTATCGCGATTTAGACGGACGTCGTTGGAGACGCAAGTGATCGCCGGCAGCAGGGGATGGGCAAGCGCCTCCGCTTCAAAAATTGCGGGCCCTTCCTCGAATTCCGGGAAAGGGTCGGATGGATGCTCGTAGCTGTAGGCGGCGAGGGACAAAACGGCCTCAATTTCTCCGACCGACTCCAGCCATCCGCGTACTGCGTTCCCGTGCGCACGGCGCCAGTTTTCCGCTGCGATCGCGACCTGGAGGGAATACATGAGGGGAACATCCAAGATCCTGAGGAACAAGTTTTCTCGCGACATGCTCCAGTCCACGATTTTTCGCAATCTGGCAATTGCTCGCGAGCTGGGCACTTGATGGGAAGCCAGGGTCGCCGCAATCTGGCGCATTCGCGCGGCTGTGAAGGTCTCGCGTTCAAAGCGGGCTAAGATGGCGGACAGCAGGTCCAGACTCTCGAAGGTGTGCTCAGTCTGGTGGAGGACTGAATCGAGCCGATGTCGCAAGCGGTATGTAAGTATTGCCTCGACGGCAATTACCAAGAGAAAGGGAAGAGCTCGGTCCCACATCGCCCATACGATCGCCGTCGCGATCGCACCCGCGGCAAGAACAATCCCCATGGCGCGATAGCTCTTGGGCAACACATTCGGACTCTCAGCCCAATCCAAAAGCTCAGGCGGATGCACTCCTACGCCTGCATCTTCGCCGAGTACCGCTAGCGTTTCTCTTAGGTCCAAGCGTGGGCGCAGGTCGGCGACGGCGTCTTGCCTAGCAAGGATTTCTGCGGTGGGCGCCGGTGACAGGAGCCATCGCGCGAGCGTGTCCTCTCCCATGCGTGTTCGAGCCGTGGAGAGTAACTGGAACAGGCCGCCACGCCCGAACAGATCGAGGTCCGATGCATAAACGTGGTGGCCATCGGCAAAACGATCTCCGGTTTCGCCTACGCCGGTCCAGTCGTCGCCGATTCGCGCCAGGCCTATCCGGTAGAAATTCGAGGCGCGCTCCGCGAGTATGCGGGCCCGCAGGATTCGCGAGTGGTACGCGACCAAGAGCGCGAAAATGCTCAGGGGAATGGCCAGCCAAGCCGGCGACATGATATGACGCGCCAGAGCCAGCCAGGCAATTGCCACGCCCACAAAGAAGATCAGCAGTCGTATGTTGCCGATGAGGAAATGCCGACGGTCGTGCTCAACGACTTGCGCCGCCCGGGCTTTGAGCCGTTCCGAATATTCGTTTGCGGGAGACACCGATTACAAATCTACCAAACGCTCCATGCGGCGACGGATTAGCAAGAGCGGGGCCACGCAAAAAGAAGGCGACCCATTTCGGGCCGCCTACCAGTGAAGAACCGACTACTTGGTGCAGCTGTCGCTGACCATTTGAACGTCGGTTGGCTTGAGATGACCGTGCTCGGCGTTGTCCTTCTTAATCCCTGAGTCCTTGGCGACATCCTTCGTATCTTCCTTCAGGTTGTGCATGGTCGAGCCGGACACCGCACCGGTGACACGCACCTGATGTCCCACGTGGGCCGCGAGATCGACTGCGCTGTTGCTCTTCATCTCCCAAGTGCTTCCATCGGTTCCGTTCAACTGGAACTCATCGGCGCTGTCGCCTTTCGCGAGACAGCCGGTTATGGTGCGTACCGAGTCTTTCGATTTATCCGCGGCGTTGTCTTGCGCCAGGGCCCACGCGCTCAGCAGACCCACGAACAGCGATAACATCAGCAGCTTCTTCATGCTTTCCTCCTCAAGGAAAGAAATTTATGGACCGAGAAACGCAGCTAAGAAGCTGACCAGGGCTGGAAGGTTGTAATCGTTGCTTGCTGACTGGAGGCTAAAGAGGCCTTTGGCTTGGCGGTAAATCGCTCGCCACCAGCATCTTAGGTGCGCCGAGGCACGAAAGCTGACATTCGCTACTGCTCAGGACCGGGAGAGTTCACCCAACAGCGCTTCCTGCTGTCGTACGGCCAGGTCGTCAATGCGTTGCATAACCATCAAGTATGCTGTCCATGCAAGTGCGGCCAAAAACAGGAACAACACAGTTGCCGCCCAGTACCCACCGACCTGTCGACTCAGGTAAAGGACAGCGCCTCCAATCGAGAACACGGCGAGTTGAACGCCGAAGCTAACCAATACACCGGTCTGCGATGCGCGTTGTCGGCCCAAAGCCCCGTAGTCGACCTTTTTCGGCGCATAAAGCGATAGCAAGTTTCCCGCAAGAAAGTTCACAGGGGCGGCGAATGCGATTCCGGTCAACGTGGCCATGGCGATCGCCAACGTTGGGGGCTTGAAGAAGAACGAGACCGCAACCCAAACCAGGACTACTTCGAAAACCAGAACAGCTGCGTGAGAGAGGTTCTTGGCGGCCACGATCTGCCGAAAAGACACGGGAGAGGCAAAAAACATCTGCAGGCCAGAACCGTCTGCTCCGAACGTGTTGTAAACCAAGTTCGTTAGCAGAAGTAGGGAATAGGCAGCTCCAACCGGAAACGCAAGATTGGGAGCCCGGGTCAAGAACTGACCGGCTTCGCGCGACCCGCCCGGTCCGAGCCGAAAAATCAGCAGCATGAAGCCTGGCACCAGCAGCGTGAAAAGCATAGGGCCACTGCGAAGCAAGTACCGGAACTCCTTCTCAAACACTGCCGCAACCGGTGCTGATAGTCCGGCGAGGTTCCATGATGGGCGGACAACTGGCCTCCCACCTGAAGCACTTCTTCTCACCGAGGTCTCGCTCAGGTTTTCGCCCCGGAATTGCTTGTGTAGCCGGAGGTGCAACAGCCAGAGAAACACCCCGCCGTACGCGCACAACAGGAGGAAATAGCTGAGTCCGTTTGCGAGAGAGTGGTTCGACCATCCTGCAAGGGATGCGCCCGCGGCCCCTGGGGGGAGCAGCCTTTGTTCCGGTGAAAGCTCTTGCGCGAGCACGGCGGCGTGGGGTGCCGTTCTCCGGCCATAGCGACTCAAAAGTGGTCCGATCAGTTGACCGCTGAGGGCGAGAAGAAGAACCACGACGCCGAAGATCTCCCGTGTCTTACGCTGTGCTAACCAGCGCTCCACCCAGGCAAACACGAGGCGCGCGAGTGAAATGTTGACCAGTGCAAAGCCCAGTCCCACTAAGATCGCCCAAGGCAACAACGCGGGTTTCGCAATTCCCACACCGATCGCAATAGCGGAAAGCCACAGCAGACCCAGCGCGGTGCTTACGTCCAAGGATCCATAGGCGATCCTCACCAGAAAGTACGACCGGTAACTCAGAGGGAAGCGCAGCAAGGTGGAGGGATCCAGCGCTTCAGAAAACGCGGTGGCCATCACTGGGAAGAGCTGCCAGAACAGGAAAACGGGCCAGAACAATACTGCCATCCATTGGGCGCGGCCGTTAGAGACGAAGTAGTACGCACTGCTCCCCAGGGCGGCGGCGCCGGCAATGCCACCGAAACCGAAGAACAAACCCATGAAGATCCGGGAAGCCAGCTCGAGGGAGCCGCGGCGAGTTCTGAGCGAGTAGACGAACGCACGCCATCGGATATGGGCAATAGCCGCAAGCTGCGCGCGAACTTGTCGGGCACTTAGCCCAGCCACGACAACTCCTGTTCGGCAGCGCGAGGTTCGCCAACAATACGGAGAAAGAGTTGTTCGAGGGTCAGGGTCTCGCCAGAGGAGACCATATCACCGGAAGCCGCAATGCCAGCCCGAAGCTCCTGCAGCGACCCCTGGGCGACGAGGCGTCCTTGATGGATGATGGCAACGTGACTGCAAAGGCGCTCAACGATCTCCAGGACATGGGAAGTCAAAAAGATGGTTGCGCCGCGAGCGATCATGCTCTGCAGCATTGCTTTCAGGGTGCCGGCTGCGATCGCGTCAACACCTTCGAACGGCTCATCGAGAAACAGCACCTTTGGCCCGTGGATCACGGCCGCGGCCAGTGCGAGTTTCTTTTGCATGCCATGCGAATAATCGGTGACAAGCTTCTTAGGCTCATTCGCCAGGCTCATGAATTCAAGCAGCTCGGCGGCGCGATTTGCGGCGGTTTGGCGATCCAACCCGTACATGCGACCTACAAAGTTCAAGTATTCCGCACCCGTGAGGCGGCCCAGTAGACCCATGCCTTCCGGCACTACGCCAATTTGACGTTTGACTTCAATGGGGTGCGATAGTAAGTCACTGCCAACGATTTCAATTCTGCCCGAGGTCGGGGCGAGCAGGCCGGTGAGCATCTTTATGGTAGTGGATTTCCCTGCGCCATTGGGGCCCAGGAAGCCGAAGAACTGGCCAGACGCGACCTCGAGATTTACATCACAGACCGCAGTAAAGTCCCCGAAGCGACGGGTCAGTCCAATCGTGCGGATGGCTGAAGCATTCATGGAGACTTTTTCGACTGTAGCACAGGGCCGCGATCGTTCCCCTCGAGCGTAGATTGCTGCTACTCGTGTCAGGCATTATGATGGAGACATGAATTTGGGTTTTCCAGAGATGATCTTCATCTTCTTTCTGGCCCTGATTATCTTTGGGCCAAAGAAGTTACCCGAGATCGGGCGGCAGATCGGAAAGGCCTTGAACGAGTTCAAGCGAGCCAGCAACGAGTTCAAGGCCCAGATCGAAGCCGAGATCAATAATATGGAAACCGATACAAGGTCGCAGGAGATCTTGCCGCCGGCGCGTCCCCCTGAAGGAGCGGTGCCAGCGAGCGCTGCGCCGCCACCTGCAGTTACTTCCGAACTGAACAGCAAGGCCCAAGATGCCTGAAATGGCTGCCTCCGTGCCTCCGACCGGAGAGGCACAAGAGACCATGCCCGCAATGAGCTTCCTCGAACACCTCGAGGAACTGCGGCGAAGGATCATCTACGCCATCATCGCGGTTGCTATTGGTTTTGGAGCCTGCTGGGGATATGCGGATCGTATTTACGCCATCATGCAGCGCCCGATCATGGAGGCGCTCCACCGTAATGGGATGGCGGAAAAGCTCGTCTACCTTAACCCTACCGAGCCTTTCAACCTTTACTTGAAGGTGGCCTTTCTTGCCGGTCTATTTGTCGCTTCTCCGTTTGTTCTCTACCAGGTATGGATGTTTATTTCGCCCGGGCTCTACAGGAACGAACGGCGCTATGTATTGCCCTTCATGTTCTCGACGGTGTTGCTGTTTCTGGCGGGCGGAATTTTCGGATACAAAGTTGTTTATCCCGGGGCACTGAATTTCCTGATCGAATACGGGAAACAGTTCCAGCCGATGATCACCATCGGCGAATACACGGATCTGTTTCTGACGATCATCATCGGTATGGGCGTCATCTTCGAATTGCCCATCCTTGTGTTCTTCCTTTCGCTCATGGGGATTGTCACCGCAGGGTGGATGTGGCGTAACTTCCGCTATTCGATTCTGGTGATCTTCATCATTGCAGCCATCGTGACTCCCACGACCGACATCCTAAACATGTGTCTCTTCGCTGCACCGATGGTCGGGCTATATGGAATCAGCATAGGCATTGCATTCCTCATGCACCCGGCGCAGCGGAGAAAGCGGCGTGAAAAACAGGGACGATAATGCGTCAGCCTGGATCGTCCGGATGGCGGATGCCGATGACCTCTGTTCTGCTTGCACTTGCTCTCATGCTCGGGGGTTGTCAGGGCGATAAGAGCGCCGCGACAACGACCGCGGGCGCATCTACCCAGGCGGAAACACCACAGAGCCAACCGACGGTAGCCGCTCCGCCCGATTCCGGTCCGCTTCCTCGCATCGACGCCAATCGTGCGTTCCAGTACACGAAGGAAATTACGGCATTCGGACCGCGTCCAATCGGGAGCGCCAATCACAAGAAACTTGAAAACTACATCTATTCCCATCTCAAGGGCGATGAGGTGGAGGACGATTTCTTCACCGCCGACACCCCGGCAGGGAAGCTTCCGGTGCGCAACATCATTGCAAAGTATCCCGGAACAAAGGACGGAATTATCGTCATAGCGGGCCACTACGACACGCCATATTATCTGCGGAACACTGGCTTTGTAGGCGCGAACGATGGTGGATCGTCGACCGCGTTATTACTAGAGCTTGCGAACCAATTGCGCGGCAAGAAACGCGATGGATATAGTGTCTGGCTTTTGTTCACCGACGGTGAAGAAGCCGTCAAGGAGTGGACTGCCACCGATAGCGTCTATGGAACTCGCCAGCTCGCCGAGCTGTGGCAGAAAAATGGAACCATTCAGAAGATTAAGGCCTTTCTGCTACAGGACATGATCGGCGATTCGGACTTAAGCATCGATCGCGATGAGAATTCAACACCCTGGCTCCAGGATCTTGTGTATCAGGCCGCAACGCGGTACGGATACCAGTCTCACTTTTTCGCACGAAGCGCCGCCGACCTGGACGATCACATTCCCTTTGCCAATAAGGGCGTTCCCGTCGCTGACCTCATCGACCTGAACTATGGGTACGCCAACTCTTACTGGCACACTCCGCAGGACACAATGGACAAGCTGAGTCCTAAGAGCCTGCAGATGGTCGGCGATGTGATCCTTGAAACTGTCCGGATGCTGGACGCCATTCCGAATCTGCCGGGCGGCAATCCGATCAACAAGAAGTAGCCGTCCTCGTCCTCCCTTTGCTTTTTGCCGAATTTCATTTCTAATGCGGGCCATGAACAAGCTCGCCTTGTGGGTGGTTGCCGGCTGTGTATTCCTCTCGATCAGCAGCATTGCAAGGGCACAGGATACCGCTGATCTCGACAAAGTCATGGCGGAGGTGCTGAAGCCATCGCCTGTCGAAACCAATCTTCAACAACTGACGGACCGTGTTGGTGGCCGTGTTCCGGGTACGCCCGCCATGCAGAAGGCAATCGAGTGGGGAGTTGCGGCATTCAAAGCCGCTGGCGCTGACAGCGTCCACACGGAGGAATTCAAGCTGCCAGCCGCATGGAGCGAAGGCACGACGAAGGCGTCCGTCATAGAGCCTGAACAATTCTCGGTTCGAGCTGTCTCGCTGGCCTGGGCTCCTCCTTTAGCGTCGCAGCATCGCGTACGCATCGTGGACGCGGGTCAAGGCACGTCGGCCGACTTTGCTCGCGCCGGCAACATCGAAGGAGCGCTGGTCTTCATTCACTCCGACGAGATGAAGAAGTGGGACGATCTATTCGCCGAGTACCTCAAAGCACCTGCGATTGTCGACCAGGCAGTCAAGGGCAAGGCGCTGGCTATTGCGTTTCAATCAACCCGGCCGAACGATCTCCTTTATCGGCACACGAATTCCATAAATGGCGAAGTCGATCGCATTCCCATGGTCCTCGTAGCACGTGAAGATGGGAGCCGGATAGCGCGGCTCATCGCCTCCGGCCAGGCTTTGTATGCCGACCTTAGCATCCCCAACCAAGTAGGGGGTCCTATTACTGCCAGTAACGTAATAGGAGAGATCAAGGGGAGCGAGAAGCCCGACGAAGTAGTCTTGCTCGGGGCGCACCTGGATTCCTGGGACTTGGGAACCGGCGCCCTCGACAACGGGTGCAATGCGGCCCTGGTAATTGACGCATTGCGCGCCATCAAAGCATCAGGCGTTCGACCGCGCCGGACGATACGGTTCGCGCTGTTTGCTGGAGAAGAACAAGGGATGATGGGCTCGCGCGCCTACGCTGTTGCTCACCGTGCCGAACTGGACAAAGTTGCTGGCGTGGTTATCTTCGACTCAGGAATCGGCAAGGTTACAGGCTTTTCAGTAGGCGGCCGCAAAGATGTGGTCAGCGCTGTCACGCCGCTCGTCGCTCCCTTGAAGCAGTTTGGGGCGGCTACTCTCACCACGGATGCCGAGTGGGGCACTGACAACTTCGACTTCATGCTGGAGGGCGTTCCCACTTTTGTCGCAAATCAGGAAGAAGCCAACTATCTGATCAACTATCACGCCAGTTCCGACACGTTCGATAAGGTCGACATCCCGACATTAAAGAAACATGTGGCCGAGGCTGCCGAACTTACTCTTGCGCTGGCCGACACACCCCAGCCAGTCGGGCCTCGCCTTCACCACCAGGAGATCGAGCAAACTTTCCGCGACACTCACCTCGATGACCAGTTGAAGACGTTCGGGATCTGGCAGGACTGGGAGAGCGGCAAAAGAGGACGCAAGGATTGATCCACTGGTCTGTTCGAGTCTGAGGAGTCTGCTTTTAGTATGCTGTTGGAGTTGTCGTTTAGGAAGCTTCTCATTGGCGCCCGTCTGGTGGTGAACACAGCCGTTAGCGCCTGTCACGTGTAGAAAGGTCATCAGGCCATTGCTTCTTTTCTGGATTGCCTTCAATGCCTTCGTAGCTGTAATGCTGGCGCTCGACCTGGGACTTTTCCACCGGCGCGCGCACACGGTCAAATTCCGCGAAGCAGTGGGATGGAGCCTGCTGTGGGTAGCGATGGCGGCAGGATTTGCCGTAATTGTATATTTCTGGCACGGGCGCACCGAAGCCCTCGAGTTTGTCACCGGTTACGTGATTGAGCTGTCTCTGAGCGTCGACAATCTGTTCGTGTTCCTCGTGATCTTCCGCTACTTTCGCGTCGCTGGACCAAACCAACACAAGGTGTTGTTCTGGGGAATACTCGGCGCGCTGATCATGCGATGCTTATTCATTCTGGCCGGCGTGGGTCTGATTCGGCGCTTTGAGTGGATCATCTACGTATTTGGTGCCCTTCTGATCTACAGTGGCGTCAAGTTGCTCCGACAAAGCGGCGCCGACGTGCATCCGGAGAAGAACCCGATTTTACGAGTTTTTCGGCGTTGGGTACCAGTGACAAAGGATTACGTGGGCGGCAAATTCTTCGTACGGCAACCTGGGTTGTATGCAACTCCGCTGTTCGTTGTTTTGCTAGTCGTGGAAACAACCGACATCCTTTTTGCCGTCGACTCGATTCCCGCAATACTCGCAATAACCCTGAACGCGTTCATCGTGTACACATCGAATGTCTTTGCCATTCTTGGACTGCGATCCATGTATTTTGCTCTGGCGGGCATGATGGAGATCTTTCACTATCTTCACTACGGACTCTCGGCAGTCCTCATATTTGTCGGCACGAAAATGCTTGTCTCGCACTATTACAAAATACCGACGGCCTTCGCTCTCCTCGCGGTGGCGGTCATTCTCGCCTCTTCGATTGCGGCTTCCGTTGTCTTTCCCCAGAAAAAAACCGCAAACCCCTAGCGGGTCGCCGGATTCTGCGTAGCATCGCTAGGCTATGATGTAGGGATGCTGCGGATTCCGGTCGCGGTACAACCTCGTCCTTACGAGGCACTCATAGAAAACGGTCTGATCGAGCGTGCGGGTCGCCTTCTGCGCGAGTTTTTCCCCGCAGGCAGCCGTTGCTTTGTGGTCACCGTGCCTTCGCTCCGGCGCCGCTGGGCAAATAGATTAATGGCTTCGCTGAAAGCCGCCAACTTTGAACCGAAGCTGCTCGAAATGGCCGATGGAGAGCGCCATAAACGGCTCGCAACGGTGGAACGGCTCACGGAACGACTGGTTGGGCTCGGCGCCGAGAGGAACGCGTTTATCGTGGCTCTGGGCGGTGGAGTCGTTGGTGATGTGACCGGTTTTGTGGCTTCGATCTACATGCGAGGAGTGGATGTCGTCCAGATTCCCACTACTGTGCTGGCCCAAGTCGATGCCTCGATCGGCGGCAAGACAGGAGTGAACCTGAAGGCGGGTAAGAATCTGGTGGGAACTTTTCATCAGCCAAGAGCCGTGCTGATCGACCCTGAAGTTTTGTCCACTTTACCCGACCGTGAGTTTCGCGCCGGCCTTTATGAATCGGTTAAGTGTGGCGTCATTGGGAACCCCGAACTTTTCGAACGATTCGAGGAAAGGCGGGACGGCATCCTGAAGCGCAACCGCGAAGACATCGAATACCTGATTGCCGCCAGTGTACGGCTGAAGGCTGAGGTCGTCTCGGCTGATGAGCGGGAGAACGGTCTTAGAAGAATCTTGAACTTCGGCCATACAATCGGTCACGCACTCGAAGCGCACACTCAATACCGCAAGTTTCTGCACGGCGAAGCAGTAGCGTGGGGCATGATCGCGGCGACGCATATCTCACGGGAAATTGGGAAGACCAGTCCTGCGGTCGCCGAACGGGTCCAGCAAACGGTTCTTGGCCTCGGGAAGTTGCCCAGGGTAGAAGTCCCCACTGCCAGTCTCCTACGTTTGCTCCAGTCAGACAAGAAAACCCGTAACGGCGCCGTGCATTTCGTGTTGCCGACGGAGATCGGTAGAACCGAAATCGTGAATGACGTTCCGCATGGGGCGGTCGCCAATGCGATCAGTATGATCCGCCGTCTGTCGCATTAAGCTGCTGTTTGGTTCACTTCACGGCTAATTGAATGGTGGATTCCACAACCAGAGGCGCAACTCCTGAGGGCGCGACCGACGTGACCGCCGCGTCCGCGGCTATGCGCGAGATGTTCACGTCCATCGCACCTCGTTACGACCTGCTGAACCACCTCCTGTCGATGAATATTGACAAGCTTTGGTGGCGAAGAACGGCACGGGCTTTTGCAGATGTTCTTCACCGCCCGGATGCTTGCGTTTTAGACCTGTGCTGTGGGACGGGTGACATGGCGTTTGCGCTTCGGCGACGAGCGGGAACAACAACTAGAATTCTGGGCGCCGACTTCTCCCACGCGATGTTGCAGCGTGCATCCACTAAATCGCGGGGTTCGTCGCTCGAATGGATAGAAGCCGATGCTCTATGCCTGCCTTTCGCGAGCAACAGTTTTGATTTGGTAACCTCGGCATTCGGTTTCCGTAATTTGGCCGACTACGATGCAGGTTTGCGAGAGATCCTTCGCGTTCTGAAGCCGGGGGGTCAGTGCGGCATTCTCGACTTCGGGGAGCCAAAGGGAGTCGTCGGTAGCTTCTATCGCTTTTATTTTCGCCGTGTATTACCGAAAATCGGCACCCTCGTTTCGGGCGTGAGGGGGCCGTATTCGTACCTGCCCAGATCGGTGACAAACTTTCCGGAACCAGATGAAATGTTGGAACGCATGCGCGCGGCCGGATTCGCCGAATGTGAGTGGACTGCCTATAGTTTCGGAATCGCCGGCCTGTATCGAGCGCGAAAGCGTTAAGTGGTGCTCGCCACTTCGATCGCGGGCATAGAGACCACTCCCGTCAGGCTCTCTCGGAAGGCATCGGCCACCGTATAGCGGATCACGTCGGGATAATCGTGACCAAGGAAGTGCTGCAAGCGGTCGGTGTTCATGACGCATTCCGACGTCATATAGGGCTCAATCTCAGGGGGAATCGCAGACAGGCCTCGCTTCCACGCGTAGTTCAGCATCCATCGACACGCCCAACGCCCAGGAACCCGGATCAGCTTTGACTGTGAAATCTCCACACATTCTGCAATCGTCAGTGGTTCGCCTCTTCCAGCGACGTTAAGAATGGTCAGCTTCTTGGCTTCCGGTTCGCGCCGGAGGATGTTTGCGATAAGCCGGGCGGCATCATCGACATGAACGTACTGCACTCGATTGCGAAGGTACTTTTCCCCAAACGGCAGGATGCATGGCAATCGTTTTCCCTGAGCGCGCATCTTAGCCGCACGGCGACTGGGGCCATTGGGAGTGCCTCGAAAAATCCCGACCAAGTAGTTGTCCACCGTCGGTCCAGCAAAAATGTGCGGTCTTAGGGTGTAGACGCTGCATCCGCGAAGAGACGGCGCTCTTTGCTGCACGACCTCATCGCACTCTTTTTTCTGCACTCCGTACGGATAAGTATGGGCGAGCAGAGGCGATTCTTCCGTCAGGGGACCTTCGGGGCTGGGCCCGTACGCCGATACGCTGCTGGGGAAAATGAACTTCCCGACTCCGCCCTCATCACGGTTGGCCTCAGTTATCGCTTCCATGACGCGAGCCGTTCCGGCGACATTGATTTGCCACATCCGATCGCGATCGAGCACACCAGCCCGTACCTGGTCGAGCACAAACGCGAGGTGTACGAGCGCTACCGGCCGGTGCTCCTTCAGGATGTGGTAAAGCTCGCGGCAGGAGTCTTCGCGCCCGAGGTCCATGCGGACGAAATGGACGGCACGCTCGGTTTTCGGGGGATTGACATCAATTCCAATAACCGAGAAGTCCCCGATCTGGGACAAGAGGCGAAGACCGAGGTTCCCGGATATTCCGGTGACAACTACAACTGGTTTACTGCTTTCCATTACTGTTTCGGAGGCTCCGGGTTCGAATTCGGGTTGGCGGCCGGTGAACTTGGCGTAGCGGGCTGAGCTGGCGCAACTTGCGGCGGAGCGGGAGGTTGTCCCGCTGCGGGTGGACGCATTGCACCTGCCGGCATACCCGGCATGCCAGGCGCTCCGGGGGGCGCACCAAAATACGCATCATTCAACTGCGCCTGAGCGGAAGATTCGATACTCTGCATTTCATCCTGGAACTTTTGCTGTGCCAACTTGGTGCGAATCTCTTCTTTGACTGCTTCCAGAGGCTTGGTCTGTTTAGAGACCACCTTGTACACGTAAAAACCATTTGGTTCGGCGATCACTTGCGATACTTCCCCAACCTTGAGATCGAGGACAGGCCGGTGGCTGACGGGCAGTTCGTTGCGTGTAAGCTTCCCGATGCTGGCCTGCGGAGGCGTCCCTTTCATCCCGGCCGCTTCATACGCTTCTTTTTGCAGCTTATCGAGATCCTCTCCCGCAGCTGCACGAGCGCGGAGACTATCCGCTTCCTTCTTCAGAGCGTCTTGATCAGCCTTCTGCTGTTCCGCCGACTTGACCTCCGGCTTGTCCGCCGATGCAGCTTCTACCTGCTTGTCCTTGGGAACGTATAGCCTTTGCAGGTCAGCCTGTTCGAATTCCGCGGTATTGTCCTTGTAGTATTTTGCAATCTCGGTGTCAGGAATCTTCTCGGCTTTTTCCTTTACCGAGCGAGCCAATTCCTGAGTGAGTATTTGCAGGCGGTAAAACTGCAGAACCTTTTTGAAGTTGGGATCGGCGTCAAGGCCCCTTTTGTGCGCCGCGTCGGCGAACACCAGCATCTTCGGATAACGATCGGCCAGCATCCGCTTAGTCGCAGGGTTCATGTTGGGCTGTAGCGCGTTGGCGAGCGATTCGAATTCAGCCTTGGTAATAACGGTCTTGCAAGGCCCCACGGGCTTTGCTTTGGAGGTTGCAGGTGTAGCTGTCTTGGGCGCCGATGTCTTTTCGCAAACGCCGTTTATTGTTATGACCGGAGTCGATGCCGACATCTCGGCGGCTGGGTTCGGCGCCGCCTTGCCGGCTTGTACGGCAGCGGGTGGCTGAGCAGGCGAACTGGGCGCAACTGGCGCGGTATTCTGTCCTACTGCAAAGGCCGCGAGCAGCAGAACGGACAGACAGCGACAATCCATGAACTGCCTCCTGAAATGTGACGGGGTATCTTAGAAATCCTAGCATACCCGTGACGGGGTACCGCGGGTGCACGCCACGAAGGTAACCTGCAGTTGGCGCGGGCACCTGCCGACGGAGATAATGCCAATATGTCCAGTTCGCCTGCAGCGCTAAGCCCGGAATCGATGCGAGGCGAGAAGCGCGCCGTGGCTGGCAACTCGGTCATTGCGGCCCTGCTGATCACGGGATTGAAACTGCTGGTGGGCATCACCACAGGCAGTCTGGGAATCCTTTCGGAGGCGGCTCACTCAGGACTGGATCTGGTTGCGGCAATAATCACGTGGCTGTCGGTAAGGGTGTCCGACAAGCCGGCAGACGCAGATCATCAATATGGCCACGGGAAGGTCGAAAATTTCTCAGCATTTATAGAAACTGGATTGCTGCTCCTTACCTGCGTCTGGATTGTGTATGAGGCAGTTGAGCGGCTTTTCTACCGCAGAGTGGAAATTGAACCGAGCATCGCGGCCTTCATTGTGATGTTTATCTCTATGGGCACAGACTTGTGGCGATCTCGGGCACTGGGGCGGATCGCCCGGAAATACGACAGCCAGGCGTTGGAAGCGGATGCTCTGCACTTTTCCACCGATATCTGGTCCAGCGGCGTGGTGGTTATCGGGCTCCTGCTCGTCCAGGTAGGGCGAACCTACGGTGTGGACTGGTTGCGTGATGCCGACCCTGTGGCGGCTTTAGTGGTGGCCGGCGTCGTAATTTATGTCAGCTGGAGGCTCGCGCGTAAGACTATTGACGCTTTGCTCGACGCGGCGCCGACGGGCGCACGCTCGAAGATCATGGAGGCAGTCTCCAAAGTCTCCGGAGTACTCGAGATCGACCGGGTTCGCATTCGGCGAGCCGGCAATCGTTACTTCGCGGACCTATCCGTCGGTCTGGCCAGAAATGTGACTTTTCAAAGATCGGAGCAAATGGCCTCTGAGGTAACCGCGGCAGTGCACAGCGTCCTGAGGGATGCCGACGTGGTGGTTCGCTCGGTACCTCGCGCAGTTCACAGTGAAAATATCTTTGATCGCATTCGCGCAGTGGCCACTCGGTACAATTTCAACGTTCACGATGTCAGCGTCCAGGATATCGAGGGCCGTCTTCATGTTGAGCAACACCTCGAGTTGGATGAAAAGCTTACCTTGCTGGAAGCGCACGACAAGGTCACGTTGCTGGAAACGGAAATGCAAAAGGAAGTGCCCGAGATCTCTTCGATATTGACCCACATTGAGAGTGAACCCGCCACGATTGAGGCCGGACGCGAAGTGGTCAGAGACCCCGCCCTGGAGCGTCGGCTAAAGGCCATTGCTGAGCAATTTCCTGAGATCATCGACATGCATGATCTACAACTGAAACGGGTGCGGGACAAGCTTTACGTATCATGCCATTGCACGCTGAGCGACGACTTGCCCTTGTCGCGGGTCCATGACATCCAAACAGCGCTCGAGATCCGGTTCAAACAGGATGCGCCGGAGCTGTTTCGGGTGCTCATCCACCCCGAGCCGCAGACCGATAACAGGAGGTAAAGTACGTGGAAGCTTCTGTCACCTGGGTGTCCGGCGACCAGTTTGTCGGCATATCGAGCAGCCGGCACTCCATCACGGTAGACGCCTCAAAGGAGAAGGTTGCGAATAGTCCGATGGAATTGGTCTTAATCGCGCTTTGTGGCTGCACGGCTACGGATGTGGTCTCCATTCTTCGCAAGAAACGAGAGCCGTTTACGAGACTCGAGGTACATGCCCAGGCGGAACGAGCCCCCGACCCGCCAACCGTCTATACTTCCATCCGGTTGACTTACCGAGTGGCAGGGCAAGTGTCGAAGAAAGCCGTTGAGGACGCCGTTCGCCTGTCGGAGGAAAAGTATTGTTCCGTGGCCGCGATGTTGAATAAAACAGCAAAGATCAGTTATGACATCGAATATAGTGAAAAATAGTGCGGCGTTTGCTGTTGTGGCCGCGTCAGACATTCGATGACCAAGAACCGAATCATCGTTTTCATGCAGCCGGGTTGACCTCCCTGCGAATGGCTACAGGCCTACCTCTCGGGAAGGGGTATTGAGTACGAAGAGCGCGACATCAAGGCCCACCCTATGGCTGTGCGCGACCTGGTTTATAAATATGGCAGCCGTTCCACGCCGACCACCGTCATCGACGACGAGGTGATTGTCGGCTTTGATCCGGAACGTCTGGACCAACTTCTTGCCGACTAAAGCGCATCCGTTTCGCGGATATCTCTACATTGCTGCAGCGACGTTCCTGTGGGGTATCTCTGCCACGATGGGGCGTGCCGTGTTCACCGGCCGTTGGGGCGGACACGCGATGAGCCCCATCGATCCGCTGATCCTTGCCCAGAGTCGCACTACCGTGTCATTCCTCGTACTTCTGCCCATCCTGCTTTGGCTGCGAGGCACTCGGGGTTTGGCTATGCCGAAGCGGGACATCTTGCAGGTATTTGTCCTCGGTGTATTCGGAGTAGCCGCGTCAAATTACTTCTATTACCTGGCGATCCAAAAAACGAACGTCGCCATCGCGATCACCTTGCAGTACACCGCGCCGGTCTGGGTGTTGCTCTACATGGTGGCGCGAGGTTTTCAGAAGCCGACCCTGCAGCGGATTTCCGCGGTCGCGCTCGCCGTATGTGGAATTGCGCTTGCCATCGGCCTTGTGGGAACCACCGGATTCCAAGTGAACGGAGCCGGCTTAGGCGCTGCGATGGTCGCGGCATTTTCCTTCGCCTTCTACAACGTCGGGGGCCATAGCATTCTCGCCCGGTACGACCGCTGGCGCGTCCTGCTTTACGCCTTGGCTAGCGCGGCGGCGTTCTGGATGGTCGTTAACCCACCATGGAAAATCGCCTCCGCGCATTATGGCCAAGCCGAGTGGCTCTTCCTCGTGGTGTTCGCGATCACATCGGTTCTGCTGCCCTTCTCGTTGTACTTCGCCGGATTGCAGCATCTGGACGCAACGCGTGCCATCGTTGGGAGTTGTTTGGAGCCGGTGTTCTCGATCGTCATAGCTGCGCTCGTATTGGGCGAGACGGTGCGGCCGATGCAAACTTTGGGAATCGTCGCTGTTCTGGCCGCTATCGTCGTCGTGCAGATGCCCGAACGGGGTTCGCCGTCCGAGGTAACAGCTGTCGAACCTATAGAGTAAGGCCGCACCTTTCCACAGTAGCGAGACGGACCGGTTGATCCTTATCGCAATCCATTATTCGAGGTGCTTGCCCCTGGTCTCGGGTAGTTGGGTTGCGATGATGCTGGCGAGGAGAAACGACGCTGCACACAAATAGAACGCCCAGCCAAGCCCTTTGGTTTGTCCGATTCTCCCGATGACGTATGGCGCTACCGAACTCATGGTCCGCGCCCCGTTATAGGTGAAGCCCAAGGCTCGAGCGCGTACGCGGGTCGGAAATATCTCACTTCCGACAATGCCCGATCCGGAAAAGAAGCCGGTTCCAAAGAAAGCGACCAAGGTACCGAGGAGCAGCACGGCGACTGGGCTCCTCGCCAGGGCGTACAAGGGGACCAGTGCCGCCGCGGCAAACGTATAGAGGATGAACGAAGGCCGGCGTCCCAGTCGATCCGCTACCCAACCGAATCCCGCATAACCCGGAAACATCCCGACGAGATTCAGAACCACGAGCAATGTTGTCGTCCCCATTACGCCAAATCCGCGCCCGCCCTGTTCTACGGGCAACGATAGATACGGCGGAATCCATGTGAATAGCCCCCACCAGGCGAACATGCCGAAAAAGTTCAGAAACAAGAGGGCGAAAGTAGACTTTACGTATGGGGGCTGGAAAATCCGGAGGAAGCTGTCGTGCTCGTACTTGTGTTGGGCCGCCGCCACACGCCTGGAATCCACCGCCAACCGATGATGCTCCTGCCACATCTCGGACTCGGGCACGCCCCTTTGGATCCAGAAGGTCACGATTGCGGGAAGAATGCCGACAAAAAATACCATGCGCCAATCGGCATAGTGGAGAACCACACCCGCAACGAGTGCGGCGAACGCGTATCCGATTGCCCACGAACTCTGGACGATCGAGATTGCTTTGGCGCGAAGTTCCGTGGGCCACGTTTCCGCGACCAGGGTTGCGCCCGTATTCCATTCGCCGCCCATGCCCAGGCCGAGGATGAATCGAAAAACAGCCAGCATCAGTACCGTGGTCGATAGGCCGGATGCGAACGAGCAGATGGAATAAGTGAAGATGCTGAGCATCAGCGCGCGCTTGCGGCCGATGCGGTCGGCAATGAACCCGAAAAGGACACCGCCGATGCCGGAGGCGACCAACGTCAGCGTGTACAGCAAGCCAGAGGTAGCCTTGCTCATGCCAAGATCACGCATGACATGAGTCAGCACGAGCGCGTACAGCATGGCGTCAAACGCATCCAGCATCCATCCAAGAGCCGCGGCCAACAGAGTTCGGCGCTGGCCAGGTGTGATGCTTGAGAATGTGAGTGCGGCAGGAGATGACATCAGGCCGGGATTGTAGCAACGAACGCTGATTTCGATCAGCGATTTTCGTGCATGAATCGTCCGACGATACTGCCGCGAGGCCTATTCCGTTGCTTGCTTCAAGCCTGAAAGATGAAAGTAGCGGTTAGCTTTCTTTACATCCCGCGCGATCTGCTGTTTGAGGGCATCGATTGAGGGGAACTTGATCTCGTCGCGGAGGCGATCGAGAAAGTGAAGCTCTATTTGCGTGTCGGCGGTGAGTTCTAGAGGATGGAAGTTCAACAGGTGACTTTCAATGGCAAACGAATCTGTCCCAAATGTAGGGCGATTGCCGATGTTGGTAACCGAATTGAAACACTCTTCGCCGACCCGGACTGACGTGATGTAGACGCCGTCGCCAGGGACCATCTCATCGTAGCGGCTGAGATTAATCGTCGGTACCGTGTACTTCGACCCATATCCGCGCCCTCGCCCAGGCGTAGACAGAATACTGAATGGTCGACCGAGCAGGTGGCGGGCGCGGCTGACCCGCCCTTTTGCAAGAAGCTCGCGAATATGACTGCTGGAAACAGATTCACCCCGCAGCTTCATCTCTGGGTAGGAGCACACCTCAAATCCCATCTCTCGCCCCAGTGAAGCCAGTGTTTCCACGTTGCCGGAAGCCTTGTGCCCAAAGTGGAAGTTGTAACCTTCGTGCACTTCTTTAGCGTGGAGATGCTTCTTGAGTACATCGTGCGCAAACTTGTGGGGAGACATCAGCGAGAGGTCGCGAGTGAACGGGAGCAACAGCACGGCATCGACGCCCGTCATCGCAAGCAGGCGCAGTTTTTCGGGGGTTGGAGTCAACAGCTTCAGGGCTGCGTCAGGGCGCAAAATTCTTACCGGATGAGGCTCAAATGTGACCACCGCAGACTTCGCCGAGGCACTTTTGGCGCGGGACACAATTCTCTGTAACACGTGTTGATGGGCGCGGTGTACACCATCGAAATTGCCGATGCTCACGATGGTCGGCCCAAAATCGCCCGGCACCTCTTCGAGTTTGCGAAAAACTTGCAAGCAGTTGTGTGTTGTATCCCGGAGTTCAGTAACGCTAGATTTCGAAATCGAGTTTCATCCCGTCATACGACAGGCGCACGTTGTCAGGCAGCATGGCGTTGGTCGCGGCATGCGGCAAGTCGTGGCAAATATGCGTGAAGAACGCGCGCTGCGGCTTGAGTTCTTCCACGATGCGCAACGAGTTTGCCACTGTCGAGTGCGTAGGATGCGGCTTGTGTCGCAACGCATCCAAAAAGAGAATGTCGAGATCTCGCAGTTGCTCGAACGACTTCTGCGGCACTTCGCTGAAGTCGGTCAAATAGGCCGCCGATCCGATGCGGTAGCCGTTGATCTCGGTCTCACCGTGAATTACCGTGACCGGGTCGATGCGCGCACCGAAAAGTTCAAACGGGCCGTCAACATTGACCAGTTCCAATTGCGCTATTCCGCCAAACTTATAGTCAGCCTCAAAGATGTAACGAAACATGCTTCGCAGAAAGTCGGCCGCTTCCGGCCGGGCGTAGAGTGGAATCTTCCCCGAGCGATGAAAACTCAAAGGGCGTAAGTCATCGATGCCGAGAATGTGGTCGGCATGCGTATGGGTGTAAATGACCGCATCCACCTGCCTGATGTGCTCGCGGATTGCCTGTTCGCGGAAATCCGGTGTGGTATCAATGAGGACAAAGCGTCCACCATACTCAAGCATGACGGATGGCCTGGTACGCCTGTCGTGCGGATCCGTTGAATGGCAGACCCTGCAATCGCAACCAATGGTAGGCACGCCCATGGACGTCCCGCTGCCTAGCACCGTGAGGGTGGCCTTCATCGAGGATTGGGCGTGGCTTTTGGCCCCGGTTGCGGCGGACGCGCCAGTGAATTCGTTACCTCCACATAGGCCATCCGCAGCTCGTAGAGGGCGTTCTGCAAAAACCCTTCTTCGGCGGCGCTCAGATTGCCCTTTGTCTTTTCGGCAATCATGGAGAGAGTGTCGATGGTTTGGCGCGCTCCGATCAAGTCCACTCGCGGTTGCCCGCCCTCCTCATGCATCAGGCCGAGTTGCAACATGGCGGTCATGTACAACGAAGCCATGAAGCGCTCGAACGTGACTTCCAGCTCTTTGGCGGAGTGGCCGCTCAGTTCGACCCTGGCATCGAGCTCCTTCGAGGACTTCTGGTACGCATCCTTTTGCGCCTGTTGCTCTGCCGAGGTCGGGGGAGCCGGCATGTCTTCCCGAGCCGTTGCCGCGACATTCTGCTGTGGGGTCGCCCGACGTTCCGGTTCGACTGGAGTTGTCGGGCTTTCCGACTCCTCGGAAGCGTCCTTGCGGAGGTCGCCGTCGGCGGTGAACAAACGGCGATCCGTGACTGTGAATCCGCTGTCTTTCTTCTCTGGCATACGAATAACCCTCAAATGTTAAATGCGCATGAAAAAGGCAATGCGTCGACTGTGGCAGGACTGTTACCGATAGCAACCGTCGTACCTGGGTTCGCAAATTCCCGGCGCAGGTAGCCTAGAGCTACTCGGCATGGGGGATCGGAAGGCAGAACGGCTGCGCTCGTCACCTCGCCTATGTCCTTGCCGTCGCGGCTGACCTTTGCCCCGGGCGTGGGCAAGTCGCCTTCTGTGCGGAAGCCAGCAAACGCTCGATGCACATTGCCGCGAGAGCGGATTCGCTCGACAATCTCCTGGCCGATATAGCATCCCTTACTGAAATTCAACGCCCGATCCTGCCCGGTTTCCTGGGGAAGATCGCGTTCGCGAATGTCGACCCCAAATCGAGGAATTCCAGATGCAATGCGCAGGGCCTCGAACGCATCTGATCCCACCGGCGTCGCTCCCGACCGGACTAGCGCGTCCCAAAGAGCTGTGACGTTTTGCGGAGCGAGCCACAGCTGGTACGCCTCAACCCCCGGAAGATCGGCGCGAACGACGGTCAATCCCGTCCCGTTCCAGGTGAGATCGACAAACTGGAGCGCCTGCAGGTTTCCGGGATCGACACCGGCTTTCTGCAGAACCGTGCGCGAGCGTGGTCCAGTCACCCCGATCGCGGCGAGTTTGTCACTCACATTCGTTACCTCGACATCATCCATGATGATGTAATGGTCAAAGGTCTCGAGCAACTTGGGGACTTGTTCCTGGTCACTGTCCACCAGAAGGGAATCGCCGCGGTTGTAAGCGTACAGGTCGGCGATAATCCTCCCTTGGGGCGTCAGAACGAATCCGTAGACGCCCTGCCCGACGGCCAGATCGCGAACATTGTTCGTGATCATCCCATTCAGCCAGCGTACTCGATCGTCGCCGGTGAGGGCGATCTTCGCTCGCCAACCCAGGTCGTAAACACCACAACCAGAGCGCAGCACCGCAAATTCTGCGGTTTTATCGGTGTACAAGGCCGCGGTCTTGACGCCCCGGTACACGGAAACCTGCTTTGCCTCTGTGGCGAGCCTATCGGTCAGTATTGTCGAAGTCATCCTAACCTTTTGATTATAACGGAGGTCAGTTGGACGCTGGCCGCCGCGCTGGTGTGTTAACGTACGGTTCCGTGGCTAAGAAGCGCATTGCGATCATTCCGGGAGACGGCATCGGGAAGGAAGTCACCCCACAGGCAGTTCGCGTTATGCAGGCTAGCGGCGCAGCCGTGGATTTTGTTGAATTGGACTGGGGTGCAGATCGCTATTTGCAAGATGGCACGACAGTTCCAACCGACGGGTTCGCCATGCTCGGCCGTGACTTCGATGCAATTCTGGTGGGCGCCTTCGGGGACCCCCGGGTCGGCACTAACATCCATGCCAAGGAGATTCTCCTAGGCATGCGGTTCAAGATGGACCTGTATGCAAATGTCCGGCCGGTGCGGCTGCTCGATGCTTCGCTTTGCCCGCTGAAAGGCGTCGAACCGAAAGATATCGATTTCGTGGTTGTCCGGGAAAACACCGAAGGCGTTTACGGCGATTTAGGAGGGACCTTCAAGCAGGGCACGGCGGACGAGATCGCGATCCAGGAAGACATTAACACCCGCAAAGGCGTCGAGCGGGTAATCCGTTTCGCATTTGAGTATGCCAAGGGCAATCCCAAACAGGATGGATCTCCTCGGAAACGAGTTCTGCTCTGTGATAAATCCAACGCGATGACCCACGCTGGCGGCCTGTGGCAACGCACTTTTAAGGATGTGGCACGCGAATACCCCGGGATCGAAACCGCTCACATGTACGTGGATGCCTTGTGCATGCAAATGGTGCGCGAACCGCGCGGCTTCGATGTCATTGTCACCAACAACATGTTCGGCGACATCATCACCGATCTGGCAGCCGGGATTCAGGGCGGCTTGGGAATGGCATCCAGCGCTAACATTCACCCCGGTCGAACCTCAATGTTTGAGCCAGTGCACGGCTCTGCGCCGCCAATGGCGGGTAAGAACCTCGCCAACCCCATCGGAGCGATCACAACCGCAGCCATGATGCTTGATCATCTCGGGCTGCATCGTGAGGCGCAGAAGATTGAAGCGGCCGTACTCGAATCTGTACGGCAAAGAAAAACGACGAGCGACATCGGTGGAACTCTGGGCACGAAGGAAGCGGGGGAGTGGATTGCGAACCAAGTTGCCCGAACTTAGCAACGACAGGAGTGCTTCGGACACGGACGGCCGAGCCGGTGCAGCGGCGAAGCTGGCTAGTCGTGCTCTTGCCCTCGTTCTTCTCGTTTCCATCTTATTCACCTTCCAACCTGCGGGCGGACAACAAACGGCGCAGACGCCGGACAACTCTGCCACCCAGAAACGGCCGGACACCGGCGCGTCGGAACAAGCGAACAAGTCACAACATGAAACCAAAATCTCGCCGCAAGAGGCACAAGACCTCTTGCAGTCGGTCGACGAGATTCTGAAGTTTGCGAGCAAGGACTCGGCGCTTCCGATCAAGAAGAATGTAAAGCGCCGGTTGACTACCCGTGAGGAGGTGGTCGCGTACCTTCGGGAGCACATGTCCGAGGACGAAGATGCACAGCGGCTGCGGCGGTCAGAACTGGTGCTGAAAAAGTTTGGACTGCTCCCGCGCAACTTCGATCTTCAAACATTCCTGGTGGCGCTGCTGCGCGAGCAGGTCGCCGGGTATTACGATCCGAAAACCAAGACGGTGAACCTCCTGGACTGGCTAGACTCGGAGGCGCAGCGCCCGGTGCTGGCTCATGAGTTGACGCACGCGCTGCAGGACCAGTCCTTCAATCTTGAGAAATGGCTGAAGAGCGGCAAGGATTTGGCTCTGGAGAAAAAGAACCCGACCTCGGAAGACATCAACAAGGACGAGGTGCAAACGGTTCGTCAGGCCATTGTCGAGGGTCAGGCCATGGCCGTCCTACTCGATTACATGCTCGCCCCAACCGGCCAGACTATCGCCAGCGAGCCGCGGCTCGTCGAAGCAATGAAAGAGGGCATGCTGGTAGGGACGGCGGACTCACCCGAGTTCCACAATGCACCTCCCTTCCTCAAGGAAGTGATGACGTTTCCATACCGGTACGGCGTGGACTTCGTCGGCCAAGTACTGGTCAAGCAAGGGAAGGAAAAGGCCTTCAGTGGCATGTTCAAGAATCCCCCAACGAGCACGCGGCAGATCATGGAGCCGCAGACCTACTTGTCCGGCGAGCGCATCGATCCCATGCCGTTGCCCGACTTTTCTCGCCTGGCGAAGGACTACAACAAGTTCGACGTGGGTTCAATGGGAGAATTCGACGTTGCCGTACTCATCGAGCAGTATGCCGGCGGGGATGTCGCCCGCAAACTGTATCCGCAGTGGCGAGGTGGCTATTACTATGCCGCGTATCCGAAAGGCGATCCGAATACGTCTTTGGATCTGATCTACGTTTCGCGGTGGGCCTCGGCTGAAAGCGCGGCCAAGTTCGCGGCCGTGTACGCGTCGCAGGTGAAAGAACGTTACCGAAAGGTGCGTCCGGTCTCCACGAGTGAAGATTCGAACAGCTCAGCAAAGCCGGATAGCCTCTCCGGCAGCCACACATGGTTAACGGAGGACGGCGACGTCATCGTCGCGGTGCAGGGTGACACGGTATTCGTAAGTGAAAGCTTCGATGATGCTACCGCCGATCGGCTCCGTTCAGCAGTAATGCCAAACGTGAAATCGGCCGGTGGCGGTCGTTAACGCGTTCGCAATTTCGCCGGAGCCTTTGCCGAGGGCAGGAATTCCCGTATGGGTGCCTTGACCGTGAACTGCCTGCCGTCACGCTCGAGCACAAGCGTGCGCACCGTCCCGGGACTGCCCTCGAGCAGTGACCAGACCTGGCCCATAGTTGCGCCCGTCGCTCGCCCACCGTCCACCGAAATTAGCCGGTCACCAACGTGGACGTCAGCGACCGCAGGTTTACCTTCGTAGCTGGGAACTCCGATGACCGTGTATCTTCCATCCACTTCCGGCCGCAGGACGAGGCCGACCACATCGATTCCAGGCGGCGTGTATTTACTAACCTGCTGGAAGTACACCGTGGCGTGCGCATAGTCGATGCCGACTTTGTAATTGAGGAGAGCGTCTGCACCAATCAGGCCGAGCGTTGGTGTCCCGGTGCGCTTTTCCATTGCAGATTTGAATTCGTCGGGGAGACTCGCTGCGATCACATTCCTGAGTTCGGCTGAGCCGAACTGCATTGCGGGTATTCGCAACAGGTCCCACTTTGGCTCGCTATCGATGCCCCACAGGTTGGCCGGTCCAACAGCGCCGACCATGTGGGCCCAGTTCGAGTGCTGCGCATGGAGTTTTTCGAGAAGATCCGCCCAGAGAAAACTCACGGTTGCGCCGATGTCCAACACTGCCGCTTGCTTGTTAGTCTCAAGCACCGAGGGAAGCGCGATCATTCCATTTTCGCTGTTCACCATCGCCTTCGCGGACGTTCCCTCGAACTTCGCCGTCCCCGGTGCTGCCAGTGTTAACTCCCGATTTCGATAGTCGATGATTACGTCGTAGTTACGCAGCAAAATTGAAGGTAGATTGATTTCGGCGCTGGTGCCAGGTCCGATGCTCTCGCTGTTCAGCATGACCTGGGCTTCTTTGATGCCCGTGAGCGGTACGTTCAAAGTGCCCACCAACATCTGTTTTGGCGCCGGTGCTACACGTTTCTTTCCCACTAGCGCCGGCTGCGGTTCGCCCGTCAATTCGAGCCCGACTTTCTTCGCGAGTCGTTCAGTCATCCACAGGTCGGGATTGCCTGTATCCACCCAGCCGCGCACACGGGTCTTGCTGCCGTCCGGCTGCGGTAAAAAGACGTCGATAATGACTCGGTTGTGATCCAGTGTGATGGGAACGGTTGTTGAGGACGTGGATTGCTGTCCCAGTGCGGACAAACACCATGCTCCCAGCACTAGCAGACTCATCAGCTTCATGACCGGAATTGTATCCGTTCCTCCCGTGAAAGCTCGTGTCCGGTGCACCAGGGCGAAAAAGCTGCTCTTGTATAATCTTCGGTTTGATTTGGAGCGAAAACGGTTCAGGAGGAAGTTTGTCGCAAGCAGAGATCGGAATTATCGGCGGCAGCGGACTGTATTCGATGCCCGGGCTGTCCGACATCCGCGAGAGTTCCCAGAAGACCCCCTTCGGTGATCCTTCGGACGCCTACATTTTAGGAGTTCTACAGGGACGTAAGGTCGCCTTTTTATCGAGGCACGGGCGTGGGCATCGCATCATGCCCAGTGAATTGAATTTCCGCGCAAATATCTACGGGTTTAAACAACTCGGCGTCGAGCGAATAGTGTCTCTCTCGGCGGTTGGATCGTTGAAGGAGGAGCATCGGCCTTTGGAATTCGTGGTGCCGGATCAATTCTTTGATCGCACTCGTCACCGGATCGACACCTTCTTTGGCAACGGCGTGGTGGCGCATATCTCCTTCGGCGATCCGATCTGCCCTGAACTTGCAAGAGTGGCAGAGGAGGGATGCAGAAAGGCCGGGGTGACCGCGAAGCATGGTGGCACGTACTTGTGCATGGAAGGCCCCCAGTTTTCCACCAAGGCGGAATCCAACCTCTACCGGAGTTGGGGCATGGACGTGATCGGGATGACGAACCTCCAGGAAGCAAAGCTGGCGCGGGAAGCCGAGATCTGCTACGTGACCATTGCTATGGTCACGGATTATGACTGCTGGCATCCTCATCACGATTCCGTCACCGTCGATCAGGTCGTTGCCGTGTTGCTGAAGAATGCTGAGAACGCGTGCAACGTGGTACGAGAGTCTGTCGCGGCGATGCCCAAGAGCCGTTCTTGCAAATGCGGGTCGGCGCTGGCGCACGCCATCATTACGGATCGCAACAAGATCCCTTCGGATACTCGGAAAAAGCTGAGCCTCATTCTGGACAAGTATCTCGGAGGGAAGACGGCCTGATGAGTATTCTCGCAGTCGGTTCCGTTGCTTTCGACAACATTGCGACCCCCTCAGGCCGACGAGAAAATGTTCTCGGCGGTGCAGCCACATATTTTTCGCTGGCGGCAAGTTACTTTACCGACGTACGGATCGTCGCCGTGGTCGGTGATGACTTCACAGGAGAGCACGAAAGCGTATTAACGAAGCGGGGTATCAATACCCGCGGGATCCAGCACGCGAATGGGAAGACCTTTCGTTGGGGCGGCCAATACCTGGACAACCTGAACGAAGCCAAAACCGACTTCACGGAGCTGAACGTTTTTGAGAAGTTCCAGCCGCAAATTCCAGAAGAGTATCTCGATTCACTTTACCTGTTCCTGGGCAACATTCATCCCACGTTGCAAGCGGCGGTACGCCTGGAGATGAATCGCACGCGTCTCACGGGCGGCGACACCATGAACTATTGGATTCAGAACACCCCCAAGGAACTGGCCGAGACCCTGAAATTGGTCAATATCCTCTTGATCAACGACGCGGAGACGAAGATGCTTGGTTCCGATCGCAGCCTGCCGCGGGCGGCGCGCAAGGTTCTCGCCCTCGGACCGCAGGCGCTTGTCGTAAAGCACGGCGAGTATGGAGCAACCATCTTTTTCCGAGAAGGCGCGTTTGGCATCGGCTCGCATCCTTTCCGTGCGCCCGCCCTTCCCATCGAAGAAGTGCAAGATCCGACCGGAGCGGGGGATTCGTTTGCGGGCGGTTTCATGGGCTACCTGGCTTCCCAGGGTGAATTGAGCCGTGAAGTACTCAAACGCGCATTGTTCTACGGTGGCGTGATGGGATCGTTTGCGGTAGAACGCTTCGGAACCGAACGCCTGCAAAACCTCAGCCGCGACGAGATCGACGCCCGGTTCCAGCTTTTCCGCGAACTCACACACTTGGAATGATTCAGACCTTCGAGCGGCGATGGGACGGTGAATCACTTCTCGTAGCCGCTCTGGCCGCGTGCCTGTCGATTATCGCCTTCCTGTTCTGTATGCATCGCGGATACGTGCTGCTCTTCGGCGATGCGGTAGCCCACATCAACATCGCTCGTCGAATATTCGATTCCCGCACACCCGGGCTCTTGCAACTCGGTACCGTATGGCTGCCACTCCCGCATCTGCTGATCGCGCCGTTTATTGCGTCGATGGCGGCATGGCGCAGCGGCGCCGGCGGGTCGATTCCCTCGATCGTATCGTACGTGCTAGCGTGTGTCGGGTTGTTTCGTCTCGTCCGCGGAGCATTGGCGGGGAACGGGCAGTCAGATCTGGCCGGCAAGGTAACTGCGTGGCTCGCGGTCAGTACCTTCGCCTTGAACCCTAACTTCCTGTATATGCAGTCGACCGCAATGACGGAGCCCATTTATCTCGCGCTGTTCATCTGGTCCATTGTGTTCTTCTGCGAGTTCGTTCAGGCAGCGAGAGCGAGCGATCAAATCGCAGGCTCGAAGTCTCTCTTGAAGAGCGGGGTCTGTGTAGCAGCTGCGGAACTTACACGCTACGATGGATGGTTTCTGGCCGCGACGTTAGCAGTCATCGTCCTCATTCTCCGGTTCGGGCCTAGACATCTTCGCGGTGGATCTGCACGAATTCAAGTACCCCTACTCAAGTTTCTCGTGATAGTTTCCGCCGTGCCAGTTCTTTGGCTGGCTTACAACGCGGTGATCTATCGCAATCCACTGGAATTCGCGAACGGGCCGTATTCGGCGCGCGCGATCGAGCGCAAGACTTCCGTTCCAGGCAGTCCGCCGCATCCTGGCGCAAATAATCTTCTGCTGGCGTCCGAGTACGTTGTGAAGGCAGGCGAATCCAACCTCGCGGAAGGAGGCTTGCAGAAAGTCTGGGTGATTGCGTCGATTGCCGGCACACTCCTTACGCTAGCCCTCGGTACTCGGTTAAGGCCATTGCTCTTGCTGTGGATTCCACTGCCCTTTTACGCGCTGTCCGTTGCATACGGCAGCGTGCCTATCTTCCTGCCAGATTGGTGGCCCTTTTCTTACTACAACGTCCGATATGGCTTGCAGCTGTTGCCAGCGGCGGTTGTGTTTACCGCTCTGATCAGCCATTATCTCGGGAGTCTTGTCCCATCCAGGGTGGCGCAAATCTTAGTTTGCGCGGGGATCGCCGTGTTCATCGCAGCGAGCTACTACAGCGTGGCGAAGGCATCCCCAGTAAGCTTTCGCGAGGCATGGTTCAACGGCCGGATTCGGATAGCGCTGGAGAAGGGAATCGCAACCCAACTGCGCCAACTACCCGCGAGCGCAACCATCCTGATGTATCTGGGCGAGCATGTTGGCGCGCTGCAGGACGCGGGAATCCCTTTGCGACGGACGATTAACGAAGCGGATCACCGCACGTGGAGACAGCCATTCGATCCGCAGGGGCTGTGGGAGAGTGCTCTTGCGAATCCCTCCGCCTATGCCGATTACGTCGTCGCAATTGGATCAGATCCGGTGGCGGTCGCGATCCAACCGCAACAACTGCATACGATCGCGATCATCGACGTCCGGGGCCAGCCCCGCGCCACTATTTATCGCACCGATAAGCATCCTTCCCCACAAAACCAACGGTGATGTCGAGAAGCGTTCGCCGACACCGGATGTTACAATCCGGCGCAATGGTGGAATCAAATCCATGTTCCAAAGACTAACTGGAGAGATGGCGCTAGTGCTGTCGGCCACAATAGCTCGTTTGTTAGTCGCAGCCGTCTTGGGCGGGATGATCGGTTTGGAGCGAGAACTCCGGCACAAGCCGGCCGGGCTGCGGACCAACATGTTCATCTGCTTCGGTGCCGCGATGTTTACGCTGCTATCCGACGAACTCGCGGTCGTACATCTTGGCGACCATACCCGTATTGCCGCGCAAATCATACCTGGAATCGGTTTCATCGGCGCCGGATCGATTCTGCACGAGCGCGGATCGGTCACCGGGCTGACTACCGCAGCAACTTTGTTTGTGGTCGCATCGATCGGAATGGCCGTCGGCGGGGGCCTGTACCTCACGGCAGTCTTCGCGACTGCCTTGATACTGTTGGCTTTGGCGCTTCTTGGCCGCTTAGAGCAACATCTGAAACTTCGGTCTGTCGTGCTGGTGTATGAGGTTTCCGGGTCTGCCACCGACAGTGTTGTCGCCGAACTGAATCGCGTGCTCGATGCTGAAAAACAAAGCATGCAAGACGTCAGGGTAGCCAGTCATCCTGGTCAGGCGCGTGTGGTTTTTTCTGTCGAGGCATCGCGCCGCGAACACGACCAACTAGATCTGCTTCTGCACCAATCGAGCGTGTTTTCGAGCGTAAGCACGCTGCCTGCTCTGGACCACGAATAAAGATGCCCACCGTTTCAATTCCTTTCACAAAGGCCAGCGCTTGCGGAAACGACTTCCTGATCATTGATGGCATCCATGCGCCGGCAGATCTCGCGGCGGTAACGCGGCAAATCTGTGATCGACACAATGGCGTCGGCGCAGACGGAGTGGAATGGATGTTTCCGACGCCTGATGCCGACGTGCGGGCCCGGCTGCTGAATGCGGACGGCTCCGAAGCCGAAATCTCAGGGAACGGAACGCGCTGCGTTGCCGCCTATATCGTCGCTGAACAACCGAGAGAGAGGGTCCTCATACGCACCGGCGCAGGACTGAAAACCTGTACTCTGACGAGCCACAGCGGTCATTACTACGAGTTTGAAACCGCGATGGGAGAACCGCAGATCGGAGACGAGTTTGCAATCAAGCTCGCGTTCGGCCAGGCAACCGGGACACCAGTCTCGATGGGTAATCCACATTTCGTGGTCTTCATGGAATCATTTGCACCGGGTTGGCAAGCGGAGGCCGCCGAGATCGGAAGTCACCATGACTTCAAACATGGGACTAACGTCGAGTTCGTGGTGATACGCGATCGGAACAATGTGGAAGTCCGATTCTTTGAGCGCGGAGTCGGCGAGACACAATCGTCGGGAACAGGCTCATGCGCCTCAGCCGTGGCATCGATCCATGCCAAGCACGCAGCGTCGCCGGTCCATGTGCATGCGCCTGGCGGGACTCAGATTGTGCGCTGGGACGATCAGGTGTTCCTCCGTGGAAGCGCTCACCTGATCTGCCGTGGGGAGTTTTTTGCCGAGATCTGACGCACGGGACGCTCAATTTGCTCCCTGACGGCTCTGTGTTTAAATGCTCTTGCATGCCGAGAAAGAGCGCCGGTCACGGACACGATACCCGGTACGTCCGCCTGCAGAAAAACTACTGTTTCGCCTGCGGCAAGAACAATCCCGACGGAATGCGCTTGAAGTTCACTTATAACGAAGAGCGCGACGGTTTTGTATGCCGTTTTAGGCTTGGCAAACGTTATACCGGCCCGCCGGGACACTGCCACGGCGGCATCATTGCCGCGATCTTGGACGAGGCAATGGGAAAGGTGAATAAGCTCCGGCACGTCGTCGCCTTAACGTCGCAAATCACGGTTGACTACCTGAAGCCGGTTCCCCTGAACAAGCCTCTGCGGGTTGAATCTCGCGAGTTGCGCGTTTCCGGCCGCAAGCACATCAACGTTGCCGAAATTTTGAACCAGAAAGGCGAGGTGCTGGCCCGCAGCAAGGGGACGTTTATTGCCATCGACCCCCACCGCATGTTCGCCAGGTTCGTGGACCGGTAAACCGCTTTTACCGCCCTTTTTAGGCCTTAGTTGTAGAATATGAATACGCGGCTTTTGCCGGAGTTTTCTGCGGGTTCGAAATAGTTCATCGGCGTTCCCGCGGCGCTAATCTAACGAATCGAAAGAGTTAAACCATGTCCCAGAATAATGGATCGTCTACTTCCCTTCGCCTGAAGACCGGGTTAGCAGAGATGCTCAAGGGCGGCGTCATCATGGACGTCACCGATGCCGCGCAGGCGACGATCGCCGAAAAAGCCGGCGCGGTTGCGGTGATGGCGCTGGAACGTGTTCCGGCCCAAATCCGTGCTGAGGGCGGTGTTGCTCGTATGGCCTCGCCGAAGAAGATCCGGGAGATCATGGAAGCCGTTTCTATCCCCGTCATGGCCAAGTGTCGTATCGGGCACTTTGCTGAGGCGCAAATCCTTCAGGAACTCGGCGTCGACTACATCGACGAATCCGAGGTGCTCACGCCGGCTGACGAAGCACATCACGTCGACAAACACGCATTCACGGTGCCGTTTGTTTGCGGTGCGCGGAATTTAGGCGAAGCTCTGCGGCGCATCGGGGAAGGTGCCGCAATGATTAGAACCAAAGGTGAAGCGGGAACTGGGGACGTCGTGCATGCAGTCAAGCACATGCGGCAGATCATGTCGGAGATCCGCGGGCTGACTGTGCTGCGAGAAGAAGAACTGTATGCTCGAGCCAAAGAACTTCAGGCACCCTACGAGCTGGTGAAGATGGTTGCCCGTGAAGGGAAGCTGCCAGTGCCCAACTTCTCAGCTGGCGGCATTGCTACTCCGGCCGATGCTTCTCTCGTGATGCAGCTTGGAGCCGAGTCGGTGTTCGTGGGTTCGGGAATCTTCATGGCCGATTCCACCCGCTTTGCGGAACCCGCAGACGCCGAGCGCCGAGCTCGGGCCATCGTACGGGCGACCACGCATTACAACGATCCTAAAGTTTTACTTGAAGTCAGTTCGGACGTTCCGAGCGCAATGAAGGGCCTCGCCATAGCAGCCATGGACGAATCCCAGATGTTGCAGACCCGGGGCTGGTAAAAACAGCACTTAGCTTTTGCTCTTAGCCTTTAGCCGTTTGTAGGAGCTAGACGCTGATTGCCATTGCTAGGTGCTTTCGTGTCTGAAATGAAAATCGGAGTTCTTGCTGTCCAAGGAGATTTCGACGCTCATCGCAAGCGGCTCGAGGAACTCGGGGCCGAGGTGGTCCTCGTACGCAAGCCCCAACAGCTGGACGAAATCGACGGGTTGATTATCCCCGGCGGAGAATCCGGGGCCTTTCTTCGCATCCTCGGTGAGAGCGGCGTCGACAAGCTCAAGCAGTTCGTGCAGCTTAAACCGACATTTGGGACCTGCGCCGGCGCTATTCTCCTCGCCAAGGAAATTACGAACCCCGAGCAGACCGGCCTGGCAGCTCTCGACATACGCATTCGTCGAAACGCGTATGGTCGCCAAGTGGATAGCTCCATTCGCGAAGGGCTGTTTGAAGGGTCTCCTGCGGAAATGGTGTTTATCCGTGCTCCCAAGATCGAGCGAGTTGGTCCCCAAGTCGAAGTGATTGCGACCCAGGGCAGCGATCCAGTGGCGGTTCGCCAGGGAAAAATCATGGCCGCGACCTTCCACCCGGAGTTATCCGACGATACTCGTATTCATAAAGCTTTCCTGGACCTGGTAAGGAGCAGCGGCAGCTGACGGCAATGGACGGAGTCCCCAGCTTATAATCAGCGGTTCCTATAGCTGAATCCCGGCTGTTTCCTTACAGGAGGAGACACTCTTGGCCTACGACGACCTGCGTGACTGGATCACTGCGCTGGAGCGCGCCGGTGAACTGAAGCGCATTCGCACTGAAGTTGATCCGATCCTCGAGATCACCGAGATCACCGATCGAGTGTCCAAGAGCCGGCTGGGCAAGAACGGCGCCATGGGGGGCCCTGCTCTGCTGTTCGAAAACGTCAAGGGTTATCCGGGTTCGCGGATATTGATCAACCAATTCGGGTCAGCGCGACGGATGAATCTGGCGCTCGGCGTCGATACGCTCGACGAAATCGCTGAACGTATCCGTGGATTCATGGACGTGAAGTCTCCCCAAGGCTTCCTCGATAAAGTGAAGATGCTGCCGATGTTGGCCGAGATGGGCAAGTTCTTCCCGAAGATGGTTAGCAGCGGTCCTTGCAAGGAAGTTATCAAACGCGACAGCTTTTCTTTACTGGATTTCCCGGTTCTGCAGTGCTGGCCGAAAGATGCCGGGCGTTTCATCACCCTTCCGTGTGTCGTCACGCGAGACCCGAAGAGCGGAAAGCGAAACGTTGGCATGTACCGCATGCAGGTATACGACCCCAAGACGGCGGGCATGCATTGGCAACGCCAAAAGGTGGGCGCGGAGCACTACCGCGAAATGATGCGGGCAGCAGCCAAGGGGACCGCGGCGAACAGTTCGGCAGAGGTGGATGTGATGGCTCGTACGTCCGGAGGATCCCAGCTGCCCGAAACTGGCCTGCCCTCAGGAAGGATGGATGTTGCTGTTGCTATCGGCACTGACCCGGCGCTTACGTTTTCGGCGATTGTCCCCGCGCCACCCGACGTCGAAGAATACCTTATTGCCGGCTTCCTGCGGCAAAAACCCGTCGAACTGGTGAAGTGCGAGACTGTCGATGTGGAAGTACCGGCGGCGGCTGAAATCGTTCTGGAGGGTTACGTTAACTTGGACGAACTGCGCACCGAGGGCCCATTTGGTGATCACACCGGGTTTTATTCCCTGGAGGACCTCTATCCCGTGTTGCACGTCACGTGCGTCACGCATCGGAAGGATCCGATATACGCGACCACCATCGTTGGCAAACCACCGATGGAAGATGGCTGGATGGGGAAGGCGGTCGAACGCATCTTCCTGCCCCTCATGAAGCTGACTGTGCCGGAGATCGTCGACATTAATCTGCCGATCGAAGGGGTGTTTCACAACCTGATGATCGTCTCGATCAAGAAATCCTACCCCGGGCAGGCCCGCAAGGTGATGAATGCGATCTGGTCCCTGGGCCAGGCCATGTTTACGAAGTGCATCGTCGTGGTGGATCAGGACGTTGACGTTCAGGACATCGGCGAAGTAACACTGAAGGCTTTGAACCACATCGATCCCGAGCGGGATATTCAATTCACTCTGGGTCCGGTTGACTCTCTCGACCATGCCTCCCGTCTTCCGAACTACGGTTCAAAGATGGGCATTGATGCAACCCGCAAATGGCCAGCCGAAGGCTTCACCCGGCCATGGCCGGACGAGATTGTCATGGATGAAGACACGAAGGCTCTCGTTGATCGCAAGTGGAAAGAGCTGGGTATCGAGTAAGCCCGCCAGGCAAGCCGTTCGGCATGAACAGAACCCATTCGGTATACTGATAGTTCGAGCCTATGGAGATCCTGAACAACATAGCGGCCATTGCGAAGGGCATGTCCACGACATTCATGGAGATGTTCCAGCCGACGGTGGTGGAGAACTATCCGAAGGGAAAGGGCCCTCTGAAGGGAGCCAAGTTCCAGGAGCGCTACCGGGGTGTTCACGTGCTGCAGCGCGATGAGAACGGGCTGGAGAAGTGCGTCGCTTGTTTTTTGTGTGCGGCTGCTTGCCCATCAAATTGTATTTACATCGAAGCCGCCGAGAATACAGCCGAGCACCGGGTCAGTGGAGCCGAGCGTTACGCCAAGGTGTACAACATCGACTACAACCGCTGCATTTTTTGCGGGTACTGCGTAGAGGCCTGCCCAACAGATGCGATCACGCATGGGCATGGGTTTGAATTGGCTACCTTCAATGCTACAGGCTTGATTTACCGGAAGGAACAGATGCTTGCTCCAATTTCCGCTCATGTTGGAGCAAATGCGGTTTTCAATTCCGCTGAAGTATCGCAGGGGGCGCCGGCAGTTCCGGCGCCAGGAGAATAGGTTTCAAAAGCTTCGAGCAAAGTTCAGCGCCGGTCCTCCCCAGGGCTGGCGTTCGTGTATACGAGACATTTTGGCCGCAAATTTGCGCGGATCAACGCCAATTCAGGACACCCAAATACAAGCATCGTGCCTGAAGTGAACCGCATCTGGTTCAATAGTTCCTGGGCCGAATGCCAAGTGGGTGTGCCAGCTAGAGGCTAGTAGCTAGAAGTCAGAGCCGAATGACCGACTTCCTTCAAGCCGTCAACGAACGCGTCGTCATTTACGACGGGGCGATGGGCACCAATATCCACAAGCGCAACCCCACGCTTGATGACTATTGGGGAAAAGAAAATTGCAGCGAAGTGTTGGTTCTGAGCCGGCCGGACATCATCCGCGATATCCACGCCAGCTTTTTTGCAGTCGGATGCGACGTGGTCGAAACCAACACGTTCGGAGGCACACGCATCGTCCTGAATGAATTCGATCTCGGCGACCGAACCTACGAAATTAATTTAGCGGCCGCAAAGCTGGCCCGTGAAATTGCCCAACAGTTCTCGACCAAGGACAAGCCGCGCTTTGTGGCTGGTTCCATGGGGCCGACAACGAAGCTGCCGTCGCTCGGACACATTGGGTTCGAAGATATGCGTGCCGCGTATGAGGAACAGGCGTTGGCTCTCATCGAAGGCGGCGTCGATGCGCTGCTCATCGAAACGGCCCAGGACCTCCTTCAGGCCAAGATCGCGACCATCGGCGTTCTTGACGCATTGAAGAAATCCGGCAAGCGGCTGCCTGTCACGGTGCAAGTTACGCTGCAAGAATCCGGCACAATGCTGCTCGGGACTGAAATCGGCGCCGCGTTGACCGCCTTGGAACCGTTTGATGTCGACATCATCGGACTGAACTGTGCGACCGGCCCCAAGGAGATGAACGACGCGGTCCGTTATCTCGCGTTGAACTCGACCAAGCAGGTCTCCGTGCTGCCCAATGCCGGCTTGCCCGTCAACGAGGGTGGCCATGCAGTCTTCCGCCTGACGCCCCAGGAACTGGCCGACTATCACAAGCACTTCGTGCAGGACTACGGCGTACGCATCGTGGGCGGCTGCTGCGGCACAAGCCCCGAGCACCTGAAAGCCGTCGTGGATGCCGTTTCCGGTCTGGAACCTGCGATGCGGGACGTCAAACCTATTGCAGCGGCTTCCAGCGCATACACCACGGTTCCGCTCGATCTCGACCCTAAGCCCCTCATCATCGCCGAAGAGATGAATACCACCACGCGGCTCGAGCATTTCCGGAACCTCGTGCGTGGGCGGAAATACGATGACATCCTGGCGCTGGCGAAGAAACTCGTCAATGACGGCTCACACATGCTGGACCTATGCTGCGCGATCGTGGGAGAAGACGAGAAGGGCTATATCACTTCCATCCTGGAGAAAATTGCGACCCGAGTGCCAGCGCCGATCCTCGTGGACTCGACAGAGGCAGACGTTGTGGAAGAAGCATTGAAGCGCGTTCCGGGTAAAGCAATCATCAACTCCATCAATCTCGAGGATGGGGAGAAGCGCACGTCCAAAGTCTTGCCTATGGCAAAGCGCTTCGGGGCCGCCGTGATTGCCCTGACGATCGACGAAGACGGAATGGCGCTGACGGCTGACAAGAAGGTCGCGATTGCCAAGCGCATCTACGACCTGGCGACCAACAAATACGGAATCCGCGCGGTTGATCTAATTTTCGACCCTCTTACCCTGCCGATTTCTACCGGCCAGGAAGAGTACCGAACTGCCGGGATTGAGACTCTCAACGCCCTCAAACGTATCAAGCAGGAGCTGCCGGACGTTAAAACGCTGCTCGGTGTCAGCAACATCTCGTTCGGGCTGGACCCGTATCCGCGCCGGGTCTTGAATAGCGTTTTCATGCACGAGGCGGTTAATCATGGCCTCGACATGGCTATTGTCAACTACACGAAAATCTATCCTTTGTACAAGATTCCTCAAGAAGAAGTTGATCTCGCGCGAAAGCTCATCTTCCGCGACGAATCCGATGGCGACCCGCTGCAGAAATACATGCAGCATTTCGCTGGGATGAAAGGCAAACCGCAGGCATCGACCACTGCTCACGTGGACACCCTTTCTGTCGACGATAAGCTCAAATTCGCGATCATCAACGGCGAGAAATCAGTGGGAGAAGGCGCGCAGAAGAAGACTCTCGAGGCACTTCTGGAAGAAGCGCTCCAGCAATACACGCCCCTGGATCTGATCAACACGGTCCTGCTGGATGGCATGCGAACTGTGGGTGAACTATTCGGAGCGCGCAAGATGCAGCTGCCATCCGTCCTCGACTCAGCGGGCGTGATGAAGCAGGCGGTGGCGTATCTCGAACCCAAGATGGAGAAGAAGGCTGGGTCAAAGAAGGGAACCATTGTCCTGGCGACAGTCAAAGGCGACGTTCACGACATCGGTAAGAACCTGGTCGACATCATTCTGAGCAACAACGGATACCAGGTGGTCAACCTCGGCATCAAGCAACCAGCGGATACCATCATCAAGGCTGCTGCAGAGCACAATGCGGACGCGATTGGCCTCAGCGGGTTGCTGGTGAAATCGACGCTGGAGATGAAGTACGTCCTCCAGGACCTCCATCGGCAAGAGTTGGCCTATCCTGTGATTTGTGGCGGGGCAGCGCTCACGCGGAAGTACGTCGAGGATGATTTGCGGCGGGAGTACCGCTCAGGGGTGTTCTATGCCGACGATGCCTTCGCGGGCCTGCACATCATGGAAGACCTGGTTTCTTCTGATGGGCAGAAGGAACGGCGTCTTCAGGAAGGGCAGACCGTAAAGGAGTACGCCAAGGCGATAGCGGTTGACGAGGAAACCGGCCCGGTGTTTGCCGAGCGCAGCGCCGTAGTCTCCGATGCGCCAAACATTCCCAAGCCTCCTTTCTGGGGCACTCGTGTCCGTAAGGATTACAACCTGGGCGAGATCTTCCCATACATCAACGAAACCGCCCTGTTCAAGAATCAATGGCAGTTGAAGACCGCCTCGCAGGAAGACTATGTTCGCCTCGTCGATCAGAAGTTTCGCCCGATCAAGAGACAGCTCGAACAAGAGGTTATGGCGAGCGGGTTATTCGAGCCGAAGGTCGTTTACGGGTATTTCCCCGCTCAGAGCCAGGGCAATGATTTAGTCGTGTACGACGCCACCTCTGCAAACGAGCTGCTTCGATTCACGTTCCCGCGCCAGAAGGAAGGCCGCAAGTTGTGCATTGCGGATTTCTTTGCGCCGAAATCGTCGGGAACAATGGACGTTTTAGGGCTGTCGCTTGTGACGATCGGATCGAAGGCGTCGGTTGAAACGCAGCGGTTATTTGAGGCCGGCGAGTATACAAAGTACCTTTACCTCCACGGACTCAGCGTGGAGACGGCGGAGGCGTTGGCCGAATATCACCACAAGAAGATGCGCGAGGAATTAGGGATTGCCGGAGAGGATTCGCCTCACATTCGGGATCTGTTCCATCAGAAGTATCGTGGATCCCGATATTCGTTTGGCTATCCAGCGTGCCCGAACCTTGAAGATCAAACAAAGCTGTTTGCTCTACTCCATCCCGAAGAGACAATCGGGGTACGCCTCACTACCGGCTTCCTGCTTGACCCTGAGCAATCTACGTCGGCGATCGTGGCGCACCATCCTGCCGCCAAGTACTTTGTCGCCTAAAAAACACGAAGGCCATCAGCCCACATAGAGAGCTGATGGCTGACAACTGACAGGACAGCTATTTAGTCGCCGGCCTTCGCCAATTCGAAGCGCTCCTCGAGAAGCAAACGGCGGAGGCTCCGAAGGTCGTTCAGGACACGGCTGCTGTTGCGCAGGTGCTGATCGAGCCGTTCCAGCTTGTACTGCACCAGGCGGAGCGCCTCAAGGTGACGTTCCGACTTCGGCTTGGCTGCGGTTATGTCGTGCTCAATTTCCTCTCGGGCTTCCCGTATGGCTTCGGCCAGCAAGCGCACGTAATCGTGTGCGCTTTCGACGCTATCAAAGGGGGTTTGTAGCTGCTGGGTCACTTTTTCACCTCTGGGAGAATTTTCTGGCGGAGAGGGAGGGATTCGAACCCCCGATACCCGTTAAGGTATGTCCGCTTTCGAGGCGGATCGTTTCAACCACTCACGCACCTCTCCGCGCCGGAAAAACAGTCTCTTTAAGTCTTTTTAAGCTTCAAAGGGACCTAGGGGCGCTAGCGCCGGTTGCGAAAAAATGATTGCAAAAGCTCCGCGCTCCGCCCGGCTAGAACGCCCCCAAAAACCTCGATTTTGTGATTAAGATGCGGGTCGTTCAGGACCTGCATCACCGAATGTACTGCACCCGCCTTGGGATCATCGGCACCGTAAACCAGACGCCTGATCCGGGCATGAACCATTGCCCCGGCGCACATCGCACAGGGCTCAATTGTAACAAACAGGTCGCAGTTTCCGAGCCGATGGTTACCTAAAGCAGCACCAGCCTGTCTCAAGGCGATAACCTCAGCGTGGGCGGTTGGATCGTTTTCTGCGAGGTTTCTGTTCCAGCCACGACCGACGATTTGTCCCTCATGAACGATAATCGCGCCGACCGGAACCTCTCCCATGTCCAGGGCTCTGCGGGCTGCCCCTAAAGCTTCTTCCATCCAGAGTTCGTCAGAGGTGGTCAAGGTTATGAACTTTCCAGTACAAAGTCCCGCGAGACAGAGGTGCCGCTTCTATGGGCCGACCGGTCGTGATGGGTGTCACTTTTGTATGTTCAGACCCAATGATATCCTTACACCGATATGGGAATGAGCAGCGTACTGCGCAAGGTATTCATGATTGACCTGCTTAAGGGGCTGCGGGTCACCTTCCGTTACCAGGATCCCAAGGAGATATACACCGAACAGTATCCGCTCGAACGGCCGCAAGTCGCCGAACGGTATAGGGGCGCGCCACGGCTGAATGTGAACCCTGATACGAACGAGACGCTCTGCATCGCGTGCGATCTGTGTGCATTGGCGTGCCCGGAACACCTCATCGTCGTTAGCAGCGAACGTAACGAAAAGACGCGAAGAAAAGAACTCACCACGTTTACTTACGACACGAGCCGTTGCATGTTCTGTGGGCTTTGCGAAGACGCCTGCCCGACTGATGCTCTCGAGCTGACCCAGGACTTCGAGCTGGCGAGCTACACACGAGACGGCGCGATCTGGGATCGCGAAACGCTGGAACGCGGTCCGCAGCCAACGCAATATCGGAAGTAGTCGTCGCACCTCAGCATCGCAAGCCAATAACGCGGAGCATATCCAAATCCCAGAGGTTCTCTGTGACCTCGCCGGTGAATTGTTTCACCGGACGGCAGGTTGCTGTTGCGTCATGCAGTGCATCGCCCCAAATCCCCAGATCAAATCTCCGGAGTAGATACCAATCACTTCACGGTCGGGAAAAAGGTCGCTCAGAATATTCAATGCTCGCCGATCATTGCGGTCGTTGAAGACGGGGACGAGCACAACCCGATTGCCGATGTAGAAATTTCCGTAGCTGGCGGGCAGGCGTCGTCCCTCGAATATGACTGGACCGGGCATCGGCAATTCAACGACCTGGAGCGGCCTGCCATCCTGATCGACAGCATTGCGTAAGCGACGCAGGTTCTCCTGCAGGGCGGCGTAATTCTCGTCCTTACGGTTCTCTTCAACCACCGTGACCACCGTGTTGGGTCCAACGAAACGGGAGATATCGTCGACATGGCCATGGGTGTCGTCGCCGACGATCCCCCGTTCGAGCCATATCACTGTCTTTACACCCAAGTAGTCGTGGAAGATCTTCTCGTAATCTTCGCGGCCCACGCCTGGGTTGCGCTGCTGTTCGGTACTCAGCAAGCACTCTTCGGTCGTGAGCAGCGTCCCTCGGCCGTTGACATCGATAGAACCCCCTTCGAGCACCACTGGTCTGCCATTAAACACCGGCGTGATAGTCGGCGACTTAATAGCCTTCGCCATCCGGTTTCCGATTAGCCGATCCTTTTTCCAGTTCGGATACTTGGCCCACGCATTGAAGCGCCAGGTCACAGCGTGGAGGGGTTGGAGGGAATCCTCGTCGGGCCGGTTAGCGTCGACTACGAAGGTGCAGCCAGAATCCCGCAGCCATACGCGGTCGGTTGGCCAGCGATGAAACCGCACATTTTTTGCGAACGCGTTCGCGCGCTCCAGCACCTTCTTGGCATTCTTTTCGGCGGCAGCATCGTTGACGACGAGTTCAACGCGCTCATGTTTTGCAAGATGGCGAATGATCTCGGCGTATACCCATGGAATTGGCTCAAACTTCCCGGGCCAATCTCCACGATAGTGGGGCCACGCGAGCCACGTTGCCTGGTGTGCCTCCCATTCCGCAGGCATACGAAGATCAAGCTTGGGGACCGCTCGATCTTCTGGAATACTGCGTCGCGCTGCAGCTTTCATTACCAGGCCTGTGGATTTCCAATCTCCGTCATGCCAGTGCTGACGGCGCGTGGATTCTTCATGGGCGGCATGTCAGTCGAGCATTCTGCTGGTAATGGGCGCGTAGCTGTCGATGCGGCGATCTCGCAGGAACGGCCAGTTACGCCGGATATCCTCCAGCTTGCGCAAGTCGACTTCGCCGACCAGGATTTCTTCTTTATCGTGCGATGCCTCGGCAATCACTGAGCCAAAAGGATCGCACAAGAACGATCCACCCCAGAATTCGAGTCCCTGGCCGGGTGCCGATTTCCCCCTGATGTTGCCGGTTTCGTGACCCACCCGATTTACGACGCCTACATAAACGCCATTAGCGATTGCGTGAGCCCGCTGGATCGTGCGCCATGCGTCGTGTTGAGCTTTGCCGAACTCAGCTTTCTCGGCGGGGTGCCAACCGATTGCCGTTGGATAGAACAGCACGGTGGCGCCTTGCAGGGCGGTCAGGCGCGCTCCTTCCGGGTACCACTGATCCCAGCACACCAATGTTCCCAATCGCCCGACCTCGGTGTCATACGCACGAAATCCGAGATCTCCAGGAGTGAAGTAGAACTTCTCGTAATAAAGCGGGTCATCGGGAATGTGCATTTTGCGATAAATTCCCCTCAACTCTCCGCTCGTGTCAAATACTGCCGCAGTGTTGTGGTAAACCCCCGGCGCACGCTTTTCGAACAGGGAGGCCACCAATACAGTCCCGTGCTTCTTCGCCGTTTCGCCCAGTTTAGCGGTGCTCGGGCCGGGGATTGGTTCGGCAAGATCAAACAGCGACGCGTCCTCGCGTTGGCAGAAGTACTGCGTCTGGAAAAGCTCCGGCAAGCACACGACTTGGGCGCCCCGGCCAGCAGCTTCGCCGACCCTGTCGATGGCTTTCTGCAGATTTTGTTCCGGCTCCGGCCCGCACGACATTTGCACCAGGCCGACGCGAAAACGTTCTAGCGCCAAGATCAACTCCGTTGTGCAGTGTGAGTGAATAGAATATCAGAGGATATCCGGGCTCCCCGGCGGCCCGACCAGCGATTCGCCCCGGTGTAGCTCGAAGGATTCTTGTTCCTGTACATTAATCAGTTTGGAATCGACTCGGAGGTAAGCCCTTGAAGCACGGCAACCATGACCAAGGCGCCGGCATTAACCGGAAGCTCCACAACCCCATAGAGGACCGCCTCACTCCCCTGGAACCGCTGGATTTGAGTAAGACTCGATCCATTGACGAATTGGTCCGCGCCATGGCCAAGACAGCGTTCACCGGCCGTCAACTCGGAGAGGCTGCCGATGTGCTCGAGGCTATGGCCCGCGACAAGGATTGTTTCAAGGTCATGACGCTGGCGGGAGCCATGACGGTAGCCAAGCAAGGCCTGATCATCACCGAGCTAATTGATCGGGGGATCGTCAACGCCGTCGTCTCAACGGGGGCGTTAATGGCCCACGGGTTGGTCGAAGCGACGGGTCGTTCGCATTTCCGCTACAACCCCGCGGTGACAGACGAGGAGCTGTACGAACAGGGGTACAACCGGGTCTATGACACACTGGAGCCCGAGACTAACCTCGACGACGTTGAACAGGTCATGTTCAAACTCTTGTCCGGCTGGGATGAAAAGGAAGTCCTGTGCTCCTACAAACTGAACCACTACATCGGCCAGCACCTCAGCAAGAACGTCAAGGAACGGGGCATCCTGAAATCCGCCTACGAGAAGGGAGTTCCAGTATTTGTTCCTGCTTTCACCGACTCCGAGCTCGGGCTGGATTTTGCGCTGGCGAACCGTGCCCGCGCCAGAGACAAGCGGCCCCAGTTGAAATTCGATCCATTTCTGGACCTCGAGCACTTCGCCGCGACGCTTTTGAAGCAGAAGCGCCTGGGGATATTCACGATCGGGGGTGGTGTTCCCCGCAACTGGTCTCAGCAATTTGGTCCCTTCATTGAGCTGCGCCATCGGCAACTCGGGGAAGAGATTCCTCTCAAGCGTTACCACTACGGCTTGCGAATCTGCCCAGAACCGGTGTACTGGGGCGGTTTGTCCGGGAGTCCTTACAGCGAGGCGATCTCCTGGGGCAAGTTCGTACCTCCAGCCGAGGGCGGCTTGTTCGGAGAAGTCTTTGTTGACGCGACGGTCGGGCTGCCCTTGATTGTGGCCGCTGTCCTGGAGCGGCTCGACAAGGATCAGCGCAAGACATCGGCTGCACCGAAAAGGAAGGGTGCTCTAGTCAACCGCTAAAAACTACTACCACAAGACACAAAGGTGACAGAAGGGAACCTACGAGCATCGTGGACATGCTGGAGCGGAGGCGCGTGCCTGTTCTTCTGCTGCTTTTGGGTTCTCTAGTCGAAGATGAAAATCGCGGAGGCGATTACCGTAGTCCACAATCCCCGTTTATCGCCGACTGCGGACTGGGTCACATTAGCCGTCCGGACGATCTTATTCGACAGGCGATAGATCTGCTTCTTCTCGTCCCAGGAGCGATCGGGATCGAATTCCACATTCAAGGTGGTCGCGAGCATTTCGGCTGCGAGTTCCTCGGCATAGTCACCGGCCGCGTCCTCGGTCTCTCCAAACGAATGGTGTTCGCTGAGGTAGCCGTAAGTGTTCCGGTCGGCCGGGATGGCTACACCGATGCTGGAGGCCAGCAACCGATGCGGTTCTCTGGTCGAGTTTTCCGCGACGACTGCAAAGACGACTTCGCCCGGATGAAGGTACTTCAATCCTTGGGAACGGGCGATTAGCTTGCAGTTTGGCGGGAAAATGGAGGAAACGCGTACAAGGTTTTGAGCGGCAATGCCGGCGTCGCGCAACGCCAGCTCAAACGATGTCAGCCGCTCGCGGTGTTTTCCGACCCCCTTGGTGAAAAAAATCTTCTTGGGGACCATGTCCTTGGACAATTCTTATATTCCTCCGGAGTTGGCTGTGAAAAATCAGAATCTAACACACCGACGCATCAACACAATGTGAATTTTAGCGGGAAGGAAGAAAAATTAAGGCGGGGGTCGAATGCCCCCGCCAGTCGCGACGAGTGGTGAGTTAAGCTCCCGAAATCGAGCCGACCGTAATTGTGTCTCCGTTGACCGTTCCAGTGACCTTGGCTTTTTCCCCAGCCAGCTTGTAAAGCTGATCCAGAGCCTTCTGGTCGCTGGTTTCCAGCGTGTACACCTTGTCGCCAACGACCAGTGCGTATTTTGACCCTTTGCCGACGCAGGCATGCGCGCAGTCAGCGGCGCTACCCTCCATCATGTGTTTGGCTCCGCACATGCTGTCGCTAACGACGCCGGTGAGGGTCTGACTGCCTGAGGCGTTTTTGTCAGACTTCTTGTCAGCCGCACTGGCCGGAAGAATGCTTATTGTGGCCAGCAAAATCAGGCCGGATAAAAGAATTCCAAGGTTTCGGACGTGAACTCTCATCAACTCTCTCCTGTGATCGTCATCCGGTACTCCGCCCGGGTTTTCGTGAATCTCTCTAGTATAGAGTGCGAATAATGCGGAAGGTTGCAGGAACAACTTAGGACTCTGCCGGAGCATACGTCATGGTCACATCGACCGTCTTTTCATCCTCGTTGATGGACTCATGCGGGGTAATCTTCCAGTGAACGCCTGTAGGGAGGTCGCCCGAGGACTCTCGTACGAACCGAGCGGGGTAGCTGCTGTCGTACGGTTCGCCTTCTCTTAAGTGCCAGTCCTCTCGCAACCGGGCTTTGCTTTTTTCATCCAGTCCGTCGAAATCGACCTCGCCAAAGTGGTATTGATCTCCAGTTTTTATGACCAATTTGTAGGCCACTGAACCCTGCGAATCGTTAAAATCTGTCTCCGGCATGGTTTTGGCATTCAGGTACCCGCGGGTGCCGTACAGCTTCCGCACGCTATTTAAATCCTCGTCCAACTGCACCGCATTCACCGGCCGCTCGGGTATGAGATGAACCATCCGCTGAAGCTTGTCCGGGGGAAAAGAGTTGTCGCCGGCCCATTCAATGGAAGAGAGCTTGTATTGCAGGCCTTCCGTGACCGGCAATTTGACATCGACGATGACTTTTTCCTGCTCTTCTGATACGACGGTCGGTTCCGGAACTCCGAAATCCGCCTTCAGGTAGCCTTGCCGCAGGTATACGCTGCGCGCGTCCGTGGAAGCGAAATACCTCAGCTTAGATCGCAGATACTCCTGTCCTTCCATCTTCTTCGCGACGTCCGCTAGAGGCGCGGCCAACTCGGGATTGTTTCCGCTATAAACGACTTTGCGGATCTGAATTGGAACGCCGCTGGCGGAGAACACGACCGAGTCAACCTTCGCCGAGTCCGGCGAAGGTGCCGATCGCAGATAGGTAGCGTGTAGGCGAGGGTTGTGTGTCGCAATCATTCCGCTCAACAGCTCTGCGACCTCATCGTTCAAGCTGCCGCCTAGAGGAAGCTTTCCGTCAAACAACCCCAGTTGTGCATGCAATTTTTCTATGAGTTCCTGGTCCGAATACCAGACAAAATTCTCAAATCTCACCGGGACCAGCTCCGCATTGTCGACCAAATCCAGGTCAAGTTTCATGCCTGCGGAGGAGTATGAATAAGAGTAAGCGATGTCGGTGAACAACCCGGATCCACCGAGCTTGGCGCTTGCGGCCTTGAAGCTCTGTTCCGTGACATTCTGGCCCAGCCTGAGGCCTGATACGGCAATCACGTCGGCTGGTTTGTACCGTGTACCCTTCACGTTGATCGCGATCAGAGTGCTTGCCGACGGCGAGGTAGCGGCGGGAACATGCTTCGAAGAAGTCTTGCTCTGTCCCACGACCAACGGGGCCATGAAGAGGATAAGGGTGATCCGCGTGTAAACGTTCATTGCGACTTCGATGGAGCGGCAGCCAGTGCAGGTTTGTGTTTTACCGCGATGTCGATAAAGGCCAGAGCAGCGCGGCTAAGCGCCTTGTCTTTGCGAAAAACCAGTGCGAGGTCTCGTCGGATCTGTGCGTCCGCGATAGGAATTGCGGACAACACTCCCGCCTGAACGTCTTCTGCGACATTAGATCGGGCAATGAAACCGACGCCCACATCCGCAGCCACGAATCGCTTCAGAAGTTCACTGGAATCCAGTTCCATCGAGTAATGGGGCTTGAGCTTGCGCTCCCAGAACAGGTTCTCCAGTGAATCGCGCGTGTGACCGGCTTTGGGCACGAGCAGCGGGAACTTGGCAACATCAGCAATGCTGGCCGACTTCAATTTGGCCAGGGGATGATGTGGTGGAACAATAATCACCAGATCGTCGCGGTGAATCAGGACCACGGTCATTCGATTGTCTGTCACGGGAAGCGACACAACTCCGAAATCGATGGAGTTGTCACTCACGTTTTCGAGTATGCGGGCGTAGTCCGAGCGTTTGATGTTGACCGCCACCGTGGGATATTGCTTCTTGAACTCCGCAAAGACCTCGGGAAGGATATGAAGGCAAGTGCCTTCGTTGGCTCCCACCACGAGTTCGCCGCGAGGAACTCGCTCCGCTTCGGCAATGGCCGTCAGCACGGTTTTACGCGCCGCAATGGTTTCCTCGGCATATTTCTGGAAGATTTTCCCCGACGCGGTTAAGGAGACTTTTCCGCCGGAGCGATCGAGTAGCTTGGCGCCGACTTCTTCCTCGAGAGCGCGGATTTGCGATGAGATCGCCGGCTGAGTCCGAAAACGCTTTTCCGCGGCTCGGGAGAACGACGATAGTCGCGCCACTTCCAAAAATGTTTCGAGCTGATCAAAGTCCATAAAGGCAGCAATTGGGAATCAGCAATTGGCAATTAGCCCAGTGGTGCGGGGTATGACGAGATTCTACCGGGGGAACCGCTAATTGCTAAGTGCAAAGTGCCTTTTCCCGAAACAGGACAAATATTTCCGATCTCGCCGATGCGAACAATGCGTTTTTCTTCTCCCAAAGGTACTCCTATGCTGCCAATGAAAGCGCTTCTGTTGCGGAGGTTGCCATGCATTGTGTCTACTGCGGCGTCGATTACGAGGAAAATGAAACTTGCCTGTGCCTGCCCCCTGTCCGAGCAGGGCAGGTCGAGTGCCCTTCGAAGCCTGCGGGAGTCTGGGGCGAAGCCGACTTCAAGTGGTCGGTTCAAGAATATCCGGTCAGGGTTGCGCCATTCATTAATCTCGTTTGAATCGGGGCGCTCTGTAGGCTCCAGGACTGGCGGTAGCCGGGTTTCCCTCCAGAATACTCGTCGGTTTTTCATAAGCACTTCTTATTCCCCCCATAAAAAACAACGCATTGCCCGTACTCTGTCCGAGGACTATGCTGCGCTGTCTGGACTGCCAGCATGTTGGCGGGAAAGGAGTGCTTCGTGTCTAATCCCAAAACCGTCCTTGAATTCGTCAAGAAAAACGACATCAAACTTCTAGATCTTCGGTTTACCGACTTGCCCGGTCTATGGCACCACGTCTCTTATCCGATCGACCAGCTTAGTGAGTCCTCTTTTGAAGAAGGATTTGGAATGGATGGATCGTCGATTCGAGGCTGGGCCGCGATTCATGAGAGCGACATGCTGCTCATCCCGGACGCCGGGACTTACATGCTTGACCCGTTCACGGAAATACCGACGCTCGTGATGGTTGCGGATGTGATCGATCCTGTTACCAAGCAGCGCTACGACCGCGATCCCCGTTACATAGCCCGCAAGGCGGAAATGTACCTCGCGTCGACGGGCGCGGCCGACACAGCCTACTTCGGCGCCGAGGCCGAATTCTTCATCTTCGACAACGTTCGCTTCGATCAGCGTGAGCAGCACGGCTTCTATTTCATTGATGCCGAGGAGGGGCGCTGGAATTCGGGCCGTGCGGAAAACAACCTGGGTTATCGCCCGCGATACAAAGAAGGGTACTTCCCGGTCCCGCCTACCGACCACTACCAGGATCTTCGCTCCGAAATGGTCATGACCATGCAGAAGTGTGGTCTGGAAGTGGAGTGTCACCATCATGAAGTCGCGACCGGCGGGCAGACCGAGATCGACCTGAAGTTCGATTCCCTCGTAAAGTCCGCCGATCACATGATGCTCTACAAATACATCGTGAAGAACGTGGCCAACCAGTACGGGAAAACAGTTACTTTCATGCCGAAGCCCATATTCCAGGACAACGGGAGCGGGATGCATACCCATCAGTCGCTCTGGAAGGGCGGGAAGCCCCTTTTTGCCGGGGACGGTTACGCCGGCCTTTCGCAACTCGCGCTGTGGTACATCGGCGGCTTGATCAAGCATGGACCAGCGCTATCCGCGATCATTGCTCCTACCACAAACTCTTATAAGCGGCTCGTGCCGGGGTTCGAAGCACCGGTCAACCTCGCGTATTCCCGCAGAAACCGCTCGGCAGCGTGCCGAATTCCCATGTACTCGGCGTCTCCGAAAGCCAAGCGTGTCGAGTTCCGTCCGCCAGACCCGAGCTGCAACCCGTACATGGCGTTTGCCGCGATGATGATGGCCGGTCTGGATGGGGTAGAGAACAAGATCGATCCCGGACAACCTCTCGATAAGGACATCTACGACCTCGGTCCTGAAGAACTCGCCAGGGTGCCTTCAATGCCCGGCTCGTTGGAGGACGCGCTCGACGCTCTTGACCGCGACCACCAATTCCTGCTCAAGGGCGACGTCTTTACCGAAGAGCTTGTGAGTACCTACATCGAATACAAGCGCACCAAGGAGGTGGATGCCGTTCGGCTGCGCCCGCATCCCCACGAGTTCATGCTGTACTACGACATTTGATCGCCTGGCGCATACGGCAAGCCTTTCTTCGAAAGCTCGGCAATCGCCGGGCTTTTCGTTTGTGGCGTCATGAAACACAGGATGACCGGAAACTCGGGCGCGGATGGGTTGTGCTTTCGAAGTGTTTGCTGCAACAGCTACAATGACGCGCTACTTTCGTTCGCTTGTCTACATTCACGGGAGGCTTCATGAAGTGGATCGCATCGATGTTGCTGGCGCTGTTCTGGTCGTCTGCGGCCGTTGCGCAGATTGCCCCCGCAGTTGATTCTGGCCGCCTCTTCTTCCCGAAAAACTTCATTTGGGGATATGGCCAGTTTGACGTGGCCCCGCCACACAATGAACCCGATCCGAATCTGTGCGCCGCAAATGCGGGCTCGCCGCAATACGGCGGAGCAAATGCCCCCTGCACGATGTTTGCCCGCTACATGCTATGGGGATATGTCGAGGTCCGACCCTTCGCGCGGACACCCCTAACGCGGCTCATGTTTTTCGGAGAGCCCCGATTTCTTTTTGGAAAGAACCTTCCCCAGACACTCTATACGTGGTCCATGCAGGGGATGGGCTGGGAGCGCTCATGGGGTGCGGCTATTGACGTGGGTCACGGCTTTGAAGCGCGAGTCACCCAGCATTTTTTATTTCAACGGTTTGGGTCGCGTGATCGCAACCTTGGTCCCGCCGATTTGGGCCCCAACGGGCCATGGGGACGCTACACCGTGATTGGAGTCCGAAAGTACTTCGGGTACCGAAACGCCGGACCGTAGCTGCAGAAGGTGGGTCTGCGGAGATGAACCCGCCCATTTGACGCGTGCTATGCTGACGCTTCCGAGCCTAACGCCTTGACTTACACGGGAGCGCAAAGTCAATCGCGCGGGTCGCTTGACGTAGTCGCGACCCTCGGCCGAGTTCCGTTTCGCGATCAGGAAGCAGCCCGTCAGCTCCTGACGAACATCGCTGCACGGGTCTCGCCTGGGCTTGCGATTGCATTAGGGCCTCTTCTGGCGGATGTGCCCGATCCCGATTTTGCCCTCGTCCTTTTCGATCGTCTGATCTGTGAAGCGGGTCAGGAGACCGCCGTTCTGTTGGAGAAACATCCCCTCCTGGCCCACTACGCACTCGCCGTCTTTGGGCACAGCCGCTATCTCGGCGAAACTTTGATTCAGAATTCTGATCTTCTGCCTGGGTTGTTGCGTGACAGGAACCTTGATCGCAGCTTTTCGCAAGAGACTTTTCAAGAGGCTCTGGCCCGCTTTCGCACCCGCTCTTGGGAAGGCGATCTGTCCACGCGGTTGGCCGCCTTCAAACGGCGTGAGTATGTTCGCATCATGTTGCGCGACGTTCTGAAACTCGCGCCCCTGGCCGAAACTACGGCAGAGATCTCGGCTTTGTCAGACGTTCTGATCGACTCCGCTCTGCGCGAGGCTTCCCGCCAGTTACAGACAAAGTTTGGAACACCACAGCACCTGGATTCAGAAGGCCGGCTACAAGAGACTACGTTCAGCGTCCTCTCGCTGGGGAAGTTGGGCGGCAATGAGCTGAATTACAGCTCCGATATCGACCTGCTTTTCATTTATGGCGATGGACAGGAGCCGGCATCGGCTGCCATCTCGAACAAGGAATATTTCATACGGCTGGCTCAGCTCGTGACCGAAATCCTCTCGCGGGTGACCCCACAAGGTTCTGTCTTCCGGATCGATTTGCGGCTGCGTCCGGAAGGAACGCAAGGTGAGCTGGCGGTCAGCTTGACTTACGCCCTGCAATACTACGAGCACACGGCGCATGACTGGGAACGCCAGGCACTCATCAAAGTTCGGCACTCCGCCGGAGACGCCAAGCTGGCCCGCCGCTTTATCCGTGGGATTCAGCCGTATGTTTACACCGAGAATATTAATTTTGCCGCCATAAAGACTGCATTAGTATCTCGTGAAAAGATTCAGCATCGAGCCCTGTCCAAGCCGGCGTCTACCGTCGACGTGAAGCTTGACTCTGGCGGCATTCGCGATGTGGAGTTCCTGGTGCAATGTCTACAGCGGGTGTATGGAGGGAAGGAGCCTTGGTTGCGTTCCGGCGGCACGCTCTTTTCGCTTCAAAAGCTGTACGACAAGGACCACATTAGCGGACACGAGTTCCACGAGTTGAACGCAGCGTACGTGCTGCTGCGGCACGTCGAGCATCGCCTTCAACTACGCTTTGGTCAGCAGACGCACAAGTTGCCATCCGATGTTCACGAACTGGCCGTGGTAACGCGGTCTATGACAGATCTGGTGCAAGGTAAATCCGGTTCGCTCGACTTGACTGCTGAGATCAGCGCGCGCATGGCCGAGGTCTCCGCGATTTACAAGCGGATAGTTTTTCAGCAACAGACATTCACTCGAACCCACCCGGAACAGGAATTTCGCCTGCGCAGCGCCGCGGAGATAGGCGGCTCCGAGTCCAATCAGCAGCTTCTCGATCGTCTTGAGGCCGACATGCCGGGGATCGGCGAAATGGCGAATTGGCCCCAGTTGTCATCGCATGCGCGGCGAAATCTCTCCCGGTTTTTGACCGCTGCGTTCACCAGTTCAGGTCGATATGCCGCGGTGCGGAACCATCCGGAGGCACTAGCGCGCGCCCTGGTGCTCCTGGATCTCAGCGAGTACCTGAGCGACATTCTGGTGCGGCATCCGGAAGAAATCACCAGTCTCGCCGACCTGCGCGATACGACGTTGCGGGAGGGAGGAGGGTACCTGTTTGGGGGCCCATTTGGCCGGGGTGCTGCTTCCGCCGACCCGGTTTTTGAATACATCGCTCATTCGGCGTCACCCTATGCGGAAAAGCTGGTACTGCTGCGGCAACACTTTCGCCGGCGACTCTTTACCTCCGGTGCCCGGGATGTCACAGAACTGCGTGAGGTATATCGCTCACTGGCTGTGACAACTTCCGCAATCGAAGACGCGATCGCGGCGGCATGGACCATCGCAGGTCAACCGCCCGGCGTAGCTGTTTTTGCCCTGGGTCGTCTTGGCACGGGTGAGTTCGATGTGCTCTCCGATGCCGACTTACTCTTCGTTGCGGAAGAACACGTGGATCGAACACATGCAACGAGGGCCCTGGAGCGGTTTATCCACGTACTCGCCGCTTATACGCGAGACGGAATGGTCTGTGCAGTGGATACCCGCCTTCGACCACACGGCGGCGAGGGCGAATTACTTACGACTCCGACGCAGCTGGAAGGGTATTTCGCGCGCGAGGCCAAGCCCTGGGAAGCATTGATGTACACCAAGCTCCGTCTTATTGCTGGTTCCGCCGCGATTGCGGAGCGAACTCATGCTGCCACGTGTGGGTTGCTGCGGCGGTTCGCGGCCGATCCCGACTTCGGGAATTCCGTTCACGAGATGCGCCGGCGGCTCGAACCTGGAGAGAAAAACATCAAGTTGTCTCCAGGCGGCACTTACGACATAGACTTCGTTCTGAGCTATCTGTTGATTCGCAACCAGGCGCATGAGACGGGAGGCACGCTGCGTGACCGCATCTGGCGCTGCGTTGCGGCCGGGCTCCTTGACAAGAAAGACGGAGCCGAACTGGATCACGCCGCCGAATTGACACGCACCGTCGATCACGTGGTGCGGTTGGTCGTCGGCCGACCGCTCAAGTGGTTACCGACTACGGAACACGCCCGTGCGACAGTTGAAGACTTAGCGGCGGGAATTCTCAAGCGGCCTGCGGTAACCGAACCGGAATTGGAATCTGCACTGGCGCAAGTGAGGTCAGTCTACAAACGGGTACTCGCCACACCCGAGTAGACCGGAGCATTGGCCGGGCGATTTCGTCGAAGCAACCAGACGATCAAAGCCACAATGCCCGCCAGGAACAACAGGGGAATTACGACAACCAGGAGCAGTCCTCCCACACCGCCAAAGGACGCTACATCGCCGCCTACGGTGCCTTGCTGATCGCGTACCACATGGCCCCCGAAGGAAGTAGCGTCGCCCAGCACGGATGCACCCGCCTGCACTCTCAGATCGCCTCCAAACGAGGTCGCATCACCGCTGATGGATCCGCCTTCCTCTACGACTATCCTGCCGCCAAATGTCGTGGCATCGCCGTTTACCCGGCCCCTGACGTAAATTGAGCAGGCGAAACAGGTAAGTTCACCGGCTGTTTCCGTGGTGCCGACATGGATTTCGCGGCCTACCTGGGTGCGCTCCGGGTTGTCCTTTGCGAATGAAGCTACGCACGCAGCCATCAGCACGGACAAAGTAAGTGCAGCGAATCGGGTCATAAGCTTTCTCCTGATCAGTAGGCACCCCACCGAAGCGGTAGTTATTATGTCAGAAATGGTCATCCGGGGCACGCCGGGACGGCCGTTCGGTGACAGGTAAGCGTCTTGTGACCCCGTCACACCAGCTTGTGATGTGCGTCATTTCTCCAATGTTCACGCTTTTCTCTATAATGAGGCCGGTTCTGTTGGGACAATCTCCAGCCGAGGTGCATTTATGTCTGATTCGTACAATGGCCTTCCCGTGCCCCGAAGTGGCGCGAACATCACCTATAAAGACGGACGGTATGAGGTTCCTGACAACCCCATCATTCCGTTCATCGAGGGCGACGGCACCGGTCGCGATATCTGGAAGGCATCGGTCCGCGTTTTCGACGCCGCCGTAGAAAAGGCTTACGGAGGCAAAAGGCGGGTCGTGTGGTACGAAGTGTTTGCCGGCGAAAAGGCAATGGCAAAGTTCAACACCTGGCTGCCGGAGGATACGGTCAACGCCATCCGCGAGTTCCGGGTCGCGATCAAAGGGCCGCTGACCACCCCGGTCGGCGGAGGGATCAGGTCATTGAATGTTGCGCTACGTCAGATTCTCGACCTTTACGCTTGTGTCCGCCCCGTTAAGTACTACCGCGGAGTGCCGTCGCCGGTAAAACATCCCGAGCGCATGAACGTCGTCATTTACCGCGAAAATACGGAAGACGTTTACGCCGGCATCGAATGGGAACAGGGAACTCCCGAAGTTGCCAGGCTGATTGAATTTCTAAACAAGGACATGCTTAGAGGCGGCAAAAAACAAATCCGCCTGGATTCCGGTATCGGCATAAAGCCGATTTCTGTTACGGGAACGAAACGCCTGGTGCGTATGGCTATCCGTTTCGCCCTGGAGAACGGAAAGAAATCCGTCACGCTGGTGCATAAGGGCAACATTCAGAAGTTTACCGAAGGCGCTTTCCGCAAGTGGGGCTACGAACTTGCCACGGAGGAGTTCCGCGACAAGGTCATTACGGAGCGGGAGAGCTGGATCGTCGACAACAAGGATCGCAATCCCAACCTGACGGTCGAGCAGAATGCGAACCTGGTCGAACCCGGACTGGAGTTCGCTACCGAAGAATTCCGCCAATCAGTTTATGCCGAAGTCAAAGACGTGCTGGACAAGATCTACAAGACGCACGGCAACGGCAGATGGAAAAAGAAACTCATGGTTAATGACCGGATCGCCGACTCGATCTTCCAACAGGTCGTGACCCGCGCTGATGAATACGCCGTGCTGGCCACGCCGAACCTGAATGGCGACTACATCTCTGACGCGTGCGCGGCGCAGGTCGGCGGACTGGGTATTGCTCCGGGCGCGAACATTGGCGATGGATACGCCTGCTTTGAAGCTACTCATGGGACTGCCCCGAAATACGCCGACAAAGACGTCATTAATCCCGGTTCCGTCATTCTGTCCGGCGTGATGATGTTTCGTTTCCTCGGGTGGAATGAGGCGGCCGACTTGATCGAGCAGGGAATGGAGCGCACGATCGAGCAGAAGAAGGTAACGTACGATTTTGAGCGCCTGATGGAAGGCGCGACAAAGGTCAAAACCAGCGAGTTTGGCAGCTACATTATCGAAAACATGGAAGCTGGCGTGTTGACCGCGACTCGATAGCTGTTCACCTCGGAGGGCACAGAGACGCCACAGAGGCTCACCTCGCCTCGGTAATGCTCTGTGCCCTCCGTGGTTTAGAATGATCAGTTTCCTACAGCAAGCCAGTCATTTGATCACTCCGGACGAAAGGACTCATCATGCGCAACAAAGTAACGATCGTTGGCTCGGGCAATGTTGGCGCGACTGCCGCCCACTGGATGGCCTCGAAAGAACTTGCCGACGTCGTGCTGATCGACATCATTGAAGGCGTGCCGCAGGGCAAAGCGTTGGACTTGCTCGAAGCCATGCCGATCGAAAAGAAAGACTCTCATGTCATCGGCACGCAGGATTACGCCGATACGGCTAATTCTGACATTGTGGTAATTACGGCGGGCGTACCGCGCAAACCCGGCATGAGCCGCGACGATCTTCTCAACATCAATCACAAGATCATGAAGGATGTGGTCGAGAAGGTCGTGCATCATTCTCCCAATTGCATTCTCATCATCGTGTCGAATCCCTTGGACGCCATGGCGCAGGCAGCCTACAAGCTGAGCGGCTTCTCCCGCAATCGGGTGATCGGAATGGCCGGCGTCCTCGATTCTGCTCGCTTCCGCACCTTCATTGCGCAGGAGCTAAAAGTCAGCGTCGAGAACGTCACTGCGTTTGTTTTGGGAGGGCACGGCGACACCATGGTGCCTTTGCCGCGTTATTCCACGGTTGCCGGAATCCCGATCACCGAATTGATGGACGAGTCCACTCTCGGGAGGCTCGTTCAACGCACGCGTGATGGCGGTGCAGAGATCGTTAAATATCTCAAGACCGGCAGTGCTTATTACGCACCTTCCGCTGCGGTCACCGAAATGGCAGAGGCGATTCTGAAGGACAAGAAGAAAATCCTGCCGTGCGCGGCCTACTTAGAAGGCGAGTACGGACTGCAAGGTCTTTTTGTCGGCGTGCCTTGCAAATTGGGAGCTCGTGGTATCGAGCAGATTGTCGAGATCAAACTTACCCCGGAAGAAAAGACGGCGCTGGATAAGAGCGCTGGCGCAGTGAAGGAGTTGGTGAGTGTAATCGGGGTTTAGCCGCGAGCTACAGGAGGGCGGCTCAATCGCAGGCAGCCGCCCTCATACTTATTCCTGTGGAATGTGGCAACACAGACCAGCTCAGCTATCCGCTACACGCGATCGATCGTCACTGAATTCACCACTACATCCTTCACCGGGCGATCCTGGCGGTTCCGCGGCAGCTTTGTGATCTTGTCCACCACATCCTGGCCCTCTACCACCTCGCCGAAGATCGTGTGTTTTCCTGTCAGCCAGGTGGTGGGGGCGACGGTGATGAAAATCTGCGATCCATTCGTATTGGGACCCGCATTGGCCATGGCCAGCTTCCCTGGACGGTCAAAACGGTGGGGCGACCCTTTGGTTTCGTCTTCAAACTGGTAGCCCGGCCCGCCCATGCCCGTGCCCGCAGGATCTCCCCCTTGGATCATGAAGTCGGGAATGACCCGGTGAAAAATGGTTCCATCATAGAGGCGGTCCTTGCTTTTCTTGCGTGTGACCGGATGCGTCCACTCGCGCTTACCTTCGGCAAGTTCCACGAAATTGGCAACTGTCTTAGGCGCGTCCTTCTCGAATAGTCGACAAACAATCTTGCCTTCACTGGTATCAAAAACAGCATAAGTCCCGGGCTGGCGGGTCATGGGAATCCTTTCTAAGGTGTTGCGAGTTATTGGTGCGAAGCCGTCGATTTCGGTTCCGCAGTTTTCTTTAGAGCGGGTTTGCTGGGAGGCTTAGTTGCGGTCCCACCTTTTTCGATTGTGATGTGGTTGATTTTCACGGGCCGGTAGGGACGGTCGTTGCTGTCACGGCCCATGCGGGCAATCTGCTTGACGAGCTCGACGGATGCGGGGTCGCACTGCCCAAAGATGGTGTAGCCACCGTTTAGGCTCGGGTACGCAGCTTCGGTGATGAAGAATTGCGACCCGTTTGTATCGGGGCCGGCATTCGCGTACGCGAGCCGTCCCGGCCGATCGAACTTCAGATCCGGAGAGGTCTCGTTCTTAAACGCGTATCCGGGATCTCCCTGGCCATTTCCTGCCGGGTCACCGCCCTGGATCATAAAATTCGGGATCACGCGATGAAAAATCGTTCCGTCATAGAGCGGGACACCGTGTTTCCGGGCATGGCTGACGGGATTCGTCCAATCCTTTGTGCCTTCGGCAAGTCCGATGAAATTTGCCACGCCGATAGGCGCCTTGTCGGGAAAGAGCGTGCAGTGCAGCTTCCCGGCCGTGGTTTCGATTATGGCAACCGGTTGAGAGGAAGAAGCGGCTGGTTTGGATGGGCTCGCCGACTTCGGCTCGGTTCCGGTTTGCGCCCACACAACCGAGGAAAGAAGAAAGAAGAAGGAAAGGATAGCTGATGTGCGCATCGAAACACTCCTGGGCATGAGTTTCAGTTTTCGTGCAAGCCCGAATTGTATCAGGGACTATTTGCGGCTTGGAGATGGAGACGTTCGCATATCTGCGCTGACTTTCTCCACATCGCGCAATACCCGAAGCAGATTGCCGCCAAGAACTTTCCGGACATCCTCATCGCTATAGCCACGATCGAGCAGCGCCTGCGTGATTTTTGGCAGGTCCGCGGCGGAATTCATACCGGCCGGGAGGGCGCCGCTGACGCCATCGAAATCCGATCCGAGCCCGACGTGATCAACGCCGGCCACTTTTGCAATGTGGTCGATATTGTCGATGAGCGCCTTAAAAGGTGGCCGCGGTATTTTCGCCATGTATTCTGCATCGATCGCTTCGGTGTCGATCCACTGCGGCTTCTTTCCCGCAGCTTTCTGCTGCGCAATGTAGGCTGCCACAGCCGCGTCCCGATCCTTAGCTTGCGCCTTTGCAGCGTTCCAGAAGTTCGGATCGTCAAAACCAGAAAAGAAATTGACCATTACAACGCCATTATTCTTCGCCACTGCCTTCAGCATGTCATCGGTCATATTGCGCGGAGCATCGGTGAGTGCGCGCGCCGACGAATGAGAGGCGATCACCGGCGCTTTGGTCGTGCTGACAGCGTCCCAAAAGGTCTTGTCGGCAACGTGGGAAATGTCGACCATCATTCCCAGCCGGTTCATCTCGAGCACTACCTGCTTGCCGAAATCGGTCAATCCATCGTGATGCTGTACCTTCGGGTCGTCGATGTCCCCCGACGAATCGGCCCAATCGTTAGTGTTTGACCAGCTCAGCGTCATGTAGCGCACGCCGAGACGATAGTAGTCGCGGAGGAGATGAAGGTCATCTTGGATTGAATGTCCGCCCTCGATTCCCATCAGCGCGGCAAGCTTGTGTTCGCGATGGGCACGCTCAATATCGGCCGCGGTAAAGGCCATCATCATGCGATCGGGATGCCGCTGCACCTGGTCGTACACGGAGTCGATCAGGTCGAAGGTTCGCTTCGCGTAGTCAGAGGGCTCGGTTGTTCCCGGATCCACCCAAATGGAAAAGAACTCGGCACCAAGATTGCCCTTGCGCGCTTTATCCAAGCTGATCTGACCTTTGTCGCTCGGATCGGTTGTTCCAATATCAAAATTTGTATCGAGAAAGCGTTGTGGGGTGTCAGCGTGAGTATCAATAACGATCGCTGAATCATGCAAGCGTTGAGCGCGGGCGCTAACCTCCGGACCAGAGTCGGTTTGGGCTGAGACGCCGACGGGAACCAGGAAAAGAGCGAGAAGCCAATGTAGTCTTGTCATCGGAGTGTTCGGTAAGGGAAGGATTGTATACGGGGCGGTCAAAATCAAGAAATCAAAGCAGTGACGCCAGAGCGAGTTCGATGCACTCATTCAGCGGGCGATCGGTGTCAATAACAGTTTTCTCGCGCGTGATCGGCTCAAAGCGCGCTTTAACTTCGCAGTAAAGTTGGAAATTCCTGTTCTGCGCAGGATGCTGGCCCGCTTGAGACTGAAGACGCTGTCTCGCCGTCTCTTCCGCGCAAACACATTCCAGAATCATCCATGGTTGATTGATCTCTTGCGCGGCAGCGATGACCCGCTCGATCTGGTACTGCCTCGAAAAAACGCGGCCATCGAGGAATACATGGCGACCAGCATCTCTACGCGCCAGAAAGGCCGCTGCCTGAAGCATGACCTCCATGCAGAAGTCGTCCTGCTCGGTCGAGTATTCGACATCGCGCGGTTCAAAAAGAGCATGGCGGATCGCGTCTTTGCTCAAAACGGAGCCTGCGAGGCGGGAGGCTAGTTCACGAGCAACTGTAGTCTTCCCAGTGCCGGGAAGACCGGCCATCAAAACAATCATGGTTTGAGGGTAGCAGGCGTTTGAAGAAACGACACATCGGGTGCCACTGTCGAAACGCGGTACGCGAAGCGGGCTATTCCGCTCGATTGTCGGCGGTAGTACTTTCGACAGCCGGTTCGACGGGGAAAATCGTCTGGGTGTGCCGCCAGTCGGAGTAACGCTCCGATACCATGACGTGGAATACCCACTGATGTCGCTCTTCTTCCGGTTCCACAAGCCCGAGAGCCTTCAAGTAGAAGAGATATCGCTCGACGAAATGAACCTGGGCTTTGCTCATACCTCGGCGTTGCAGGTCGAGCGTGACTCCAGCCAGATGAGAGGATGCAGCTTCGCCGTACTCTGGCGCAGCATTACGATTGTGGCGACGCAGCTTATGCTGAACCTTAATGGTCCGAACGGCTGAGTTAACTTGGATCTGATCGTGGAATTCTCGATAGTAAGCTTCACTCAGGTCTTGAACGAAGTCGCGTGCCCACGGACGGCAGAAGCGGCGGTTGGGATCCAGCCGTGGATCGAATCGCAATGTCTGGCTGGCAGAAATCGGCACTAGCTCTTCACGTGTCTTTAAGAGTTCCAGTTCGTCATCGTCGGCGATCCGGGGCAAAGCGAGGCTGTCGATCTCCTCGTTCTGCAAGAGCAGGGAATCGCGTGACGGGCGGAACATAGGGTTCCAGACAATGTGGCGAAAACGACGATGCCTACCTGCCGAGTGCCGCAGATGGGCTTTGCGAACCGCATAGTTGTGGTGCATTCCGAACGCCTGGCCGCACACGGCGAGAGCCAGAAGCAGAACGAGGGAAAGTTGTCGTCCAGTCTTTTCTCTTAACAACGAAGTGGCCCTTCCCGGGGAGATGCCTAAGGCCGCAAGGCAGGCTGTGATTGTAGCCTACTGTCCCCGCAATGCAAGTACTCAAAGCTGCGAAAAATTGGTTACCGAAGTGATCCCACCCTGGTGGTTACTTGCGGAGGTTACTGGTATAGCGGAACCGGGTCAGCGAAACCCGCGGTTCGCGGCGTGGCTCGCAGTGACCGTGCGATCCATCAACTCAGGTCCGGAACAGATCGCGGAAAGCCTTCTTCATGACCTCGCCGCTAACCTGCGAAATTGAGCGGGTGAGCGGGATGTCTTTAGGACAAACCTCGACACAATTCTGAGCGTAGCCGCACTCTTGGATGCCACCATCTCCCATCAGGGCTGCCAAACGATCTTCCTTGAGTTCAGCACCGGTAGGGTGGGTGTTGAACAGCCGCACTTGCGAAATGGTGGCCGCACCAACAAATCCGGTTTTCTCATTAAATTGCGGACAGGCTTCCATACAGCAGCAACACGAGATACATCGCGACAACGGATACGCTTGTTCCTGGTCGTGGGCGGAAACTCGTGGCCCGGAACCCAAGTCGTAGGTTCCGTCGACCGGAACCCAGGCTTTTACCCGTTTCAAATTCTCGAACAACACACTACGGTCTACAGAGAGATCCCGAATGACCGGGAACTTGGAAAACGGTTCCAGTTCGATAGGTTGTTCAAGTTCGTGAACGAGCGCCGAGCAGGCCATTCGAGCACGCCTGTTGATCAGCATGGCGCAGGAGCCGCACACCTCTTCGAGACAGTTGGAATCGTAGGTAATGGGAGTTGTTTTCCTGCCGTCGCGCGTCACAGGGTTCGCCGCGATATCCATCAGCGCGGAAGTGATGTTCATGCCCTGTTTATAGGGGAGCTCGAACTCTTCCCAGTGGGGACGGGCGTCAGGGTTAGCCTGACGCTTGATGCGGATGATTACTTTACCGTTATTGGCCATTAGCTCTTAGCCTTTAGCTCTCAGCTGAAACTCACGTAAGCATTCTTCCAGTGGATTTCTGTTAATACTTCCTCGCTCGCGGGGGGATCAGCGAGATGTCTACCGGCTCGAATTCAAATCTCGGTTCGTCTGCGTCGGGCGCGAAGTATGCCTTCGTTGTCTTCAGCCAATTCTTGTCGTCACGATCCGGGAAATCCGGCTTGTAATGCGCGCCGCGCGACTCATCACGCATGGCGGCACCCTGGGCGACGACGCGCGACAGTTGCAGCATGTTGTAAAGCTGCCGCGTGAAGACGAACGACGTATTCGCCCACTGAGTACGATCGGACAAATTGACTCGCCGATAACGCTCGAGCAGTTCCACCAGCTTGCTATCCGTGTCCTGCAAGGCCTTGTTGTAGCGAATGACGGTGCAGTTCTTGGTCATCAGCTCGCCCAGTTCGCGCCACAGCAGAAAGGGATTTTCGTCACCCTGGTTGTTCATCAGGGTCGCATTGAACTCTTCCTGCCGCTTACGCTCTCCATCAAAATGGCCGTTGCTTGGAGCTGCCGCGAGATTGCGTGCGTACTGCAGCGCTTGTGGCCCGGCGCGGAATCCACCAAAGATACACGACACCAGTGAATTGGCCCCGAGCCGGTTTGCGCCGTGGTAGCTGTACTCGCACTCACCTGCTGCATAAATTCCCGGGATATTGGTGGCCTGGTTGAAGTCGATCCAGAGGCCTCCCATGGTGTAGTGCATCCCGGGGAAAATCTTCATCGGTGTGTCGCGCGGGTCGTCTCCTACGAACTTCTCGTAGATTTCGAGGATACCCTCCAGCTTGCGGTCGAGAATCTTGCGATCGATGTGCGTCAAGTCGAGATACACCATCGGCTTGCCGTCGATACCGAGTTGGTGTTCGTAGACGACTTTGAAGATGGCACGGGTCGCGACGTCTCGAGGCACGAGATTGCCATACTTCGGATACCACTCTTCGAGAAAGTACCAGCGCTCGTTCTCAGGAATTGACTTTGGATCGCGTTTATCGCCCTGTGTACGCGGAACCCAAACGCGCCCGCCCTCGCCGCGGGCCGATTCTGACATCAATCGAAGTTTATCTTCACCGGGAATCGACGTGGGGTGGACCTGGATGAACTCTCCATTTGCGTAGTAGCAGCCTTGCTGATAAAGCGCCGACTGCGCCGACCCAGTACACACGACCGAGTTCGTGGACTTTCCAAAAATCGCGCCGATGCCGCCGGTGGCGATGATGATTGCGTCGGCAGGGAAGGTGCGCACCTCCATCGAGCGCAGGTCCATCGCACAAATGCCTCGGCACACGCGATTTCCGTCCAGAACCGCTGACAGGAATTCCCAGCCTTCGTACTTGGTGACTTTACCTTCGGATTCGTAGCGGCGGACCTGCTCATCGAGGGCGTAAAGCAGTTGCTGACCAGTGGTAGCACCCGCGAACGCGGTCCGGTTGTACAGAGTTCCTCCGAAGCGGCGGAAATCGAGCAGTCCTTCTGGCGTGCGGTTGAACGGGACACCCATGCGGTCGAGCAAGTCGATAATGCCCGGGGCCGCATCGCACATATCCTTGACGGGAGGCTGATTGGCGAGGAAGTCGCCGCCGTAAATGGTGTCGTCGAAATGCTTCCAGGTCGAGTCGCCTTCGCCCTTCAGGTTCTTGGCGGCGTTAATGCCGCCCTGCGCACACACCGAGTGCGACCGCTTTACCGGGACAATCGAGAACAGGTCGACGTGTCCGCCAAGTTCCGCGATCTTAATGACGGCTGACAACCCAGCCAGTCCGCCGCCCACAACGATGATCTTTGGATTTGCTGCCATATAGATCAGGTCTTTCTTTGTGTACCTTTGTGCGACCTTCGTGTCCTTTGTGGTGAATCCATTCCTTACAGTTCAAGGACAAAGCTGACACAAAGGAACCCTCGCTACCGTAAGAGCATCGACTCCGTCGGGCTTGGCATCGGCTGCAGCGGGCGCGATAAGAACGCGTACATGGTCGCGCCACCTACGACTACAAACGCGATACCAATCGCCAGGCACACATAACCGAAGCGCCGCTGTGCCCGATCGCCGCTCACAATGCCCCATTTCGCCGCAAACAACCAGAGACCATAAGCGAAATGCCAGGAGGCGGCCACTATGCCGATGGCATAGAACGCGACCAGCCAAGGGTTTTGAAACTCCATCTGCACCTTCGGAAATGCCACGGCCGGGTTGCTCAAAATGTGCTCGCCGGCGAAGCGGAGATGCCACACGTGGTATCCCATGTAGAAGAATGCAATGGCTCCGGTCCATCGTTGCGTCGTATAAAGCCAGTTGCCCGTCCAGGAGTAATCACCGACATTCGAGTCGCCGCGGTACCAAATATAGAAGCCGTACAGCGCGTGATAAAGGATTGGCGCCCAGATGAAAGCAATTTCCAATCCCAGCACAAACGGCATGCCGGCCAAGAATGCGACTTGCTTGGTGTAGGCGTTCGGACCCTCAATGGCGACAAAGTTCGAGAAGAAGTGCTCGATCAGGAAAGCACCAATCGGAACAATGCCGGACAGCGAATGCAGGCGACGCCAAAAAAACGAATGTCCCTGACCCGCTCTCAGGGGTGCAACCCCGCCTCTTACCTGACCGGGGGCCGCGGGACTGGCCGTTGTTGCCACAGGACCGCTCCTTATGGTTTCGGAACTGAAACGCGAACCTTTTATTATCGGGTTTGCGGGAGAACCGCGTCAAGAAAAGAGGCCTGCGCGAATCAGGGTGAACATCGAGGCGTGACGCCAGTCACTCACCTATCGTTCGGATTTTTTGGCGGTTCTTGTCGTACCAGTCGAGAAAATTACGGAATGCCGCGCCGCGATGGCTGTGCTGAGCTTTACCTTCGGGGGACAGTTCTGCAAACGTTTTTCCAATGACAGGGAAGAAAAACATGGGATCGTAACCGAATCCTCCCGATCCTTGGAGCCTGTCAAGAAGTATGCCTTCGGCCACGCCACGAAAGGTGCCGAGTGTCCGCCCGTCTTGTGCGGCCGCAATAACACAGACGAAACGCGCGGTTCTTTTCTCCGGCGGCACCCCTTGCAATTCACGAAGAACGCGCTGATTGTTTGCGTTGTCGTCGGTGTTGTTCTCGGCTTCGGCGGGTTTCTCCGCAGCGTATCGCGCGGAGTGTACGCCGGGCGCACCGCCGAGAGCGTCGACTTCCAGGCCGGAATCATCGGCCAGGACTATCTCGGCGTCCGCGAAACGGCTGTAGAACTCCGCCTTTTTGCGGGCATTGGCCTCGAAAGTGGTGCCGTCTTCGATGACTGGCGGGAGGGTTGAGAAGTTGGGTAAAGCGGCTATTTCGATGCCATGGGCCTTCGCCGCGCCTGCGAAATCCCGCAGTTTCCCGCTATTGGAGGTGGCAATCAGGATGCGAGACATTTGTCTTCCTACTGAACGCGTCGAGAAACCCGGCGGCGGGAGTAGATGTCGACCGCGAGCACTGCGATGGCACATAGCGAAATGATTCCGCCCAGAGTTCGGTCCCACGTTCGAGCGAAGTAGATTTTCACAATATTTCGTCCGCCCTCGATCGGGACGATCATCTGGCCAGTTACTTCCGCAGTCTGCGAGGTCAGAGGGCGGCCATTCACCAACACTGTCCAGGACGGATAATTGAACAGCTTGAGTATCAGTTGCGTGGGTTCCGCTGCGTTGGCGGTCAGCATCTTGGACTCGGCGGACCACTGCTCAACTTTGATACGGGCCTTAACATTGTCCTTCGTCCTGACCAGGGGTGCCTTTTTGTCTATCTCATAGGGGTCAGCACCGGCGGGCACGTATTCGTCAGTACCTTCATAGCCTGGTCCTTCACGAACACTGTCGCGGATTTCGACGATGTCAGGTGCATGGTCCCACCAAGGCGCCTGCACCCTATGCCAGACCAGAAAGACCACGACAACGAGCGCTGCGCTCATTGCCAGCCGTGAAAACCAGCGTCGCCAAGCCATGGGTATGAGCAGCGCGACACCAATGTTCAAGCAGAGCAACCAACGCCAGGGAAGTTGCACGAACCGGAGCTTTGGCATGTGCTCCCAGAAAAAAAATGTAAAAGGAAACAGCAACAAGATGGACAGGGTGGTCCAGCAAAGAGAAGCTGTCCAGAGTTCCCGCTTGTCGCGCCGCCATTTGTAGGAGAGCAAGGCGGCGCTACCGGCGACGATCATCTCACTGAAGGCCACAATCGAGACCAGCAGATTGAAGCGGTTGTGGTCAGGGTCGTTGATGACCGTAAACAAGAAGTTGTCCTGAGGCCGCAGTCCAGGCGAGAGAACCTCCGCTATGTTGACCCACTTTTCCTCGTAGGCAGCTGGAACCAGGTAGAACGCCGCGAGAGCTGCTCCCAAAAAAACGGCGAGTCCTCCCCACAACAACGATTGGGGAGACTTTCGCCCGAATGCAACAACGATTAGAAGCAACGCGAAGGAATAGTGGATCATTACCGCCGAAGGGGCGTTTGTGAGCCAAGCGGCCGCAATCAGCAGGGCCAACGGGAATAGCGTCTTGCGTCCCTTGTCAGGTATCTGAAGAGTGAGCAGGAGAAGCAACGGAAGCAAGCTGGAGGCCAGTAGTTCTGCGAAGGCGCTCCGCCAGTAGACAATCACCAGGTGATACGGATTGGCGGTGTACAACAAAGCAGCGAATGTGGCGGTAGGGCGAGAGAACCAGCGCCTCGCCAGCAAAAACATGGACCAACCGGCCAGGGCGAGTGCGATCCAGTTGAAAACTCCGGGAACTACCTTCCAGGGCAGTAGCGCGCCAAGAGACGCACCCAACATCCACGATGCGGGGGGATAAAAAAGAAACCGGGCTTCCCCATAGCCGTAGTGCGCCATGGAAGCCCAGCGCGGATAGAGAATGCCCTGGCGCCACTGTCCCAGCACTTCAAGCCACGAATTGAGGTGAAATTCGAAGTCATGCCCGGAGGGAGTACCTAGAAACAACATGGGAGCGACCGCCGCAAACGCGATGAGTGCGATCAGGGTTGCGGGAAACGGGAATAGAGATAGGGAACGTTCCGGGATCTCTGCGCGCGACGTCATTGTCGGACGCACAAGAGACTACCAGCTTCGAGTTGGGGGTGAAAGGTGACTGCGATTGTTATGCGACTAAGCTGGGGTAGCTTCCGATTCGGAGCGTCTCTGGCGGCGCAGTTCGGCTAAGAACTGGTCTTCGGTGAGATCCTCCTGGCTGCGCAGGAGATGCAGCAAGTCGTCGCCAGTGTCGGAAGTCGAGGCAGGTTCCTCTGCCCTGAAACCCATCGATTTGGGCGCCACAAGCAGCTGAGGAGCAACATCGTGATGGCTACTTAGGGTGTTAAGCAGATCCTCGATTTTTTGCCGGACGCTTTCCGGCTGGCCGGCGAACTCCACGCCCATGCCGCGGCCCGGGTGGACAACACGCACGACACCGGGAACACGAGTTTCAAAGTTGCCCGCTTTGAACCAGAGATCAATAGTGGTTTTCGGCGGAAATGGCGATTCCGATTCGATGTAGCAGCCCCCCAAGCTGAGGTCGGTCAGCTTACATTGCGCAAGAGGCTCGGGGTCCGGTGGTGGGGCCTCGGAAGCGTTGGCGGCTAGCCAACCGGTCAGGGCATCGCGGCGAGCGTCGTCCAGGTCGACAAACTGAATGCCGGCTTGGCCATTGCTGTTCGCCCAAGCCACTTGTCCCAAAACATTCAGCTCCTCAGAGCCGGGAAGAGAAAATCGAAATTCAGCGAGCTGGGATTCAATCAATGGTTGCGCGGACAGAACGTCCATTCCGTCTTCACTGAGATCCAGCATAATGCCTTCGACTTCGGGTGCATCGTTCCACGAGATCGTCAATGGCATCTGCACAGGTACTCGGAATGAGCGCCGCCGCTCGCGCTTGAGGAGCGCCAAAGCTGCTCGCAATGTGGCACAAGCCTGTTCGCCGGATATGGGTTTGTATAGGACGAAGTTGGCACCCATGCCAAAGGCGCTGCGCACTGTGCTTCGGTCGCTCCAAAGGCCTACCACGACAGCATTCTTGTTGCTGGCACATTGCCGCAGGTTTTCTAAGATCAGGGATGCAGCGGAGGGCTCATCGAAGTCCACCAGGATCGTGTCAAACCGCTTCTCTTCGATTTTCTGCACTGCTGCCTGGGCATCACCGCAGTGCTCGCTCTCGACCTGGTAATCGTCCAGGACGTGCATGAGCACTTCCGCTGCGCTGTTGTCGTTCAAAACCAGCAGTGCCTGAAATTTCATAAGCTCTCGTACACGGAAGCGACAGATTACGGCCAGCGCGGAGCGGTTCCGCGCAATGGAACTTTGCCGGTGCCCGAGGGACCCGCCGGGGCGGCCGCTGCCTTCGCGCTCATTGCGCGCGTGTCATCAGCGGAGTCGTCGGCGGCAACCGGAGCGGCCTCATCGTCGACATCGGCCAGCAACGGGGCTACTTCCCGGAGCTTGTCGGCGGCAGCTTGGAGCGCCTCGATCTGTTTGGCTAATTGGGCGTATTGCGCCTGCTTGCGACGCAAAACCTCATGAATGTCCTTCATAGACTCCCCCTGCCGCGAATTTAAGAGCCAAGTGCAAGGCCGTCAACGTCAATGACCCCTAAGACAATTACGGAGGTAATAGGTACCCGCGAGTTGATGGCGGGACCGACGCCGTAGACAGGCAGAAAAAACCCCGCGAATGCGGGGTTGAGACGAGTGAAATTACAGAAGACTGTGTGAATCAGCTCTTCATCTTGCGGCGTACCAGGCCCGCGATTCCAATTAGACCCGTACCGAGCAGTCCGAGGGTTCCAGGTTCCGGGACGGTGACATTCGTAATCCCATTGTTGAGGCGAACGCTGCTGGAAAACTGTTGAAAATTCGGGACATCGAACGTGAACTGCACCGTTCCGCCGCTCGCCATTGCGCCGTTACTAAGCGTCCCTGTCACAATTCCATTAAGGGTATAGGTGAAGTTACCCCTTGGCTGAGGATTCTTGGTCCAGGTCACTGGTCCGGTAAAGGTTCCCGTAAACAGGATCCCCTTGGGAATTCCGTTGCTGCCGTTGCCGGCGATGGTAAAGCTGCCGCCAGCACCGAACGTCCCGCCGCCGCCGATCGTTCCTGAGGTCAGCGCGCCGGTTGTGAAGCTAACCGCACCCAGCTTTCCGGTGGTTGTGACTCCACTGAAGGATGTAAAGCTCGTTAAGAGCGAATTGCTTAACTTGAGCGTGTTGCCCGTACCTAAAGTGATCTTTCCACCCGTATTGGTGAAGGTAACGGTGCTATTTGCCCAAGACATCACAGGCATGCATAGCGTTAGAGCGGCCAGCAATAGTACCCGTCTCATGAAATCCTCCTGAACCCGAATCGAACGTTGGTTGTCCGGAGAATGCGTCGGCACATCTAGATGCTTTCGTTGCGACCCCACACGTCGACTTTTCGGAGTGGTGCACCTGAGTTGCCAAACAATGGGGTTCTATGATGTCGAATGGTTTCAGCAGCTTAGGACGAAAATCACAAGAAGCCTCGCCTGCATGCATGCAAACCAATGCACACAAATTGAAGCAGCTGTTGTGAACTCTGAGGATTTCTTCGGGAACATCGTGGTCCCAGCTGTGCCGGAGGCGTGCAAAGCTCGTTGCCGATTCGTGCTATCTCATGGCACAGAAGTGTGATTTACAGCGGGGTATGTCCAATCGTAGGGTAGAAGGCGAGCAGTTCTGGGGGAGGGCTGTTCGGGCGTCCCAAGGTCCGCAAGGATCTGGGGCGCTTCTTATTTTTGGGCACAAATTTTGAGAGGGGCCCAGGCGTTCAATCCCCGGGAAGCGCCGAGCAGGATGCTACAAGACGTCCGATTGTTGTTGGGTAGATCGGCGAGGGCGCTCTAACCGTTGCTTCTCCCGTTGCCACTGGCGCAAGGCCGCGATTCCAGCGGAAATCCCGCCCGCCATCATGGTGAGCACTGCTGCGGCAATGTAGCGGTCAGCTATGGTCAAAGGATCCCCCCTTGGTTTGAAAGGAACCTGGGCAGAGGTCTACCGATCAGCGGCTCCTCGAAGCTCCCCAGCTCGCGGTCCGGCTGCCGTTAACCACCTGCCCAGGGGCTCCGCTCCATAATGCCCCAAGCATGAGCAGAGCAAGCTCGTTTATCAGCTATGTTCCAGGCAGAAAATTGATCAGCAGGCGAGGTCTAGCAAAGACGCACGCAAAGCAGGGTGAGTAGGCGGGGAGGATCGACTTCACGGACGAACACAAACGGAGTGGGCGAATAATGTTCGATCGCTCGCATCACGCCGGTGAGTGACGCAACTACGGCCAAAAACTTCTGGATTTTAACGACGTGGTGCAACACTCCGGGAACATCGTCGCTCTGATCGGGGGTGATCAGAATGGTCGCGACAGACACGATGAGGAGCACGCAGACCACGAATTTCACACCCCTCATCAACATGCTCTAATTATCGCCGAGTTGGAGTGTTTGTCAATCGCAGCGTGCCATTCAGCAGCAGCCCGGGGCAGGTCGATAGGCGCTGTCGGAAAATTGGCGACCCCGGAGGGAGTCGAACCCCCAACCCTCAGATCCGAAGTCTGATGCTCTATCCAGTTGAGCTACGGGGCCGCGCCCGGCTATTGTACGACGTCGGAGGTCGTCGAGGTTTGGGCCGGTCACACTGCGGCTAGGGACGATAAGCGACGATGGACAGGGCGGTGGCAGCCTGTAACACCGACTCAGTTCCGCGATATGCTGCGGCTTTGGCGGCGCTGCCGGGAATGAAGAGAATGTCGTCTGCTTCCATTGGCACGTCGGCTGCTTTGGCCTGAAGGATCTTTTTCAAAGCGATCGGCGTCTCCTTGATGCCATCGGGTGTTTTGCGGAGGATTTTGGTCCCGTTAAGCTTTGCCGTTCTTGTGGTACCTCCGGCCAAAGCAACCGCCTTCAACACAGTCAAATTCGCGTTGTCAATAAGAAACCCACTCGGCCGGTTGACATCGCCGACCACGTACACGATGCCGGCCCTGGCCACGACGATCGTGTCACCCGGTTTGATCGGAACATTGCTGTCCGCTGTCTGTGCAAGGCCTTCAGCTAGCTTTATTGTGATTGGCTGATTGGGTGTTGCACGATGAGAAATGGTGACGTTGCGGCCAGCTTTCTCCGTCAGACCACCAGCGGCCGAAATGACATCGTACAAGCGCCGCTCCCCGACAATTGGATATGGACCAGGGCGCGTGACTTCGCCAAGAATGGTGACTGCCTGCGACGGATAATCGTTCACGAATATTTGGACGTGGGGATTGTTGACGTATCCACCGTCAGCCAGCCGCTTCTCTATGATTTTTTGGGCTTGCTCTGGAGTGAGGCCATCAATGTGAACATAATCAATCAACGGAAAGTAAACATCTCCAGAACTGCTGATTCGCGCCTTCGTATTTAATTCCGGCACGCCATAAACGGTGATTTCCAAAAGATCTCCGACGCCGAAACGCATGTCGTCGGGAGCAGGCATGGGCGTGGCCTCTGTTTTTGGCGGATCCTGCTGAGCCTTGTCGAACGCGCCGACGGTCACACTGTTTTTCGAATCGACAGGATGCTCTTGGGCGCGAGCCGCTACGACATTGAGTGAAATGAGACACGACAACGTGAAGACCCAGCCGACGGACGCAGGCCGCATGCGCAACACTCCTTCTAATCTGTCAGACGAGAACCCGAGTTTAGCATGCCTTCCATCCAGCCTTGGCAGCGATTCAAGATGGCAGGATAGAGTTTCGCAACAATGCAGGAGATTTCCACAAAACGTACTTGAAAAGTGAATTGTGCTCTGGATTGCGAGTTGTTATAGTTCCCGCACACTTTACCCACTTCGAAAGCACTTTCTGTAACGCTATTAGACCGATCGAAGCAGTCGCATGGCAAACGTGTCGGTTAGCTGCCTATTGAGCCGGCGAACTGCGGAGCGTTGGGGTTGACAGGTCTTTATCTAGGCGTATTTGCGGTTTCGCTAGCAGCGTCGTTTGTGCTGACGCGCACGGTGCGGAATTTCGCCACTATGCGCGGCTGGGTCTCAGCCCCGGCGCATGAACGTCACCTTCACCGCACGCCGCTTCCACGGCTCGGCGGTGTGGCAATCTACGCCGCCTTCGTGCTCTCCATTGGTGTAGGGATCCTAATCAACCAGCGGTTCGGGTCGCTGGCATCGCCGGTGACGATCCGCACTTTGTTCACGATTCTGGTTCCCGCGACACTTATCTTCTGCCTTGGTGTGTATGACGATCTGAAGTCGGTGGGGCCTTGGACGAAGTTTGCCGTCCAAGCGGTTGCCGCGCTACTGCTGTTCGCCGGTGGCTTGAGGATTCTGGACCTGCCAGTTTTGTTTGGAACGCGTCACTTCGGTTGGGCTGTCGGCCTCCCGTTGACGATCTTCTGGGTAATTGGCATTACGAACGCGTTCAACTTGATTGATGGTCTGGACGGGTTGGCAGCGGGTTCCGGACTCTTTTCCACAATCGTTGTGTTCGTGGTCGCCACTTTTAGTCAGTCATCCGTGGTTTCACTTCTGACGATTGCACTCGCGGGTGCAATTCTCGGTTTCCTGCGCTTCAACTTCAACCCGGCAACTATCTTTCTCGGAGATTCGGGAAGCCTGTTTATCGGGTTCATGCTGAGCGCCTTGGCATTGGAAGGCGCCCAAAAAGCGCCGACTGTGATCGCGGTTGCGATTCCAGTGGTTTCGTTTGGCCTACCCATTCTCGAAACGCTCTTATCGGTGCTGCGGCGCCTGATCGCGGGCAGACCGGTGTTTACCGCCGATCGTGAGCATATCCACCACAAGCTCCTGGAACGAGGCCTTTCCCACCGGCAAGTAGTCGTTGTTCTGTACGCGGTCTCGGCCCTGTTTGCGCTGCTGAGCCTGTTTCTGCTGTGGCCAACCGGGAGCACTCTCGGGCTGGTGTTAGCTGTGGTAGGCACGGGAGTTTGGTTCGGCGTACAGCATCTGGGCTACCTTGAATTCGGCGAACTCGCTCGCGTGGCCCAGCGCACCATCGAACAACGCGGCATTTTCGTGAATAACCTGGCAATACGTCGCGCGACGGAGGAGCTGAAAGTTGCGAAAGGGTATTTACAAATCTGTCGCATTGTAGAGGCCGCATTCGCCAGCAATGACTTCGACGGATTCGAACTTTCCGTTCATCCCAGCCCTGATGGACTGCATGTTGGACGACCACTCACGCAGGAAACGAGCTCTGCTCGCCAGTTCCGGTGGATCAAGCCGGGTAGCGTTGCGCTCAACGATAATCTTTCTGCCTGGAATGTGACGTTGGATCTGGTTTCTACTCATAACCGACGGCGCGGCACGTTGAACATCTATCGCCTGTACAGTGAGCGTGCCCTGCAACTCGATATCAATCTTCTGACATCGGTTTTTCCCGTCGCCTTGGCCGATGCTCTCGATCGTGCCTTGTTTACGAACGAAGAGGCAATCATCACTCCCCGCGAAACTGGCGTTCTGGCGGCCGAAGCGGGATCGATCTAACCCGCACACTCGCGAAAAACTTTTGCACAGGCAGAACCTCGCTCGCTACTTTTTGCGGTGGAATTGAGCTTTTATGTTGCTAGTTCCGTTTCAGCAGCAGGGGACTGATTGATGACAGGTTGGACTCGGCCGTCCGATGTCAGCTTTGTGACTTTGCAGTCGGCGGTCTTTTGTGCCGCGTGCGAGTTGATCAGCGCAAACAGCACGGCGTATTGTCTCGCCTGCGGCAGCCGCGCGCTGTTGAGCCTTTCGCGAATCCTGGGAGGATCGCTGCAGGGACAAAGCACCGCTCGAGTGATTGCTGACGCTGAACTCGACAAGTTAGTCCGGGAGCTGATCAGCACAGTCCCAGCGCCGAAATCCGGGCCTATTCCCGTCTCTTTAGTCTCCGACCGCGGATCCAATCTCGCGGGTGTCCCGAAGCCGCTGCTCAAGAAAAGCGATATTGACTTGGGGGAACTCGATCTTGAGCCAACGATCAGCCTGATCGCCGAACGCGCGCAATCGCTTACTGCCGCGACGGGAGCCGCGGTTGCCCTACGCCGTGGAAACGAGATTGTTTGCCGGGCTCGTGCCGGACGCACGGCTCCGGATCTAGGCGTGCGCCTTCAGACGGACTACGGAATTTCGGCGGAATGCGTGCGGACTGGAGAAGTGTTGCTGTGCAGCGATACGGAAGCAAATCCGCACGTCGACGTCGCCGCCTGCCGTCGTCTCGGCGTCCGTTCGATCCTAGTTGCGCCGCTGCGCTTGTACCGTCGTACCCTGGGTCTGTTTGAAGTGCTATCCTCGGCGCCCCATGCGTTCGATCATCACGACGCAGCCAACATGCAGTTGCTGGCCGGCATGACTGTCGCCACCATTTCCCGACGCGCGACTTTGCAGAGCCACGCCTCCTGATTCGTGCCTGTCAAAAAATTTGGAAAAAAGGTTCAGCTTGTCTCTGCCGGAGAGCGGAGTAAAATGCAAGCAACTCGGTTATGGCTACTCAGGGCTCCCCGCTCTCCATCTTCCAAGATGTACGCAAGTTCGGTGACCGTCGTCGCACGGTGCGTCAGAAGGTCCACACCCCGGCATACGCCAGTTTCGACGGCATTGGCGGCGGAATGGTCCTGGATTTAACGGAAATCACCGATATCGGCGAAGCTGGCATGTCGCTGCAGAGTCCAGCCATGCTGACGCCGAACCGCACGCTGAACCTGGTTCTCGACCTCTCCGAAACCAAAACTTACATCAACACCACCGGCTATGTGGTCTGGACGGACCAATCCGGGCGTACCGGTATTCGATTCTCCAAGATGCCCGACGCGACTCGGCTTCAGCTTCAGCGTTGGCTGTTCTTCAACGCCATGGCGGGCGCTGCGAAAGCTCTGGAGCAGGAGGCGGACGGAAATTCTACCGCTTCGGAGATTCAGCAACCAAGAGAGTATGGCCGTGATCTTCTACGGGATGGTGCACTGGCCACATTAGCCAGGCCGAACTTGCAAGCGGAGCCATCCATTGTATCGGCGGACGCACCTACCTTAAACCTGATCCAGGAACAGGTCGATGCGCTCGGCGTGGATACGTTTGCGGCGCTACAGCTGGTCGTTGAACGGGCGCAAGCGATGACCCGCGCTTCCGGTGCGGCGATTGCGTTGTCCGAAGGCACAGAGATGGTTTGCCGCGCGTTCTCTGGCGATGCGCCACCGATTGGTGCGCGGTTCCAGGTTGGCTCTGGGTTTTCCGGCGAATGCGTTCGTACCGGCCGACTGCAACACTGTGAGGACGCGGAGACGGACCCAATTGTTGATCGCGAGAGTTGCCGCCAACTCGGCATCCGCTCGATGATTGCGGCCCCAGTTCTATCCCAGGATCGCGTAGTGGGATTGCTCGAGATCTTTTCCCCGCATGCCTATGCTTTCGAAGAAACAGATGCGGCGGCGCTGCGACGGCTCTCCGACATTGTGGCGCGCGTTTCAGACAGACAGAACCAAAAGGTGCAAGAACTGGCCGACCTCGCCGTTACTCCTCATTCTGAACAACTGACTTTTGGGGAGAAAAGAAGCTTTTTTACTCGCAAACGAATCTTTGCAGTGGCGGCCGCCGGCGTCGGGATCGTTGCTGCCATTGTGCTGGTCCCTTACGGTTTCATGCACCATCCGGCTGTACCGGCCAGCGATTACAAGCAGGTGCCACCAAGCCCGGCCAAGGCTTCTACACCGGCGCTAACCACGCTGGAGGCGCTGCGGAAATATGCTTCGGCCGGTGATCCCGTAGCCCAGTTCTCTCTAGGCGCGCGTTACGCTCAAGGAGATGGTGTCAAGCAGGACTATGCCGAGGCGTTTCGTTGGTTCTCGAAGGCTGCCGAACAGGGACACGTTGTGGCCCAGGCGACGGTTGGGGCGTACTACTGGGCGGGGCGTGGTGCCGAACAAGATCTCGTGAAAGCATACTTCTGGTCAGCACTGGCGCGGGCTGGCGGAGACGAGGCCAGCAAATACCGTGTCGGATTTCTCACCTCGCGGATGACACGTGCGCAGGTAGAGGCGGCGCAGCGGCAGGCGGACGAGTGGTTGCGAGAACATCAAGTAAAAAACCAAGCGGCGCGCTAGTTCTTCTGAAAGACGGACGATCGCCTACTCGTCACTCTTCTTAGATTTTTGGGGCGTAAAATAGACATCGTAGTCATGTCGACGCTGCGCGATATTCTTGATCAAAATGTACGCGAAGCCGCACCCGAACTGTACGAGCGCCTCGATCGCAACCGGGTGCGTTGTTTCTCGTGCGGGCATTGTTGCCCGATTCCCGAAGGCCAGCCTGGGGTTTGTAAGGTACGCTACAACCAAGGCGGCAGGTTGTTTGTTCCCTGGGGATATGTCGGCGGGGTCCAGTGCGACCCGATTGAAAAGAAGCCCTTCTTTCATGCCTATCCGGGCGCGTTAGCCTACAGTTTCGGGATGTTGGGCTGCGACCTGCACTGCTCATATTGCCAGAACTGGGTGACCTCGCAGGCGCTGCGCGATCCCAGCGCGGTCTCTCCTCCGTTAAAGGCAACGCCGGAGGCTCTGGTGGAGGACGCGCTGCGGCAAGGCGCTAAAGTCCTCGTCAGCACCTACAACGAGCCACTTATTACGAGCGAGTGGGCGGTCGAGATCTTCAAAGCAGCTAAAGCTGCGGGCCTGCTGACCGGCTTTGTATCGAACGGGAATGGCACGCCGCAAGTCCTTGAATATTTGCGGCCGTGGGTGGACTTGTACAAAGTCGATCTTAAGAGCTTCGACGACCGCCACTATCGCCAACTGGGTGGCCGCATTGCGCCGATCCTTGAGACCATACAGCGCCTGCGTGACATGGGCATTTGGCTGGAAATTGTCACGTTGCTGATTCGAGGCTTCAACGATTCGGACGAGGAACTTAAAAGATTAGCGGAATTTCTTGTCGAAGTGTCCCCTGAGATCCCTTGGCATGTGACTGCGTTTCACAAGGACTACAAGATGACTGATCCCGAGGACACACGGCCCGAGGATTTGATGCGAGCTGTGGCAATCGGAAAACAGGCCGGGCTGAAGCATGTGTATGCCGGTAATCTTCCGGGCATGGTGGGCGATCTAGAAGACACGCATTGTTCGAATTGCAAGACCACGCTGATCAAACGGTACAGCTACTTGGTCGAAGACTATCGAATCACACCCAACGGGACTTGTCCGTCTTGTGGAACCGCTGTTCCGGGCCGATGGGCGTCGGAATTTGGCGGACAAATCGCAGCGACTCCTTTTTTGCCGCGTAAGAGCACTCGCCTGTTTACAATTCTGAATCGATAATCTCCAGCACATGCATCGTTCACTCGTTATCGCGATCGTAGGATTGTGTCTCTTGACGGGCTGCTCGCGCCGCGACTTTCTGACGCGAGCGCTGGCAGCGGACCTGATCTCCGCTTCGGAGACTTTCAAGACGCCACAGCAATTCTTCCTGCGAACTGGAGTGATCTCAAACCGGGAGTACACCTCGCCAGAATATCTGGTGCTTCAGAAACATGGCTGGATCACAGGGGTGACGGTGCCATGTACGGCGGACGTTTCGCCGCCGCCCTGTTGGGACGTCGCCCTTACTCCGATTGGGGTAGAGACATTTCGCGATCTGATTCCAAGCGATGCTGGGTCAAAACAGTATTTCCCGGTCGCGGTTGCCAGACGGCAGTTGGTGTCGGTCACGGGGATCAGCCGTGCGGATAACCGCGCTGAAGTCGATTTCACATGGAAATGGGTACCTGCCAATGAGGTCGGCTCCGCGCTCGTCAGCAGTCTCGAGTACAGGACTACCGTGGGATTCAAACACTACGATGATGGCTGGCGTGTAATCGATGGATTGGGCGGCAAGGCTGATCAAAGTTTGGAGGAAGCACTTAAGGATGGCAATTCTGCGCAGTGACTGTGTTACGTGCCCTGCGGTCATGATTTGCTCGCAGAATTCGCGTCTTGTATAACCCTGATACCAACTTCCTCTATGAGCATCCGAAAACTTCTGGGCACCTGTCTGATTCTGCTGCAATCCTGCGTTGTATTTTCGGCGGAAAAACCAAAACTCACTCTCGACGAATTCTTCAATTCTGTTGATATCGAATCGATAAAATTATCGCCCGACGGTAAAGCCGTAGCCATAGCGACCAGCCGGGCTGATTGGGATCAGAAGATCTTTCGTCATGATCTCTGGTTATATCGCGACGAGAGTCCGGGCAAGGCTTCCTTGACTCAGTTGACGCAGTCTGGTTTCGATACTGCCCCGCAGTGGTCCCCAGACGGAAAATGGATCGCTTTCCTTTCAGAACGAAAGACGCCAAAACAATTGTCCGAAGAAGAGGGGTCGGACTCGAAAGACAAAGAGGGCGTTAATCAGCTGTTTCTGATTTCGCCCGCAGGGGGCGAGGCACTAGCGGTGACCCAAGGAGATGAGGAGGTTCATGCGTTCACTTGGTCGTCTGATGGGCACGCGCTCTACTATTCCATCCGGACGCCCTGGAGCAAGGAGCAGAAGAACGCGTACCGGAAGCAATGGAAAGACACCAAGCAATATCGTGAGGCGGAGCGTCCCGATGTAATTTACAGTCTCGATCTGGGGAGCGCTTTGGAGCGGCATAAGAACGCGCCGGCACAAGCCCCCGAGGACGAGCAGAATACTTCGGACGTGACACCCGGCGCCCGCGAGTTGGCGCACATGCCATGGCGGGTCCATGAAATGGTTTGCTCGCCTGACGGCCGCACACTGGCTCTCGCGACTACGTCAATTTCGGAAAGGCAGGAGCGGGTCGAAGAGTTCGAGATTTACGCTCTCGACCTCGGTGGCCAAGCCGCTGCGATTCCCCGGCAGTTGAGCCGAAACCATGCCGTGGAGCAACACTTGCGCTGGTCGCCTGACAGCCGGCACGTGTTCTTCGATGTCGAAGTCGGAGATGTGTCGGGGCCTTATCGCGATCTTCAGCCGCACTTGTATTGGATAGATTCGCAGAGCGGAAAAACAGAACAATGGAATCAAGATTTTGTTGGATCGGTTGAGCAGTATGCACTTTCCGCTCATGGAGTAATCGTTGCCGCGCGTGAGGGAACCGAGGTTGCGGCGTACACAGCAGCTACTCCGAACGATCCGCTTTCCAAGCTGAAGGCCTGGACCGGGACCTACGGCATGCTCGCGTCGGTGCCCAATTCCAGCCGCGTGGCTTTCGTCTACTCCGCCTTGGATCGGCCGACCGAGGTGTACATCGCCGACAGCCTCGAGACACTTACCGCAGCGCGGCCGATTACATCATTCAACGAATTGTTCACTCGCCGAGATCTGCCGCAAGGACGGCCATACCAGTGGAAGGCCGACGACGGCACTACGGTAGAAGGAATGCTGATGTACCCGCCGGGGAAGTTTGGACAGAAAAACCTGCCCACGTTCGTATTCATTCACGGTGGACCAGCGGACGCCGATGGGAATCACTTCGAAGCAGACTGGTACCAGTGGGACCGTTTGGCCGCGACCCAAGGTTGGCTGGTTTTCGAGCCAAATTATCGAGGATCCACCGGGTATGGAGACAAATTCCTTGTCGGTATCGTTCCGCAAATTGTTTCACGTCCGGGGAAAGACATTCTCGAAGGCGTTGATGCCCTCGTAAAAGATGGCATTTCCGATCCCGAGCACCTGGGCATCGGAGGCTACAGTTACGGCGGGTACATGACGAACTGGCTGATCACCCAGACGACGCGCTTTCGGGTGGCCGTCACGGGCGCGGGCGCCGTCGAACACGTTGCGAACTGGGGGAATGACGATACGACATTTGACGATGCCTATTTCCTGGGCGGACGGCCGTGGGAAGCTGCCCAACGTTACCACGATGAAGCGGCGATCTATCAGATCGACAAGGTGAAGACTCCGACGCATATCGTCTGCGGCGCCGATGACATCCGGGTTGCCGTATCGGAAAACTACCTGCTTGAGCACGCCCTGCACTCGTTGGGCGTACCGAGTACGCTGTTGGTATTTCCCGGCGAGGGCCATTCGCTGTCGAAGGATCCCTGGCATGGAAAGATCAAAGTTCGAGAAGAACTAAAATGGCTGGAGCAATACGGGGGACTGCCAAAAAGGTAGGCCGGAAGCTATCGGCCAGTTGGTTTGCTTGACGCGCTAGCCAACTTCACACGGCCGTTGCCGGACTGATACCGCGCAATGCCCTTGAAAAGGGCTTCCGCAATTTGTTGACGGTATGCCGAGGACTGGAGGTTCTTCTCATCCGTGGGGCTGCTTACGAACGAGACCTCAGCCAGAATGGCGGGCATGGAGGTGCCGGTCAGTACGACGAAGCCCGCTTCTTTTACGCCGCGGTCGCGGATGCCAGGGTTCGATGTCGACAAACTGCTGTACAGCGATCTTTCGATGCTAGCTGCCAACCGGCGGGATTCGGCGGTGCGCTCCTTCAGGGCAATGCCAGTCAAAGCCGGTGCTGACGGCGAAGTTTTGGCGGTCGCGTTCTCGCGTTTTTCTATGTCCAACGTATTGGTAGGCGAAGAGAAGGTCGTGTAGTAAGTTTCCACTCCCCGCGCAGAAGGGATGTCGCTATAGTTGGCGTGGACTGAGATAAACAGATCCGCTTGCGCGTCGTTGGCCATTTCCGCGCGCTTCTCCAGGGGAATGTAGTTATCGTCGGTTCGCGTCAATATCACGTCCGCGTTCAAGCGGCTTTGAAGCAACTTCCCCAGCCTTTGTGCTACATCAAGAACCAGGTCCTTTTCCAGAAGACCTTTACGTCCGACCGTTCCCAAATCCCAGCCTCCGTGCCCGGCATCAACAACGACTTTCATGCGTCCGGCAGCACTCTGGGGTTCGGGGCCCGATGACGAGGTCAGCTTGTGATCGACGTCGGGTTGAGGTTTGAGAACATCGGATCCGGGTTGCTTCTCACCGGACGAACGAATTTCCGCGACCAGCCTGTAAGGATTCGATTCCAGGCTGACGGAAAAGGTGGAAACACCCTTAGTTTCCAGCACGACGCGCGAAACGCCAGGCACGGGTTGCGCGACGCGGATTCTGGCCAGCAACGAGTCGCCGACTTCAATCGTTTTTCCACCAGCCAAGGCGGACGACAGAGTCGTGTCATGGAGATCGAAATAGATGCGCTCAGGAGAGCTGAGACGATGCACTTCGTACTGCACCTGATCCTGAAGGTCGATTACGACAGTAGTCGTTGAACCCGATTCCCAATGGCGAACGCTGCTCACTACCGGAAGCACACTTCGCGCTGCCTCGTCGGGCGATGTGGGAGTGGGAAGGGGGACGTCGGCTGTGCTGTCGGGAGCAGGCGGCTGTTGGACAGGTGTGGCAGCTGCGGTCGGTTCGACGGTTGGCTGTGATGGTGTGGCGGGGCTTGAGATCGCTGCGCTTGCTGAAGTTGCTGGTTCCGCAGCGTTCTTCGCGTGCAACCACCACCAGAGAATGCCAGCGGCAACAATCGCGATTCCAGCGAATGCGAACACTAGTCCCAATCCCGGCCGTGAAGAAGTGGGCTCCTGGTATCCACCGAAGATAGCCGGTTCTGTTTGCGGTTCCTCGGAAACGGGCTGGGCGGTTGTGGCGGTGCTGACCGGTTGCGGATCAGGCACAGCAAAGAGTTCCGAAATCTTGATGTCCTGCAGTTCCAGAGTTCCGATTTCCGGATGCTCAAGCACCGTTCGTTCAGAAGGCACAATATGACTCGTCGGCGGAGGCGCACAGTTCTCCGCTTTGAGTTCGGTTGAACTGGCAAGAGACGCCTCTGGCGGCGCGACATCAACGGTGGGAGCGAGACTCGACGCCGGAACCGGGTCATCGGATTTGTCGGTAGATTTCGGTACTTGTCCGTGGATGGCGATCCGCTTTAACGGCGCAGGGGACAGGCTCTCGAGGCGTTCCTCTTCGTCCGGCTTGATGGCACCGAGGATCAGCTCCGCGAGCAACGTAAGGCTTTTTACGTCACTCTCATTGAAGGCATAAGCTTCGGTGGAAAATGCCTCCAAGAGACCGATGACGCTTTTGCGGCCGCACAACGGCACAGCCACCATGGAGCGAGCATGGAGCTGGCGAGAAGCGGCGGAATCGACGCGGGGATCATGCTCCGCATCGTCGCAGCGGACGGTTTCAGCAGTCCGAAAGCAAATGCCCGATATACCTGATTGCGGATTGAGTCGGGCGCCGAGGTCGGGAGCGATGGCCCCAGTGACGCCTCGACACACGATCTCTCCTTCTTGCACGAGTGCGACCGCGACTCCATCGGCACCCGTTAACACCTGGGCCCTTTCTGCCACTAGCTGCAAAACTTCGTAGAGCACGAACTGGTCTGGGCTTTCACTCCACGCAGCAGCTTTACCCGACAAAGCTTCACGGGCGCGCCGCTGTCGGATTTGTTCGTGCAGGGAAGAGAAAGCTAAGAGTGCTTGCAATGCGTCATGACCGGGAACAGGCGCGTCGGCGGGTGCTCCGTGTGAAGCAGAACGACCCACGCCAGTCGGCTCGGTGGCGAGATCACACTCTGGCTTGGTGGGGCTCGTGGCCATGAAAATGGATAATTCTAACGCTGCTTAAGGGTTTTCACCCAGATTTCCGAGGTGCGCGGCGGAGTTCGGCTTGACGCGCTTGGCCTTGCCGAGGGGCGCTTTGCACTACAATCGTAAGTTACAGGTGTTCGGCGGGGAACCGCAACGTCTCGTAACCCAAAGGTAATGCTGTCGTTGTGGCATGGACTTTGGTAACCGGGGGGCACTTCCGTCCTGTTGTGTTTGCTTCCATTTCCTCGCGCGCATATTCTAGAGCGTAGAAAGTCTTCCGGCGGTGGTCAGGTGAGCGACAAGCGCAAAAAATTGCATTGGTTGTGGCCTTTGGGAATCATGGCCACAGGTCTGGCGGGGGCGGCAGTGACCGTTTTGCGAGGTTGCTGGCACCAGAACATGAGTTGGCCGATCCGGGTTCAAGAACACACCTATCAGGTCTGCCTGGGATGCGGTATCAAGCGACTGTTCGATGAGCAGGGTTTCCGCGGCTATGGGCCCTACAGTTATGATCTGCAGCGCCTCATCGCTTGGGAACGGGCGCGTCGCATGAAACTCGAAAGCAGGGCGCACGAGGCCGAGCGTTCAGCTTCCTGATTACCGGGAACCAGCCCGGTTACTAAAACACTGCTGACCCTCCGAGCTACCATCATCTGATGGACTCGGGGTCAGCTTTAGCCGCGAGCGAAGGGCGGGGAAGTTCGTTCGCGCGCAATCGGCACTACTACCGGCACACAGTGACGTCGCTGGCCTATGTTCGTCTCGACCACGGAAATGGCGGGATCATCCGGAATCTCAGCGAATCTGGCATGGCGATTCAGGCTGTCGGACGTCTTCATACAGATCAGCTCGTCCACATCCGATTTGAGCTGTTGAAACCGAAGATTCGGGTCGATGTTACGGGTCAGGTGATTTGGGCTGACATGAGCGGCCAGGCTGGGTTGCGCTTTGTCGAGTTGAACTCGCGAACCCAACGTCAACTTCGGGACTGGATATTTTCGGATTTACTCGCAATTGCGACCGAGTTTGGTCCAAGCCGGTCGCCGATTTTTGGACGCGGCCTTGAGGAGGTCGAGGATGGCCGGACCGTCGCCGTCCCCAAGATCCGCCTCGAGGCAGATGACGAGATCCCACCAGAACATCAGACGGCGGCGCGAAATGAAATGCCGTTGCGTTTGCCGTATTGGCCGCTGGATATCTACCCGAGAACCCTGGCCCGATTCGTCGATTCACTCGTGGTGGTCTCGGCCGTTTTGCTCTTTGCGGTGATTGCGATCGAGACGGTTGGGATTTTTCCGACCGCAAGTACAGCCGCTGCGATGGGAGTAGGGCTGTTGGCGTTATTCGGCTTCGTCTATTACTTCTTCTTCAGAATGATGGCAGGTATGACATTCGGATGGTACCTGGCGAGGCTTGCCGCCGAGGACGTTGAATGGCTTCAGGAGCCGGACGAGAACGTTACCCGATTTCGGTAGATCGGGACTAACTCACCCGCGCAAAGTAGCGTTTTTCCAACCACAGCTGCAAATTCCGATGCAGAGCTTCGGGTACGGTCACGAAACGAATGCCAGCATTTCCACCACTATCAGTCCACGCGAACTCGCCTTCGGCTTCCACTGAAACACCGCTTTCAGGCAGTTCGAAGCTGATGGTGACGGGGCCGCGCACGTCGAGGGGCTGGCCGGCGAGTATCCCAATACCTCCCTGACTTAAGTTCATGAGGTGAACGCTCATATTTCGCTGCCGCCCAAAGCGAAGAGACACGGGTACGTTCAACGACTCGCGATGATAACGGAGTCTTCCATTCAAGATGAGATTTCGTGCCGCCGATAAGGTGCGTACCGCTTGATCTACCGACACGGGTTTCTCGAAGTAGAAGGTCGCGCCACTCAGTGGGAGGCCGTGCCGATCGGGAGACGCGCTCATCAGAATCAGCGGTACTGTTTTGCTGTTGCGAGCCGAGCGCATACCGCAGACAAAACGTTCTGTTCCGCTCAGGTCACGATCGACAATTACGGCATCCACCTTGGCTCTTCCGAAGCGCTTACGGGCCTGTTCGGCATCGGGTTCCACTCGAACACCAACGTGGAGACTGCCCAAAATGCATTCCAGTACGCTGATTTCCTGCCAGTCTCGAGACACGATCATCGTTTCGAGCGTCATGAACCCGATCGTATTCCGGGGAGATTACCGCGGATAGGTCACCGAGGTAATGAAAAGCAGGATCCGGGCTATCGACACCCGGATTTGGCACTAGCTTAAACTCGAGATGCAACAACTGAGGGTATCGAGCATAGCCGTTGTGCACGCCGCCTTATTATGCTGATGCCACCAATTTTAGTTGTGTTCGGTACCAGGCGACAGTCTTGTGAAGACCTTCTTCGAAGTTGACCAGCGGCTTGTAGCCAATCGCTTTTTCAGTTCTCGAGATGTCCGCTAAGGAGTGTTTTACATCGCCGGCCCTCTCGGGGCCGAATTTTACGTCCCCCTTGTACCCGGTGATCGGCTTTAATGCCTGGAAGGTTTCCTTGAGAGTGGCCCGATGACCCGTCGCGACATTGAGCACGCGGCCGGCAGCAGAAGCGGCGTCCGCCTTGCAAGCGAGCAGATTGGCGCTGACGGCATTGTCGATGTAGGTGAAGTCGCGGCTTTGTTCTCCGTCACCGAAGATGGTCGGCTGTTCGCCTTGCAGCATTTGAGTGATGAACTTGGCAAGCACACCCGAATAAGGCGACGTCGGGTCTTGGCGTGGGCCGAAGATGTTGAAATACCTCAAGCAAACGGTCTCAAGGCCGTAGCAGCGATAAAAAGAAACCATGTAGTACTCGCTGGCGAGCTTGGCCACCGCATAGGGCGAGATGGGATTAGGCTTCATGTCCTCCTGTTTAGGAAGGGTCGGGGTGTCGCCATAGGCCGAAGAGGAAGCGGCATAAACCACGCGCCTGACCTTTGCGTCCCGGGCTGCGACCAGGACGTTTACCGTGCCATCGACATTCGCGCGATTACTGCCGAGCGGATCCAGCACTGACTTGGGGACGGACGGAATTGCTGCTTGATGCAGCACATAATCAACACCATCGCAGGCCTGTCGCATCGCATCGAGATCCAGAATGTCGGCTTGGCGAAAGTCAATTTGAGAACGAATCTCGTCGAGATTCTCCTGCTTTCCAGTGGCGAGATTATCCACGCCACGGACCTTATCGCCTTGCGCCAGCACGGCGCGTGCTAGAGATGAACCGATGAAACCTGCGACTCCAGTGATCAGGTAAGTAGCCATATCGAAATATGATAGCGGATCGAAGTCGCAGGCGCGGCGAGCCGTGGAAACAAAAGTAACGACGCGCGGCAGAGCGATTATGAACTCGTCGGACGTGAGCGACGGTCCGGGGACTGCCGTAATTCTTCGGCTGCAGAGCGTATTTCGCGCCACAAATCTTCGCGACCGGCACCGGTGCGGGCAGAGAAGGTTACGGTTCGTGGTTGACCGAATTCCTGAGCTAAGGTTTGCAGTGCTTTGCTGAGTTGATTACCCGACAGCCGGTCAGTCTTGGTTGCAACCACCATGAAGGGACGATTCGCTTCACGCAAGAATTCCAGGAGCTGGCGATCGCTCTCCTGCGGAGGAACGTTGACATCGATTAGAGCGAGGCAGAGCGCAAGAGTGGGCCGCTGTTTCAGGTAAGGATCGATAAATGCCCCCCAGCCCTGAGAAACCTCACGTGAGATCTTTGCGTAGCCGTATCCAGGTAAATCGGTAAAGATCACCTCCGGTTTCGGCTTACCTGGCCATCGAATTTCAAAAAAGTTTATGTTGCGGGTGCGGCCCGGTGTAGAACTCGTCTTGGCGATTTTGCTGCCGACCAGGGAATTGATCACGCTCGATTTGCCGACGTTGGAACGTCCGAGGAACGCAATTTCCGGCAAGTCTGGGGGCGGGAACTGGCGCTCATCGTTGGCCGCCATCATGAACCGCGCAAGGACACGCATGCAGTTAGTTTCCAGTTTCCGGTTTCGAGTTTCAAGCGAAAGCGCTAACGACCCGACAGAGGATTGCAGAGCAACAGGCACATCGGGAAACAAGTGAATCAGACCAGCCCCAGTCGACTAGTCGAGCTTAAGAGGGCGGTTGTCCACATCCTCCGGCCGGATCGGGCGGTACTGGTGCCAGAAATAGAGGCCCGCTGCCACGATGACGGCAATGCCCACGCTGATTGCCAGGAAGATGCCGTAGCCCTTGGGCGACATGATCAGCAACACGATAACGACCGCGGCAGCGACAATCAGGCCGGTGCGTCCTTTTATGGATATGGAGAAACGGGGGTGGTCGGCCATACAAATACCTCGCGCAGAGCCTATTTTAGGCCAGTCCGCGGGACCTTGCAGTGCTTTGGAGGCATTCACCGGAAGGATGGAGCTAACGGTTCTCGCGGGCAGGGAATAGCACGGGCGAGACCGCCCGTGCCCTCGAAGCGAGTTATTTCACGCCTTTTTCAGGATTCCAGGAGCCCTGCTCTTTGCGCACGAACACGATCTCGCCGATGTGATACGCGTTGTGAGTGCCGATTCGCGCGATGGTCGGAGCCCAGTCCTGCAGCTGTTTGTCGTTCGCGCCCTCTACGGTTTTCTCCAAGTCGGTCATTACAGTGTCGAATTCCTGGACCAAGGAAGTCCACTGCTTGGGATCGAATTTGTCGAAGGTTTCATCATTGTTGCCGCTGAATTTTGACGGTTGTTCACCCTTGAATTTCGCCAGGCTCTGGCGGTTCCAGAAGACGAGGTGATAAACCAACTGTCCCACCGAGTGGTTGCCCGCCTTGTCTTTCCAACTAGCCTGCTCAGCGGTGAGTCCGTCCATGGCGGTTTTTCCAGATACAAACCAGTCCTGCTTGTTGTGTGTCGTCTGCAGTTGTTCGAGCAGGACACCCCGCAAGTCCTTGGGTTTCTGGTCCGAGTTTTGCGAATAAGCCGGCAGTGCGATTGCGAGAAGAAGGATGACACCAGCCAATCTGTTCATGAGCGGTTGTCTCCGTATGAGGGACTGTGGACGGCCTGAAGTATACGGTGCGAGGAGCGTGAGCATGCAAGAAAAAAGGCCCGCATCTTTGCGGGCCCATAACAAACCGCTGATGTTGTGTCTATTGATGCGCGGCAGGCCCTTGTGCCGAAGGCACGATGGGACTAATCGTCTGGGCTGTGTCCGGTACTTGCGGCAAACCCTGTTCGGGAAGTGTCCCCTCCAAGGCGATTCCCAAAACCTGGTCCATGGTTTCGACGAAATGTAGTTTCATCTCGCTGCGGAGATTCTCCGGGACTTCGGCCAAATCTTTCTCGTTGTCCTTGGGAAGAATAGCCTCGAAGAGCCCAGCCCGGTGAGCGGCCAGTAATTTCTCCTTCAACCCACCAATAGGCAGGACCTTGCCGCGCAAGGTGATTTCGCCGGTCATTGCGATATCGCGTCGGACCGGGATTTTGCTCAGGGCGCTCGCGATGGCGGTGGCGATCGTAATTCCCGCCGAAGGTCCGTCTTTGGGAATGGCGCCTTCGGGTACGTGGACGTGTATGTCCATATTGCGATAGAAATCGCGTGGTAATCCCAGGCGCTGCGCACGGGAGCGCACATACGACATGGCTGCCTGCGCGGACTCCTGCATTACGTCCCCGAGTTTGCCAGTAAGCGTGAGTTTTCCCTTGCCGTCCACGACAGTGACTTCGGTGCTGAGAATGGAGCCGCCAACCTCGGTCCACGCGAGCCCGGTGACCAGTCCAATCTCACTCTTCTCGTGGGCCAACGTATCGCGAAACTTGATCACTCCCAGGAACTCGGCGACGTTATCCCCCGTGATGGTGACGCTGTAACCGGGACCTTCTTTCACCACCCTGCGAGCGATCTTCCGGCACACATTGCCGATCTCGCGCTCCAGGTTTCGCACCCCGGCCTCGCGCGTGTATCCGCGGATGATCGAAGTGATAGCCTCATCTGTGAACTTGACGTTCTTATCGGTCAAACCCGCTTGCGCCATTTGCTTGAGTACGAGGAACTGCTTGGCGATCTCGACTTTTTCGGGTTCGGTGTAGCCATGGAGCCGCAGCACTTCCATGCGGTCCTGCAGTGCAGGCGGAATAGTGTGCATTACGTTGGCTGTGGCTACGAAGAAGACCTGCGACAAGTCGTATTCGACATCGAGGTAGTGATCGACGAACATGAAGTTCTGTTCGGGATCGAGCACCTCAAGCAGTGCGGCCGAGGGATCGCCGCGGAAATCCATCGACATCTTGTCGACTTCGTCCAGCATGAAGACGGGGTTTTTCGTGCCCGCCTTCTTCATCATCTGGATGATCTGTCCTGGAAGAGCACCGATATAAGTACGGCGATGGCCGCGAATTTCTGCTTCGTCGCGGACTCCGCCCAGGGACATACGAACGAACTTTCGGCCGGTGGCTTTGGCGATCGACATCCCCAGCGATGTCTTACCGACTCCGGGAGGGCCGACGAAGCACAAAATCGAGCCTTTCGGATTCTTTACCAGCTGACGGACGGCCAAAAATTCAAGGATGCGCTCCTTGATCTTCTCCAGCCCATAGTGATCTTCGTTCAACACTTTCTCGGCGCGGGAGATATTGCGGATTTCCTTCGAGCGTTTTTTCCACGGTACCGCAAGCAGCCAGTCGAGGTAGTTGCGGGAAACCGTTGACTCAGCCGACATGGGAGGCATGGCTTCGAGCTTCTTAAGCTCCTGCACCGCCTTGTCCTTTACTTCCTTCGGCATGCCGGCGGCTTCGATCTTTTTCTTGAGCTCGTCGAATTCGCTCTTCTCGCCGCGGCCGAGCTCCTTCTGGATGGCCTTGATTTTCTCGTTGAGGTAGTACTCTTTTTGGGCGCGCTCCATCTGCCGTTTCACACGCGACTGGATGGTGCGGTCCATGTTGAGCTTTTCGATTTCTATATCAAGAACGTCGCCGATACGGCTGAGACGCTCGACCGGGTCAAAGATTTCCAGCAGTTCCTGCTTTTCTTCAATCGAAAGCTGAAGGTTGGCGGCGATCGTATCGGTCAGCTTGGCCGGATCTTCCATCCGGACGGCGGCGATCATGGTCTCGTAGTTCAGAGACTGGCAGAGCTTTACGTACTGCTCAAAGAGGGAAGTGACGCGCTGCATGCCGGCTTCGAGTTGCGGGTTTAATTCGGCGGCGTACTTCACCGTGCGAATCGTGGCCTGCATGAATCCTTCAGTTTCGGTGATCTGAAGGATTTTCCCGCGTTCCACACCCTCGACCAAAACTTTGATGTTTCCGTCTGGGAGCTTCAGGCTTTGCACGATGTTCACGATCGTGCCGACCTGATAAATCTCGTTCGGCTTGGGCTCGTCGATGCTGGCGTCGTGCTGAGTAGCGAGGAAGATCTTCTTGTCGGCGGCCAGAGCTTCCTCTAACGCACGCACGCTGGATTCGCGGCCCACCACGAACGGGGTCATCATGAATGGGAAGATGACCACGTCCCGAATGGGCATCATCGGCAGTTTCTTGCTCTCGAATTTCTCTTTAGCAGTAGTCACTAGATCTCCAACGGCTTCGGGCAAGAATACTGCTACCCAGCCTTCTCCATCATGGCCAGGGAAGCGTCGCGCTTCTCGACCATTTCTCGCGTTACTTCGAACTCCTTCACCTTTTTCTGGCTGGGGAGGTGATACATCAAATCGAGCATCAACTCTTCCAGGATCATGCGCAGGCCACGAGCTCCGACTTTTCGCGCCATGGCCTGGCGAGCGACAGCGCGCAGGGCATCGTCGCTGAATTTAAGACGCACGTTTTCGAACTCAAACAGCCGCTGATACTGTTTGACAATCGCATTCTTAGGCCGAGTAAGGATGTCTACCAGAGCGGCCTCGTCCAGTTCCTCAAGCGTGCCGACTACCGGCAAGCGGCCAACAAACTCGGGAATCAGACCGAACTTGATCAAGTCCTGAGGCTGGACGTCCGACATCAGTTCCGCCTGAAGTTTTTTGGGAACTACTTCCGCCTCTTCCTCGGACCCGGGCTTAAAGCCGAGCGACTTCTTTCCTGCGCGGCGTGAGATCACCTTGTCTAATCCGACGAAGGCACCGCCGCAGATGAACAAAATGTTGGTTGTGTCGACCGGCGTGAACTCCTGATGCGGGTGCTTACGCCCACCCTGGGGTGGAACGTTGGCAATCGTGCCTTCCAAAATCTTAAGAAGCGCTTGCTGAACGCCTTCGCCGGAGACATCGCGCGTGATCGAGGGGTTCTCATCCTTGCGGCCGATCTTGTCGACCTCATCTATGTAGATGATGCCAGTCTGGGCGCGCCCTACGTCACCTTCGGCGGCTTGCAGGAGCTTAAGGATGATGTTCTCGACGTCCTCGCCGACATACCCCGCTTCCGTCAAAGTGGTGGCATCGACGATGGCGAACGGCACATCCAGCATTTTGGCCAGGGTCTGAGCCAACAATGTTTTTCCCGTCCCGGTGGGGCCGATCAGCAGGATGTTGGATTTAGTCAGCTCGATACCATCTCCACCACGCTGGCGGTTCATATAGATCCGCTTGTAGTGGTTGTAGACGGCTACGGCGAGCTTCTTCTTGGTCTGCTCCTGGCCGATCACGTATTGATCGAGGAAGGCCTTGACCTCTTGAGGTTTAGGAAGCTGGTTCGGAGACTGCGCGGGCGGAGTTGCGGTGCGGTCATCTTCCAGGATGGAATTGCAGACGGCCACACACTCGTCGCAAATGTAGGCGCGGGGATAATCGCTGGGAGATGAGATTAGCTTCGCGACGGCGTCCTGCGACTTGTGGCAGAACGAACAACGAAGAATCTCATCCGTGCCCGACCTGTTTTTCACTCGGCTTTACTCCTTCGTTTCACCGGTTGATTCGCCCTACCGACGCGGCCTGATGAACCAACCTTTAGACGCCGAGACTGCGGGAACTGATCGGCTGGGCCGATCATACCTCTATCTCGTCTTGTAAATGATATCGTCGATGATTCCGTACTCTTTGCCTTGCTGAGCGTTCATGATGAAGTCGCGCTCAACATCTTTTTCCACTTTGTCCAGCTTTTGGCCGGTGTGCTTGGCCAGCAACTGGTTAGTAATCTCGCGCATGCGCAGAATTTCACGGGCATGGATATCGATGTCGGTCGCCTGACCCGACAGGCCGCCCATCGAGGGCTGGTGAATCAAGATCCGCGAATTGGGCAGCGCGAGCCGCTTCTTGGCTTCGCCGGACGCGAGCAGCAGAGCGGCCATGCTGGCGGCCTGACCTATACAAATGGTTACGACATCGTTCTTTACGTACTGCATGGTGTCGTAAATGGCCATCCCCGCAGTAATCGAACCGCCCGGCGAATTGATGTAGAGCTGGATATCTTTTTCCGGATCTTCCTGCGAAAGGAAGAGCATTTGGGCAATCACCAGGTTAGCTACGTTGTCATCGATGGGCGTGCCGATGAAAATAATGTTGTCCCGAAGCAGGCGGGAGTAAATGTCGTAGGCCCGCTCGCCTCGCCCGGTCTGTTCGATGACCATAGGTACCAGCATTGCTTGTGGTCCTTTCTATGCGCTTCCACACTCCTGCCCGAACTGCTTAATTGGCCGTCGGGAGGGAGGATCGAAAGGCCCGCCTCAGGCGGACTGGTGATACAAAAAATTGAGGGTCTTCTCGTTGCGGATTCTGTTCCTAATCCTATCGAGCGCCCCATCCCGTGTCAAACGAGCCCGAATCGCTTCTGGCGTTTGTTTTGACTGTTTTGCCAGAGCATCGACTTCGTGATCGATCTCTTCGTCAGTGACCTGGATATTCTCAGCGTCAGCAATCTTGTCGAGCAACAGAGAAGCCTTTACTTCACTGACCGCCTGGTCGCGCTGACCTGCCCGGAGGCGGTTCAGATCCATTTTCTTCATGTCCTCGGCCCGCATGCCTTGTGCGGCCAATGCGCGCAAGCCACGCTCGAGGCGAACGTCAATCTGATGTTCGACCAAAGCTTCCGGCACGGTGAAGTCATGCCGCTTAACCAGTTCGGCGATCAACTTTTCTTTTGCTTCATGCTCGGCCTGGTGCTTTTTGTCCGCTTCGGTGCCTTCACGGATTCTCTTCTTCACGTCGTCTATGGTGCTGAAGTCGGCGCCGAGCTCCTTGGCGAAGTCGTCGTTCAGCTCGGGCAAGCTCTTTTGCTTGATCGAATGTACTTTCACCGTATAGGTAAAGATCTTGCCGGCAAGCCGCTGATCAGAATAGTCCTGCGGGTAGATCACGTCGAAGGTCTTCTCGTCGCCGGCCGAAGCGCCGCGCAGGTTTTCGGTGAACTCCTGCATGGTGTTCTTGCCGCCGATCTCGACAAGAATTTCGTCCATGTGGACGGGTTTTGTTCCCGGATCCGGAGTGACGCCTTCGATGTCCTTCGGCCTGCCGTCTAACGAGACTTGGGCAAAGTCGCCCTCCTGAAGAGGCCGCCCTTCGATTGGAGTGTAAGTCGCATGCTGCTCGCGGATGCTGGTCAGCGTCTGCTCGACTTCGTCGTCCGTAACGGAAATTTCCGGCTTTTCGGCGCGCAGCTCCTTGTAGCCCTCAACCTTTATCTCGGGCATGACTTCGAAGCTGGCCTTGAACTTCAACGGCTCGCCATCATGGATATGGAGATCGCTGACACGCGGCTGGGATACCGGGATCAATCCTTGTTTTTCGGCCTCTTGCCGAAAGTACTTGGGCACAAGCGTTTCGACGACTTCGCTCTTGATATCCTCGCCGAATCTTTGCCGAATGATCGAGGCGGGGACGTGTCCTTTGCGGAAACCGGGCAGACGAGCGAGTTTTTGATACTTCTGAACTAATGACTCAGTGGTCCGATTGACCTCGTCGGCAGGAATCTCGACTTGAATCTCGCGCTTGGTGCTTTCAGCTGTTTCGGTGGGGCTCACAGTTCCTCGGTTATCTCAGGCATGAAGCCCGCCGTGCGGGGCTCCGTCTGCAATATTTGAGTTTAAAGACTGACTGGAACAGCGTCAAACCACCCGTGAGTCCTGTAGCACTAAAGTGTCAGTCTGAATTCGGGCTTCTTGCGAAGCCTAGCTGGTGAAAACAAATCCTGGTAAGGTCATCAAGAAAGGGCGGATGAAAGGGTGATGAGGGTGACCTCGGGCGGGCAGAAAAGCCTGATTGGGGGCGTGATTACTCCGAGTCCACAGTTTGTGTAGACCTGCAATCTTCCGACTTGATTCAGGCCCTCTGGATATTTTTGAGCGAGCCTCGGCAAAATCAAGGGACCAACGCCCGGCAGACGAACCTGGCCTCCGTGTGAATGTCCCGAGAGTTGCAGGTCAATTGGATACGTAGCGGCTTCATCGGCGAAGTCGGGCTCGTGGGCAAGCAGGATCGTGGTCTCGTTGCTAGGCACCCTGGCCAGTGTGGAATCCAGGTCAGCGGCATCGGAGAGTGGGTCATCCACACCGGCCAGCCAAATACGGGCGCCGTCCCGCTCGAGCGGCATGCTTGCATTGCGGAGCAACTTGATACCGTGCGCCCGCAGCGCGCTACTGACGATTGTCGCCCCGTTCCAATGGTCATGGTTTCCTAGAATGGCGATCATTGGGCTCTGTTTCCACTGTGACAATACAGCTCCGCAGGGTTCCGCATTTCGAGCGCCAGCAGGACCATGCCTCTGTCCGAAAGGATGTGAGACGAAGTCGCCGGTGAGCACGAGCAGATCCGGACGAAACGGTTCAATCAACCGCAACGCTTGTTGCAGGTCGTGGCCGCCGATGTAGGGGCCGAAGTGGATGTCGCTGAGCTGGGCGATACGAAATTGATGGAACGGTTCAGGAAGGCGAGCGAGCGAAATGTTAACGTGCTTCGCAACAGGTCGATGAGTTTCGGCAAGGCCGACCCCGCCGGCGATGCCGCCCACGGCCACCCCCGCCAGCATGCCTCCTATGAACCGCCGTCTCGTTAGAACTGTCACGGCGCGAGTGTAGCATCGCCTGGCTCCCTCGCTCACGGTCGACGGTCACACCGCAGTAACGAAACGGGCTCCGAGCTTGGGCACATGCCTTACGGTTGAGGCTCCGCGTCCAGCGTGGCCGGACGATACAATGAGTCCAATGCTACCTGCCTGTTTCACTCAGCTAAATGAAGAGGTCGTGGCCTGTGCACGATGCCCACGGCTGGTGATTTACCGCGAAAAGATCGCTCGGGAGAAGAGACGCGCCTACATGGAATGGGAGTACTGGGGCAAGCCGGTGCCTGGTTTTGGAGATCCCAACGCACGTGTTTTGATCCTCGGACTAGCTCCGGGCGCGCATGGTTCAAATCGCACGGGGCGACCCTTCACGGGCGATTCTTCGGGTAATTTCATGTATCCGGTGCTACACCGCACGGGATTCGCCAACCAAGCTAAGGCTACGCATCGTGGCGATGGTCTGGTTTTGAGAGATGCGTATATCACGGCGGCGGTACGCTGCGCTCCACCGCAAAACAAGCCCACGCCGGAAGAAATCGCCAATTGCGCTCCGTTTCTGGACAGGGAAATTGATGGGTTGACCAACGTCAAGCTAGTCGTAGCTCTTGGCCGCATTGGTTTCGATGCCTACCTGAACTACCTAAAGCGTCGCGGCGAGATCACGAGCAAAGCGCCTTATACTTTCGGGCATGGCGTGAAGTACGTCATGCCGAACGGGCGCATTCTGCTGGCTTCGTATCACCCATCGAACCAGAACACGAACACGGGCAAGCTCACGGAGGCCATGTTCACCGAGATCTTCCGGAGAGCAGCACGATTAGTAAATCGCGCGGAGCAGGAAAGAGCCGGCAAGAATAAGTCGGCTGTCTAGAACCCTACGAAGACCGGCTCCGGTTCTAAGCTTATGCCCCACACCTGGTCCACGCGTTCCCGGATTTGTTCCTGAAAGGCAACAATGTCGGCGGCACGGGCGCGGCCGCGATTCACGATCGCCAGCGCATGTTTTCGAGAGATTCCCACGGCTCCTTCCGTGTAACCGCGGGCGAATCCGGAGTGTTCGACCAACCAGGCGGCTGAGATCTTGTGATGTGCTGCGAGAGCGGGGTAGCTGGGAACGTTCAAGTTCCGGACCGCCGCACGATGTTGGATGTCTTGAAGTTGGGTTTCCGTAAGTACGGGATTCTTGAAGAACGACCCAACACTTCTACAGTCATCATCTCCGGGGCGAATCAGCATCCCTTTGCTAGCGCGAATCTGCCGAACCGCTTCGCGAGTTTCAGAGAGAGTCGGGGTGGAAGTCCACCCGGAAAAGTATTTTTGTAGGTCGGCGTATTTGATCTGGGGTTGTCCCTCAGGTGTGAGCCGGTAGGAGACCCTGAGGATGATGAAGCGGTCGCGGGCATCGGTGTTGAAGATACTCTGGCGATATGCGAAACCGCAGGCTTCTTTGCAAAGTTCGCGGAGCTGCATGTCTTTTCGGTCGAGAACGAGAACTGAGTCGATTGTGTCAGCGACCTCCTGTCCATAGGCTCCGACGTTTTGGACGGGGGTCGCGCCGACGCTGCCGGGGATGCCGCTGAGGCATTCAAGACCAGCACAATTCTCCGCCACTGTCATGGCCACGAGCTTGTCCCAGTCCATGCCGGCGCCGACCTCGAAAATAGTCGTGTCGCCTTCTGTTGACCTTTCGAGACTCCTGATTCCGATCTTCAATACCAATCCAGGCCAGCCGGAATCCGCGATCACCACGTTACTTCCGCCGCCAAGGACGAAGATGGGCAAATCGCGGGAGCGCGCAAACTCCACTGCGATCCTGGCATCTTCGGCGGATTTCGACTCAGCGAAATACCGAGCTGGCCCTCCGACTTGCAAAGTCGTCATTGCGCCAAGGCAGATGTTTTCCTGGAAGTCCATGGGAATTCCCAGTATAAAGGCCGCGTTTACCACCCTCTCGGTTGCCGTTGGCCCGAAAGTCACGCAACGCGGGTTACGCGTCAGCCATCCACATTAAAACGATTTTGCGATATAAAAGAAGTAACGCCAGGGTAAGGAGCCGAGAATGTACCCCGAACTGATGATTGTCCCTATGCGAGAGGAACTGACTCGACTTGGGATCAAGGAAGCGCGAACTGCTGCGGAGGTCGACCGGGCAGTAGAACGTCCGGGGACAACGATGGTCGTGGTCAATTCAGTTTGTGGATGTGCGGCGGGTCGGATGCGTCCGGCGGTGCGGATGGCCCTGGAACATTCTGCGAGGCCGCAAACCATGATTACGGTCTTTGCTGGGCAAGACCGTGAGGCAACTGATCGCGCCCGATCCTATTTCAAAGGGTATCCACCTTCCTCACCTTCCATCGGTATTCTGCAGGATGGACAACTGGTGCACATGCTCCAGCGGAGCGATATTGAGCATCGTGAATCGGTCGATATCGCGTCTGAGCTGAAGTCAGCCTTCGACAAATTCTGCCGCAGCGCCCTGAACGCCCAGTAACGCGGGCCGTTTCTTCCTACGCCCTCAGCCTAGCAACGCTCCCGTCAGTGATTGTTAGTCAGGCGGAACGCCTTCACGGCTATGTTGTTGGGCTGAAGTCCGACCTGGACCACGGTAAACAAAGCATATTCCGCGCGTTCGAGTTTGGTGGGTTTACGTTTCTCGATGACCGCGACGTCTCCCGCGGCTGAGTCAGCTACCAAAAGATAATTTTCATTCACGGACAATGCGAGAGCATCGGGGCGATTCCCCACCGGGACGGAAGCGATTACCTTCCCATCTTCAATGTCATAGACCGCAATTGCATTCGAGCCAAAATTGCTCACGTAGAGGCGTGAATTATCGGAGGTCACAATTGCTCGGGAAGGGTGTGTACCTACCAGGTAGCTGCTGCCCACTTCGTTGGTGGTGGCTTCGATCATCGAAATCGAGTCCGAATCGAAGTTACACACCGCGACCTCACCGCCGTCGGGTTTAACAGCCAAGCTGACAGGAGTGCGCCCGACATCCAAAAGTACGAGCAGCTTGGATGCTTTCAAATCTAAGACAGCGACCTGGCCCGAAACTCCACAGGCGACGAAGGCCTTGCTGCTGTCCGGCAGGATGGCAACGTCTTCGGGTTCCTGGCAAACCGGTATAGTCGCGCGAACCGCGAATTGTGCGGAATCTATTAACGAAACAGTGTTACTTGCGCGGTTGCTGACTACGACGGTTTGGCCGTCCGGAGACACTCGTGCCAATCCTGGTTCTCCCCCGACACCGATGGTTGCGATCACCGTGCGTCTTTCCAGGTCAATCACAGACACATTGGCGGACCCGGAATTCGCCACGTATCCACGTCTCCCATCTCGAGACACGTCGATAAAGAAAGGTCTGCCATGTACCCCGATCGTCGACACGACCTGATTTCCCTCTGCGTCGATGACACTAATGTTGTTGGAATCAGTGTTGACGACGTAAATCTCGTTCTTCTTCCCGTTCGCGGTTACTCCGGTCGGGTTGGATCCCACATTGATGGTCTTCACGACATTGAAGCGGGGAAGCGGGCGAGGGGTGAGGTCGATGACACTGACGGTGTTGCTTTTGCCGTTCGTGACGTAGGCATACTCGCGATAGAGAGGGCCGTAGTCGGGCAAGGAGCGCGGCCGGAAATACCACCAGCCGACGCCCCCGGCTACTATAACGAGGAGGAGGAGTAGAAGAAGCTTTCTCAAAGCTTAACCGGTGGCCGGTTGCACGCCGAGCTGAGTTCCGATAGCGCTTGCGGCGGCGGATTGGGCGCCGATGTCTGGCACAGTTCTCCCCAGCACGGCGGCAATTTGCCGAACCTGAGACATCAAGTCGTCGAACTGGTCGGGATAAAGAGACTGCATTCCGTCGGAAAGAGCTCTGTCTGGCTGGTGATGTACTTCTACCATGAGGCCATCGGCACCGACGGCAACCGCGGCGCGCGAAAGCGGGGTCACCTTATTCCGCTTGCCTGTACCGTGGCTCGGGTCCACGATGATGGGCAAATGGCTGAGGCGCTGCACCGCCGGAACAATGCTCAGATCGAGGGTGTTGCGAGTATGGTCGGCAAAGGTGCGTACACCACGTTCGCAGAGGATGACCTTGTAATTGCCTTCACTCATGACGTACTCGGCAGCCATGAGGAACTCTTCCAGAGTGGCAGACATTCCCCGCTTTACCATGACTGGCTTCTTGGCGCGGCCTGCCCGCTTTAATAGAGAGAAGTTCTGCATGTTCCGAGCGCCGATCTGAATGACATCGGCATATTCCTCGACGAGCTCAAGAGACTCGTTATCGATGGCTTCGGTGACGATCTTCAGTCCGAACTGATCGCGGATTTCGGCCATGATGCGGAGCGCTTCTTCACCAAGGCCTTGAAAGGAATACGGGGATGTCCTGGGTTTGTAAGCTCCACCGCGAAAGAACTGAGCGCCGGCCCGGGAAATGCGCTCGGCAACCGCAAAGGCTTGCTCTCGACTCTCGATCGCGCACGGCCCGGCGATGATTCCGAGACCTTGGCCGCCTAACGTGGCATTTGTGCCAGGGAATGAGACAACTGTGTTCTCTTCTTTGACGTCGCGGCTTACCAACTTATACGGTTTGCTGACCCGAATAACTTCCTGTACGCCCGGCAACTCTTCCAGAGTTCCAGCCTCGACTTCTCCCTGGTTGCCGGTGATCCCGATGGCGGTACGCTGCGCACCGGGAATGGAGTGGGCCCGGTATCCCAGGGACTCGATTTTTTTGCAAACCGCGCGTACCTGGTCCTCGGTCGCGTGTGCCTGCATGACGACTAGCATGACTCACCTCGGGAACTCTTAAGTGTATCGTTGTCAGAACGGGGCAGCAAATACGCCGTGCCGCCGCCTCGCCGAGGGTTGCGACGAGAGTCGATATACTCGTGCTATGGCCCGCTCGATGGCCGAGGAGCAGGATGTCCTTAAGCTTCCTCCGCCCAAGACTCCACCACGTTTGACCTCGCGCAGAATTGGTATTCACACCTCCATTGCCGGCGGGGTGGAGAATGCGGCGGAGCGCGCTTACCGGCTGGGATGCAATACTTTCCAGATATTCTCGACCAGTCCACGGCAATGGCAGCCCTACGAGTTGACTAGCGTGCAATGCGACCAGATGAACGCCTTGCGGGCGAAGTACAACCTGAAGCCGCTGGTCATTCACACGAACTATCTCATCAACATGGCCAGTACGACCGATCAGTTCCTGGCCAAGTCGGTCGAGGCATTCCGGGGAGAATTGGAACGGGCGCTGAATTTGTGCGCCGAGTATCTGGTCCTGCATCCCGGCTCGTTTCGGGGGATGAGTCGTGCGGAAGGCTTAGCCAGGGTCGCCGCGTCGATCGCTGTGGCGGCCCGCGGACTCGATTTGGCAAAACATGGACTGACCGTCTTGATCGAGAATACGGCCGGGGCCGAGTTCTCGTTGGGCGGGAGCTTCGAGCAGGTGGCGGAAGTGCTCGACTTGCTCCGGGATGTAGTCCCCATTGCAGCGTGCATCGATACGTGCCACGTGCACGTATCGGGCTATGACATCGTGAGTCCTGAAGGCATGGCTAAGACTCTGAAACAAATAGAGGCTAGCATCGGATTCAGAAATGTACGAGTGTGGCACTGCAACGACGCTAAAGCGGCACGTGGATCCAAACTGGATCGACATCAACACATTGGAGCGGGAACCATCGGGCTGGAACCATTCCGTCGGCTGTTGAATGACTCGCGATTGAAGCATTCCGCGTTCATTGCTGAAACACCGATTGATGAACCGGGTGATGATCGTAGGAACGTCGAGGCACTGAAGGCACTGGTCAGGAGCGCCAAGGCGAAGTTGTAAGCCACTCGTTATAAAATTTAGTTTTATGCCCCAAGACACCAAGGAAAACCCGATCACACGGGACGAGCGCTACAACGCCCAGAGCATCGAGATCAAGTGGTTCGAGCGATGGCAGCAGGACACGTCTCTCTACGCGGCGGAGGCGAACTCGACAAAACCCAAGTTTTACGTGCTCGAAATGTTGCCGTATCCATCGGGCGCTCTGCACATGGGGCATGTGCGCAACTATTCCATAGGGGACGCGCTGGCACGTTACATGTGGATGAACGGGTACAACGTGTTGCACCCGATGGGATGGGACTCGTTCGGTTTGCCGGCCGAGAACGCGGCGATTTCAAACAATACACCGCCGCGCGACTGGACTCTGCGGAACATAGGCAACATGAAGGCGCAAATGAAGCGCCTAGGCTTCGCCTACGATTGGGCGCGCGAAGTCACAACCTGCCTCCCCGAGTATTACCGATGGAACCAGTGGTTCTTCCTGAAGATGTATGAGCGCGGACTGGCGTATCGCAAGAAGAGCAAGGTCAACTGGTGTCCGAAGTGCGCAACCGTGTTAGCTAACGAGCAAGTGGCCGGCGGATTCTGCTGGAGGCACGAGGACACGCCCGTCGAGCAACGCGACCTGGAACAGTGGTTCTTGCGCATTACGAATTATGCCGACGAATTGCTGCGCGACCTGGACCAGCTGGACGGCTGGCCCGAGAAGGTCCGCACCATGCAGCGCAACTGGATCGGCCGCAGCGAGGGCGCGCTGATTGACTTCACGCTGGATGGACCGGCGGGTCCCGCGGGGTCAAAGATTACAGTGTTTACGACACGGGTTGACACGATCTATGGGGCGACGTCGATCCAGCTGGCGCCGGAGCATCCACTGGTTGCCGATCTGACCGCTCAGAATGCCGGGTTGCGCAGCCAAGTCGACCTGATGATGGCCGAGCAACGTAAGGCCAAAGAAGCAGGCGATATTGGCAACATCCAGAAACATGGCGTCGACACCGGACGCTTCGCTACGAACCCGTACAACGGGGAAAAGCTTCCGATCTGGGTAGCGAACTATATTTTGATGGACTACGGAACCGGCGCCATCATGTCGGTTCCCGCGCACGATGACCGTGACCATGAGTTCGCAAAGAAGTACGGCTTGCCAATCCGGCAGGTGATCGCCCGTCGTGATCAGCCGACCGAGGTAGATGTCCAGAAGGCGCCGTTCACCGAGACCGAGAATGGCGTGCTCATCAACTCCGGACCATTTACCGGCCAGAGCTGTGTCGAAGCGCTGACCAAGATGGCCGAATTTGCCGAGCAGCGTGGTTTTGGCAAACCGACCATCAACTACCGGTTGAAGGATTGGGGAATCTCGCGGCAACGCTACTGGGGCACGCCGATCCCGATGCTGTATTGCGAGAAGGACGGCATCGTGCCAGTGCCGGAGAGCGATCTGCCGGTGCTTTTGCCGGAGAGCGTAGAGATCACGTTGTCGGGCGGTTCGCCGCTGGCCAGAGTTCCGGAGTTCCTGAACACGACTTGTCCAAAGTGTGGCGGGCCCGCGCGGCGTGAGACGGACACGATGGACACATTCGTCGACTCGTCCTGGTATTTCTATCGGTACACGGACGCGCACAATGAACGCGCGCCATTCGACAGCAAGATCGCCGGATATTGGTTCGGGAAACGAGGGATCGACCAGTACATTGGCGGTGTCGAACACGCCATACTGCATCTCATCTACTCTCGCTTCTGGACCAAGGTGATGCGGGACATGGGCCTGGTGCAGAACGATGAACCGGTCCAGCGGCTCTTTACCCAGGGCATGGTGATCAAAGATGGCGCCAAGATGTCGAAGAGTCTGGGCAACATCGTTTCACCAGACGAGATGGTAGCGCGTTACGGAGCCGATGCAGCTCGAATGTACAGCTTGTTTGCGGCTCCTCCCGATCGCGACCTCGATTGGCAGGATACCGGGATCGAAGGTATCCAGCGATTCTTGGGGCGTATTTACCGGTTCTTCGTCCGGAATGCGTCGGTCGCCAGAGGCGCGACAGCGTCAACCGACGGATACGGTTCCAGTCCTGAGGCTCGTCAGATTCAACGCAAACTCCATCAGACGATCAAGCGGGTCAGCGACGATTTCCAGGGGCGCTGGCACTTCAATACCTGCATTGCCGCGATCATGGAACTGGTGAACGAGCTGTACTTGATGGAGGAGCGTACTTCCCGCTCGACGCCATCGGCAATGCCTGCGGTGTTGCTCCGCGAGGTGCAGCGCGACCTCGTTCTTTTGCTGGCTCCATTCGCCCCCTACTTGGCGCACGAGCTATGGGAGATGCTGGGCGAGAAGGGAAGCCTGCTGAAGGCATCATGGCCAAAGTTTGATCCGGTGCTCGCCAAGGAAGACGAGATTGAAATTCCTGTGCAGGTGAATGGCAAACTGCGCGGCAAGGTCGTTGTGGGCGCGGATTCCGACGAATCTACTGTGCGCGAGCGTGCTCTGGCGGACCAGAAGGTGCAGGCTGCGATTGCGGGCAAATCGATCGTGAAAGTGATCGTGGTTCCCGGCAAGCTGGTCAGTCTTGTCGTGAAATGAGCGCACGCTTGCATTGAGAAGGAGCGCTAGCGCTTGCCGGCCACCGAGGGTGCTTCGCTTCTGGTGAAACCGAGCTTACTTCCCGGTTCGCGCGAGTAGGTAAGACGCAGCGATTCGCGCGAGGCTTCGTGAATGGCGACATCTCGGATATCGGCTTCCGAATCGGTGGAGTTGAGGCGCTTGGCGGCCACCTTCTGGGCGCTGGTGCCGGAAGCGGTCAACGAATAGCGTCCAGACCTGGAAGCGATCACTTCAACTTTATAAGTTCCGCTCACGGGCCCACAGATCTGAACCATCCCATGGCACGCACTCCCCTGTCGTCCTGGGTCATCGTCATCACAATCGATGAAGGCTTGTGCCAAGGGGAGCTCTTGCCAGAACTGGTGGCTTAGCGGGTCCTGCCCAATGCGGCGTCCGCGAGGATCGCTGACAACCACGCCGATGATGGGCGCACCGCTATTCCCGCTGGAATATGCGATGTCCAACTCGCCCATTTCGCGGCATGACTGAGTGTCTTTCGGGTCCGCTTCATCGCGGACATTGTGCGCAGTTACCGACGTTGTTTCGCGAGGCAGTATCGTGCGTCCGACCAGCGGACAAGCACAGACAAATACAGCCGACGCTAGAAGCCCTGGGCGCCAGGGTTTCTTCGAACTCATGCAGCTAAAGTAGAGGGGCGCGCGTCGGTACGCAATGTTACTGAGGTGCTAAGGTCCCTAAGAGGTTCCCCTTAACAAGAAAAAAGCGCGGGTAGCTTGCCCCGCGCCTGTTTCCAAACGACCGGACCAACTCAGAGTCCGGATGCGTTGTGAACATTACCAATTTGCAGTACCTGTTTCTGATTGTGGAAGTCAATCTCGACGAGACGGTCGTGATTGTCGCTGGACTTTTCGGTGGTGACGGAATCGTAAGCGGGAACCTGCGATTTTTCGATCCAGCGGCCCTGGGTGGTGGCGACCGTTTTCCCGTTCTTCACGAATTCCACATTTACGGCAGGACCGTTGCCCTGCCATTGGACTCGATAAGTTCCCGGTTGCAGCTGGGTGGATCCGACTTGGACGGCGGTCGATAGCTGCACTTTGCGGGTGTTGTCGGATTTAGCCATTGCGCTTGCCGGCAGCAAGATCGCGAGTGCCGTTAAAAAAGTTACGTACTTGGACAATTGCATGAATCTCATTCTCCTAACCGAATCTTGCGCACAAGCCGATGGGTTCGTTGAGCGTCACTACGGTCCACACGCATGACTACTGTTAACAGATGCGCCGGTGCAAAGAGTAGTTGCGAAGAATATCGTCAAGCGATGTATTCTGCCGGTCAACGTTTGTGCTGAGCAGGGCGGGGAACCACTTACTGTATGCTTAAGCACGTATGGCGCAACATTCGCCGACCATCGAGGGATTTCGGGCCGCATTCCGCCGACCTGGCGTGGTGGTCGCCGAGATTACGTGGCGTTGGGTGTTCGGTGCGGCGGGGCTGACGCTATTTACCCTTGCCTGCCTTGAGTTCTTAAAAACATTGCTAGTGAGCAGGACAGACCTGCTCTTCCTGCGGAGCAACCAGCCCTTTTTGGTGGCACAGGCGCTCAGCCATATTTTTCACGGCAGCGCGCGCCGGGTGGTCATTTCAGTAGTCATCCTGAGCACCGCGCTAGCTGTTTTGTGGATACTTTCTGCTTCGGTCGGACGGGTGACAACACTGCAATCGTTGTTCGAGTACTTCGATTTCAACCCTGAAGGCCGGGCGGAGTTGTCGAGTGCCCCGGGACGACATCGGCGATTCGGTTCGCTGGTCGGGCTGAATTTCTTGCGGGTGGCGCTGGCGTTAGCGGCCCTACTCGCAATCATTGCAGCGGGCGTGATTTCCGGATTTGTTTCGACTGACAAGAATCCTCAGCCGGCACTGGCATTTCTCATCTTCTTGCCTTTTGCGGCCCTGGTTGGGCTGGTGTGGAACTCCCTGAACTGGTTTTTGTCGGTCGCGCCGATCTTCGTAGTCGGCGAGAGTTATGACACCTTTGCTTCCATCGGGGCCGCGCTGGACTTTTGCCGCGAACGCCCGGGACCGGTTTTCTGGAGCAGCACGGCGTTCGGCCTGATTCACCTGATTCTGTTTGCAGGTGCGTCCTCGGTGGTGGCCGTTCCGTTCGCATTCATCGGAGTGCTGCCGGGTGTAGTTGTGCTGGCTGCGATCGCCGCGTTGACACTGATTTATTTCGCGGCAGTAGACTTCTTCTTTACTGGACGGATGGCCGCCTACATCGCGATCCTGCAGAGTCCGGCATTGCCAGCCGGCGCTGTTTCCGGGGCGCCGTTGCCGGTACCACCAGGAGCGCCGGCGTCGCCTCCCGCGCGACCCGAATGGGAGACGTTGAGTGACGACATTCTGAGCGACAGGGGAACGCAGGTAAGCACAAGTTCTCCGGCTCGGGGCGTGTTCACCCGGAGCGAGAGCGAAGAAGTCACGCGCTGGCAGGCATCGGAGGATGACATTCTCAGCGATGTACCCGGGCTACCTGCAAGCGAGCATAGCGACGAGAACTAGCCAGCTGCGGAACGTGTGACGTCCTTCCAGCGTCTTAGGTCGGTACCCTGGCAGGCGATCCTTTGGAATGAATAATTTCGCGAGGTGTATGTCCGAAATTTTTGAGTTATTTAGGTTTACGCGCCAAATCTTCAGCCGCAGGAACTTACAACATTCCTATAGATAAGACCTGTCTGAGTGTAATTACTTTTAGCTAAGCATGCCATAGGTGAAATCACCTGTGTGTGTGACAAGGAGAGTGGAATGCCGACATTGGTTGCGCAGCCCATGCGAATTCAGGCGGCGGGGAACAAGCCGAAGCTGATCGATGAATATATTGGCCGAGTGAACTCGAAGACTTCGGCAGTGAGCGTGGCGCACATGAGGAGTCCGGAAGGGTGGGTCGAGCCGGGACAACGACCGGAGTTCGACGAGTTCACCGTGGTGCTGAAGGGGATGCTACGGGTGAAGCATGATGGCGGAGAGATCGACGTGAGGGCGGGACAGGCGGTGATTGCGCATCGCGGCGAGTGGGTGCAGTACTCGACACCGCAGGCCGGCGGCGCGGAGTACATTGCGGTGTGTTTGCCGGAGTTCTCGATGGAGACGGTGCAGAGGGACAGCGACTAGCCGGAATAAGGCTGCTAACCTCGCGTACCGCGGTCCAGTCGAATGAAGTGATGACGAGAAATTCTTTAAGCCAATTCTTGCGGGTGTCGCTTCTGCTCGCGCTTTGTACGCTGGCGGCCCAGGCTCAGAATGCCCCGGCTGAGACTCCGAAGAGGGAAACGAGCACGCCGTACACGGGGGACCTGTCGATATTCGAGTCTCCCGGACGAGACAAGCGCCTTCACGTTGACCGTGTAATGGAGGCCTTGAGCATCACGCAGGGTAAAGGTGTAGCGGACATCGGAGCGGGATCGGGCTGGTTTACGGTCAGGGCGGCACGGCGCGTAGGTTCCACGGGCAAGGTGTACGCGATTGACATCAACCCCGAAGCCGTTCGTTACATTGATCGCCGGGTAGAGAAGGAGTCGATAAGAAACGTAAAAACGGTGTTGAGCAAGGCGGACGATCCGATGCTGCCGAAAGACGCAGTGGATGCGGTGCTGCTTCTGAAGACCTACCACGAAGTGTCTGATCCGGTGAGGCTGTTGGAGAATTTGCGGCAGGCGCTGAAACCAGGAGCGCGCGTGGGAGTGATCGATCGGAATGGGAAGGGTACGGATCACGGGGTGGGGCGCGACGTGGTCATCGAGGAAGCGGCGCGAGCCGGGTATCGGCTGCTTCAGACATACGACTTCGTGAAGGACGACGGCATGGATTACTTTCTGGTGTTCACGCAACGATGAAGGTGCAGGAGGAGGCGCAAAGGGCAGCCCAAATAAGCCGGCATGGCGTTTCTTGTCGCTTGCCTTTGCGACGGCGGTCAGTACCAATAGGGACTGGGGCCGTGCTCGCCGCGCTTTAACACGTTCGTCGAGAAAACTGTTAACCGAACGCCGCCTCGGCCCCCCTTAAATCTCCTCGCTATAAAGAACGATTGAGTATCCCGCCGCAGAATGCTTCGCGAAGTAGCCTGTCGCAAGAGGTGAAAGCCGGATCAACGTGATCCCAAGACGATCTGGTTTCCTTCCGAATCTTTGAAGATGGCATAGGTGCCCCAAGGCTGTTTCTGGGGAGGTCCGAGGAACTCCACACCGCGGCTGAGCAACTCTTCGTAAGTCTTTTGGATGTTGTCGACTTCCCACGAAGTGTTCATGAATGTGCCGACGCGGTCTTCCTGACCGTCCGGGGTGAAAAGCGCAAGACCGGTTTCGGCGCCGGGAATCGAGAGCTCGATCCAGCGCTGCTTTTCGGAGAACTCCTGGTCGGTGAGAATGCGCAATCCGAGTTTCTCAGTGTAGAAGCGCAACGCGCGATCCTGGTCGCGCACGGGAATGCCGACGAATTTGATTCGCTTGATCATGGAAACGAACAATGCCAGCGCCGCGATCAGAAATCAATGGCCCTGACGAGAAATGGCTGTGACCGGTGCTATAGCTATAATTGCTATAGTTATGAAAATCGATCCTTACGTTGTCGACACCCTGATGCGCGATCTGGTGGCACACAGCCGGTCGAGCGCGGCCTTCCTGGTGTACTTGCAGCTTTACCGGCATACGCATGGGGCGGGACGGGAGTCGGCCGCCATGAGCCATAAAGTATTGTCGGACTTAGTCGGGATTTCAAAGCGGTCGGTGCAGAGCTCGCTCGGCCATTTGGTGGAGCGGCGTCTCATACGGCAGAGGAAGGCGCGCCCCACAGCGGTGCCGGTATACACCGTTCTGACACCATGGGTGAGGAAGGTGAAGTAGTTTAGCCCTCTGTGGCACACAACGCCAAAAGATGTGTGTCGTCCCTACGGGACTTCGGTCGGTTTCGCCAGCGTTCCCGGCACTGCCGTGCCGGGCTATCCTATGCCGTGCCTGGCGGCACTGGTGCGGTCGGAACGTACACATCACGGCTTCGAGCCTTCGGAGGATGTGTGATCGCGTTCCTAGCGGATAGAGTCGGCGAAAAGGCAGCCTCACTCTTCCGCAAACGCGGCGAGAGAGTGGGGCACCCCGGGTAACACCAGATACATAGGTCCTTCGCTGCGCTCAAAATGACACGGGTGGAGATCCCACTCTTTCGCAAATGCGGCGAAAGAGTGGGGCACCCCGGCATGCCTTGCGGCACTGGTGCGGCAGGAAAGTACACATCACGCTTCGAGCCATCTCAGGATAGTGTGACCGGGTCCTCGCAGATAGAGTCGGCGAAAAGGGCACTCCCACTCTTTCGCAAAGGACGCGAAAGAGTGGGGCACCCGGTGCCCACTGGATTCAGCGGTGTTTGATGAAGGTTCCGGTTTGCAGCTCGGACATGGCTTGCCGAAGTTGGTCCTGGGTGTTCATGACGATCGGGCCGTACCAGGCGACTGGTTCTTCGATCGGCTTGCCTGACACCAGCAGGAATCGGATTCCTTCCTCACCAGCTTGAACGACAATCTCGTCCCCGCGGTCGAAGAGCACGAGCGAGTGGTTGTTGACGTCGTACGCCGGCGCAGCGTTTGGATCTACGGCTGATTCGGTCAGAACCGCGCGTGGATCGGACGAATCGCGAAACGTTCCCGAACCGGCGAAGACGTAGGCGAACGCATTGCGCGTGGTCTCAACTTTCAGGCGCTTGCGCTGATTGGGGGGAACCGAGATGTCGACGTAGTTCGGATCGGCAGCAACGCCCTCGACGGGACCACGCTTACCCCAGAACTCGCCGCAAATGATGCGTGCGCGAGTGCCGTCATCATCGGTGACCTCGGGAATGGCGCTCGAGGGAATGTCCTGGTAGCGCGGGTCGGTCATCTTCAGCGAGGCGGGCAGGTTCGCCCAGAGCTGGAAACCGTGCATACGGCCCTGCGGATCGCCCTTTGGCATTTCCTGGTGCAGGATGCCACTGCCTGCGGTCATCCACTGCACGTCGCCGGCGGTCATCTTGCCCTTGTTGCCGAGGCTGTCGCCGTGCTCGACGGATCCGGCCAGCACATAGGTGATCGTCTCGATGCCGCGATGCGGATGCCATGGAAACCCTGCCAGGTAGTCGGCGGGATTCTCATTGCGGAAGTCGTCCAAGAGAAGAAATGGATCGAATTCCTTGGTCTTGCCGAAACCGAAGGCGCGCTGCAATTTGACGCCCGCGCCTTCCAGGGTCGGCTTGGTTTGCAAAATCTGCTTTACTGGTCGGAGTGACATAATTCCTCTTCTGCCGGCAACAGACGGTTGGATGTGTGACGCCGGCGAACGATTCAGGCCCCTTAGAACACCGGTTCCTGGTTCAGGCAGCTTTCACGAACTGCACGTCGAGGGTGATCGTGACTTCATCGCCCACGAGAATGCCGCCGGTTTCGAGTGCCGCGTTCCAGGTCAGGCCGTAATCCTTTCGGCTGATCTTGGTCGTGGCCGAGGCACCGATGCGCGTATTGCCCCAGGGATCCTTTGCGGGAGTCGTCGGGCCTTCCACGTCGAAAACGACCTCGCGAGTCACGCCGTGGATGGTCAGATCTCCCGTAAGGGTGAGTTCGCCATCGCCCGCGGGGACGATTCGCGTCGCTTTGAATGACAGTGTCGGGAATTTCTCCACGTCCAAGAAGTCGGCACTCTTGAGGTGCGCGTCACGCTGAGGCTCGCCGGTGTTGATGGAGGAGGCCTCAATGGTGGCCTCCAGATGGGCGTCGGTAGTATCGGCCTCGTCCCGCGTGAGGGAACCCTTCAGGGCCGTGAACTGACCTTTCACGTTGGAAATCATCATGTGCTTAACCTTGAACTCGGCGACGGAGTGGGCTGGGTCGATGTTCCAGGTGGTGACCGCGACTTGTGGGGCAGCGAGTGTGCTCATGGCAAATCCTTTCTCAATTCGATTAGATGCGTTACAACGATAATCGTTGCAACGAATATATCACGCAGCTGCTGGGACACACCGAGCCGCCCCGAGGTCTCGATCGGCTCGAGGTCATCGGCGGCTAAAGCCCCTGTATGCCGGTATTTAACCGCAACGCTAAAGCGGTGCTCCACCCGAAAGGCCTGATCGGTGCAAGACCCTAATTGGTGCACGATCTCGTCGTATCGACACCGACACCGCAAGGGTCGGTAGCGGTCTGTCCGGCGGGCTTCCCTTGAGGACACTGGCCGGGATCATAGACCTGCTTGCAAGCGTTGCCCGTGGAGAGCGAACAGTAGCCGGTCAGGGCGCCGCATCGCGTACCTCCGCACATGTAGGCGCAATTGCCAGAACCTACCTGAGGTACGGACACGCAGTCGAGTTGAGCGGTACCGCTCTTCTGGCTGGACGAAGCCATGATGGTGACCGGACCTCCGACAGCGACGCAGGTGGCGGTGCCAGTGGAGTCGATGGTGGCAACGGAGGGGTCGGACGAGGTCCACTGGACCGCGAGGTTGTCCTCGGTGGCTGGCGGTTGGTCGAAGGTCCCGCTCGCGGTGAAGGGCAATGTGCCGGTGGGAGCTGTGGCCTCGGCGGTGGCGGGTTGCAGGGTAATGGTCAACAAATGCCGGCCCGGCACAGGGGTGGTGCTGCTGTTCCCGCACCCCAGCGCGAGCAAGGTCACGCACCCGAGTACGAGGAACAGGGTGTAACGCGCGGTTCCCTGCTGCGATGAAGGAGACTTGGAAGAGAAGTTAATCATGGGTTGCAACTCCTTCCGTGATCCACTTCTGTAGGGTTGAAGTTGGGAAATCCGCAAGGGAAGATGAGCTGAGGGTCGAGGGCTTTTGCACCCTTCGGGCAGTTCACAGGATCCTCGGTCGCCCGACACATACCGTTGACGTTTCCGACGCAAGCGCCGGTGAGAGTGTTTGTGACTCCCATGGTTGCGATGCATCTGCCGGCCATCGTCGGAGGAGGGCTCAGACTCACGCGGCTAAGAGTTGCGGAACCCTGGACCGAGTGGCCATTTCCGGCGGCGGAGGCGGTGATGGTGACGGTTCCGAGGGAAGATCCGCAAAGCGCGACTCCGGTGGTGGAATCCACGGTCGCAATGCTCGGATCCGATGAGATCCAATGAGCATTGACCATTCCGGTAGACGGGCTCGCATTGAAGGTTCCTATCGCGAGAAAAGGAAAGGTTCCTCCCGGCTCGACGGCCTGCGCCGTGGCGGGTTGTATCTCGAGGGAAACCAGTTGCCGGATTGCGATGCCGTTTCCGCTGCTTCCCCCACCACAGCTCAAGGCGGGCAGGACGATGGCGGCTTGAAGAGCGAGCATTCTCCAACGGAGTGTTCCGTGCATGCTTCCTCCTGGACTCTGGCGACAACGGGGAAGCTGGGGCCGAACAACACCGGGAAAACTCTGCGAGCACTAACGGAAGGGAAGTACAGGTCATGCCCACATGGGGGTGAGAGTACTTATATACCTGTTGGGCACGTCGCACAAGCGGATCGAAGCTACTCCCATTCGATCGTGCCGGGCGGCTTGGAGGTCACGTCGTAGACGACGCGGTTGACGCCTTTCACCTCATTCACGATGCGGTTGGAAATGGTTTTGAGGACGTCGTGGGGGAGCGGCACCCAGTCGGCGGTCATGCCGTCCTCGGAGTGGACGGCGCGAATGGCGCAGGTATAGGCGTAGGTGCGTTGGTCTCCCATCACGCCGACCGACATCACCGGGAGCAGTACGGCAAACGATTGCCAGATCTTCGTGTACAGGCCGGCGCGCTTGATTTCGGTCACGACGATGTCGTCGCACTCCTGAACGATGGCGACGCGCTCGGGCGTGACTTCGCCGAGGATGCGCACGGCGAGCCCGGGGCCGGGGAATGGCTGGCGCATGAGGATGTCTTCGGGCATACCGAGGTCGCGGCCGATGCGGCGGACTTCATCCTTAAACAAATCCTTTAAGGGCTCGATGAGCTTGAGCTTCATCTTGTCCGGCAAGCCGCCGACGTTGTGGTGCGTCTTGATGGTCTGGGAGGGGCCGCGGACGGAGCGGGATTCGATGACGTCGGGGTAAAGCGTGCCCTGTACGAGCCAGTCGACGCTGCCTTCTTCTTTTTCGATGCGATGCGCTTCTTCGTCGAAGACGGCAATGAATTCGTTGCCGATGATCTTGCGCTTCTTTTCCGGGTCGGTGACGCCCTTGAGCTTAGAGAGGAAGCGGTCGCTGGCATCGACGGCGACCAGGTGCAGGCCGAGTTTGTCGCGGAGGTTCTGCTGAACTTTCTGGAACTCGTTCTTGCGCAGGACGCCGTTGTTCACGAAGACGCAGGTCAGGTGCGAGACGCCTTTGTCATCGCGGAGAGCGCGATCGACGAGAGTCGCAGCGACGGAGGAATCGACGCCGCCGGAGAGAGCGCAGATGGCGCGGCCTCCGTTCACGGTCTGGCGAATGCCGGAGATGGTCGACTCGATGAAGTGTTGCGCCGTCCAGTTGGGTTTGGCGCCGCAGATGTTCAAGGCGAAGTTGCGCAGGATGTCGGTACCGAGGGGCGTGTGATGCACCTCGGGGTGGAACTGCACGGCCCACATTTTCTGGTCGGGATTCTCGATGGCGGCCACGGCGCTGGGAGAGCTGGCCGTCAGATAAAAGCCTTTAGGCAGTTCAACCGCTTCGTCGCCGTGGGACATCCAGACGGCCAGAACCTGCGGGAGTCCTTCGAAGAGGCGCGACTCGGATTTCAGTTCGACCTTGGCGTGGCCGTACTCGCGCTTGTCGGCGGGGCGGACCTTACCACCGAGGGTGTGGACCATGAACTGGAGTCCGTAGCAGATGCCGAGCACGGGCAAGCCAAGCTTGAAGATGCCGGGGTCGGCGGGAGGAGCGTCTTTGTCGTACACGGAGCTGGGTCCGCCGGAGAGGATGATGCCAATCGGCGAATAGCTGCGGATCTCGTCGAGCTTGGCGTTGCAGGGAAGGACGACGGAAAAGACATTCTGTTCGCGGATGCGGCGCGCAATGAGCTGCGAATATTGCGCCCCGAAGTCGAGGACAACGATGGATTGGGTTTCCACGGATGAGTGTCTCAGAACGGTAGGGATAGTGTAAAGGAAGAAAGCTACGAGCTACGAGCTATTAGCTACTAGCAAAGAATCGACCACAGCGGTGCGGCGACACGGATTTTCCCACTCTTTCGCAAAGGACGCGAAAGAGTGGGGCACCCGGCGAAAGAGTGTGGGTCACCCGGTCGAGTGAAGCTGAACCCTACGCGCCGACGGTCGCGGGCTCGAGGCCATAGACTTCGTGCCAGGACGTCGCGGCCTTAAGGCGATCATTGACGTTATTGATGTTCTTTACGCCTTCGCCTTGCAGCCATTTGCGGAAGGCGTCGGGACCCTGCTTCGCGTACACAGGGATGCCATCTTTCCAGGTGGCGCGTCCGCAGAGCACGCCGTTGAACTTCACACCCGATTCGGCGGCGAGTTCGAGTGCTTCGGTGAACTCGGCGTTGCTGACGCCAGCCGAGAGGTAAATGAACGGCTTGGTCGCGACACTGGCAGCTTTGCGGAAGTGATCCATGGCTTCCTTCTTCGAGTAGGCCTTCTGGCCGGCAAAGCACTTCGCGCCTTCGACGAACTTCATGTTGACCGGGACTTCGACCTTCAGCACGTCGACGCCATAACGCTCCTTGCTGAATTCCTTCATGCTGGCGGTCACGATCTCGGGTTTCTTCTTGGCGTATTCGAGACCTTTCTCGTCGGCGCCTTCTTCGTAGCCGACGAACTCGAGGAAAAACGGAATGTCGTTGGCGCGGCACTCGTCGCCAATGCGCTCAACCCAGGCATGCTTGGTTTCGTTGATGTTCTTGGGGTCAAATGGCGTGTAGTAGAGAAGAATCTTGACGCAGTCGGCGCCGGCTTCTTTCAGGCGGCGTGCGGACCAGTGATCGAGGAGATCGGGAAGGCGGCCGGGGCCGGTCTTGTCGTAGCCGGTCTTCTCGTAGGCAAGCAGCAGGCCTGCGTTGCGGGAGCGGCGCTTGGAGGCGGGAAGTCCCCACTCGGGATCGAGCAGGATGGCGCTGGCGTGCGGGGTCAAGACTTCGGTGACCAGCGACTTGAATTCCTCCATCATGGCATCGTTGACTTCGCTGCCCTTTTCTTTGGCCAGCGATTTCTGCAAGGAACCGCGCTGGTCCATAGCGGCGGCGGCGATCACACCACGTTCATTCGAGACGGCTTTCAGACCGGCAAGCTTTCCGGGGCTAAGCTTCATAAATCCTCCGATGAATGCGCAAAGAATTGGCGGGTACGACGGATCGCCCCGGGCCAACAGGGCGGCCTTTCATTGTAATACGCGGAGCGCTGGGGAAGTGTGACGGGGAACACAGGCGGGGTCCCCACTCTTTCGCAAAAAGGACGCGAAACAGGGGCACCCGGCGGACGCCGCGAAACGAGTGAACGCCAACGACTCCAGGGAGCGTTCAACGCGGGACGCGAGAACTGGGGCACGGGAAGCAAACCTTTCACCACAAAGGACACGAAGGGGCACAGAGAACACAAAGGTTTAAACGCCGACCTGGTTTAGTTGGTCTATTGGCGCAGGGTCAACTGAGCAAGGACGGACTGTTGTTTGGCGATGAGTTGGTCGATGCCGGAGCGGGCCAGAGCGATCATTTGCGAGAGTTGCTGTTCGTCGAAAACGCGGTGCTCGGCGGTGGCCTGGATTTCAACGATCTTGTGGCCGGCTGTCATGACGAAGTTCATGTCGACGTCGGCACGGGAATCTTCTTCGTAGGAGAGGTCGAGCATGAGATCGCCGTCGACATAGCCCAGACTTACGGCGGCGACGTAATCACGGAGGGGAACCGAGGTCAGGGTTCCGGCGGCAACCAGTTTCTCGAGCGACAGGCCCAACGCGACGAAGGCACCGGTGATAGAGGCTGTGCGGGTACCGCCGTCGGCCTGAATGACATCGCAATCGATGAAGATGGTGCGCTCGCCCAAGCGCTGGAGATCAATGACGGCGCGCAGGGAGCGTCCGATGAGGCGTTGGATTTCATGTGTGCGCCCGCTGGCGCGACCTTTGCTGACTTCGCGCGGCGTGCGGGTCAGGGTGGAGCGCGGGAGCATCGAGTATTCGGCGGTAATCCAGCCTTTTCCGGAATTGCGCAGGAAGGCGGGTACGCTTTCTTCCAGCGAGGCGGTGCAGATGACACGCGTGTTGCCGACCTCAATCAGGACTGAACCCTCGGCGGTGCTGATGTAGTCGGGGGTGATCGTGATGGGCCGGAGTTGGTCGGGTGAGCGGTTGTCGCTGCGATAGATCACCGGAATGATTGTAAATCAGGGAAGAGGCGGGCCTCACGGAAGAAAAGCTTCACCACAAAAGGCACGAAGACCAGAGTTAACCACAGAGGGCACAGAGGATCACAGAAGAAAAAGTTTCACCACAAAGGACACGAAGGTTGCACAAAGGGCGCGAAGACAAGAGTTAACCACAGAGGGCACAGAGGATCACAGAAGGCCTCACCACCAAGGACACGAAGGTTGCACAAAGGGCGCACGAAGTAATGCATGTGCGCTGCACCGGAGAGCGTGCTTTTACTGATTGGCTTGGAGTTGGTTGACCATCTTGGAGACCATTGCGATGTCGTAGAACTGGGTTAAATCGGCATGGCCGGCAAGGGTGGGGCGCTCTTTGCCGTCCACCAGAATCTTCACGCGGTTTATACCGGGGACATTGGCGAGCAGGGTTTCGGCCAGCGAAGCCACGGTGAGCTCCTCCACCAGGATGCCGGATCGATGGTTGTCGGAGAACGCGCCGTTCATATCGATGACGGCCAGACCCGGGTCGACGATGTAGAGATCGGGAATGTCGGCGCTCGCGGGCAAAGGATGAGGCGAGTTTTTTTCCAGGTAGAGCTGCAACAAGGCGCGCAAAAGTTCCTGGCCGCGCTGCTGTCGACCGGAGGGAAGAGGGATGCGGGCGATTTGCGGCCGCAACACGCCGGAGTCGTCGTAGGCGACATAAAGCGTGACTTGCTCGGTGGCTCCGGAAACCGGCGGAGCGACGAGCCGGTTGTCGGAAGCTTGCGAATCGGTTTCAGCGACGCGGCCACGCATGCGGCGAGCGTAGAACGCCATCACCACGATGGCAATAAACAGAAAAATGATGCCGATTTGAAGGTGGCGAGGAATCAATGTGCGCCTCCTGCGCCGTCGCGTGCATTGGCGATAGCGGTGGCAAGCGCAGCGGCGATGGACTGCTGATAGTCGGGTGCATTTAAGTCGGCTACGTTGCCGGGCTGACGCGGAGCGATCTCGATCGCAACCGCCGGGGCGATGACGCTGTTCAAGGGACGGAGCGGCGCGGAGAGGAGCCGGGTTGGGAGGCTCCTGCTGAGTTGAGCTTCCAAATTGTTGGCCATCGCCTGACTGGCGGAGACGTAAGCAGCTTGCGCCGTATTCCAGGAAAGGAAGGGTCCGCGGGTGTCAGTCTGCGAAGAGAGCGCCGCCGTGCAGATACGGACTCCAATGCCGTCAGTTCCTGCATGAATTGCGAGATAGACGGAAACGTGGGCGGAATTTGCCGAGGATGCGCGCTGGTCGGCCGAGAGAGTGGCATCGCCGTCGCGCAGCATGAGCGTCGAAATTCCGCGGCTCTCCAGTTGTCCACGAATGCGGCGAGCCAGGGTGAGGGTAACGTCCTTTTCCGGCAGGTTGTCGGCGAGGGCGGCGCCACGCTCGTCGCCGCCGTGACTGGCATCGAGTGCAACGAGGTAACGCCGGACCGGAGCAGGACTGACTGGAGTTGGTGCGGGAGGAGCAGGCGGGGACGTTGCGGTCTGCACACCCGGAGCTGGCGTCGAAGCAGGTGGCTGAGCGGCAGTTGCGGAAGGCGCAGGAGCGATCGTGATGGTCCGTCCGTTATTGCTGAAGCTGGCCATCAGCGGAACCGTACCAGCGACGGTGATTTCGGCCATTCCATTGTTTTCCTGGAAGGTGGCGGCAGTAATGGTCTTGTCGTTGAAGTTAAGCGTGGCCGGGCCGGAAGCGATGACGGGATCGCGGTGGAACACGAGCGTGACCTTACCAGGTTCAGTGGCAACCCTCGGATTTACCGGCGCACTGAAGTTGAAAGCCACCCTGGGCGGGTTCGCGGAGCTAAGCTCGGCGGAGTAAGAAGTACCGTTTTGCTGAATGAACAGACGCCGCGCGGTGGAATGAAATGTGACCGGGGTGCCGAGAAAGGCAGGGAGCAAAGTTGCGAGTGCATCGACGGGCACCAAGCCGCGGTCATTTTGCAGGAGGAAGGGTGCGGTCAGATCAAGATCGCGGCGACCGATCCGAGCTTTATTGTTGTGATTTGTGAATTGTGCGTCGATGTTTTTGAAGCGGAGCTTCCAGCGTTGGCGTTCGGTCTTGGCAGAGACGCGGCCGAGAGGTTCGAGCATTTCGAGGAGGCCGACGTAGTCGTGGCCGGAATGTTCGACGAGGTTCAGCGTGTAGGTGGTTGTGGGGGAGTAGACAGTGATGCGTTTGTCCGGGGATGCACTATGGAGCCAGATAGCACAAAGAAGGCAAAGCAATACGAATGAGAAAAGATGCTTTGATGCGGGTCGAAAGTGATTCACGGTCGTGTGCCGTCCCTACGGGACTCGATCATTGTACGGTCGTTACCCGGCACTTCCGTGCCGGGCTATCCCATGCCGCCCCTGCGGGGCTGGATTGTGCTAATACACACGGCATTACCCGCGGGCTAGCTCGGCAGTTGGTCGCGTGAGCATCCTTTATCGTCCCTACGGGACTCGATCATTGTGGCGCTTGGTCGTGTGAGCACCGTTGATCGTCCCGAGGCGACTCGATTGTGCGCCCTTACTGTTACTCCCGTGCCGGGCTATCCCATGCCGCCCCTGCGGGGCTGGATTGTGCTAATACACACGGCATTACCCGCGGGCTAGGTCGGCAGTTGGTCGCGTGAGCATCCTTTATCGTCCCTACGGGACTCGATCATTGTGGCGCTTGGCCGGTGTGAGCACCGTTGATCGTCCCGAGGCGACTCGATTGTGCGCCCTTACCGTTACTCCCGTGCCGGGCTATGCCATGCCGCCCCTGCGGGGCTGGATTGTTGCTAATACACACGCATTACCCGCGGGCTAGCTCGGCAGTTCGTCGCGTGAGCATCCTTTATCGTCCCTACGGGACTCGATCATTGTGGCGCTTGGTCGTGTGAGCACCGTTGATCGTCCCGAGGCGACTCGATTGTGCGCCCTTACCGTTACTCCCGTGCCGGGCTATCCCATGCCGCCCCTGCGGGGCTGGTTTGTGCTAATACATACGGCATCACCTGCGGGCTAGCTCGGCAGTTGGTCGCGTGAGCATCCTTTATCGTCCCTACGGGACTCGATCATTGTGGCGCTTGGTCGTGTGAGCACCGGTGATCGTCCCGAGGCGACTCGATTGTGCGCCCTTACCCGTTACTCCCGTGCCGGGCTATCCCATGCCGCCCCGGCGGGGGCTGGATGTTGTTTCGCTCAGCAATGCGAATAGGTAAGTTAGTCCAGCGCATAGATCGTTAGCCCGCTAAGCATCTTCGGGTAAAAGTCGGTTGATTTTTGGGGAAGCACTTCGCCGGCGAAAGCAATGTCGCGGACTTGTTCCATACGCACCGGGTTCATCAGAAACGCGAGGTTTGCTCCTTCGGTGCGCACGCGGGAGATCGCTTCGGCAGCATCGCGCACGTAGGAGATGTTCTCCTGATTGCGGATTGATTCCTCCGACAAGCCAAGCACTCGCTCGAGCAGTATTTTGTGCAACTGGACGACATCGAGCGCTTGCTGCCGCGGAGATAAGCCGCCGAACAGTGACGCATCAGCGCGCGGGTTTGTAATGAGCAAATCCTGGCCCGACGCTGCGGCGAGCAGTGCGGTTCCGGAACGCCCGGCGTCGCGAAGCAGACTGGCCGCGCGTTGAGGATCCACCTGCGCATTCAGTACTTCGACGCTGAAGTATTGGCGGGTCTTGTCGAGAAAATCCTTGAGAGCAAATGATGGCAGGCTGTGTACGACGCGATGGGTCGGCAGGATAACCAAGCCGTCACTGTTCATGTTGACGAAGGTCATCATGACGCGATCGTAGGCCGGCGCGTCCAATTCACGGGCCACACCTGGTGATTTGCCACCGGCAGTTGCACGTTGCTCGTTGCGATATGCCAGGGCGGTTTCGTAGCGGTGGTGGCCGTCGGCAATGATCAGTTTCTTGTCGCGCATTTTGCTGCGCACCAGATCAGTGAGGGCCGGATCGGAGAGTTTCCAGACACGATGAACCACCCCGTATTCATCCTTTACCTGAATATCTGGCGGCGCAGGGGACGCGAGCAGCGAATCGAGTTCACCGGAGTCGCTATACAACATAAAGATCTGCCCGAAGTGGGCGCGTGTGGCGCGAAGCAGGTTGAGCCGGTCGGCCTTGGGCTTCGAAAGGGTTTGCTCATGACGGTGGACGATGTTGGCGGAATAGTCCTCGACGTCACCGAGAGCAATAAAACTGCGGCGCTCGAACTGGCGGGTTTCGCCCGGCACGGTGAACGTCTGAGAGTAGGTGTAAATGGAGGGTTGAGGGTCCTGGAGGAAGATGCCGTCGCGGCGCCAATCGCGGAAATAGCCGGCGGCGCGGGTATAGACATTATTGTTTTGTTCGTCGGGCTCGCGTTTGCCTAGGATGATGCGAACCAGGTTATAGGGGCTAGCGGCGTAGTAGGCGTCCTGCATGGCAGGGGTAATCTTGTCGTAAGGCTGAGTGACGGTCTGGGCGGGGTTGACCCGGGCTGGGTCGTACCGCAAGGCACGAAAGGGGCTGATCTTGGCCATGATTTTGGGAACTATGCATTGTAGCAAGCGTCGGATCAGGTCTCAGGATTCGCGAAAAGAGTCAACCACAGAGAGGGCGGAGGATCACAGAAGCAAAAGCCTTCACCACAAAGGACACGAAGGTCGCACAAAGGGCACGAAGGCACGAGTAACCACAGAGGGCACAGAGGATCACAGAAAGTAAAGCTTCACCACGAAGGACACGGAGGTTGCACAAAGAACACGAACGCAATAGTTAACCACAGAGGGCACGGAGGATCACAGAAGAGCCTTCACCACAAAGGACACGAAGGGCGCACAAAGGGCACGAAGGCACGAGTAACCACAGAGGGCACAGAGGATCACAGAAAGTAAAGCCGTCACCACAAAGGACACGAAGGGTTGCACAAAGAACACGAAGGCAAGACTAACCACAGAGAGGGCGGAGGATCACAGAAGCAAAAGCCTTCACCACAAAGGACACGAAGGTTGCACAAAGGACACGAGGGCACGAGTAACCACAGAGGGCACAGAGGATCAGCGGGGCCCAATAAAGCCAGAGGCTACCGGATCAGGCTGAATGCCGCTTGTGACGCGGGATTGACGTCTAATTCTGCAAACGGTTGCGCATCCTGAAAATGAACTGTCCACGGGAAATTTAACAATCTGAAGACAAAAAGGCTGGAATCAGGGTGGTACACGTGTGCTAGTATCTGGGGCAGAAAAGGACTTTGTATGGCCCGCCAATGTGGGTGCGGGTCCTCTCGCCCCAACCTAGAATCGGCGACATTCTCCCCGGCCCCTTTCAGGCCCCCCAAGAGACTTATGTTGTGCTCTGCGAAAGCCACGCTAGTTGTTTTCGTACTGACGCTGGTTGCGGTTTTGATGGGTAGCTCTTTCATGGCTGCGCAGAATACGCCGGATGACGTCCACATCAATCCGCGAGTGGAACCGACTCCGCCGCCCTCGGCCACGCAGAAGATCCTTGATCCATCGCTGCAGACCCACACCAAGCCAATCAAGAAGGACGTGGACTTGGTGCTGGTTCCGGTCACGATCACCGACCCTTTGAACCGGCTCGTTACCGGGCTGGACCGCGAGAACTTCAAGGTATTCGAGGGCAACCAGGCGCAGGACATCAGGCACTTCTCCAGCGAGGATGCACCGGTGTCGCTCGGAGTCATTTTTGACATGAGCGGCAGCATGAGCAGCAAGATCGAGCGGGCCCGCGAGGCGGTGCTGGAGTTCTTCAAGACCGCCAACCCGCAGGACGAGTTCTTTCTGATCACGTTTGCCGATCAGCCCGACGAGGTTTCCGATTTCACGCAATCCATCGAAGATTTGCAAAACAAACTGGTTTTTACCGTTCCCAAGGGGCGAACGGCGCTTCTGGATGCCATCTACTTGGGCGTCAGCAAGATGCGGCAGGCAAAGTATCCCAAGAGGGCGTTGTTGATCATTTCCGACGGGGGTGATAACCACAGCCGGTATACCGAGGGTGAAATCAAGAACCTGGTGAAGGAAGCTGATGTGCTGGTTTATGCCATCGGCATCTACGACCACTACTTTCCAACCGACGAAGAGAGACTGGGCCCGCAGCTGTTGAGCGATATCGCGGAACTCACTGGCGGGCGTGCATTTACGATCGATAATCCCAACGACTTGGCAGATGTGGCTACAAAAATCGGTATCGAGCTACGCAACCAATATGTGCTCGGCTACCGTCCAAAGAACCCTGTACGAGACGGCAAATGGCGTAAGATCAAAGTTAAGCTCAATCCCCCGAAGGGATTGCCGCCTCTGAAGGTTTATGCCAAGACGGGATACTATGCACCATCGGAATGACCTGAAGCTCCCCTTAGCTATCCTCTTTTTATTTCTTTTGAGTGTCTTGGGCGTGGGGCAGACCACGTCCCCGGCTTCCAGCGCAAACCAGGAAAGCGTACCGCCGCAGCCGCCGGTCAACAGCGTGCCGCCCCCGGCACCGGTACCCTCGGGATCGCAGACCACCACAACGACGACTACCCCGACGACGCAAACGACTCCGTCCAACACACCGTCGCAAGCCGCCCCGGCGACAACACAGCCGACGACACAGACGCCGAACAACCAGGCACCAGCAACGGCCGCACCGGCGACGACGCAGCCGACGGTACAAACGCCTTCCGCTCAGAGCCCGGCAAGCTCAGCGCCGGCCTCGGCGCCGGTCGGGGCACAGCCGAGTTCTACGCCAGCCCCGCAACAGTCGGCGCCGCCAAGTTCGTCGATCGGCGCAGGCCAGGAACCGAATGAGCCTCCGGAGCCGATCAAGCCGCCTGCCGGGGCAACTACCCAGTCGCAACCGGCGGCGCAGCAGAATGGAACGGAGGGGGGCCAAGAGGGGAATGCTCCAGCGGCTACGGGTCAGCAACAGACGCCGACCAACGATCAAGGCGCATTCGTCTTTCGCGCAGAGGTGCAGGAAGTCACGTTGCATGCAACCGTGCTGGACGAGAAGCAGCGGCTCGTGACGAACCTTGAGAGAGCGGCCTTCACGGTCTTTGAAGATGGCAAGCCGCAGACCATCACGTCATTTCGCCATGAAGACATTCCGGTGGCGATGGGCATCGTGATCGACAATTCCGGATCGATGCGAGAGAAGCGCGATCGGGTGAACAAAGCGGCGATCAACCTGGTGCGGGCGAGCAACCCGAATGATGAAGTCTTCGTAGTGAATTTCAACGACGAGTACTACCTCGATCAGGATTTCACAGCGGCGGTTCCCAAACTGAAAGAAGCGTTAGAGAAAGTGGAGACGCGCGGCGGAACGGCTTTGTACGACGCGCTGGTGGCTTCGGCCGATCACCTGAAGAAGAATGCGCGGCACGAGAAGAAGGTGATTTTCGTCGTGACGGACGGCGAAGACAATGCCAGCCGCGAGTCGCTCGAGACGGCAATCCAACGGCTGCAGGCCGAGAATGGGCCAACGGTTTATGCCATCGGACTGCTGGGGGAAGAGAAGCAGCGCCGGGCGCGAAGAGCGTTGCAGGAAATCGCACAGCGGACTGGCGGCGTCGCATTCTTTCCGAGAACACTGGACGAGGTCGACGAGATCAGCAGCAGCGTAGCGCACGATATCCGCAACCAGTACACCCTGGGATATAAGCCGACCACGCCGAAGAGCGTGCCGGGGTACCGCACCATCCATGTCGAGGCGCGGGCCAAGGGGTACGGGAAGCTGACGGTGCGTACACGAACCGGCTACTATCCGGGGCAGGAGAAGGGACCGCAGTAGGTCGGCGATTTGCTAAGCGCCGCGTGTCTTGCGGCGGTGCAGTCGGCTGGTTAGCGCAGGTTGGGATCGAAGGTTACGTTCACCCGCACAGTTACCTCGGAATCCCCGGGTGCCCACTTCCACTTTTTCACGGCCCGCACCGCGGACTCTACGAGGATGGGATTGCCACCGACAACATTGATCTTATCTGGCAAACCGCCGGGCGTGACGACCACATCCAACCGTACCACTCCACCAATACGAGCGCGCTGCAGATCGAGAGGGTAATCGGCGTCGACCTTTTTGACCACTCTGCGAGTCGGGCGTTCGGATTCTTGCCCGAATAGCGCCAGATTTCCCGCAAAACAAATCAATAGCACGATGCTGAGCATCGCGCAGGCGCGCCGGGGAAAGAACCGGGCAACTGGTTCTCTGTTGTACATGCAAATCCTTTGCGGGAAAGCGCTTGTATACAGCGGAGCCGAGGATTGGAAGAGTAGACCAGCCGAGTGTGGTGAACAAGATTACCGAGGTAAGCGGAGCAGAAGGCAACAGCTTTGGCGAAGTCGCAGCCGCCGTTACGAGCTGTCGGCCGAGTAGCCATCCCCCTGCTGTCATCGTTTGTGACGGGGCAAGTTCCTGCTTGTATATTCGGTAGTTTCTGTATATCCTGAAATTACAGAAACATAGCATCCCGTCGTAGGGAGCGCGCAATGGAACCTATGGCTAGCTCGCATGCAGCGCAGTGGCTGCATAAGCCTTTGGAAAACATCACCAGCGAGATGACGGCCACAGCCGTTCGTAAACGAGAGACGGCCGATGGCTCGGGTGGCACTCGGGTCGCGCCGCAGATCGGCCTCGAGCAGTACTACAGCGAGGCCGGCCCTGACTACGCGGCGTGGAGTCGCGAATTCAACATGCACTTCGGCTACTACCGGGCGGGTGCGAATCCGCTGCATCGAGAGGCCATGCTCGAGGAGATGAATGCCGAGGTGCTGCGGCGCCTGCAGGTCGATGGCATGGGCGAACCGCAACTGCTTGACTTGGGTTGCGGTCTGGGCGCCACGTTGCGCAGCTTCGCCCGGCGCCTACCAAGCGCGAGCCTTTGCGGGATTACACGGGTTCCGTGGCAGGTGGAGCACGCACGTGTTCTGAACGAGGCTGCCGGTTGCGGCGGGCGGATTCGGGTCATCGAAGGCGATTACGAAGACACAGGGCTGCTGGGTGCGAGCTACGACGGCGTATATGCGCTCGAGAGCAGTTGTCACGCCCACGGAGCAGACAAAAGCGACCTGCTAAAAGAGGCGCAACGCCTGTTACGGTGCGGTGGACGACTGGTTGTCGCTGACGGATTCCTTACGAGTTGCCGTTTCGCCACTGGGCTCCAGGAGCGCGTTTACCGCACGTTATGCGAGTGCTGGGTGATCGAAGAGCTGTCGCAGCTTACCCTGTTCACGGCGCGGCTGGAGCAGCTTGGGTTCCGGGAAATCAGCGTGGAGCATCTCCAGATGCGGGTGGCGCCTTCGGTCATGCACATACCGTGGGTGACTTTGAAGTTCCTGGTGACGGATGTCTTATTGGGGAAGCGGGCCATGACGCGCGCACGCTGGAACAACGTGTTAGCGCCGGTGTTGTTGCCGCTGGTCAGCGCACCACTGGGGCCGATGAGCTATTGCATGATCACGGCGAGGAAAGGGTAGCCACGGTTCAGCGCCGAAGAGGAGACCCGGGTGGTGCATTGACGGTTTCGGCGGGGTTCCGTACCCTGTAGGGTGCGCCCGAAGATCCTTGAAACTGCTCGTCCGCAGATCGCCGACGACATCACACAACTGGTCGGCGACACTCCAATCCTAAAACTTAGAAGGCTGGTTCCTCCCGGCTCCGGCGAGGTGTACGCGAAGCTCGAGTACCTGAGTCCGGGCGGCAGCGTGAAAGACCGCGCCGCCATTGGGATCATCAAGCGCGCGGAAGAGGAGGGGCGTCTGCGGCCGGGGTCGACCATTGTCGAGGCGACCGCGGGAAATACGGGGATCGGACTGGCGCTGATTGGCGTGAATCGCGGTTACAAGGTCAAGCTGTTCGTGCCGGAGCGGTTCTCGGAGGAGAAGGTCACGATCATGAAGGCGCTGGGCGCGGAAGTCATACGCACGCCGGATGCCGACGGCATGGAAGGGGCGATTCGGCGGGCAAAAGAGATGACCGCGAGCGATCCGTTGGCGTTTATGGCAGGGCAGTTCGAGAATCCTGCGAATCCTGACTACCACTACGAGACGACGGGGCGCGAGATTTTCGAGCAGATGGAAGGGAAGATAGACGGGGTCGTGATCGGGTCGGGGACGGCAGGCACGTTCACAGGTGTGGCGCGATACTTAAAGAAGCATCTGCCGAAGGTCGTAGCCGTTGCGGTCGAGACCCAAGGCTCCGTGCTCGGCGGAGGGAAGCCGGGAAAACATAAAGTAGAAGGGATTGGTTCAAGCTTCATTCCCAAGAATTTCGATGCAAGCGTGTGTGATGAGGTTTTCATGGTGACGGATCCCCAGGCGTTCGACATGGTGAAGCAGTTGGCGGCAAAGGAAGGGGTGCTCGCGGGCTCGAGCGGCGGAGCCAATGTGTATGCCGCGGTGGAGATTGCAAAACGGCTGGGGGTGGGCAAGCGGATTGTGACCATGATTCCCGACTCGGCGGAACGGTATCTATCCAAAAAAATATTCGAGGGTGGCATCTAGGATCACGGTTTGGGCTCTGGCCTCCGGATGCCGGGGCAAGCGAGACGGGGCAAGCCCCGTCTCTAAGTTTTTCGAGGGTAAAACAGCAAGGGAAGATTATGAAGAACAAGCAAGCTGGATTTGCGACGCGGGCAATTCACGTAGGGCAGGAAGCGGATCCTTTGACAGGATCGATTGGCGTGCCGATTTATCCGACATCGACTTACCTGCAGGAAGAACTGGGGAAGCACAAAGGATATGAATACTCGCGGGTTTCCAATCCTACGCGGACGCGGCTGGAAGAGAACCTGGCGGCACTGGAAAATGGAGTGGCAGCGCGCGTTTTTGCCAGCGGCATGGCTGCGATCAACGCGCTCTGCACGATGTACAAGTCCGGCGACCACGTAGTCTGCGGGAACGATCTGTATGGCGGAGTACCCCGGCTGTTCAACCAGGTGCTGGCGCATCATGGCCTGGAATTCACGTACGTGAACACGGCGGAGGTGAAAGAGGTGGAGCGGGCGGTTCGCAAGAACACGCGTATGGTGTACATCGAGACTCCGACGAATCCGCTGATGACACTGACCGATATTCGCGCGGTAGCGGATGTCTGCAAGCGCAAGAAAGTCCAGCTGGCGGTCGACAATACGTTTATGTCGCCCTACTTTCAGAACCCGCTCGAATTGGGCGCGGACATGGTAGTGCATTCGACAACCAAGTTTTTGAATGGGCACAGCGACGGGCTGGGCGGAGTGGTCGTGTGCTCGACGCGGGAGCAGGCCGATGAATTTGCGTTCGTGCAGAAGGCGGCGGGGGCGATCCTGTCGCCGTTCGAGTGCTGGCTGGTACTCCGCGGCGTCAAGACGCTGGCAGTGCGCATGGAAAAACATGATCACAACGGGCAGGTCGTGGCTGATTTCCTGGCCGGACACCGGAAGGTGAAGAAGGTTTTCTATCCAGGATTGAGGGATCATCCGCAGCACGCGCTGGCAAAGCGGCAAATGAGCGGGTTCGGGTCGATGATCACGTTTGAGACCGGCTCGCTAGGGAACGCGAAGAAACTGTTGAAGGGGGTACGCGTCTGCTCACTCGGCGAATCGCTGGGAGGAGTGGAAACGCTCATTTCACATCCCGCGACGATGACGCACGCGGCATTGGGAGAAAAGGGAAGAGCGGCCATTGGGATCACCGATGGAATGGTGCGGATTTCTGTGGGGATCGAGGACGTAGACGATATCGTTGGGGATTTGGACCAGGCCCTGAAAGCAATTTAAAGCGATAGTCACAGAGACCACCGAGGAGCATACAGATTTACTGCTGTGTGAGTGTGTGGTGACGCGTATGAGCCGCGAATGGGATGCTAACGCTTATCACCGCATCTCGGGTCCGCAGTTCAGCTGGGGCAAGAAGGTCTTGGACCGGATTTTGCTGCGAGGGAGCGAGCTGGTCATGGACGCCGGGTGTGGTACGGGCAAGTTGACCGCCGAGTTGCTCGCCCAGTTGCCGAGCGGGCGGGTGGTCGGCGTGGATTTGTCGCGCAATATGCTGGCCGGTGCGCGAGAGCATCTGCAACCAAAGTTTGGCAAGCGAGCATCGTTCATTGCGGCTGATCTTCTGCAGCTCCCGTTCGTCGAAGTCTTCGATGGAATCTTCAGCACAGCGGCCTTCCACTGGGTGCCGAACCACGACAAGCTTTTTCGGAATTTGCATGATGCGTTGAAGCAGGGAGGATGGCTGGTAGCCCAGTGCGGCGGTGCCGGAAACCTTGACCGGCTTTTGGGGCGCGTCGATGAGCTCATGGACCGACCCAGGTACCGGGAGTTTCTGGGCGAGTACCAGCATCCATGGGTTTACTCGGACGCGGACACGGCGGCTGAGCGTCTGCAACGGGCTGGGTTCAGGCAAATTGAAACCAGCATCGAACCGGCGCCGACCCGGTTCGAGACTGCCGAGGCGTATTACGAGTTCGTGCGCAAAGTGATTTTGCATCGGCACCTGGACCGCTTGCCGGAGAAATTGCGGGGCGAGTTCATGGCGGATATCGTGGAGTTGGCGGCCCGCGATAAGCCGGCGTTTGAGCTCGATTACTGGCGCCTCAATCTGAGCGCGCGAAAGTGAAAGAAAGCGTTAACCACAGAGAGCACAGAGGGTCACAGAGTTCACCACAAAGGGCACGAAGGAAACGTGATACATGGGTCCTTCGCTTCGCTCAGGATGACAAGAAGCTCTTTCGCTCATGATGGCAATAATTTCGCTTCGCTGAGGATCACACACGTGGCGACATCCTCAGATCATTCGCCGAATTGAATGCCGCGGCGTTCGCGGCCGAGTGCGGCGACGATAGCAGCGAATGCAAAGACGATGGCGGCAGTAGCAGCCATTGCGGTCGCATAGCTCATGCGCTGTGCCAGCAATGCTTCTACGTACGCGACCGATCCCGCCAGTAAGACCCCACATTGATACGCAAATCCGGGCATGAAGCCGCGGACGGAGTCCGGAGAAAGTTCGGCCAAGTGGGCCGGAATGATGCCCCAGGCGCCCTGAACCATGAACTGGATAAGGAATGCGCCGAGAATCAGCAATGGCATGGAAGGGGCGAACGCCCAGAGCGGCGTTAAGACGATTGCGAAAACCAGTGCCGCAATCATTGCGCGGCGACGGCCGAACCGGTCGGAGAGGAATCCGAAAACGATTCCTCCAATAATCGCACCAACCATGGAGATGGCGGTAATGACGGCGCGGGTAGAGGGACTGAATCCCCACTGGCGTTGCAGGAAGGTGGGATACATATCCTGCGTGCCGTGAGAGGTCAGATTCATTGCCATCAGCAGGACAGTAAGGTAGAGAAACAGCTTCCAGTGAGAGGCGATGGCTCGGCCGAGGGCGCTCCAGCTTTCCTTCTTCGTTTTCTCCCAAACTTCCGATTCCTTAACATGCAGGCGAACATAGATGGCGAGCAGAGCGGGAAGGCCACCGATGAAGAACATGGGGCGCCAGCCCCAGCGGGGAAAAACAAAGAAATAGCAGACTGCCGCGAGGAGGTAGCCGGCGGCATAGCCCTCCTGGAGGAGTCCGGAAAGCACGCCTCGAAGGCGAGGCGGAACTTTCTCCATGGCGAGGGAAGCGCCGACTCCCCATTCGCCGCCCATGCCAATCCCAAACAGCGCACGCAGGACCAGGAAGCTTGTGTAGCTGGTGGAGAAGCCAGTCAGCACTTCGACGGCGGAGTAGAAGATCAGGTCCAGGATCAGGGGAAGGCGGCGTCCGTAGCGGTCGGCGAGTAGGCCGAATATGAACGCGCCCAGGGGACGAAAAGCGAGGGTCAGCGTGATGGATAGCGCAATCGCCTTGTCGTCTTTGTGAAATTCGGCCGCTATGGCGGTGAGCGAGAAAACGACCAGGAAGAAATCGAAGGCGTCGAGAGTCCAGCCGAGAAAGCCCGCCAGCAGCGCAGCGCGGTGATCTTTGCTTTGCGATTCAACTGCCGGCGTTGTGGTTTCAGAGCCCAAAAGTCCTCTCAGCGGACACACGGGATAGTATCAAGAACCTGTCTATGCACACGAGGTTCAGGAATACAGGCAAGTTCGCTCCGGAGGTGGCGGGCGGACACTTTTGCCTCAAGTCTCTCCCAGCAAGCTCTAAAGCCAGGCCTGTATGTACTCACTGTGAGCAGCTGACTAGCCTTGACGCACGCCATATTCGTGCCGGGGCGGTGGCTCCGGATTTCGGCCGCGAGAGAGCCTGATTCGGAGGTGCCATGGCAAGTACCGCGGGAAAAACTTGGGACATGCTGAAGCTGGTTCGGCATGGCGGGCCCGGCATTTGCAACGTCGCCATCACCAATTCCTGCAATGCGGGCTGTGACTTCTGCAACTTTGCGAATGGCAAAGTGGCGCGGAAGGACCTGCGGTGGATTGATGCCGCGCGGTTTTCCGCCGCATTGGACATCCTGCACAAGCGCGGAATTCGATACTTGAACATCTTCGGAGGAGAGCCGCTGCTGCACCAGGAGCTGACGGCGATGCTGTCGAGCGCCATTGAAAAGAACATGGCGCCGGCGATCATCACCAACGGGTGGCTGCTTCCAGCAAAGCTCGAACAACTCGCAAGGACCGGGTTGAAGACGATCTACATCTCCATTGACTCGCCGCTGATCACGGAGCACGAAGAGAATCGAAGACTCCGAGGTTTGGGCGAGAGGATTCGGGCGGCGACGTCGCGAATGCCTGAACTGGGTATCACGCCGATTGCGCAGGTCGCGATGAGCAAGCTGATTCGGAACTATCGCGATCTTGTGCCCTTGCTCCGGGAATTAGGATTTTCGGCGGTTACGTTTTCTTATGCGCAACGAGCGAGGCTGGGATCGTCGTCACTGGCGTGGTCGGCGGATTCGAAGCTGGTCAACTTTTCCGATGTCGAGCTTGGGCGGGAATTTGATGGGATCAATGAGTTGCGCAAGCACTTCCCGGTGAACAATCCGAAAGCGTCGATCGCGGACATGAAGAGGCACTTGCGACGGGAACCGGAGCGGTTCGTCTGCTACGGCGGATACAAGAGCTTTTACATGGATTGGAATTACGACGTCTGGCGGTGCGATGCGTGGCCCGAGAAGATGTGCTCGGTATGGGATTTCGAGAAGACCCCATTCGTTCGCGATGGGTGCACGGGATGCATCGCTGACTGTTACCGCGATTCAAGCGTGATGCTGCACTTCGCGGTGTCATTGGGGGACGCGATGGACCGGTTGGCCGAGGGCCGGGTTATTGCGGCATTCAAAACGTTGGCGAGCCGATTGAATGTCGAGTCGCTCGGCGCCATAGCGGGGAACGTGTCGGTGCTTTCGCACTTGGCCAAGGTCGGGTAGCGATAATGATGGGGTGAGTGTGTGAGAGAAAAAGGCGCGGACAGGAGTGTCCGCGCCACATGTATTTTAGAACGGCTTCGTCAGCCAGGGGTTCACGAAGACATTGGATCCGGTAACGGAAGAGCAACCGGCTGCTCCGGGACCAGCGGCGCATCCCCACCAGTTCTCGGTGGCGTCCACAGTTCCAGTGCCGAGATTCGCCAGCCCAACCGGCTTGCCGAGCAGATCGTTTAGATGAACATCGACGTAGCCTGGCGTGTTCACGGCGACATCGACAGCCTCGTCGGTGATGACGTTTTGTGAGACCATAGTTCCGATGATCGGGGAAACGCCGAAGATGTTGATCCCGGTCGGACCCGGAGTGGCTGCGTCATCGGTATCGGCGTGGTTACCGGAGATGCGGTTGGCGATGATCGCATTGTTGTTGAGGTTCTGACCGGGCGTGTGGCTGTGCAGCGCCACGCCGGGCAGGCCGTTGTTGGTCAGCTTGTTTCCGATAACGACGTTGCCGTAGTTCTTGGCGCCAGGAATGGAGTCGAAGATTCCGACGCCCGCGCCTTCTCCGACAGCCAAGCCGTTTCTCGAAGACTCATTGTTCGAAATCGTGTTGTCGAAAACGCCGAGAGGAGCGGTGGCGCCTGTCAGCATGGCGGGAGGATGCGAGGCCAGGGTGATACCGCAGTCGAACGGATTCTCCAGCACCGTATTGCCGGAAACCAGGATGTTGTGGGTGCGGCCAGTATCGTCGCTGAGCAGGATGCCACCCGCGTTGTGCGCGACGTAGTTGTTGGCGACCGTGGAAAACTCCACTCCGCTGAGGTGGATGCCCTCTCCGCAATCGAAACCTTCGGCGGTTTCGAAGGCGGGGATGCCGGGACAAGTCAGATCAGTGGGATTCAGGCTCTTGTCATTCCCGGTAACGGTGTTGCCCCAAATAGTGACGTAGGCGGAGTTCGTAACCAGAATGCCCTCGAAGTTGGCGTTTCGCACGGTGAAGCCGTTGATCACGACCTCGCGGAGGCCACGGTGATCGATGCCGTCAACGTAGAAACCGTTCGGCTGTCCCGAGGCGTCGACAATGGTGTTCGCACGGTTATCGCCGATGATGGAGACCGATTTTCCGATCACCACATCTTCGGCATAGGTTCCGGGAGCGACTTTTATCGCGTCGTGCGGAGAAGCCGCAGCGACGGCGGCATTGATGGTGGAGAAGCAGCCGGATGTCCCACCCGGGTTAACGCACAAGGTTTTTGCCGCGGAAAAACTGGACACACCAGTCACGAGCGCGGCACTCAGAAAAGCCTGCCACAGCAGTGTTCGCATTACTCAAAACTCCTCAATTGTCTTTGTAGGTACTGCGGGTTCGGGGGAGTTCGCCAGCAGAGAACCGGCTCACCGCCGGTCTAGAGCAAGCCGATTTCAGCGCGGGACAATTATAAGAAGGCATACAGGAAAGAGTATCGGTGGAATCCTGTAGATGTATCGTAGTGCGATATTAAGTAAAGTTGGTGGAGGACCGTCGAGGACGTGCGTAACTCCACGAATAGGACGGGCGAGGACGCCCGTTGCTCCACGGATTGGGACGGGCCCGGACGCCCGTCGCTACACAGTGTTTAAAGCGAACTCATGTTGGCCAGGAACTCACCATTCGACTTGGTCTTGCTGAGCTTGTCGATCAGCAATTCCATGGCTTCCACCGGCGACAGCGGGTTTAGGACTTTGCGCAGCACCCAGATGCGCTGGAGGTCTTCCTTAGGAATGATCAGCTCTTCCTTACGGGTACCGGAGCGCTGAATGTCGATTGCCGGGAATACGCGCTTGTCGGACAGCTTGCGGTCGAGAATGACTTCGCAGTTGCCGGTGCCCTTGAATTCTTCGAAGATCACGTCGTCCATTCGCGAACCGGTATCGATCAGCGCCGTAGCAATGATCGTCAGGGAACCGCCTTCCTCAATGTTTCGCGCCGCACCGAAGAACCGCTTCGGACGCTGCAATGCGTTGGAGTCGACGCCGCCAGAGAGAACCTTGCCCGATGGCGGAACGATTGTGTTGTAAGCGCGAGCGAGACGAGTGATTGAATCGAGCAGGATCACGACATCGCGCTTGTGTTCGACCAGGCGCTTGGCCTTCTCGATCACCATTTCGGCGACCTGGACGTGCCGGGCGGCGGGTTCGTCGAACGTCGAAGAGATCACCTCGCCCTTAACCGAGCGCTGCATGTCAGTGACTTCTTCAGGGCGCTCGTCGATCAGAAGCACAATCAGTACGACTTCGGGATGATTGGTGGTGATCGAATTCGCGATGTTCTGCAAGATCATGGTCTTGCCGGCGCGCGGCGGAGAGACGATCAATCCGCGCTGGCCTTTGCCGAGTGGCGTCAAAAGATCCATGACCCGGGCGCCGATGTTCTCGCGAGCGGTTTCCAGCTTGATGCGCTCCTGCGGATACAGCGGGGTCAGGTTGTCAAAGAGGATCTTGTTGCGGGCTTCCTCGGGCGATTCGAAGTTGACGGCTTCGATCTTTACCAGTGCAAAGTACTTCTCTCCCTCGTGCGGGGGGCGGACCTGACCACTGATCGTGTCACCGGTCTTGAGGTCGAACTTGCGGATCTGCGAGGGGGAGACGTAGATGTCGTCGGGGCCGGGCAGATAGTTGTAGTCGGGCGAGCGGAGGAAGCCGTAGCCGTCGGGCAGGATTTCGAGGACGCCCTCGGCGAAGATGTGGCCTTCCTTTTCGCTCTGCGCCTGGAGGATCTTAAAGATCAGGTCCTGCTTGCGCAGACCGCTGGCGCCGGGCAAGTCGAGTGTCCGGGCGATCTTGGTTAGTTCAGTTATGTTCTTTTCTTTCAGTTCAGCTATGGTCATGGTCACCTACGGGATTTTCAAAAGGGGGGTCTTCTGGAAGAAACGCACACCGCGCGGGCACGCGGCGGGGCTGAATCAGGCAGCCCGCCGTTGTGCCTCAGAAATGTTTTCCGGCTCGCTGAGAACAGCCGTCCGTTCCGACTCGGCAATCCGGTCCAGAACTTCGTTCATGGTTTCCTGGATTCGGGTATTAGGCTTGTGGAACTTCCGGGTAGCCTTCGACGCAAGCTGGCAGAGCATATAACGGTTACGAAGTGTATGTAAAGCGTCAAATACACGATCAGAACGCATGGGACTTGGGTTCTCCTAGCTTTCCAGAGTTAAACCGGACTCACCCCATCCAGGTTCGATGGAATATCCAATTTGAGGTTGGTCCTTCTTATTAGATGGGTCTTGTACGGGATAGTTTCAAACACCCGTAATGATGCTCCGTTGTGCCCGAAAGTTGCTCAATTTTTTGGATTTAGCCGGGTGCAGCGGAGATACTGCTTCCAGAAGCCGTGACGGCCTGGCTTCCTCAGGAACTGTGGATAATACCCGGCAAGTCCTTGGGAGTCAAGGAAAAAGGGTGCGCCGGTTTGGGCCTGGGCCTGTGCTTTCAGCGAAGTAGAAAGACAGCCAGGGCCAACACGATCGCAATCGCGAACAGAGTTGGGGTGAACTTCACGCGCTTAACCTATGCGGAAACGTGCTCTGCTTATTGTACGTATTGTGGGCGGGTATTGATCAATAATTCCACACCGCTCGCAAACATTTCTGCTAACAGGCTTTTGGCCTCCCCATCGATGTCATAGGCGGCGCATAAGTCCATTTGAATCTGAGAGTTGTTGTCTTGGGCACGGTGCCATTGCCGTTCCAGTTCGCGGACCGCATCGCCTTTCAGAGGTCCTATAACGCGGAGAGTCACCGAATCGCCTGCCACATTGGTCGTAACCATGCTTGAACTCCTAACCTGAAACCAGTGTAGGAGGGGGGTGCCGGCCTGTCGGTCGGCGGAATCACTGCAAGCGGTGATGGCGATCACAGCAGGTACTTTGGGGGTGCAACATCGCCCCGAAGAAGATCATCGACTGTCCACCGCGAGACACTGGATCAAGAAAAACGGATGAAACCTGAAAAGAGTGCTTGGCGCGGAGAATACTGGACTAAGATGGGATTAGCGTGTTTGTCCGGAATCACACATCCATGAATTCTCCCGCATCAAGTTTGCCGCAGCCGACGATTTTGAACTCCTGGAAGCAAATTTCCAACTATCTCGGCCGGGGTGTACGCACCGTCCAACGATGGGAAAACGAACTTCACCTTCCCATACACCGGGTAGGTATCGGACCGCGTAGGCCGGTGTTTGCCTTCGAGCACGAGCTGCGCTTCTGGCTGCATGCGACGCGAGTAGTGGAAGAGGTGCACGAACCCGGTTCCGGCGGCAGCGAGGACAGCCACCAGGCCCGGACTAAGCCGGTTCACACAGCGGCGGAACTGGCGGGCAAGCTGCTGGCTTCGGCCCACCACAACCGCGAGCTATTGAATTCCCTGGCGGAAAACATCATGGCCATGCAGCGGGCGCGGGCTGAATTGGCGCGTGCGCGGGCCGGCACATTCGGGAACATCCACCGTGGGCCGAACAGTCCCATCCAGTCGCGCAAACAGAGCGCCGGTCGAAGTTAGAAGCGACACCCCGCGAAACGTAGCCAGCCTCGGCTAACCGCTCATCCGCATTCCTACCTACCTGAAGCTTCAGCCGTTGTTGCGCCGGTGGTTTTCTTTCCGGCGCTGAGATCCGCTTGGCGCAGGCTGTCGTTCATCCGAACCGTCCCGCGGCTCAAACATGAGGAGAACATTGGTGCCCTTTTCTCGAGGGATAACCGTGAAGTGGATGTCCACCGTCGACGATCCCCGACCCATAGGGAGATTGCGCGCGATCATGGGTTCCCTTTTCGTGGCAACGGCGCGATGGCGGCGGATGATCGTGTTGCGCAAGCTCTCGGGTACGGGAAGTTGTTCGAGCTGAAGTTCTGGGGGTCTGGTTCGGAAGCCGAAAAGACGTAACGCGGTAGTATTCCAGAACTCGATACGCCCCTCATCGCTGACCAGCATCACGGGGAGACGGATCTTCTCCAAGGTTTGTGTATAGGTGCTGTTGAGCTGGTCCAGTTCCTTGGTGCGCTCCTCAAGTTCCTGGTTGGTGGTTTCCAGTTCCTCGTTCAGCGACTGAAGCTCCTCGTTGGTGGTTTCGAGTTCTTCGTTGGTGGACTGCAACTCTTCGTTGGTGGTCTCCAGTTCTTCGTTGGTGGACTGCAACTCTTCGTTGGTGGTTTCGAGTTCTTCGTTGGCGGACTGCAACTCTTCCGTGGTGGACTCGAGCTCCTCGATCGTGGTCTGGAGTTTTTCCTGCGTGCTGGCGTCCTCGCAGTAGATCAGTGTTCCCGTGCGGTGGCCGCTTTCGCTGGTAACGGGGCGAACAACGATATCGAGAACACGCTCGTCATGACCTACGCGAACACGGGTCTGGAAGCGGACAGTTTCATTGTTCACTTGGGTGGCTTGCAGGTGGCTGATGATCTCTGGAGTACGGATCAGGATGTCGGTATCGTGCAGGCGTTTGCCGACCAGGTTGTTTACCGTGAGGCCATAGGCACTCAGGATGGCGCTGTTGTGCTGAGTGATGACGTTGTCGGCACTGAGGATGAGAACACCGGCGCGGAGGGACTCCAGCAGGTAGCGCTGTTGTGAGCGCAGCCTGTCAATTTCGTCATTGGGCGGTCGGGTGGCCGGACGGTCGTCCGCAGAATCGGCGGCTTGCGAGTCCAGGTCGACTTCAGCAGGCACGGTGAGACGGCGGAAGATTCGCCATCGTGCATTGAGGCGCTGAAACTGGGTGGAATTGGCCAGCTGTGATTCGGAGCGGCCGAGGAAGAGAATGCCGCCGGGTTCAAGCGCGTAGTGCATCCGACTGAGAATGTGTTTCTGGAGGGTCGAGTCGAAATAGATTAGGACATTGCGGCAGATTAGAAGATCGACGTGGGAGATGGGGGCATTCAGGGCGAGGTTACTTTTTCCGAAGATGACGAGCTTGCGAACGTCACGATTAACCCGGTACGTCCCCTTGCCATAGAAGTACTTTTGTCGCCATTCGGCACGAACGCGACGAACGGCCTCCACGCCGTATTCGCCGCGGCGCGCCCTGTTAAGTTCCTCATCGTCTATGTCAGTGGCGTAAATCTTTACGTCGTATTCGGCAAGGTGAGGCCCGAAGTAGTCGGCCAGGATCATGGCGATGGAAAAGGGTTCTTCGCCACTGGCGCAACCGGCGCTCCACACTCGGAACGAGGAACCGGGCTTCAACCGTTTCAGGATCGGGCTCAAAATCTCGGTGCGCAGAACTTCCCAGGCAGGTGGGTCGCGGAAGAACTCTGTTACGTTGATGAGAATGGTGTTGAGGAGCTCATTGGTCTCTTCGGGATGGCTGCGGATGTATTCTCCGTAAGAGTGGTAATCGCCGATATTCAGCTGGAACATGCGCTTGCGGAAGCGCCGTTCCAGGGTTGTACGTTTGTAGCCCCGAAAGTCGATGGAGCGCTGCTCAGCTAATTCCTCGAGCAGATCCTTGAGTGGATCCTCTTTGCTCATTGCCGGACTTGTACTCCGCTGCAGAGTTTCATTAGTAAACCGCCAATCTTATCAATATCAACGATGTAGTCAACGCAACCGGTCTGGATGGCGGCCTGCGGCATGATGGGAAACTCGGCGTTTTCCGGGTTCTGAGCAATGGTGACGCCGCCAGCCTGCCGGACAGCCTCAATTCCGAAGGCCCCGTCCTTGTTGGAGCCGCTGAGGATGACGGCAATGGAGCGCGATCCGTAGAGACCGGCGACGGACTCGAAGAGCAAATCGATCGAGGGGCGGGAGAAGTGCACGAGTTGCGAATGCACCAGCTGGATGGTCCCAGGGCCGACGAGGAGGTGCTCGTCGGGTGGACCAACGTAAACATAGCCCGGGAGGATGAGCTCGCGGTGTTCGGCCTGCTTCACAGTGCGATGGGAGCGGGTGGCCAGGATCGAGGCGAGATGACTTTCGCGAGTCGGACTGAGGTGCTGAACGATGACGATGGGGGGCGAAGGGACCGTGAGGTCCGTCAGAATGTGGCTGAGAGCGTCAAGCCCACCGGCAGAGGCACCAAGAGCGATTATGTCATACTGCCCGTCGAAGAGTACGGCGGGCGACGCTTTGGGAGTTTTGGACACAGACTCTGAGTCGAACCGAGCGCATACGTACTTGAATCGATTGTAAACCCGCTGAGAACAGTCTGACGAAAACATCGTCACTGGCTTTGGCGGGAACGGGTCGTAAGGCGATGATCAACCTTCCGTTCCGGTCGCTTCGGCGGTCTCGGACTCGGGATCGGTTTCGCGCCGGATCTGTTCGGCATGATCCAAAAGCTCGCGAAGGATCTTGGCGTGCTCGCGGGCTGATCCGGAGCGCTCGCCAAAGCGGTCGGCGAGCATCCAGCGATTGGATGACTTGAAACGACGTTCAAGGCGTCCGCAGAACTCGGCATGCTCTTCCAGGCTACGGATGCCCGCCCAGAGGGCACGCTCAATGCCGTCAGCCTGGTCTTCCACCAAGCTTTCCGCGGCGTAGCTGTGGCCCACGCGGCAGCGGAACTTCAGATTGGGACCGGATTCAACCTCTTCGAGAGCGCCGCCGCACTCTGGACACGAATAATGACCTTTTCCGCCGTTCTCCGGCTGAGGTACCAGACGCACGGGGGCGGCCTCAGGTAAGGTGCTGGAGACGATGCTGCGGAGGTGAGGGCCGATATCTTGCAGGGGCAGAACATAATCGGGATCTACGGCCTGCAGAGCACTACGTGGCATCGAGGGAGCATAGGCGTCTTCCGGATCCTGAACGATCGCGACCCCTTTGCGTACTTTGATTTCGGCCAACCCCAAAGCTCCGTCATCGAGGTTTCCGGTCAAAACGACGCCTACAACCCGGGATCCATAGGTTTGGGCGGCTGACCGGAACAGGACGTCAACCGCGGGGCGGTGGCGATTTTCACGAGGGCCGGTACTCAAGCTGATGCGGTTGCGCTCCAGCAGGAGATGGCGTCCCGGGCGGGCGAGATAAATCCTGCCGGGAAGGACAGGCGTGTCGTGGACCGCGTAGAGGACGGGCATTTTGCTTACCCGGTTGAGCAAGGTGGGGAGGCGTCCAGGGTTGTCCTCGGTGGTATGGATTACCACGAAAACGGCAGCAGGCAAGTTTTCGGGGAGGTCTGCGACGATAGTTTTGATCGCTGTGATTCCGCCGACCGAGGCTCCCATGACGATGATGTCGTGTTGCGGCATGACATTTCCCCCGGGCTATTGGATGCCCAAACAAAACATCCGAGAGGTACCCGAAGAGGCTGCAATTGAGAAACTTAGGCGCTATATGGCGCTTGGCATTCCAGGGGGAGGAAGATAAAGTCGTTTCAAGTGGCGGGCGCGCCAGATCGAAAGACGGCTGGCCGGGGTAAGAAGAACGGCCAGCCCGTCCGCCGCTCCACTCCAGCCTAAGTTCCCGATTCCTAGAAATGAATCTGTTCTCTTGATGAGGAATTGGTCATCCATATGACCGAGTCATGTTGCGTGTCAAAGTGAATTATTACTGTTTCGCCGCAGTCAGCGTAAGTTGGCATTTCTTGGCGCATGCCGGATCCAGGAAAGTGTGACAGGATTTTCTAGTGGGGTTTTGGGTCAACGTTCGACCCGGGGAGCCGGTTTTTCATGCGCATTCTAATTGCAGACGATCACGAGATAGTAAGGAAGGGATTGTGCCAGTTAGTACGATCACGAGCAGACTGGGAAGTCTGCGGGGAAGCACGGGACGGAGAAGAAGCTTGCCAACTGAGTAGGGAACTGCATCCGGACCTGGTGGTTGTCGATCTCGGAATGCCGGCGTTGAATGGCCTGGACGCGACGCGACGCATGCTGCAGCAGAATCCTTCGCAAAAAGTTCTGATCCTCACAATTTCCGACGGCGAGCAGATGGTGGAAAAGGCGCTGGAGGCAGGCGCCCGCGGTTTTGTGCTCAAGAGCGACGCGGCGCGCGACTTGATCGCGGCGATCGATGCAGTGTCGAGAGGAATGACGTTCTTCACAGCACGGGTGGATAACCTCATCTTTGACGGGTTCCGCCATTCGGGACGCACCGCGCCGGACCAGGTCAAGATCGGCAAGCTGACCGCGCGCGAACAGCAGATCGTGCAATACATCGCGGAAGGAAAGAGCACCCGGGAAATCGCCGCGATGCTGAATATCAGCGCGAAGACGACCGAGACGCATCGCAACAATATTCTACGAAAACTTAAGATCCACTCGGTTCCGGAGCTCGTCATGTACGCGCTGCGAAACAACCTGGTTTCGAGCGCACCGGAAGCCAGCCCCCAGTAACTCGAGGGGATTTGACCAATCGGCTCGGTTGCTGATCCAACCTCTTTCCGGGTTCTCAGGCAGATCATCTACAATCTCCGTTTCAGTTCGGGCGGTCTGGCGCAGGGGTGCGCCGGGCCGAAGTGTCATTGAGTCATAACGCGGGAGAAGCGGATGAAATACAGGAAGCTGGGCCGTACGGGGTTTGAGGTCAGCGACATTGCACACGGTCTGTGGGGCATGGGGGAATGGAGCGGGTCGGATGACGCGCGGTCGCTTGAGGCCCTGCAACTGGCGCTCGATCTGGGGTGCAACTTCTTTGATAGCGCGTGGGCCTATGGCAATGGGAAGAGCGACGCGCTTCTCGGGCAGATTATCGCGCGCAATCGCGGAAAGCGGTTGTACGCCGCGTCAAAGATTCCGCCAAAGAACCTGAAGTGGCCTGCGTCACGGAGAGACAAGCTGCGCGATGTCTTTCCGCCAGATCACGTATTGAAGTATGCGCGGCTGATACTCGAGAAGCTTGGAACGGAATCGATCGACGTACTGCAGTACCACGTGTGGGACGACAGCTGGACGGACGATCCCGATTTTGCGAAGACAGTGGAGAAACTGAAATCGGATGGGCTGATTCGAGCGTTCGGATTGAGCTTGAACCGCTGGGAACCAGAAAACGGAATCAAGGCAATTCGTACCGGCCTGGTTGACGCGGTGCAGGTGATCTACAACATCTTCGACCAAAGCCCGGAAGACGAATTGTTTCCCGTGTGCAGAGAATTCAAGGTCGGGGTGATTGCCAGGGTACCGCTGGATGAAGGCAGCCTGGGCGGCAAAATGACGCGACAGACACGCTTCCCGGCAGACGATTGGCGTTCGAGATATTTCGGGGCGGAGAACCTGGCGGCAACAATGGACAGGATCGACAAGCTCAAGGCGGCTTTGCCGGATGCGGGGGAACTTCCGGAAACAGCGCTGCGCTTCATCCTCTCGAACCCTGACGTGAGTACCACGATTGTTGGCATGCGCAAGGCCGAGCATGTGCGCCGGAATATAGAAATGAGCGATGCTGGGCCGCTGGATAGCGGTTTACTGCGGGAACTCAGGAAGCATCGGTGGGACCGGAAGCCAGCACCCTGGTCGGACTAGCGTGGGCCCGGTTGTAAATATGTTCGATCCGGTACGGGGCTGAATTGCGCTGAAAAACAGCCGTAGCAAGCAGCGGGCCTGGGTTATACTTCTGCCCCTATGTCCGGAATGGAGCTGCTCTTCGGAAATGTTCAGGGGTCGGAAGGATTGTCTAGCGAGGTAAGTTGCGGGAATGGCGAGACACAGGGCGGCTCGCGACCCGACTCACCATCATCTTTTGGCAAGACCACGAAGCGCGGCAGCGAACGCAACCGCGTGCTGATGTTCGGACGCATTCGCGAATTGGCGTTGTACCGGGCGGCGGTGCTGCGCGACCGTGGATTTGAAGTGCTTACGCCGGCGAGCACGGAAGAGGCGGTTGCTGCGATTCGCAAAGGCGGCTTCGACATCGCGGTCCTCACCTACACACTGTCCAACGACACCGTGCAGGAGCTCTCGGAACTGATTCGCGAATACTGTCCCGAGTGTCCGCTGGTGGCAATCTCGAGCAGCGGAAAGATTGACCGCGAAATTCGGCCGGACGAAATGGTGAATGCGAACGACGGCCCGGCCGCATTGATCGCAGCCCTGCGACGAGTGTCCCGGCCCAATTAAAGCAATCTACTTCCGTTTCTGACGAAGAGCCTCCGCCTGCTGCCGGGCATGCTGCGCCTGCTGTGTCTTGCCCAGGCGCGAGTAGGCTTGGGAGAGAAGGTCGAAGACGTCGGGGTTATCAGCGGGCTTGATGCTTTCCAGAACGTGGGCCGCGTCGGCGAACTGATCCTGCGCGATCATGGCCTTGGCCAGTCCTAGCTGCGCTTCCGCATTGTTGGGCTGAACTAATAGAGCGGCTTCGAACTGGTCTTCGGCGGCTTTGGGATCGTTGGTGCGCAGGCACAGATTACCGAGCCGCAAACGTCCACTGAAGTTATCCGGATTCATCTTCAACGCGGCATCCAGGGCATCGCGGGCATGGGGTAGGTCACCGCTCATCTCGAGAGCGCGGGCGTAATCTAATGCGGCCGTAGCGTCCTCAGGCCGAGCCTGGCGAGCGCGGCGCAGGTAATCGGCGGCTTTGGCAGCGTTTCCGGCGGCAAGTTCCAATTGTCCCAGTTGCAGCAGAGCGGTGGGCGAGCGCGCATCGAGCTGAAGGACTTTCTCCAGGGCGGCACGTGCCTGGTCAGTGTGGCCGTCTTCGGAGGCGAGCATAGCGGTGTGCAGCAGGTTCTGCTCTTGGATTTTGTCCTTCGGATCGGGCAGGGCCGGCGTTTCTGACGCTGTGCTTCCCTGGGACGCCGTCTGGGGAGTGGGCAACTGGGCCAGCGTCTGACTGAGCTTCTGGACCTGCGGAGAGGTCGGGCTGTACGCGTTGTGCGATTCGCCGGGATCGGTCTTCAGGTCGTAGAGCTCAGGACGAGGGGCCTTAATGAGCTTGAAGCCATCCTGTCGAACAGAGCGAAGAGGAGCCCATCCGAAACGAAGTGGGTAGTCGGTCTCACCGAAGGCTACGCGGTCACCGCTTTCTTTGCCGTTGATGTATGGGGCGAGAGAATCGCCATCGAACTTCGCGGCCGAACGGATGGCGAGCAGATCGAGAACGGTTGGGAGGATATCGGTGGTTCGGACTTGGGCCTGGACTACGGAACCTGCTCTGGCGGTCGCAGGTAGTTTGAGAATCAAGGGAACGTGAGTGGTGGAGTCATAGAGAAAGATGCCGTGGGTGTCTTCCTGGTGCTCGCCTAGTCCTTCGCCGTGGTCGCCCACGACGATAACAAGGGCGTTATCAAAGCGTCCCGTTCTCTTCAGATACTCGAGAAATTGGCCGAGAGCTGCATCGGCGTAAGCGATTTCGCCGTCGTACAGGCGGTCTTTGTAGGTAACAGAGTAGGGCGGAGGCGGCTCGTAGGGATCGTGGGGATCATACAGGTGTAGCCAGGCGAAGCGGGAGCCGGAAGGATGGGCGTCGAGCCACTTCTCGGCGTGTTGCACGACGTCCATGCCACGGCGCTCCACGCGTCCCCAACGCGACTTGGTCTGGGTGCGTTGCGGGAAGTTGTCGTAAAAATCGAACCCGCGGTTCAGGCCAGGAGCAAGGCCGTTGCTGTCGAGAATGACCGCTCCGATGAATGCGGCGGTGTGAAAGCCGTTCTGCTTGAGTAGTTCGGCGAGGGTGACGTGGTTCGGGTCGAGCGGAATGGCGAAGTCGGTCACGCCATGTGAGCTGGGCAATAAACCGGTAAGAATCGTGGTATGGGACGTGTTTGTTATGGGGCTTGGAGTAAACGCGAAGGTAAAACGGATACCTTTGGCGGCGAGCGAGTCGAGCGTGGGTGTGGCGATCTGCTGGTCACCGTAGCAGTGGACGTGATCGGCCCGGAGCGTGTCGATGGTGATGAGGAAGACATCGGGACGGGAGGATGCCTTACGCGCCTTGGTCGTGTTCTGCGCCGCCGAATGACTGATGAACGCTGCCAGAATCAGGCAAAGAGGGAGTGAGGCTTTCATTCGCCAACAGGCTAGCACGAAGTCGGGTCGGCGTCGGCCTGGTCGTGAATAGATGTCCAAGCTGAATCGCGGGATAGCTCCCCGCCGTAAACGGTATAATTTCGCTATTCATGCGTGTATTCCGGCCCTCTCTATGGGTATTCGCTGCGCTGCTGGTTTGCCTGGTTAGACCCGCATTTTCAGGGCAGACGAACACCAATGTCGTGGTGATCACAATCGACACGCTTCGTGCCGATCACGTGGGCTGCTACGGTTACAAGAAGATTCACACTCCCAACATCGACGGTCTAGCCGCGGATGGATTCCGATTCGAAAAAGCTTTCACCCCGGTGCCGATCACTCTGCCCTCTCATACGGTCATATTCACAGGAACCTATCCGATGCTCAACGGGATGCACGATTTCAGTGGGAACCGGCTAGGGTCGGAGCCGCCAACGCTGGCGGCTGTGCTTAAGCAGCACGGCTATACGACCGGGGCTGTTGTCGCGGCCGCTGTTCTGGATTCGCGTTTCGGGTTGAGCCGGGGATTTGATTTCTACTACGACCACTTCGACTTCAATCGTCTGCAGGAGTCCAACCTCGACGAGATGGAACGGCCGGGGAACGTCGTTGCGAACGAAGCACTGCGTTGGCTAGGCGAGAATTATCCGAAGAAATTCTTTCTCTGGATGCATCTGTACGATCCCCATTACCCGTACAATCCTCCGGCTGCGTACCAGGAACAATATAAGAGTCACCCGTACGATGGAGAAATTGCATTTG